>Ga0247840_10001159_pt1 | contig 52744 bp, 55 predicted proteins | sample LaCruzMarch2015__FD_192404 | JGI IMG/M metagenome (GOLD analysis project Ga0247840, IMG submission 192404) | Freshwater microbial communities from meromictic Lake La Cruz, Castile-La Mancha, Spain - LaCruzMarch2015_17m | ecosystem: Environmental > Aquatic > Freshwater > Lake | place: Spain... | reverse complement strand
GCTTATTTCGCCACCCCGCAACAATTACTAATACTTGCTACACGGGAGTCCAGTGCCGTCATAACTCTTACTGGGCACCGAGCACACATTTATTGGTCGGTCGCGCCCATTTATTGTGGTGTACGAATATTGTGATGTACGAACGAGCCACCTGTCGTGGGTATTCCCACTACGAAATTTGGGAATTGTTCACCTGAATCTTATATTCTTGCGCGATGACCGAATGGCGTGCCTTTTTGAAATTTTCTTTGTACACGTTTGGCGGGCTGGCATTCTTGTTGTTCATTGCGGGAAGTTTCACTTTCAGTTTCGTTATGGAGCGCAATGTAAAAATTGCAGCCGGGCCGCCGACCAGTTATTCCAATATCGTCGGTCAGGAGCTCGACAATTGGCTGAAGATGAATAACCAGTCATCCAGTCTCATTATTGAAGAAGACACTTTGAGCGCGCTTGCCGCTGTGCAATATTCTGAAGATGAATTTGCGGATCCTGACAGCACCAATGTCGGTTTCGTGGCCCAGAAGGTGAACGCCGATCAGTATCCCGAAGTGGTCAGTCTGGGCACAATCGCATCTTTGCCGCTCTTGATTTTTGCACGCGCGGAAATTGGTGAGAATCTCACCATGAGGGACCTCGCAAACAAGCAGGTGTCTGTTGGTCCACCGGGAAGCGACGTCAACCAACTGATGGTGGAAATTTTCAACACGACCGGCTATTCGGCAACCATTGACGCTCGCAACGACTCGACCAGTGTGGGTGTGGAGCAACTTCTTGCCGGCGAAGTTGATGCACTTGCTCTACTTACCTCGCTTGGAGCACCAATCGTCAGGGAGCTCGCCGCCAACCCTGAATTGACAATCGTCAATCTTGACCGCTCGTCAGCGCTAGCGTTCCAACTGGACTATGCACAACCCGCAACGATCCCCCCGGGTTTCATCGATTATGCGAGAGGTATTCCTGATGAGCCGATCACAACTGTGGCCGTTGATCTTACGGTTATCGCTAGCATGTACCTCGACGAACCGAATGTGTTGTTAATTGCGCGTCAACTTTCTATTCTGGACCCGAGAATGCGATTGCCCAGTGATAAGGGAACTTACCCCACTTTTACCAACACTCAGTTTCCTGTCAGTGACATTGCCCGCGAATACTACCGTGATGGGATTCCATGGCACTATGAAGTTTTTCCACCTGCGCTTATCTCGTGGGTGTGGATACCGATAAGCCGTGTAGTTGCGGTCACGCTGTTTATATTGCTAATTTTTAGATTCGTAGTTCCCCAATTGAGGAAATTGAGATACCGCTCAGCCGGTGCGCAAGTTGGGCTTGAACTGAGATTGGTTTATCTGGAACGACGGCACCGTAAGGGTAAGGCATTAAGTGAGCGGCAAGTTCGTGAACTAAAGCGATTAATCGCCAGAATAGATACTCCAAAAGTTGACACCGATAAAAAGATCAAGAATCGTGCGTTGTTACTACTTGGTCAGCAAGAAGAGGTCGCCGACTCCGAGTCAAAGGCACCTTGAAACGAGTGCCCGCCAGATCCAATGTTCGGCCCCTTTTTGAAGTTGTCACGGAATAAGCTGTGTAGACACATCCTTGAAAATCGTTTCGGGGTTAAGTGAATAACTGCACCTGTGGATAGGTGCCCCAATTTATAGAGGGTCGTGTCCGAGGGGGGACTTGAACCCCCATACCCTTTCGGGCACTAGCACCTCAAGCTAGCGCGTCTACCTATTCCGCCACCCGGACTGGGTGCCGCTTACGCGGCGAAGCGTAACTATACCCTCGCCCATTTTGTCGGTGAATCCGGAGTGAACCGCGTGCAACACTGCCCGGACGAGAGAACGCGGCAGGTGGCATGATCAACGTATGAGTCAAGGGCTGGCCGGTTTTGAATTGAGTGAATCTTCACGAACCGCAATGGAAAACGATGTTGTCACCCTCACTCAGGAATTGATAAGAATTGATTCAAGTAACTGGGGGGATTCACCCGAAACAATGGGTGAGGTCGAAGTTGCTGAGTATTGCGCCCACAGATTACGCGAAGTTGGATATGACCCGCAGGTCTATTCAACGACCTCTGATTCACGCAGGGGGGTTCACTTGCGAATACCTGGCACCGACCCGAACGCTGGTGCACTCGTCGTGCATGGTCACCTTGACGTGGTGCCGGCAATTGCGGCTGACTGGACACACCCTCCATTTGGTGGGGAAATCCACGACGGCTTCATCTGGGGTCGCGGTGCTGTGGACATGAAAGACATGGACGCCATGATTCTGGCGGTGCTACGCCATTGGGCCAGAGAGGGGATTAGGCCCAGGCGTGATTTGATCATTGCGTTCTTCCCGGATGAGGAAGCCGGCATGCACCACGGATCCTCCTGGGTTGTCGCGAACCATCCGGAATTCTTTGCAGGAGCCATAGAAGCCATTGGGGAAGTAGGTGGATTCTCCATTACTGTCCACGACGACCTGCGCATATATCCAATACAGACAGCAGAAAAAGGAATTCGCTGGCTCAGGCTTCGCGCTGCAGCCCGCGCGGGACATGGATCGATGATTCATACCGATAATGCCGTGACCGAGTTGGCACGTATTGTGACTCGGATCGGTGATCACAAATGGCCCGTTCGCCGGACACGAACCGTTGACGCATTTCTGGCGGAACTTAGCGATGCTTACGGTGTCGAGATCGATGGAAGCGATACTGATGAGTTGGTGTCAAAGCTGGGCACATTGGGATTACTCGTTGGTGCAACGCTGCAAAATACGTCGAATCCGACCATGTTGAATGCTGGATACAAAGTGAATGTGATTCCCTCTGAAGCCACCGCATATATTGACGGTCGGGTACTCCCAGGTTTCGAAAGTGAATTTGACCAAACTATCCGTGAACTCGTAGGTAAGCACATTGATGTTGAGTCGGTGAGTTCAGACATTGCCATTGAATCTGCGTTTGACACGGCGACGTTTGATTTGATGGCCAGTGTCCTGCGTCATGAAGATTCTGGGGCACGCGCTGTTCCTTATATGATCTCAGGTGGAACTGATGCGAAGGCTCTGAGCAAAATCAGTATTGACTGCTATGGGTTCTCCCCGCTTCGGATGCCACCCGGACTTGATTATTGGCGGCTCTTCCATGGTGTCGACGAACGTGTACCCATCGATGGTCTGCATTTTGGGGTCCGCGCCCTCGATCGTTTTTTACGTTCTGTGTAAGTCGCGCTTGTTTGGGAATTGCCCGCCAGTCACAGTGCGCTCGTAACCCTGTACACCCTTCGGCGGAGCCGAACCTTTTTCCGCCCATCACGGAAGATCCTGGTTTGATCCAATTCCCAACGTCCCCGTTCAGCCTTGAAAGTGAGCAACTGACGAGTTTCCTCTCGGTCACTGTTTCGGGAAAAGTCGATTTCACGAAATTCCCAGATTGGTTCACCGCGTTGTAACGGATTCATCGACGTTGCGCCCAACCTGACTCGGGGTAACTCATGTGAGGCTCGGATACATCGTTCAGTGCCAATGTTATTTCTTCGGGCAACTCAAGCTCCTCGGATCCCAATGCCATCAGCAACTGAGCATTTGTTCGGGCACCCAAAATAGGAGCGATCACACCAGGGCGATCGCGCAGCCACGCAAGCGCCACTTCTGCTGGACTTGCGTTGAGTCCTTGGGCGGCAGTTGCAAGTGCATCGACAATCCGCTTTGCCCGCTCATCTGAATAAAAGTTGACAAACGCACTGGTGTCAGCGGATGCACCACGCGAGTCGATCGGAATTGAATGGCGGTACTTCCCAGTGAGTACACCCCTGCCCAGCGGGGACCACGGCAAAATACCAATGCCAAGTGATTTGGATGCGGGGACAATTTCCCGTTCTACGCCGCGCTCAAGAAGTGAGTACTCCATCTGGGTCGTGATTAGTGGCACCGAGCCTTGCTTGGCCTGTTGCATGGTGCAGGCCCGCGCAGTTTGCCAGCCAGAATAATTCGACACACCCGCATAGCGAACCTTGCCCGAGGCAATCGCCGAGTCGACCGCCGAGAGCGTCTCCTCAAGCGGCGTATGCGAATCCCATGCGTGCATTTGCCACAGGTCAATATGCTCAACATCGAGGCGTTTAAGGCTGCGCTCGAGTGCATCAAGGAGATGTCGACGGCTTGCATTGAATCGGCGCTCCGTATTGGGCATCGAGACCGCCTTGGTGGCCAAAACAATTGAGTCGCGACACTCGAATTCCTGAATGAGGGTCCCAAGCATTTCTTCACTCGCACCCTCGCCGTAGACGTCGGCTGTGTCAATGAGGGTTCCACCGGCGTCGAGGAAGGCGGCCAGTTGATCGCGTGCGTCATATTCATCGGTTGCACGACCCCAGGTCATTGTGCCCAGCGCCAATCGCCCAACTCGAATCCCAGAATTACCCAGTGGCCTTTGCTGCATGGCACAACCGTAGACCCATGGGCCAGAAAAGTGGGGAGTGAAGGCCGTAGGCTAGCTCTATGAAACTATCAGTCAACCTTGGATATTGGGGCGCGGGAAACGACGCGGACAATTTGGAAGTCGCTCGAGAGGCCGATCGTCTTGGCTATTCGTGCGTGTGGGCCGCTGAAGCTTATGGCTCAGATGCCGCAACGGTTCTCTCTTGGATTGCCGCCCAAACCAAGCAGATAGATGTTGGTAGTGCCATATTCCAGATTCCCGGCCGAACGCCTGCAAATACCGCCATGACAGCCGCAACTCTGGACACACTTTCAGGTGGTCGTTTCCGACTTGGACTTGGAGTTTCAGGCCCACAGGTCTCCGAAGGCTGGCACGGGGTTCGTTTCACAAAGCCATTGCAGCGAACGCGCGAATACGTGGACATTGTGCGGATGGCGCTCTCACGCCAACGGGTTCAGTACGACGGTGAATTTTTCACCCTGCCTTTGCCTGACGGTCCTGGGAAGGCACTTACGCTTACGGTTCATCCGGTTCGCGAAAACATCCCCATTTATTTGGCATCGATTGGCCCCAAGAACCTTGAGTTAACGGGTGAGATAGCTGACGGATGGCTAGCCATTTTCTTTTCGCCGGAGCATGCTGGTGAGCTCATGAAACCTCTCATCGCTGGGCGCAAATTGTCGGGGAAAACAATGGAGGGCTTCGATGTTGTTCCCACTGTTCCTGTGGTTCCAGGAGCGAACGTCGAGGAGTGCGCGAACTATGTGCGCCCCTACGCAGCCCTCTACATCGGTGGCATGGGAGCAAGAGACAAGAACTTCTACAATCAACTTGCCACGCGCATGGGCTATGAAGAAGCTGCAGTTGAAATTCAAGACCGCTATATGTCAAAAGACTACGCAGGCGCTGCGGCAGCTGTTCCCATGGAATTCATCGACGCCACATCACTCATTGGACCGCCAGATCGAATTGCTAAACGCCTTCCCGCGTATGCGGAAGCTGGCGTAACAAATCTAAGTGTGGCCTCTTTCGCCGGGACCCTGAAGGAGCGGGTGGGAACTCTGCATGTGATGAAGGAAGTTCTTAAGAGTTCCGGTTTGGGAGATCTGAATGCAAACGCCAGCGATTGATGGAAATGACTTGGTTTGAGGCAATATTTTTAGGGGCTCTTCAAGGATTGACCGAGTTTCTTCCTATTTCTTCTTCAGCGCATCTTTTCATCTTTAGCCAGTTTTTCGGTTGGACAGACCCGGGGGCTGCTTTCACAGCAGTGAGTCAGATTGGTACCGAACTCGCTGTGATTGTGTACTTTTGGCGTGACATCCGGCGAATTGTGTCGACGTGGTTTCGCTCACTAGCAAACCCTGCATTGCGCAGTGACCTTGATGCCCGAATGGGCTGGTACGTGATCGTTGGAACTATTCCAGTGGCGGTCCTTGGCTTTACATTCTCAAGCCAGATTGAAACAACGGCTCGAAATCTCTACCTCGTAGCCACGATGTTAATTGTTTTTGGAATTATTCTGGGCCTAGCGGACCGTTACGGTCGCAAAATCAAGTCAATTGACCGGCTCAAGTTTCCCGATGCCATCGCCTTTGGCTGTGGGCAGGCACTTGCGTTGATTCCTGGAGTTTCTCGATCTGGTGCAACTATCACGACCGGTCTAGCGTTGGGCTATAACAGGGTTGCCGCAACGCGATATGCGTTCTTGCTCGCAATTCCGGCGGTCTTGGGTTCCGGACTTTATGAGGCGACAAAAATCTCCGAACAGCAAAATACTCAATGGGGTCAAACGATTCTCGCTACGGTTATTGCTTTCTTTGTTGGACTTGGCGTGATTGCATGGCTGCTTCGATGGTTAACCACACGTACCTACACTCCATTTGTGATTTATCGGGTGCTTCTCGGAGCTCTGGTCCTGGTGTTGCTGGCGACCGGCACACTAACATCGGTGGGCTAAAGCCAACCGCTTTTCTTGAACGCACGAAAGAGAAGGCTGCAGGTGGTACCCATAAAGGCCAAAACAATGTAGTAGCCATACTCGAATTTGAGCTCAGGCATGTTTTCGAAATTCATCCCGAAAATTCCCGCAGTTAGAGTTGGCACTGCAGCAATCGCAACCCAAGCCGAAATCTTCCGCATATCCGTGTTTTGCTTGAGGTCCTGCAGAGCGGTTGATGCCATCAGCATTGTGAGTAGCGCATTGTCGGTACTTTCTACAACGTCATTGACACGGAGAATGTGATCACCTATGTCGGCAAAAAATGGTTCTAACTCTTTTGGAATGGACTCATCCGTTTCATTGGAAAATTTCTGGGCGGCGTTAACCAAGGGTGTAGCGGCTTGGCTGACCGCGATATTTTCTCGTTTAAGTTGATAGATATTTTTTGTTGTAAGTGCCGTGGGCTGCATTGAAAAAACATCTTGCTCAATTACGCGCATGTCCTCATGAACGTCTTCAGATACTGCGAGATAGGTGTCAACCGTGATGTCCATAACGGCGTACAAAACCGCAAGCGGCCCATGTTTTCTCAATCGTTCATCATGAGACATTCTTTTTCGTACATTTGTAAGGTCTCCAGCAACGCCGAAGCGGACGGTGATCGCGAACCATTCACCGACAAATACCGAAGTCTGTCCCGTTGTGACTTCACGGGTACTGGCGTCGTAGGACAATGTCTTGAGTAAGGCAAAGCCTTCACCGTTACTCAACTCAAATTTTGCGCGTTGGGCAACATTGGCTGCATCTTCGACGTCGAGTGGTTCGAGTGCAAAAAGTTCAGTTACCAACGACAACTCAGCCGGAGTGGGAGAAACCAAACCCAGCCACACGAATGATCCGGCATCAGCCTTAACTTGGGATATCAGATCAGTTATGGCGACTCGAGCTTCATGGGCTGCAGAGTCATTTGGGGTAATAATATCAATTGGCGGCATGTGCTGATGCTGAAATTGGCCGTCTGCTGAGTACCTGCCCATACGTCGGATCACGAGCCCATTGTGTCAGTCAATGCGGGCATCTTTCTGCCCCACGCGAACACCTCGGGAATATATAGGGTCAAAATCGCTCTCGGCAGTACGTTAGGGGGCATGGCCACGGTTTTGCTAGTTCGTCACGGGCGGACAAGTGCCAATGAAAAAGGAATACTTGCGGGAACTGCGCCTGGGACGGTTCTTGACAGCCGTGGAATCGAGCAAACCCAACATTTGGCTGAACTGTTAGCAGGTCTTGAAGTATCCGCGATTATCTCCTCACCCCTTGAGCGCACTGTGCAAACAGCCGAGGCGCTAGCTACAACGTTGGTCAGCAAATCCGGTGATCCATTGGTTATATCGCTCGAATCGGGTCTGTCAGAGTGCGAGTACGGTGACTGGACCGGTCGCAGTTTAAGTGAATTGGCTAAGGAGGACTTGTGGCGTACGGTCCAAGACCACCCCGCGTCTGTCGTTTTTCCCGGAGCTGAGGGAGGATCAATGGCGCATATGGCGAATAGGGCCGTTGGTGCCATCCGTCACTGGAATGCTGTGTTGGGTCCAGATTCTGTCTATGTAGCCGTTTCCCACGGCGATGTCATCAAGGCAATTCTTGCTGATGCCCTCGGTATTCATCTCGATTTGTTCCAACGAATCGGGGTTGATCCGGCTTCCGTGAGTGTTATCAACTACACGCCTTCCCGTCCCTTCGTTTTGAGCACCAATAGCAATGGGTCTGATACCCGAAGGCACGTCAACGTTGCACACAAGACTACGAATGATGCACCGGTCGGAGGTGGATCCGGTGACTAGGCGGATTATTGAATACCGTTTGCCCGAACGCTTTGTGGTCGGAACCGTCGGTATGCCGGGGGAGCGAACATTTTATTTGCAAGCCAAATCAGCAGGTGCGCTCACTGCCGTGGCTTTTGAGAAGCAACAAGCAATCGTGTTAGCCGAGCGAATCGATGACCTACTCGACGAAGTCCGGGCCAGTCGGGATCCTGGTGGAGTGGTGCCTGAAAGTGCACCGCTTGAACTTCTGGATGCAGAACCCTTGGATATGCCTTTGCTCGAAGAATTCCGGGTGGGTGCGATGGCTTTAGGGTGGGATGAGGGCAGTTCCTGTGTCGTGATCGAGGCTCATGCAATTGCTGACGAAAGTGACGAGGTACCAGAATTAGGCGAAGACGGCGATGAAGGACCCGACACGCTGCGAGTCTGGCTGAGCGCTCCCTATGCACGCGCATTCGCTGATCGAACCCACCGGGTCGCGCAATCGGGTCGGCCTCCATGTCCTTTTTGCCAGCAACCACTTGATCCAGAGGGTCACATTTGTCCGAGGGCCAATGGATACAAGCGACGAGACTTCTAATTCGATCTTCAAGGGCACCCTTGAACCCATTGGGCAATTGCGAGATGCGAGTAACGGGTCCCTGCTCTGCCAGGACGACACAGAATCACTTTTTGTGTACAAGCCCGTAGCGGGTGAACGTCCGCTGTGGGATTTTCCTGATGAAACGTTGTCCGGGCGTGAGGTTGCTGCTGCAAATCTTGATGTGATGCTCGGCTGGGGGCTTGTGCCACCGACTCGGTGGGTTTCCGAAGGTCCGGCGGGACCCGGCATGGTCCAGAAGTGGATTGAGGAAGTAGACGAGCTTCGTCCGGTTAACATCTTCGACGTCGAAAGCGTGCCCGTGGGTTGGCGATCTATTTTGGAGGCGGTGGATCAAAGGGGTAACCCTGTGGTGCTGGCACATGATGCTAGCGAGTCACTCATGCAGATGGCGCTCTTTGACGCGATCGTGAACAACGCGGATCGTAAAGCTGGACATGTTTTAGCGGATGAACAAGGCCAGATTTTTGCAATCGATCACGGGGTGTGTTTTAACGAGGAACCAAAATTGCGTACCGTTCTCTGGGGTTGGGTGGACCAACCGATTTTGGAGCCCGATCTCGCGGCACTTGAGGATTTACTGCGAGCACTGGGCAATTCACATGACCACATTGATCCGTATTTGTCCCGCGGTGAATCACATGAATTGCGCCGGAGAATCGCCGAATTGTTGAAAGCACAAACATTTCCACAACCGCGTGGGCAGTGGCCGGCCATTCCATGGCCGGTGTTTTAACCCATCTGAATTCAACCGATAGGCTCACAGGGTGCAGAGTTGGTCGGAGCCGGTAATTCCAAGGCTCCAAGGGATGGGTCGCGACTTGCGGCTATTCGACTCAGCAGCTCAATCTATTAGGCCGACAGCTCCTGGCCAGATCGCCAAGATTTATGTATGTGGGATTACTCCTTATGATGCAACACACATGGGGCACGCCAACACTTATGTGGCATTTGACCTGTTAATCCGGGCTTGGCTTGATTGCGGGATTACTGTCAACTACGTACAAAATGTTACCGACATTGATGAGCCACTTTTGGAACGTGCTATTGCTACCGGCCAAGATTGGCGTGAGATCGCCAATCGAGAGACGGCATTGTTTCGCGAGGACATGCAAGCACTTGGAGTCATCCCTCCTCAGCATTACATCGGTGCTGTTGAATCTATCCCGCAGGTAGCCGAACACGTACTTCAATTGCAGAACGCGGGAAAAACCTACACTCTCGACGGTGATATCTATTTTTCAATTTCACAGGCGCCCCTGTTTGGTTCGATCTCTCATCTCGCTCGTCCCCAAATGCTTGATATTTTTGGTGAGCGTGGTGGTGATCCAAAACGCGAAGGGAAAATTAATCCGCTTGATCCGTTGCTCTGGAAGAACGAGAGGCCCGATGAACCCGCATGGAACACGGTTCTGGGACATGGGCGTCCGGGGTGGCATATCGAATGCTCGACAATTGCTTTGACCTATTTGGGAGATCAGATCGATGTTCAGGGAGGTGGATCTGACCTCGTCTTCCCGCACCATGAAATGAGTGCGGCACAAGCAGAGAGCCTGACCGGTGTTGAACCGTTCGCAAGGTTCTATGTCCACTCCGGAATGGTTTCTTGGCAAGGGCACAAAATGTCGAAATCGCGCGGGAACTTGGTTTTTGTCTCAACGTTGCGCAATGAAGGCATTGACCCGGCCGCAATTAGGTTGGCACTGTTGGCCCACCATTACCGCGCTGACTGGTCTTGGACCCCACAAGGGTTAGAAGGGGCAGAATCCAGGCTTGACCTGTGGAGGGCAGCAACGAGCCTGGAACGTGCCATCGACGCTCAACCTGTTCTCGATCGTGTGCGCGAGGTAATGTCTGATGATTTGAAAACTCCGAGTGCACTTGATGCAATTGACAACTGGGCTCGAGACTCACTGCACACTGGGGGTTCTCACCCCGATGCTCCTGGTTTAGTCAAGGACATGTGTGCAAGCCTTCTGGGCGTATATCTCTAATGTGTTTTCTCATCATGTCCACCAAACCCCTTGCGCATGGCGCTAAGGATTTGATTGGTGAACTGGTCCTTGCCCTGTGAAGCGAAGCGGGAGTACAACGCAGACGTTAAAACCGGTGCGGGGACACCTTCTTCTATCGCGGCGATTGATGTCCAACGGCCCTCTCCCGAGTCAGAAACACGACCGGAGAATTCGGAGAGCTCTGGACTCTGAGCTAATGCTGCTGCGGTGAGGTCCAGGAGCCAGGAACTCACTACTGAACCTCGGCGCCAAACTTCGGCGACCGCGGGGATATCAATGTCGTATTGATAAAATTCCGGTTGAGATAATGGCGCGGTTTCAGCGTCATGCTGTGAATCTTGTGAACTTTCCGCACCCGAATTGGCGTGCTTGAGGATGTTAAATCCTTCAGCATAGGCAGCCATTAGCGCGTATTCGATACCGTTGTGAATCATCTTTACAAAGTGCCCAGCACCACTCGGCCCGCAATGCAACCAGCCGCGCTCGGCGGCGCTCTCGGGAGCAGAGGAATCTGTGCGGGGGGCTGATTCAATTCCGGGTGCTAATGCATCCCAGAGCGGAGCCAGAGCATTAACTTGATCGTTTTCACCGCCGATCATGAGACAGTAACCACGTTCCAGCCCCCAGACACCACCGGATGTTCCCACGTCAATAAAGGAAACCCCACTGGAATTAAGCTGATGGGAATGAGCAATGTCGTCACGGTAATAGGAGTTGCCACCGTCGATAATCGTGTCCCCGGGCTTGAGTAGCGTCGCCAGTTCATCTATCACGTTCTGCGTCGGTTGACCCGCAGGAACCATGACCCATACGGTCCTCGGCGCCGGGAGAGCCTCAACGAGTTCTGGTAGCGAATTGACTCCAGGAATGCCATAGGCATTCAGTTGTGCGACGAGGGCGGAATTCCGATCAAAACCAACAACACTGTGGCCTGCAGCTGCAGCGCGCCGACTCAGGTTTGCACCCATCCGACCCAGGCCTACCATGCCCACTGTGCCTAGATGCACGCTCTTTGATGGTTCAACCACGACAACTCCTTAAATCCGTGAAACACGGGGCCTGAACTAACATATGCAAGACTAGATGAGTGACCGATCCCACCGCGACCCCTGCTTGGAAAACCCTTGAGGCCCAGAGCGCCGTCATCGCTCCGATACATGAATTGATCGAGCACGACAGAAGTGAATTTCGTAACACGGTTGCAGGTGTTGAGGTTGATTTTAGTCGGCAGCGGATTGATTCAACAGTATGGAAGGACCTCAAAGCACTCGTTGATCAGTGCCATGTTGCCCAGGCACGCGATGACATGTTTGCCGGTGTCCATATCAATACGACAGAGGGTCGGGCCGTGTTGCACACCGCGCTACGACTTCCTCGCGAATCAGTGTTGCAGGTCGATGGCGTTAACGTCGTGGAGCAGGTTCATGCAGTTCTTGATGAAATGGCGGTACTTGCAGAACACGTACGAGATGGAACCTGGAAAGGCTTTTCGGGTAAGCGAATCACATCCGTGGTGAACATTGGAATTGGTGGCTCTAATTTAGGGCCTGCTATGGCATACGAAGCGCTGCGTGCCTTTGCAGATCGGTCGATTGCATTTCATTTCGTGTCCAATGTTGACCCGACTGACCTAACGGAAACGTTAAAGTTATGTGATCCCGAAGCCACACTTTTCATAATTGCCTCAAAGACATTTACGACCACAGAAACAATGCTGAATGCTCAACAGGCTCGAGATTGGGTACTGGCGGCGTATCAATCAAAAAACAAGAGTGAAGTTGTTGCCCAGCATTTTGTCCCCTTGTCAACTAATGCCAAATCTGTCGCGGACTTTGGAATTGACCCAGCGAATATGTTCGGTTTCTGGGATTGGGTTGGCGGTCGCTATTCCATGGATTCAGCAATCGGTTTGAGCACCATGATCGCCATTGGCGCAGTTCGGTTCCACGAAATGCTCAATGGCCTTTATTCAGTTGATTGCAACTTCGCGAATGAGCCTTGGGAAACAAACGTAGCCATGCAGATGGGCGCCCTTGCCGTGTGGAATAGAAACTTCCTCAAGATCGAGACCACTGCTGTACTTCCATACTCGCAGTACCTTTCTCGTTTCCCTGCGTACTTGCAACAACTCACCATGGAAAGCAACGGAAAAAGTGTTCGCACCAATGGAGAAAATGTCGAGTACGAGACGGGGGCAATCTTTTGGGGAGAACCAGGAACGAATGGGCAACACAGTTTTTATCAACTTCTTCACCAGGGAACGAGCATCGTTACCTGTGACATCATCGTGATAGCTCGGGCACAACACGAATTGGGCGTGCAACAGGAGGTTCTGGTTGCAAATGCATTCGCACAGGCATCTGTGCTTTCGCGGGGTATCAGCGCACAGCAATTGTCTGAGAGTGGCTTGTCATCGGACTTGATTGCCCACAAAGTGATGCCTGGGAACCGTCCGGTGAGTCTGATGCTGTGTCAAGAATTGACTCCATATTCACTAGGTGCGCTTATCGCGCTCTACGAGCATTCCACTTTTGTGCAAGGAGCTATTTGGGGTATAAATTCATTTGATCAATGGGGGGTTGAATTGGGGAAAAAAGTTGCAACCGGTATTCAAGAATCCTTCAGCGCAACGAATCATTCCGACAGTTTTGATGCAAGTACAGAATATTCGATTAGTAAGTATCTACAAATGCGCGAACAGCACTAACTTTCGCGCCTTCGCAAGTAGCGTTCAAATTCTTTTGCGATCGCATCCCCTGAGGCCTCTGGTAGTTCAGTGGTCTCTTGCTCTTCCTCAAGCTGCGCCACGTAATCCGCAATGTCCTCGTCTTCTTGAGCGAGTTCATTAACACCCGCTTCCCATGCGCGAGCGTCCTCGGTCAATTCACCTAGTGGGATCGGCAGATCGAGTAAGTCCTCGATTTTTGCAACCAAAGCCAGAGTTGCTTTAGGACACGGTGACTGACCAACATAGTGCGGGACTGACGCCCATAGGGACAAACTAGGGATCCCGAACTGGTCACAGGCCGCTGCCAGTGCGCCGATAATTCCGGTTGGACCCTCGTATGTTGATTTAGAGACATCAAGATCACTGAGGAGTTGTGGGTCACTGGATGTTGCGGTAACAGGAACTGGCCTGGTGTGCGGGTTGTCCGACAAGAGCGCGCCCAAGGTCAAAACAAGTCCTGCATCAAGTTCGGCCGCAAGTGAAAGAATTTCCCTGATGAATTGCGGCCATTTCATATTGGGTTCGATTCCAGAAACCAAAATCACGTCACGCTTAAGTTCAGGTACGTGGGCAGTGTAAACGCGGGTCCCCGGCCAAATAATTCCCCGATCTCCGGAGTCACTCACGTACGTGTGTGGCCGATTAACTTGATAATCGTAATACTCTTCAGGGTCGAGTTCGAGCAGTAACTCTGCTTTCCACGTTTCACGTAGGTGGGTAATGACCCCGGATGCGCTCTCTGCGGCGTCATTCCATCCTTCGAAAGCGCACAACATAATCGGGTTAGTGAGCACCGGGAGGTCGTCGTATTCGATCATGCCACAACGTGCTTCCTGCTGACATCCGTAGTTGACACCGATGCAAGTTGAGAAGTGGAAACTGCGTGTGAGATCAATTGTGAGACCTGATGGGGCCAATACAAGGGAACGTCATGGACCGCACCGTACCAATGCTGCAGTGCAATATTGGTGTTTCCCCAAACTTTTGAATCTACTTGGGTTCTGGCCCTCGCCCACCCACCAATTGAGTCAGGCTCGCCTGGGGTAAAGGGCGCCCTTGCCATCAGGATCCAGGTAGGGACTGTGAGTGACTCCAAGTCGGCATCTGGGTTGTAGTCCAGAAAGGCTTCGAGAACAGCCATATGACGGTCAAAGCCAATAGTTGTCACCCATCCGCCTTGTGGTGCAGGTACATATGACCTCATTATTGCGGACATAATTAAGTGTTCTTGCTCGGTCAACATGCTGCTGTGCGCTGGCAGATAGTGATCCATCAGTTCATCTTTGGAGAATGGACCAAGTGGCGGTGTCAGTGCGACAGTTAATTCACTGCGTGTTACGGATCCGCCGTCAATAATATTGGCAGGGGCGAACGCCCCGCCGTCGATGAGAACACAACTTTCGACGCGAAGCGGGTGTAGCGATCCCTGCGCGGCAATATTGAGGGCAACAGATGCGCCCCACGAATGGCCGACAACACATGCGTTGCTGACTGATAGTTCGTTCATGAGATCAATGCAGTCTTGAGCCACCCGTGCTATTCGATAATCGGGAGGCATATTTCTGGACTCGCCGTGGCCTCGTAGATCAATGGATACGGTGCTGTACTCACTCCCCAGCGCATCAACTACGGGGATCCAAAAATCAGATTGTTGGGAGAGTCCGTGTAAGAGAATAATTGTGGGCAGGGTGGGATTACTTCCCTGTGAGTAGCGGAACGCCAAACCTGAGTTCACCCACCTACTCTTGCATTAGGGTTATGTGTGACCAAACCCAAGGCTCTATTGCTTGATCTCGATGGAACATTGTTGGAATCCGAGAGGCTCTGGCTAATGGCGGAGCGACGGGTAATGAACCAATACGGCTACTCGTGGACTCAAGCCGATCAAGAACATTGCTTGGGTGGACCTTTAGAGCGTGTTGCCGCATACATGGAAGAAAAAACCAATGGTGAAGCGAGTTCCAAGGTCATTGGGAATGAACTCTTGAATGCCGTTGCCCAACTTTTTGTAACGGAGGAAGTCGAATGGCGGCCAGGAGCTCAGGCCCTCGTGGCGCAGGCACATCAGCTCCAAATACCTACGGTCATTGTTACCGCAACCTGGCGAACGGTAGTGGACTCAGTTATGGCGCGCATGACCGCGAGTGTGGGAGATTTTAGCCATTCAATTGCAGGTGATGAAGTTGAAAACTCGAAGCCACACCCTGAGCCTTATCTGCGTGCGGCGATCAGTGTGGGTGCTCCTATCGAAGAATGTCTTGCAATTGAGGACTCTTCAACCGGGACATTGTCCTCTGTGAAAGCTGGTGCCAAAGTGATTGCGGTCGAGCACATGGCATCCATTGATGTCGAGGGTGCAGTGGTTCTGCGAACTCTCGTTGGCCAGGACGTCGAATCACTGTGGAAGCTGGTTTGTGGCTGACTCCAATGCGGCCTTGATGGACTCTTCAACCAGCGAGCTCCCAGAGGTCCACCGGCTCTGTTCGGGAATCGGTGGGGGAGTCCCACCAAATGCGGGGCAGATTGGCTTAAACGAACACCAACCGCACAGTTTCGAAGGGTTCGGCGGAAATGACTGCTGATCTGCACTGTGAGCAATAGCACTTCGCAGTGCCAAAATCTTTTTTTCAGTAACTACTAGGTCATTCTGGGTGGGCTCATATCTGAGAAACTGGCCATTACCCAAATACATGAGCTGCAACATCCGTGGAATCTCACCATTAATTCGCCACCAAGCTAAGCCATAGAAGCGCATCTGAAACATGGCCTTTTCCGCGTACAAGGGAGACGGCGCTTTCCCACTTTTGTAGTCGACAATGCGAATATCACCGGATGGGGTTCGATCAACTCGATCAATGAACCCTCGAATTTCGAAACCCTCGTCAAGTTCGACGCTCATGGCGAGTTCCCGGGCATGTGGTTCAAGGCGGTTTGGATCTTCCATGGCGAAATAGGTTTCTAACAGGGGCCGAACCGGTGCCATCGTTCTCTCTGCAATATCCGGACTGACTGAACCCGGGACTTTTGCACCAATAGAGTCACCGTAAATGAGGGCGGCCTCTGCGGGTTTGCTTTCCGCGAGCGCCTCAAGTGCCGAATAAAACAGTGAAACGGCAAGGTCGTAAGTGCGCATTCCGGCTGGGGCATCGAAGATATTCTCCAAAACTGAATGGATCAGCGTTCCTCGTACCGCTGCTATCGAAGGCTCCTCGGGCAACTGGTCAATCGTCTTGAAACGATAAAGCAGTGGACATTGTTGGTAATCTGCGCTGCGCGAGGGCGAAAGAGAAGTGGGAAACACATCATGAGCCTAGTTGCCGAACTCACCCGTATCGCTGAACCAGGCTTGCGACGCGGTCCACGAACAAATGTCTTGCGCCGATAAAGTCCGGGTATGCCCAAACGCCCAGTTCACCCGCCAGCGCCACGCGAGGGTGTGAATGTGGGTGCCCGGCCCAGAGGACCTCTTTGTTCGGGTGATCTCGTCCAACTCATTGATGCAAAAGGCAATAAATACACCATCACGCTGAAAGAGGACCTTATCTTTCATAGTCATCGTGGCCAGCTTGCCCATAACGACATGATTGGAAGTAGTGAAGGAATCATCATCAATAGCGATCGTGCTATCGCGTATCAAGTTTTGCGCCCGGCACTAGACGACTACGTACTGTCAATGCCCAGAGGCGCTACCGTTGTCTATCCAAAAGATGCTGCACGAATCGTTGGTCTGGCCGATATCGGCGAAGGTTCGCGCGTACTTGAAGCCGGAGTTGGTTCAGGAGCTTTAACGTGTTCACTGCTGCGTAGTGCAGGAATCACGGGCCTAGTCGTGAGCGTTGAACGCCGTCAAGATTTTGTGGAAATTGCCACTGAAAATGTTTGTCGTTGGTTTGGTGGTTTTCCTTCTTCATGGTCTCTGCAGGTCGCCGATCTAGCCGAATGCGAACCCGATCCTGGTTCGTATGACTCCGCCGTTTTAGACATGTTGGCGCCGTGGGAGTGTCTCGAGGTGGTGGAGCGCGCATTGCGCCCAGGCGGGGCGCTAGTTGCCTATGTCGCAACTACGACGCAGCTGTCTCGGCTCGTGGAAACAATCAGGGTGCGTAATGTTTGGACGGAGCCACGTGCAGAAGAAAGCCTGCTGCGCACCTGGCATCTGGATGGCCTCTCCGTACGGCCCGACCACAAAATGAACGGTCACACGGGTTTCCTCGTTGCCACCAGATTGATGAATGGCCCGACACTCGATCGAAAGCGCCGCCCAGCTCCCGGGGCTTATGGAGTGGACTATCACGGGCCCGGGGGAGAAAATAGTTTTGAGGAAACCACGCCCACTTCGGTCGCCGAAAACGACTAATCGGGTTATGGTGTTATAGGGAAACGTAGATTGACCCTTCAAGGACGTAAAGGAATGGTGGCCGCATGGAGCAAAACCCCAATTTGACTCAGATACAGGGCGAGTTGGCTGCTGCGCGGGACCATAATGAGCGCTTGATCACCACATTACGTGATGCTCGTGAGCAAATCGTTTCACTGAAAACAGAAGTCGATCGGTTGGGTCAGCCACCGAGTGGCTTTGCCACGATTCTGGTTGCCCACGAAGATTCAACGGCGGACATCATGGCCTCGGGAAAGAAATTGCGCGTAGGAGTGAGTCCATCGATTGACATTGCCGACTTGGTTCTTGGGCGTGAAGTTCTCCTCAATGAGTCAATGAATATTGTCAGCATTCGGGAATACGACGAAACCGGCGAAATTGTTGTTTTGAAAGAACGAATTGACGGCAACCGTGCACTTGTCGTTGCGCACTCTGACGAAGAACGGGTAATCAAACTCGGACAGCCCCTCATTGATCAAAAACTTCGTGCGGGGGACACGCTCCTGTGCGACATGCGCAACGGAGTAGCTGTAGAAAAAATTGCCCGTGCTGAGGTTGAACAACTCGTGCTTGAGGAGGTTCCCGACATCCATTATGAGGATATTGGCGGACTCGGTGAACAGATTGAAGCGATCCGTGATGCCGTTGAGTTGCCATATCTGCATGCCGATTTGTACCTGGAACACAAACTCAGACCACCAAAAGGAATTTTGCTTTATGGACCGCCCGGGTGCGGCAAGACTCTCATTGCCAAGGCTGTTGCGAATTCATTAGCCCAAAAGGTCGCGGAGAAGACGGGCATGGGGGAAGGGCGTTCCTATTTTCTCAATATCAAGGGTCCAGAGCTTCTGAACAAGTACGTTGGTGAAACGGAGCGCCATATCCGCCTCGTTTTTCAACGTGCTCGGGAAAAGGCCTCCGAAGGTATGCCGGTAATTGTGTTCTTCGACGAAATGGATTCGCTTTTCAGGACACGCGGTACGGGGGTTAGCAGCGATGTTGAAAATACGATTGTTCCGCAATTACTGAGCGAGATTGACGGTGTTGAAAGTTTGGAAAATGTCATTGTGATCGGTGCGAGTAATCGTGAAGACATGATAGATCCGGCGATTTTGCGACCTGGTCGACTAGATGTCAAAATTAAGATTCAACGGCCTGATGCACAAGCTGCTGCTGCTATTTTCTCAAAATACCTCACATCAGATCTTCCTCTGCATGAAGAGGATCTAGCCGAGCACTCGGGTGATCGCGATGCGACAACCGCGGACATGATTACTCGGGCGGTCGAGCGTATGTACACCGACATGGATGAGAATCGCTTCCTCGAAGTCACGTATGCCAATGGCGATAAGGAAGTTCTGTATTTCAAGGACTTCAATTCGGGTGCCATGATTGAAAATGTCGTAGCGAGAGCCAAAAAATCTGCAATCAAGGATTACCTGACATCCGGTCAGCGTGGCATTCGCGTCCAGCACCTTCTCGATGCTTGCATTGATGAATTCCGTGAGAATGAAGACCTGCCTAACACGACTAACCCTGACGACTGGGCTCGTATCTCGGGGAAGAAGGGCGAGAGGATCGTCTTTATCCGTACCCTGATTGAAGGTAAAAAAGGTACTGAACCGGGTCGTTCGATCCGGACGCTGTCCAATACCGGGCAATACCTGTAGTCATTTGTTCCTTCGATATCCACTGCCGATAGGCACTTGAGAATTAAAGGTTGTCATGAGTGTTAATCGGATAATGGGAATTGAAACCGAGTACGGGATAACCGTGCCCGCACACCCAACTATGAATGCCATGGTCACCAGTTCACATATTGTCAGTGCCTATGCGCGCTTGAGTGGGCTTGACCAAGGATTGCACGCACGCTGGGACTATGACCGCGAGTCCCCATTGCGTGATGCTCGCGGCTTTGATCAGAGTCGCGCAGATGCTGACCCGAGTCAATTGACCGATGACATGGAATTCGGGCTGGAAAACATCATCCTGACAAATGGGGCTCGACTATATGTTGACCACGCTCATCCAGAGTACTCAAGCCCTGAAGTGACGAATCCACGTGACGCAGCTCTTTGGGACAAAGCTGGTCAAGTGATCATGCATAAAGCCGCACTTTTCGCCCCAAAGTTTGATGGCGTTCAAATTAAGTTGTACAAAAACAACGTTGACAACAAGGGCGCGTCATATGGCACACATGAGAATTACTTGATGGCTCGCCAAACGCCTTTTACAAATATCGTTCGCCTACTGACTCCGTTTTTTGTTACTCGGCAGGTTTTTACCGGAGCCGGTCGACTCGGTCGGGGTCAGGAAGGAACGGTTAAGGAATTTCAGATTTCCCAGCGAGCCGATTATTTTGAAGCTGAAGTTGGCCTAGAAACCACATTGAAGCGCCCCATTATAAACACCCGCGATGAACCGCACGCGGATCCGGAAAAATACCGACGCCTGCATGTCATTGTGGGTGATGCAAACATGTCAGAGAAAGCCACCATGCTCAAGATGGGCACCGCGTCACTCATCTTGGCTCTGATTGAGTCTGGCTTCGAGGATTTTGCCCAATTTGATTTAGCCAATCCTGTTGCAGCAATGTCTAAAGTTTCTTATGACACCTCGATGAAAGGTGTGCTTCCGATGGCAAATGGGATGTCGATGAGGGCGATAGACATTCAATTCGCATATCTTGATGCTGTTCGTTCTCATCTATACACGCACTCCGAGCCGGATCCGGATAGTGCTGAAATTCTTGAATTGTGGCAACAGACCTTGGATTCCCTCAACGACCAAACGGGGGAGCATGCAGTGGCCGCTCGGTACATTGACTGGATCGCAAAGTTTCAGTTAATGCAGGGTTACCGTGATCGCGATTCCCTTGGCTGGGACAGTCCACGTCTATCTCTGATTGATCTGCAGTACAGCGATATTGATCCAGCCCGAGGAATCGCCATTAAACTTATGAACAAAGGGGTAATCGACACCCTATTCACCCACGATCAGGTCCAGCTAGCGACCACTGAAGCGCCACACGACACCCGGGCGTACTTCCGTGGCGAGTGCGTACGGCGTTACCCACAGAATGTCGCTGCGGCCTCGTGGGACAGCATCGTTTTTGACACAGGTGGAGATACTCTCCTTCGGATACCTACCCTTGAGCCGCGAAAGGGGAATCGGGCATCGATACAGGACCTTCTCGACCAAAATGAGAGTGCAGCGGACCTACTCAATTCGTTGCGGTCCCACGACTAACAGTTAGGCTGAGCCCATGCCATCCCATGACAGCAACCAGATAAAGAGATCCCGTCGAGACGAAGAACAGGCAGAGCAGGACAGCTCGGCAACTTCGACGAGGAATAATGCCGAACTGGATAGTGACGTGGATTCACTCCTCGATGAAATCGATGAGATCTTGGAAGTCAACGCTGAGGATTTCGTTAAGTCGTTCGTTCAAAAAGGTGGACAGTGAACCCTGAGTCCTCGTTCGCCGCACATTTGCAATCCCAGGGAAAGCTTCCCAATGCAATCTCTATGGGACCATCACCTGAGCACCTTGCACCGCACGGAACCACAATTGTTTCCCTGCGTCATTCCGATGGTGTACTCATGGCCGGGGATCGCAGGGCAACAATGGGAAACATCATCGCGCAGCGTGATATTCAAAAAGTGTTTCCGGCAGACATCTATTCCTTGATTGGCATCGCGGGATCGGCAGGAATCGCCTTGGAACTAGTCCGCCTTTTTCAGGTCGAGCTCGAGCATTATGAAAAAATTGAGGGTATCTCTTTGTCGTTGAACGGCAAAGCCAATCGGCTCTCAAGCCTATTGCGTTCTAATCTTGGACTCGCGATGCAAGGATTGGCGGTAGTTCCTCTTTTTGCAGGTTTCGATAGCGAATTGAACGTGGGTCGCATATTTTCTTACGATGTAACTGGCGGTCGTTACGAGGAGCATGATTTTTACGCGGTTGGTTCTGGATCACAATTCGCAAGAGGGGCACTGAAAAAGATTAACGCACTTGATCAGAGCGAGGATGAAGCCATTGCTGCGGCAATCGAAGCATTATTTGATGCTGCCGACGATGACAGCGCTACGGGTGGACCCGACATAAGCCGTGGGATCTTTCCGGTGATTTATACAGCTGGTCCACAGGGCGTTAGAGAAATCGCTAATGATCGGATTGCTCAACTGTCACAGGAAATGCTACTTCGTCGCTCCGAAGAGCCCAATGGTCCTCGTGCACATTTAACTAACGGTCGGGATCGCACATGAGCATGCCGTATTACGTCTCACCAGAACAAATTATCGCCGACAAAGCGGAGTTCGCTCGTAAAGGAATCGCTCGCGGTAGATCTGTGATTGTGGCCAGTGCCACTGACGCCATCTATTTTGTTGCCGACAATCCTTCGCGTGCGCTGCACAAAATCGGAGAAATATACGACCGAATTGGTTTTGCAGCAGTTGGTCGATACAACGAATTTGAGAATCTGCGGGTTGCTGGAGTTCGTCTCGCTGATACCCGCGGTTACTCATACGACCGAACTGACGTAACCGTTCGAACCATTGCCAACGCCTACGCCCAAACCTTGGGGAGTATTTTTATTGAGGCTGCCAAGCCATTCGAAGTTGAGATTGCCGTCGCCCAAGTTGGTGATACTCCCAATCAAGATCAGTTGTATCGGATCTCATTTGATGGGTCAGTCCATGATCAAGCCGGTTTTATCAGCATGGGTGGGGACAGTGAGACTGTGGGAAATCACATGGAACAGAACTGGAAAATTGGTGCAAGCGGCCAAGACACTCTAAAGGCTGCCGTCAATGCCCTCTTTCCCGAAACCAAGCCCGACATCACCTCTTTGGAGGTGGCCACATTGAGTCGGACAGGTGAAGGACGATGCTTTAGTCGTAGTTCGGCCGAAGAAATAGCAAAGTTGCTGGGTTAGGGAAGAGATACCACCATGCAGCGCCGAATTTTTGGCATCGAGACTGAGTACGGTGTCACGTGCACTTTTAAGGGTCAGCGTCGACTGAGCCCTGATGAAGTTGCTCGATATTTGTTTCGTCGCGTAGTCAGTTGGGGTCGCAGTAGCAATGTATTTCTGTCAAATGGAGCCAGGCTTTACCTCGATGTCGGGTCACACCCCGAATACGCAACGGCAGAGTGTGATGACTTCATCGAATTATTGGCTCAGGATCGGGCTGGCGAACGAATCCTCGAGGGTTTAAGTATCGAGGCAGAAGAGCGGCTGGTCCAAGAAGGTATTTTCGGCGATGTTTACCTTTTCAAAAACAACACAGATTCAGCTGGTAATTCATATGGGTGCCATGAGAATTACCTCATCGATCGATCCACCGACTTCGCAAACCTTGCTCAGGTGTTTATCCCCTTTCTGATCAGCCGACAAATCTTGGTCGGCGCTGGGAAAGTGGTTCAAACTCCGCGTGGGTCAACATATGCAGTTAGTCAACGGGCGGATCACATTTGGGAAGGTGTATCCAGCGCAACGACTCGATCGCGACCAATTATCAACACTCGGGATGAACCACACGCAGATGCTGACCTTTACCGGCGCCTGCATGTAATCGTCGGGGACAGCAACATGAGTGACACAACGAATCTACTCAAAGTTGTGTCAGCGCACCTTGTGCTCTTGATGATTGAATCAGGGGCAGTCATGCGTGATCTGACTCTTGCTAATCCCATTCGAGCTATCCGCGAGATCAGTCATGACACGACGGGTACGCGAACTGTGAAACTTGCCAATGGCAGAGAAATCTCAGCCATCGCGATGCAGAGTGAATACCTTCAAAAAGTGTCTGATTTTGTTACCCGGCAGGGGATTGTCGATCCAGTAACCCAACAGGCCATGGAACTATGGGAAAGGTCGATAAAAGCAGTGGGGTCGGGCGATCTACACCTCATCGATCGAGAAATTGATTGGGTGATCAAATTGCGTCTGATTGAGCGTTACATGCGTAAAAACGACATGACCCTTGAGGACGCGCGGATTGCCCAACTGGACTTGGCCTACCACGATATTCGCCAAAACCGAGGGCTTTTCTACCTTCTCGAACGTGGTGGGGCTGTGGATTCCATCCTGACACCGGATCAGATTGAAACAGCCAAAAATATCGCGCCGCAGACTACCCGAGCAAAGTTGCGAGGGGACTTTATTTCACGGGCGCAAGAGCGCCGCCGGGACTACACGGTCGACTGGGTACATCTCAAACTAAATGATCAAGGTCAGCGAACGGTCCTTCTTAAGGACCCTTTCCAACACACCGATGAACGTGTTGATCGCCTCATCGCCTCAATGTAGGCGTAATTGAGATTTGCAGGTATTCTGTGCGAGTGAGAAAACAATTATCCAGTGCAGCCATCGCCCTATCCACCCTCATTTTTTTGACCGGCTGCTCAAGCAGCCAAGATTCGGATCCTGAATTCCCCGATTCTGGAGCCAGTTCTGGACCATATTCAGTGAATGACTGCGCTACTTTGGGCTCACCCATCATCTCCGAAACGGCGCCTCCTGGACTTGCAGTCAACGGACTTGTCATCGGCGAAGATGCAGTTCCCACGATCAGCGTTGGGCCCGAATCAGTCCCTGCAGTGGAACTCAACTCACAACAACTCATTCCTGGTAGTGGCGCAAGCGTTGCCATTGGAGACACCATTACCGTGAATTACTGTGGGGTAGGCCAAATTACCGGCGCGCTCTTTGATTCCTCATGGGCGCGTGGCGAGCCAGCCACCTTTGATCTCGTTCCCGGCGGCCTGATCGAAGGTTGGACTCAGGGGGTACCCGGAATGCAGGTAGGAGAGCGCCGATTGCTTCAGATCCCCGGAGATTTAGGCTACGGCGCTAACCCACCCGGTGGTATTGAAGTTGATGAAACCCTCATTTTTGTTGTCGAGCTCGTATCCATTGGTTAGACACACACAATCTCCCATTTATCAAGGAAGTTGGAATCACATGTCTGAGTTAACTAAGCCTGAAATTGACTTTATTGAGGGACCGGCACCAACGGAATTAGTAATCACGGATGTTGTTGTGGGAACGGGCGTGGAAGCTACACCCGGAGCAACGGTTGACGTGCACTATCTGGGGGTTGAATTTGAGACAGGGGAGCAATTTGATGCTTCATGGGATCGCGGGGAGAGCATTAATTTCCCCCTCTCTGGTCTGATTGCAGGTTGGCAAGAAGGTATTCCTGGTATGAATGTTGGAGGACGCAGGCAGCTTGTAATCCCGCCAGCGCTCGCTTACGGTGAATCAGGCGGGCATCGTCTGTCTGGCAAGACACTCGTATTCATCATTGACCTTCTCGGCGTTAAATAGACAACAGTGCATTAATGCCACGACGCGACAAAACGGAACGACTACTCAATTTAGTTTTCGCCCTGATGTCAACCCGTCGGGCTATTTCGCGTGCAGATATTCGGGATAACGTTGCAGGGTACGAAGATGCCCTATCCGACGAAGCCTTCGAGCGAATGTTCGAGCGCGACAAAGATGAACTCCGCTCGATGGGACTGCCTATTGACACGGTAACCGACACAATGGGTGACATCTTGGGTTATCGGATCCTCCCCAGCGAATATGAGTTCGTGGATCTGGAACTAAGCCCCGAAGACCTAATTGTCTTGGGAGTTGCCGCGCAAGTCTGGGACCAAGCGGTGTTGAGTGCACCAGCACAAAGTGCACTGCGCAAAATCGAAGCAAAATACGGTAAGAGTGTTGTTTCACCGCCCGCTGAGTTGTCTGGACTCGTAAAGTTGCGGGCGCATGACGTCTCGCTACCAATATTACTCCGGGCGGCGCGTGAAAAGCGAGTAGTGAAATTCAATTATCAAAATCGCACCGGGCTGCAATCGGCAAGAAGGATTGAGCCCTGGGCCGTCATATGTCGCGAAGGGAACTGGTACTGCATTGGTTTTGATCTTGATCGGCAGGAGCAGCGAACTTTTAAGCTTCCAAGAATCCAAGGTGGTGTTAAATTGACCGCCGAGGCCCACACTGCTCCGCGTCCTGAGAATCCTTCAATGCAAATTCCTCAAGTTGAAGAATTGATCACCGCTCAAATCATCATTGTTCCCAATAGCGGAGCCATGTTGCGCCGGAATGCCTCTTCAATTGAACACACCGGAACCGGTGATTTTTTAACCGTCCACGGTTCACTCTCTGATTTAACCCAGTGGACGCTACTCGCCTTGGCCGATGTCATCAGAATTGATTCGCCTCCGCTTGCGGAATCGGTACTGTCAGCGAGCAAGCGAATACTTGAGGAACATCGTGTTGTGGCCGACGGTGGTGATTCCCATGGCTGAGCAAGTCTCTGATCGAATTTCTCGGCTACTCGCTCTGGTTCCTTGGCTGGCGCAGCGCCCAGGAATAACCCTGACGCAAACAGCTGAACATTTTGGTATTAGCGTGGAGACGCTCACAAAGGATCTTTGGCAGCTTGTCTTGTGCGGTCTTCCGGGTTATGGACCTGATCAACTCGTCGATATTGATTTCTGGGACGATGATCGAATCTGGGTGCACGACCCGCAAACACTGACGGTGCCCATGCGCATTAGCTCTGACGAGGCAATTGCTTTGTCGATCGCACTTCGACGCATGAACCAGATTCCGGGAGTGTCTGAGAAGGACACAATCAGTAGGCTCATTGTGAAAATGGATACCGTGACTGGTTCAACAGCCAGTGTGGTGGTGACCTCCAGTGAAGATGAAGTTGCAAAGAGTGATTTGATCGAATCTGCTCTAGCCAATGACCTTTCATTGAGTTTCGACTACTCAACAGCGAAGGACGATCATTCGCGTCGCAATGTCGCCCCGATCAGAGTTTTTGGCGTTGACGATTATTTGTACTTAACCGCGTGGTGTGAGCAAGCTGAGGCAGTGCGCTCATTCCGCTTTGACCGGATGGCCAACCTCACATCCGGTGAACCGCTAGTGCGCGCTCAAGTAGATTTGAGGGTTGAGGTTACGGGTCTCACAGATTTGACCTTGGCTCCCACGGCCCTTGTTCGCATAGAAGCCGCCATTGCTTGGGTCACTGAAGAATCCTGGGTGAAACGCATACCGGAAAACAATGGATTACTCAAGGAGGGCCAGATCTTGATTCACGTGCCCTATTTGTCTAAGGAATGGCTTATTCGTTGGATTCTGTCCATGAAAGGAGCCGCCACCGTGCTCGAACCAACCGAATTGGCCGGGGAGATCAGCGAATTGGTGTTCCAATCACTGGTCCGGTTGAGTAAATGACACTAAGACCGGAGTAGAATTTCACGAGGAAGTAGGCTATGAAGGGCGCCAATGGTGCAGTTCACAAGGTAATCCGCGTGGCAGGAAAGGGATCACATGTTCAGTAATCTCAAAGGCTGGGAATGGCTCATCATCGTAGCCTTAATTCTTCTGTTGTTTGGGGCAAAACGTCTGCCCGATGCTGCGCGCGGCTTGGGCCGTTCCCTCCGGATCTTCAAGGCGGAAACGAAAGGCCTCGTGAATAACGAAACCGACGAGCAAGTAAAAGCGGTTGAGCCAAAGAACTCCGAATCCAAGGCAGTTGAACCCAGCACCCCTGACTCGACAGCATCCGAAGTGAGCGCGGAGACACAGCCTGCTTCGCCCACTGAACGTTAGCTGTAGCTAGTGGCCCTGCGCGAAAAGCAGGAGTCGGTCGGCATGCCGCTGATCGAGCATTTACGGGAGCTACGTTCCCGGTTGGTCAAAAGCGGTATTGCAATTGCTATTGGCATGGTTGTTGGTTGGATCTATTACGCCGAGATCTTTGCCTGGATAAGCGAACCCTTCACGGATGTCATTGCAGCTGCGAAGGCAAATGGCCAAGACGTGGTCTTAGCGCTGACCGGCGTTGCAGATCCCTTCGTTCTGCAAATTCAAGTTTCTGCCGCAGCCGGACTCGCCCTGAGTTCACCCGTTTGGCTTTACCAACTATGGAGATTCGTTACACCTGGATTACATCGCAATGAACAAAAGTGGGCCATTGGATTTGCCGCCGTCGCCACACCGCTATTTGCTGCTGGGATAACCCTGGCATATGTCGTAATGCCCCTTGGTTTAGAAATACTTCTTGGTTTCACTCCCGCTAACGTGGAAAACATTGTCTCGGTCGATCGCTACCTATCATTTTTCCTTCGAACAATTATCGTCTTTGGGGTGGGATTCTTGACGCCACTCCTCATTGTTTTGTTGAACTTCGCCGGCATTCTCTCGGGTAAACGACTAGTTTCATGGTGGCGATGGATCATCTTCACGGTGCTCATTTTCTCCGCAATCGCAACTCCCACGGGTGACCCCATCAACTTAATGTTGCTCGCCGGTCCGATCATGCTCCTTGTCATTATCGCAGTCGGGATTTCACTGCTTAATGACCGTCGCCGGGCTCGAAAATCTCGAAATTCTGGTTTCGGTGAACTCGATGACGACGAAATCTCACCACTTGACACAGATCTAGAAGATTGAGACTCCGCGGCTAGACTGTCGTTATGACCTCCGCGGCCGAAAAGTACGCCGCATCCCGTTTGCGAGCCCAAGACAATAAAACCATGGTGGGTGCATTCACCGCTGGCTACGCGTTCGATTTAGACCCATTCCAGTTGGAAGCTGTAAGAGCGATCGAGTCGGGTAAGGGTGTTTTAGTGGCCGCACCCACCGGAGCAGGTAAAACGGTTGTAGGGGAATTCGCAATATTTCGTGCGCTCAACACTGGGACCAAATGTTTCTATACAACACCGATTAAAGCACTTTCCAATCAAAAGTTTGCCGAGCTCGTTGAGCGGTATGGCAGCCAAAATGTTGGATTGCTTACGGGAGATAACAGCATCAATGGAGATGCTCCGATCGTTGTCATGACGACTGAAGTGTTGCGCAACATGTTGTATGCCCGTTCAACTACTCTGAATAATCTTTCATTTGTTGTCATGGATGAAGTTCACTATCTCGCTGACCGTTCACGAGGTGCCGTCTGGGAAGAGGTGATTATTCACTTACCCGAGTCTGTCACGATTATTGCGTTGAGCGCGACAGTGAGCAATGCGGAGGAGTTTGGTCGGTGGCTTGCAACAATCCGCGGTGAAACTGAGGTTATCGTCGAAGAAGTACGCCCGGTGCCTTTGTGGCAACACGTGATGGCGGGAAAAAGACTCTATGACCTGTTTATTGATGATTCTCAACATGAAGTGAATCCTGAGTTAGCGGCTCTCGCTCGAAACGCTGCGCAGGCGCAATCAGCCCGGGGTCAGTCCAAATACGGCAGTAAAGGTCGCAGTGCGCCCAGAAGAACAACTTTGACACCGTGGCGAAGTGACGTCGTGGCGCTTCTCGAAACTGAAGTGTTGCTCCCCGCTATCTACTTTCTGTTCAGTCGTGCCGGTTGTGACGATGCGGTTGAACAAATTCTTGCATCCGGACTTCGTTTAACATCCACGATCGAGCGTGAGAAGATTCGAAATCAGGTTCTTGAGTCAACGCGAGACATTCCTGATGAGGATCTCGCGGCACTTGGATTTAGTGATTGGATTGATGCGCTTGAGCGAGGTGTTGCGGCGCATCATGCCGGTGCACTTCCACGATTCAAAGAGATCGTCGAGTCTCTATTTCAGCAAGGCTTGTTAAAAGTTGTATTCGCAACTGAGACGCTTGCGCTGGGCATCAATATGCCGGCTAAATCAGTGGTTCTCGAACGCTTGGTTAAGTGGAACGGTGATGCCCACGTTGACCTTTCACCGGGGGAGTACACCCAAATCACCGGTCGAGCTGGACGGCGTGGCATTGATGTTGAGGGACACGCGGTGGTGCTCTGGCAGCAGGATCTTGACCCCAAGTCGCTCGCTGGATTGGCGTCCACCCGGACATATCCCTTGAAATCTTCATTTCGACCCAGTTACAACATGACGGTCAACTTAGTCGGTTCAATAGGTACTGAACGAGCGCGCGAACTCCTCGAGACTTCATTTGCTCAGTTTCAAGCTGACGCTTCGGTTGTTGGGTTAGCTACCGAACTGCGAAAACTCGAAGAGGCAAAAGCAGGGTACTTCGAGTCAATGCAATGTCACCTGGGTGACTTCGAACAATACAGCGCTATTCGTTTCGAAATCTCTGTAACCGAACGTCAAGACAGTCGACAGGTGGTCCGTCAAAGGCGCGATTTCGGTGAATCTCAACTGAGAACACTTAAAGTTGGAGACGTAATCATGCTTTCCGGTGGCAAAAAAGCAGGTCCGGCGGTTGTCGTAACGCCTGCAATTAATAGTGACAAAGTGGAGCCACGACCCATGGTGCTGACGGGGGATCGTCAAGTCCGCCGCTTAAATCACCATGATGCACTCGCGGACTTGACACCTATCGGGCGCATCAGGGTTCCGAAAAGTTTCACATCCCGCGATGCCCATATGAAGAAGAACCTGGCGTCCCAAGTTCGCGAGATGGGTCATCAGGCCACTGATCCGAAGCGGCGTGGAAAAAAGTCGCATGAAGTGAATCCGCTGATCCAAGATCTGCGGGACCAGATGCGCGCCCACCCTTGCCATGGTTGTGATGAGCGGGAAGCACATGCACGTTGGGGGGAGCGATATCAGAAGGCGGAGAGCCAATATCAAGAGGTCGCCGCCCGGATGAAAGGACGGACGAACACGATTGCCAGGCGATTCGATCGTTTATGTTCGGTGCTGGGGGACCTGGATTATTTGGCGAGGGATCCCAGGGGTGAATGGCAAGTTACTCAACGTGGTGATCTGCTCAAAGGGGTTTACTCCGAAAATGATCTGTTGATCGCCCAAACCATCTTGGCTGGTGTCCTCGATGAACTCGACCCACCAACCTTGGCTGCCGTATGTTCAACATTTGTCTATGAAAGTCGGCGTGGGGACTCTGATGAAGCTCCGTCAGTGCCGGGTGGGCCAACCCAAAAGGCACTCGACGACATCCATGAGATTTGGGGTCGAGTTGAAGGAATCGAACACGATCACAAGGTGCACGAGAGTCGTAAGCTTGACGCCGGATTGGCCTGGGCACTGTACCGGTGGGCTAAAGGTGCAACGCTCATGAAGATTTTGACAAGCAATGACGTAACTGCTGGAGACTTTGTTCGCTGGGTGCGACAGGTGATCGACCTTCTCGGGCAGATTGTGGCGGTTACCCCTCCCGATTCAGTCCTGCACGCCAACGCGATGAGCGCGATTGATTTGTGCAAGAGAGGGATTATTTCTTATCCCAGCGCAGCCTGAAGTAGTTCCTCAACATACTTTTCAACACCCCAGCTGACCGCCAGTTCATTGAGCGACTGCGAATCAACAGGTTCATAGGGTATTTCAACGCTCCACGCACCCACGGGAAGCCGCTCCTCAGCCGTGATGACTGCCATGGCCGCCGCGAGATAGTCGGCTCCCGATGTGATCCGCTCCGCAAGCCTCGGGGTGAGAGGCTTATCAAAATCAAGTGAACCAGATGCCTTAATGAGTGCATCTAGGTCGGCATAAGCGTTAATGAGTGCACTAGCTGTTTTATCGCCAATCCCCGGGATTCCAGGAAGTCCGTCACTGGGGTCACCGCGCAACGCAACCATTGATAGGTAGCTCTTGGGGGATACGCCATATTTGGACTCAATTGCATCGGGATCCAAAACTGGCCAGTTTTCGACACCCCCGGACACCTGCAAAAGCAACGAGACTCGATCGGAAACGACTTGAATTAGGTCACGATCACTCGTAACCACGAATGATCGACCCTGATGCTGGGCGGCTACCGACGCAATGACATCGTCGGCTTCAAATCCATCGATTCCGATTCTGGCGACGCCCCAGGCGTCAAGAATGGCAGCAATAGCATCAATCTGCGGGCTCAACGTGTCAGGCACTTCTTCCTGTCCCGAGCTCAATTCTAGTCGGTGAGTTTTATAGCTGGGGACTAGTTCAACGCGCCACGCCGGTCGCCAGTCGTTGTCCCAGGCAGCAGCCAGGCCGCTGGGATGGTGAAGGCCGATCAGCTTTGTCAACATTGACAGGAACCCGCGAATCGCATTGTGGGGGTTGCCGTTGGGCGCCGTCATCTTCTCTGGGAGGGCGTAAAAGGCCCGGTAATACAGAGTCGCACTATCGAGGATTAACAGAGGTCCACTCACGGCGAAAGTATGACACCCGGGCTAATCTGTCCTACATGGCTGCGACCTCGGACTACCTAGAGCGAATAACTCGAGCACAGGTCCATATGCAAGAGCTGGGCATCGACTTAATGCTGGTTACCCCGAGCGCGGATCTTCGGTATTTGATTGGGTACAACGCAATCCCGCTGGAGCGCGTTACCGCATTGGTAATCTCACCCCACACAACACCGTTTCTGGTTGTGCCGCGACTGGAGGTATCAACAGCCTGCGCGAGTCCTTTTGGTGAACTGGGCTGGGAGGTATTCGGGTGGGCTGAGAACGACAATCCCTACGGCATCATCCGTGAAGTGTCAGGATTTAGCGAGGGTCGAGTCGCGGTCAACAATCACATGTGGGCTGAGCGGGTTCTCAAGATCTCGGAGCACTTTCCTAAGGCGCACATTGAATTGGCCGCTCCGATTATCGGGGCAATTCGAATTACCAAAACACCAACCGAGTTGGATTTTTTGCGCGAAGCAGCATCAGCAATTGATCGTGTGCACGCGCAAGTCCCGAATTTGCTGCAAGTTGGGCGCACTGAGGAGGAGGTTGGGCGAGATATCTCAGAACTCATTCTGGCCGAAGGCCATGTACGCGTTGACTTTGTCATTGTTGCCTCTGGTCCAAACGGGGCCAGTCCACACCACGAACTCAGTAATCGAGTAATCAATGCTGGCGACCCAGTCGTGGTTGATATCGGTGGAACCATGCCCAGTGGTTACTGCAGCGATTGCACCCGCACTTATTCAATGGGAGATCCGGGCCCTGAATACGTCAAACGTTATGAGGTCTTGCAGCGAGCGCAGGAACTTTCAACCCAAGCCGTCTACAGCGGCGCGACCAGCCACAACATAGATGCCGCCGGCCGTAATGAACTGGCAAAGAGCGGTCTAGCCCAATACTTCATCCACCGAACCGGCCACGGCATAGGCCTCGAGACACATGAAGAACCTTACATCGGTGAGAATAACGAAACCGTAATCGAAAACGATATGGTGTTTAGTATTGAGCCCGGTTTCTATATTGAAGGCGTGCACGGAGCTCGCATTGAAGATATTGTTATTTGCACGCCTGAAGGACCAGAAGTGATCAACAATCAGACACGAGATCTTGTCATCATTGAGATTTAGTCGGCAACGATATGTCGAAACGAACCTTGATCACAAATGCTGCGATCTACGCTCCGAGTGTTCCCTTTGCTACGGCAATGTTGATTGATGGCCCGGAGATTGCGTGGATTGGTGATCACAGCGGTGCCGAGGTTCACCGCGAACTTGCCGACACTGTTATTCATGCGCAAGGGCATTTTCTCGCACCAGGATTCGTTGACGCACACGTTCATGCTACGAGTACTGGAATCATGCTGAATGGTCTTGATCTCACCGGCGTTCGGAATAAAAAACAGTTCCTTGATTTACTCAGTGATTACGCCAAGCTGCTCGGAGGCGGAACAGTCTTGGGCCACGGCTGGGATGAATCCAACTGGGAAGATCCGGAACTTCCTACTCGAGTGGAGATCGATCGGGCAACGTGGGGGAGTGTCGTTTACTTGAGTCGGGTTGACGTGCACTCTGCGCTAGTCTCAAATTCACTCATTGCACAAGTGCCCGAGTCCAGAGCATTCGTTGGATTCAGTGACGGTCCGGTGACCCAAGCCGCTCATGGCGCAATTCGCACTTTTGCTCTGGGTTCGGTATCGGGTAGTCAACGGCGCGAGGCCCAAGAAAGCTTCTTCGCAAACGCTCTCTCACAAGGAATTGTCGGTGTCCATGAAATGGCTGGGCCACAAATTAGCTCGCACCAAGATGCTAGTTCTCTCAAAGAACTAGCATCGAGGGCTGGTATGCCGCATCTTGCCATTTACTGGGGTGAACTTTTTAGTACGCGGGCCCAGGAAATCATTTCAGATCTAGAGGCAAATGGTGCGGGTGGTGACCTCTTTATTGATGGAGCGATCGGCTCACGAACCGCGTTCCTGCGTGATCCTTACAGCGATAACGAGGAAACCCATGGTGCCAATTACCTCACCGTCGAGCAAGTGGCCGAACATCTGGTTGCCTGCACTCAAGCGGGTATTCAAGCTGGGTTCCACGTGATCGGTGATCAAGCCTGTGAAATTGCCATCCAAGGCGCAGTTCTAGCAGCATCTGAAACCTCTGAATCGGAATTCAAACGCCTTCGACACCGTTTTGAGCACGCAGAGATGCTCGCCGAGGATCACATCGCAATCATGCGCAATCTTGGTTTGAGCGCCAGCATGCAGCCGCTATTTGACGCATGGTGGGGGAATCCAAATGGTATGTACGAAACTCGTTTGGGAAAGCGCTCTCAACAGATGAATCGATGGGGCAGTCTTCACACCGCGGGCGCGACCGTGTGCTTTTCCTCGGATTCACCCGTGACACCAAACACACCTTGGCACGCGGTCCATGCTGCAATACACCACCACACTTCAGATGAGCGAATGAGTGGTAGAGCAGCTTTCGCCGCTCACACCCGGGGTGGTTGGCGAGCCCTCGGCCCGCAGTTTGATTCCGAGGGCGTAATCGAAGTTGGGGCCACAGCCAACTTGGCGATGTGGCGCGTCGATGACTATCAAGTGAGTGTTCCGGACTCGCGGGTCACTCAGTGGAGCACTGACCCTCGATCAGCCACCGTGCCTTTGCCAAATTTGGGTGATGCAGATTCACCTCTGACTCCCGCCAATGTCTGCACAATCGTTACAGGTCATATCTCTTACCTCGAGGATGATTTCTCTGATCGAGTTAGCCGTGATGTCTAGTAAATCTGTCGCAATTGTGTTGCGAATTATTGCTGCAGGTATAGCCGGCTGGTTCCTTTCTTTGGCTTACCCATTCGCAAGCCTATGGTGGTTGGCACCGATCTCAATCGCAACCTTCACCTTCGCCGTGTGGAACACGAACAAAAGGGTGAGCGCCCTAATCGGATTCATTTTTGGCCTCGTGGCTTTTCGGGTTCAGCACGATTGGCTGAAAGTGGTGGGCGTTGATGCAACCTGGATTCTTTCGATTTATTTGGCATTATGGATTGCCCTCATCGGTATGTTCACCTCAATCCTGTCACGGGCAATCACTCGCCGAACGATTCCTTGGCCGGTAGGAATGATCGCACTGGGTTCGATCTGGATCCTGGAAGAGTTCTTGAGGGGACGTTTTCCTTTTGGAGGTTACCCATGGGCAAGGCTGGGTTTTAGCCAGGCCGATTCACCATTGGCTTTCTGGGCGCGAATCGGTGGCACTCCTTGGCTTAGTTTCATCGTGGTGATGATCGCGATTGCCCTGGTTGGGATATTCCTCGTTACCTCGATTCGTGCTAAATCAATTCTTGTTCTCACTATTGTTGCATCGTTCGTTATTCCATTCACCGTTAGTAGCATCGCAAAAACCGATTTGGCTACTCCAACTATTGCCATCGGTGTGGTTCAAGGGGGAACTCCTCAAACGGGGATGGGCGCCATGGATGTCCGTCGAGCAGTTCTTGAAAACCACGTAAACGAAACGATCAAGCTAGCTGCAAAAGTCAAAAGTGGTGAAGTTCCTCAGCCAGAGGTTGTTATTTGGCCGGAAAACTCGTCAGACCTTGATCCATTTAACCAACCTGATGCCGCAGCGCTGATTGAGACAGCGGTAAATGCAATTGGTGCACCAGTATTGGTCGGCGCCGTTGTCGACTCCACTACGGATCCAGAGAACGAGGTGTACAACATGGGGATTTTGTGGGATCCCCTGTCGGGTCCGGGTGACACCTACATAAAAAATGCTCCTGTTCCCTTTGGCGAGTTCATTCCCTTTCGCAGCCTTTTGACTCAGTTCATTTCACGATATGACCGGGTATCACGTGATTTCGCCCATGGGAGCGAACCCGGAATTTTCAATGTTAGTGGAGTATCCCTCGGTGACCTGATTTGTTTTGAAGTTGCCGTTGACCCGGTCGTGAATCGAGTTGTTAGTGAAGGTGCACAAATACTTGTGGTCCAAACGAATAATGCGACTTATGCCGGAACAGCTTTACCGCAGCAGCAACTTGATATTGAGCGAATACGCGCAATTGAATTTGATCGCACGGTAATAGTGGCAGCGACTACTGGTATCAGTGCTGAGATTCTGCCGGACGGTAGCGTCGGTCAGACCCTTCCTGACGGAGCCACCGGATCATTCGTCGTTGAGGTTGCGCCCAGCTCGAAGCTGACATCAGGCGCGCGGTATGGGCCATACATTGAAATGATTTTGTGTCTTTTTGCAATTACCACGTTGATCCTAATCCCGATTCGCCAGCGTCGAAGGATCACGAGTTAGGGTGAGACAGTGAGCGCAATTCCCAAAGCCGTTGATGCCGCGCTGGGAAGAATCTTGGTAATAATCCCAACTTACAACGAGTTGGAAGCACTTCCCAAGATTCTGGCGCGAGTACAAAGCAGCGTTCCAACCGCTGAGATTCTTATTGTGGACGATAACTCTCCCGACGGCACCGGACGGATCGCCGATCAGTGGGTTGCCGCGCACTCGGGAATTCATGTCCTTCATCGAGTTGGCAAAGCGGGTTTAGGCGCCGCGTACTTGGCGGGGTTCTCCTGGGGATTGCAACAGGGCTTTGACGTATTAGTCGAAATGGATGCTGATGGCTCACACCAGCCCGAACAACTACCCGAGCTGCTTGCGGCCTTGGAATACTCCGATCTCGTACTCGGCTCTCGCTGGGTCCAGGGCGGCGGAACCCAGAACTGGTCAAAAAACCGTGAATTTCTGTCTAAGGGTGGAAATTACTACACGAAAAAGATGCTTGGACTTGATATTAACGATGCTACGGGTGGGTATCGCGCATTCAAATCCAGCACTTTGCGCGCCCTTGATCTACACGAGGTCGCCTCGGCGGGGTATTGCTTTCAAGTTGATCTAGCGTGGCGCGCCAAGCAACGGGGTTTTGTTGTGACTGAAGTCCCCATCATGTTTGTAGAACGCGAAGTTGGCACGAGCAAGATGAGTCGAAAAATAGTGACCGAGGCTTTGTGGAGGGTAACGGTGTGGGGGATTGACCGACGACTCAAGAAGCTTAAGAGTGCATTGACAAAAGATGGTGGGGTGAATCAATGAAAATACGTTCACGGCTTTTGCTCTTCGGGTATCCGCTCGTTGAAATCTTGTTGTTTTGGTGGGTCGCAAGTCTCGTTGGGTGGGGGATCGCCATTCTGCTCATCATCGCTGGCTTCCCTGCAGGAGTTGCCTTAATGCGAAACGCTGCGGCCAAAGCGGCGGTCGTTGCAACGACACCCGATGAAAACAAACCAAAAGTAGCTCGATCAGCAGCTTTGATGTTTGTGTCCGGCCTGCTGATTTTGTTGCCCGGATTCGCCACCGATATTCTTGGCGTCATTTTCTTGATTCCCCCTATTGGAAATCGAATCGTCAAAGCATTCAGTTCCCTGATTGGTGCGCGTATGGTGCGCATGCCGGGTTATGGCAATGCGGGTTTCACGGGCAGTCAATTTGCATCCTACGTTGACGGTGAAGTAATCCGCGGTGTTGTCATCAGGGAAGGGGACCTAGATCAGAATGAAAACGGAGGCCCCGCAGGGCCTCCGCAAATGTTGAACTAGTTGTAGATCGAGAAAACTTACGTCGCTACGCTGACTGAGCAAGAGCTCCTTCGTGTAAAAGTGCGACTCTTTCTTCATAGAGTGCTTTAAGTTCTTTGAGGGTTCGACGCTCAAGCAACATATCCCAATGTGTACGAACTGGACGATCGAGCACCTTGGGCTCCACAACGAAATTAGGCCGAACGGCCACACCACCGCAACGGCAGTCCCATTCGACTGGAATTTCCTCGGCCTCGACGGAGATGGGAATTAGAGATACGTGCCCGGTCGGACAAACGTACTTAACGGAGACTCTTTCTGCGGGTGGGACCAAGTCATCGCGCTCTAAACTCAATGCTCCAAGACGTGTTCCTCGCATAGAGGTTTCAATCATGACGTGCCCCTTTCCTGCCCGACCGAGCCAAATATTGCCTCGTGAAGGTCAGACGGGGGAGATTCCGGGTTGGTTCCCCTCAATCCGGAATTCGTGGCCCGTTATCGGGCCACGAGGGCAAAAACCACAATTGTGACGGCAATTACAGCGCCGATTGCGATCCAGGGGGCACTTTTTCGCGCCCGACCATACTTCGGTTTGCCCACGCCATCAGAAATCTCGCCTTGGCGCTTTAGTTGCTCATTACCCCTGGCAATTCGCGACGCTCGGGCAATCCGCTCGTCGGCACTGGCCTCCTTGGGGCCTTTGGCCAAGAACTCGGGATCGAGTAATTCATCGAAGTTGGGGGAGGAATCATTCACCCGAAAAGGATAACTTAACTACGGCTAGGCTGCGGCAATGCCAACTCAAGCACTCCGGAGTGGTCGGGCATTTGACCGCTTGATCAACTTTTCTGACGCTGTGGTCGCTGTCGCGGTGACTGTTCTGGTACTTCCCATTGCAGACATCACCCTCTCCCGCGGAGAGGACTCTGTGTGGGAGGTTCTCTCCAATCACGCTGGAGAAATCATTACCTTCTTTTTCACGTTCTACGTTGTATCAATCATGTGGCTCACCCACAACCGATTCATGAATCAATTGCGTGGATACGACGGGGTGATTTTCTGGTTGAACACAGCTTGGCTCTCAATCATTGCCTTCCTGCCCGTAACAAGTGCGCTTTATTCGGATTCAGGTCCAGGCGGTACCGGTGGGTGGTTCTCCGGCACGATTCTCATTGGCTCGGGAATGCTGTACTGGGGATCCCTTTCTTTGATCAGTTTCATCATCACACTGATGTCCTTACGTGCGCGCAGTAACACGAACTTATACGATCCTGAACAAGCCATCTGGGGTTGGAGGGAAATTTCCCGTGGGTGGATTTACGCCACTTACTTTCTATTAATTGCTGTTGTTTCACTATTTTCATCGGGCATAGCTTCGTATTTACCGTTGGGACTACTTGTTCTCCCATTCCTGCTAAGGCACGACAGTTCCCGTATCGGCAGCGATTAATTCTGGAACGGTTGTTCATGTGCGAGTAAATTTTGCGTCTTTAAACAAAGTATGCATAATGAATTTATGAGATCCTTGGTTCGTCGCCTGGCTGCCGTATCTGTTTTTGGGCTGCTATTGACCGGCTGTACCAGCCATAACTCGATGGACACCAGAGATCAATCATCAACCGAGGTGGCCGACGTTGCTTTCGCACAGATGATGATTCCTCACCATGAGCAAGCAGTCGTGATGTCTGAGTTTGCATTGACCAATACAGATAATTCAGAGGTTTTGGCTCTAGCCCAAGAAATCATTGATGCTCAGGGGCCTGAGATCAATCAAATGAATGCGATCTTGGAAAGATTTAATGCCAATATGGGAGGGCATGAAGGACACACCATGGCGGGAATGCTCACGGATGAAGAACTCGAAGCTCTGCAAGCAGCGCAGGGCCCGGAATTTGATCGGTTGTATCTGATCGGAATGATTGCCCACCATGAAGGGGCAATCGACATGGCAAATGATGTTCTAGCTGCGGGCACTGACCCCGAAGTTCGCGCTCTCGCGGAAGCAATAATTGCAGCACAGATGGAAGAGATTGAATTGATGCAGATGTTGCTCCCAGTTGATAACGTAACCCGATAATGAACATTATGTCAGAAATCCATGGGGAGAACTAGTCAGTAGCACCACTGCTTTACGTTAAGCCGTGCAAGCGCTCAATAAGATGGCAATCATGCAACCGCATAAGATCCTTCTGTATTACATTTTCCGCCCATTAGGTGATCCGCAAGCGATCAGCCTGTGGCAGCGCAAACTATGTGAGTCCTTGGATCTGAGAGGGCGAATTCTGGTCTCGGAGCATGGAATCAACGGCACTGTCGGTGGCGAAATTGAGAGCCTCTTGAGCTACATAAAGCAAAACAAGGAATACGCCCCATTTCGAGAGATTGAATACAAGTGGTCCCAGGGGCATCGAGATGACTTCCCTCGCCTCAAGGTCAAGGCGCGGAGTGAGGTTGTCGGTTTTGGAATCCCCAATGAAATAAAGGTGGATGCACACGGCATCGTCGGGGGAGGTCAACACCTCTCCCCTGTCGAGCTACACGAATTAGTTGAGACCCGTGGGGATGACGTGACTTTCTTTGACGGCCGCAATGCATTTGAGTCTCGAATAGGACGGTTCAGGGGCGCTGTCATCCCCGAGACAAATACCACCCATGACTTTATTACTGAAATTGATTCGGGGAAATACGATCATTTAAAGTCCAAGCCAATTGTGACGTATTGCACGGGTGGAATTCGTTGTGAGATCCTGAGTAGCGCGATGAAGTCCCGTGGATTCGAAGAGGTCTATCAATTGGATGGTGGGATAGTCAAATACGGTGAAGCGTTCGGCAACAAGGGACTATGGGAGGGCAGTCTCTATGTGTTCGACCGCCGAATGGCGGTGGATTTCGAGGAAAATGTTGAGGCCATTGGTGAATGTGAACATTGCGACGGATTCACCAAAACTTTTTATAACTGTTCAAGTGATTGGTGCCGAGCATTAACGTTGGTGTGCGATTCCTGCGTTGAACGCAATGTGCTGTCATTGGACTGTATTCACGTTTAACGCTGGATCACAAGGCCAGCTCTTCAATACTTGGGCAACTGCAAACAAGGTTTCTATCTCCAAATGCGCCGTCAATTCGACGCACCGGTGGCCAATATTTGTTCGCTCGCACGCCTGGAACGGGGTAGGCCGCTACGGCTCCAGAGTAAGGCAGCAAATCCCCATCGATGAGGCATTCCGCAGTGTGCGGGGCATTGACGAGGGGATTGGAATCTGCTGGCCACTCCCCTGTCGCCACCATGTTGATTTCAGCCGAAATATTGATCATGGCATTGATAAACCGATCCAACTCAGCAAGATTTTCACTTTCGGTGGGCTCGATCATGAGTGTGCCTGCGACAGGAAAACTCATCGTAGGTGCGTGGAAGCCGTAATCAATGAGTCGTTTGGCAATGTCATCAACGCTGATTCCGGTTGCAGCAGTTATCGGGCGAATATCGATGATGCATTCGTGAGCCACCAGTCCGTTGGCGCCGCTGTAGAGCACGGGAAAATGGTCCTTAAGTCGATGAGCAATGTAGTTTGCGCTCAAGATAGCAACCTGTGTTGCCTCAAGAAGGCCCCCAGCTCCCATCAGTCTGATGTAAGCCCATGGAATCGGCAGGATCCCTGCACTCCCCCAAGGTGCTCCGCTCACCGGACCGACGCCGCCATCGAGGAAGCCCATTCCGCTGGGACCGCACTCGGGACGTAATGGGTGAGATGGAAGGAAGGGTGCGAGGTGCGATCGCACTCCAACGGGACCAACCCCAGGGCCTCCGCCACCGTGCGGGATGCAAAATGTCTTGTGTAGGTTCAAGTGTGAGACATCTGCACCAAATTTTCCGGGCTTTGCCACGCCAACCAACGCATTGAGGTTCGCTCCGTCAACGTATACCTGTCCCCCAGCCTCGTGCACCAATTCACAGATGTCAGCAACCGCTGTTTCAAAGACACCATGCGTTGATGGATACGTAATCATGAGGGCTGCAATCTCTCCCTCGTGTATGGCTAGTTTCTCTTTGAGGTCATCGATATCCACGTTCCCCAAGCCGTCGCATGAAACAACAACGACACGCATTCCAGCCATAACGGCACTTGCCGCATTGGTGCCATGAGCACTGCTGGGAATCAAACAAATGTCCCTGCCGTGCTGCCCCATGCTCTCCAGATAGGCCTTAATGGCAAGTAACCCTGCGAACTCACCTTGACTGCCGGCATTTGGTTGCAGGGATACAGCGTCGTACCCGGTGATTTCAACAAGATAACTCTCAAGTTCGCGAATCATGTCAACGTAGCCCTGGGCTTGATCAATTGGAGCGAATGGATGGATATTGGCAAACTCGGACCACGTGATGGGTTCCATTTCAACGGTTGCATTTAGTTTCATTGTGCAACTACCCAGTGGGATCATTGAACGATCAAGAGCAATGTCTTTGTCGGAGAGCTTACGAAGGTACCGCAACATGGCTGTTTCCGAACGGTAGGTGTTAAAAACCGGATGTTCGAGAAAGCTTGTTGTGCGAACAGAAGTTGCAGGAATTGAATCTGCTGTCTGTATCTCGGTTGAAATGGGATTACCAGGTGCGAGAACTTGCGCAATCATTTGAATCGTCGTGGAAGTTGAAGTTTCATCCAGTGATATCCCTAAAGCAGAGTCGCTTGTGCGGCGCACATTGATCCCGATTTTTTCGAGTTCATCGGCTTGGTCTCGCGCCCTCGGTGCCGTGATCGTTATCGTGTCAAAAAAGTTATTTGATTTGAGCAGGTAGCCGTGCTGCGTGAGATGAGCGGCCAAGATTGAGGTCAGTCCATTGACTCGTTTGGCTATTTCCGTCAAGCCTTGCGGTCCGTGATAAGCGGCATACATCCCAGAAATGATGGCCAACAAAACCTGGGCGGTACAGATATTGCTGGTGGCCTTCTCCCGCCTAATGTGCTGCTCCCGAGTCTGTAGAGCGAGTCGATATGCGGGTGCACCGTCAGCATCAATACTCACGCCCACCAAACGACCTGGCAGGCTGCGCTCCAAACCTGAACGCACGGACATAAACCCTGCATGGGGACCCCCAAAGCCCATTGGAACACCAAAGCGTTGGGCTGACCCAACAACTATGTCAGCCCCCAATGATCCCGGTGATTCGAGCAGCGTGAGCGCAAGTAAGTCGGTGGTCACGATTGCCATCGCGCCGCTGGACTTGATTGCATCAATGATTGGGGCGATGTTGCTGATGTTTCCGGACGATCCAGGGTAGCTAATCACTACGCCGGCGAAATCACCTTCGGGTATTGAACTCTGCGTGTTCCAAGTCTGCACTTCTACGCCCAGCGGCTTCGCTCGCGTCATGAGCACCGCCAACGATTGTGGGTGAATGTCTTGGTCAACCAAAATTGCATTGGCACTTGTCTTTCCCTGTCGCAGGGCAAGGGTCATTGCTTCGGCGACCGCCGTTGGTTCATCAAGAAGTGAAGCCCCAGCAACGGGTAATCCTGTTAAATCCTCGATCATGGTTTGAAAATTGATGAGTGCTTCCAGCCTCCCTTGAGAGATTTCAGGTTGGTAGGGGGTGTAGGCCGTGTACCAGGCTGGATTTTCCAAAATGTTCCGCTTGATGACAGCCGGCGTGAAAGTGTTGTAGTAACCCAAACCGATCACACTTGTATTTACACTGTTTTTATTGGCAATTGTTTTAGCTAATGCAGAAACTTCTTCTTCAGAAAGTGCAACCGGGAGATTAAGTGCTTCATTCCACCGGATAACTTCTGGAACAACGGCTTTTGTGAATTCATCGATTGACTGATAGCCCAATACAGAAAGCATCTGCTTGACATCATTTTTACGTGGCCCGATGTGACGATCGGCAAAACGAACAACACTCATAAGACTCTCCAGGGTCGATGGGCAAACTTTTAAGAACCCCATCTGTTTCTAAGGTTTCCCCTACCTGAGAGCTTCACTACCAAATGGCAGTTTTCCCCTTCGGTGCAATCCTGAGATTGCTTTCCAGATTAGCCTTTTTCTAGCGGTTCATGGGCCTGAGAGTTTGGTGGGGCCTTGCTCCTTCGGCGGTGCTCAACACTGGATACCTTGTTGATAGCCAATATTGACGCACTCTCTCCCGCTAGAGATCGAGCAGCTGAAACAAACGTTACAACTAGCCGGCCACTCGCGCTGCGCGACGCTCCGAGAGTTCATCGAGGCCATGCATGGCAATTACGCCCGTTTCAGGGGTTTCTCCGGGGAGTAAAGCTAAATTACCCTCAACTTCTTTCCAAACGCTACCGATCGCAATGCCAAACACACCCTGTCCGCCCCGTACCAGGTCCACAACTTCATCTGCACTATTGCACTCGTAGATGCTTGCCCCGTCGCTCATGATGGTCAAACTTGAAAGCACACTTGCATCGCGTGAGCTCAAGTGCTCGACGGCCAGCCGAATATTGTGAAGCGAAACGCCCGTATCAATGAGCCTCTTCACGATCCGAAGAATCAGGATGTCGCGAAAACCGTACAACCGATGGCTACCCGAGCCATGTGCTCCTTTGACGCTGGGAACAACCAGCCCGGTCCGAGCCCAATAGTCCAACTGGCGGTAGGTAATTCCGGCGGCGGCGCACGCTGTTGGCCCGCGATACCCCAAATCTGAGGGCACTACCGGTACATCGAGTTCTTCGAACATAGATGGCTGAATCGGGTAGTTCTCAAAGGCACCAATATTCTCGCCAGTCACAATTTCCTCCTACGCATAGGACTCGAACCTACGCAAGCCATATGCCCGATGCTATCCGACACGCCTAAACAAATACAGGGGAAGTCTCAACCTGAACGTGAAGTCGAGCCACCTACTGGGGGGCCTCAAAATCCTCCGGAGAAACGCCCTCAAGGAACTCCCTGAACGCTTCCACCTGGTCCTCAGGCTCGCCATTGGCATCCTCAGGGATCTCGACGCCGGCTACCTCAAGGACCTCGGGAGCAACCGTTATGGGGACGCCAATCCGCAAGGCGAGCGCAATGGCATCAGATGGTCGAGCACTGAGTTCATGAGCCTGACCGGCAACTGTCATCAAATCTAAAATCGCGAAGAAGACGCCATCGGTCAAAGACGTGATTCGCACACCAGTTAGCCGTGCCTCCAACTCATCAATCAAGTCGACCATCAGGTCGTGGGTCATGGGTCGAGGTGGGGTGACATCTTGTTGAGCGTAAGCAATTGCGGTGGCTTCCACCGCTCCGACCCAAATAGGTAGATACCGGGTGCCATCAATTTCATTGAGCAGCACAATCGGTGTTTTCGAAGGCATTTCCATTCGGACACCAGCAACAATTACAGGGATCATGTACTAAGGCTAGACCCTGACCAAAAATTTAGCCACTTCCCGACTTAATCAGCTCAGCCCTCAGGAGTGCAGCATGTAATTGAACAAAAAGCGAGGCCAATTCACGTACCGTTTGCTGCGCCCGTGCCTTGGCATCGCGATCACGTGGGTGCGAGTAGGGGGTGGCAATTTGTTCGACTAAACCTGACTCGCGGTTGGCGACCACCCTAAATGAACGAAGGTGGCGCGCCTCCACCCCAAATTCGGCAAGCTTGGCTGCAATCATGCAGATATGAACCGCATCCTCGTCGTAGTGCCCAGTTGCATTTGTCCAGACCAGACCCTCTTTTTCCAACGCGGCTATCAAGGTCTCGGACAGCAAAGTCTCCTCTGCAAGCTCACTTCGAGTGAGCCGAATTTTTCCAGAACCCGGACGAAAATCATCGGGACGAACACCCAGTCCTGAGGACATGGGGACGGCAAGTCCTGCCTGCTCCTGTTTTTCATCAAGTTGGTCTTTTATAACTTTCAGAGGCAAATACTGATCACGCTGCAACGTTAAAATTGCACGTAAACGTGCTACATCATGGGTGTCAAAACGACGATAGCCAGATGCGGTCCGCGAAGGTGTAATTAGTCCTTCAGTTTCCAGAAAACGAATCTTGCTTATTGATACGTCAGGGAAATCCTTTTTCAGCATGCTGAGTACCTCACCGATACTCAGGGTATTTTCTGGCTGCGAAGTCATTAGCCTTCCACGCCAACTAAAAAGATGAAACGGAACTTACCGATCTGGACTTCATCTCCTCCACGCAATTGTTGATCATCAACCCTCACTCGATTGACATAGGTGCCGTTAAGACTTCCGACGTCTTGAACACTCCAGCCGTGCGCGCCGTGACGGAACTCGGCATGGCGCCGGCTTACCGTGACATCGTCGAGAAAAACATCACACTCTTCGGCGCGACCGACAACGATTACCTCACTGCGAGGATTGAGGCCATATTCCGTGCCCTCCCCTGGCCCCCGGTGCACGACCAGCATGGCCGCCCCGCTTGGGAGATCCCGGTGGACGCCTGATCCAACCGATACCGGTCCGGTTCCAGTGTTAATGACTGAGGTAATCGCGCCTGTTTGTTCAATCCCTAGTTCCCCTAAGCGAAATTCGACCGGAGCACCACACGACGAACAAAAACGGTCGCTCGGTACAACATCCTGGTCGCATACTGCACACTTCATGGGAATCCTAGGCCTTGTTAATCAGTGCATTGTAATCAGCAGAACTGAGGAGCCCATCAATTTGCTGGGGAATGTCAGGCTCAATTTCTACCATCCACCCATGGAAATACGGCGATGAATTGATCAATTCTGGGTTCGCTTCAAGTTCAGGATTGACAGCCACAACCGTGCCGTCGATGGGGGCGAACAGGTCACTGACACTTTTGGTTGATTCGACTTCACCACACGTGGTCCCCGCTTTCAGTTCCTCGCCCACTGTTGGCAACGAGACGTAAACAATGTCTCCGAGTGCGTCTTGGGCATAAAATGTAATGCCGAAAACGGCATTGCCATCGTCATTGAGTCGTACCCATTCGTGATCCGATGTGTAGGACAATTCTTCAGGGGTCATGACAAAAGCCTATCCTTTGCGTTTGTGATCTTCTAACAATGTGCGGGTCTGAACAAAATACCTCACACCGGCCCACCAGTACAGATAAGTCCCCCATAATGCAAATGCCCATCCGGCGGCGGCCATAACTGTCGCCACGGTTCCGTCAAGCCCGCCGAGAAGGATCAACGGGAATCCCCACAGCAATGCAAAGGTGCCTGCCTTACCAATGTAGGTAACCGGTAATGCCGAGATCCCCATCTTCCGCAGCGAAGGGATTAACGCCAGAAGTGCGACGTCTCTGAGCGCTATCAGGATCACGAGCCACCATGGGATCAAAGTTGCCAGGGCTAATCCGAGTACCGTTGCCGCGATGTAGAGGCGGTCAACCATGGGGTCGAGTAGGACGCCTAGTCGACTTATTTGATTGAATTTTCGGGCCAAGTAGCCATCCACCCAATCTGTCGCCCCTGCGATGGCGAGGACACATAATGACCAGAAGTAGTCCTCCCGCGCGAGAAGCAGATACAGGAACAGCGGTATACCAAGAAGGCGAAGAAGAGTGACCGCATTGGGAATTGTCAGCGGACGCCAGGGATTCATGCGAGAAGTCCTTTCCTACTATGAATAATGAACAGAACAGTAAGCACTATGAAAAGCCAGATAAGGGCAGCAGAAGTGATAAGTAAACCGGCAGCCCAAAGGTTCGCCTGTGAATGACTAATTTCAGCGTCGAATTGAATCTGCTGAATTGGCAGCTTCTGGTCTGGGAACCCAATAACGAGTGACGAATTGGAGGCTTGAACCACATCAAACGAGATGGATGCTCCCGTGCCACTTGCCATCAGTCCCACAGCTTCACCAAGTGTGAACCATGGTTGACCTAATGCGCTATGCATCACCGACCAAGATTTCGATTCAAACGTCGCGATGCAAATATCGTGCCCTAATATCGAAGCATCAACCATTTCGCGCGGCAATAGTCCAGCATTAAACTCCACTTCGGGATCAAGGGCGATTCTGATTTCCTCCCGGGCGTTGGGCAATAGCGCGAGAGGACTCCGGGCGCTGATCTCAATACGCTCCAAGTCAATGAGAATTGAGCGACAGGATTGCAATTCCGGACCTTTGATCGTCGGGCCAAATGCGACAAGGGATCTCCCAGAACCAAAGGTTGCAAAAACAAAAGCCGCAAAAGCGCCGGCCAGCAGCGCTGAGATCAGGACGAGTGAAAGTGCAAGAACTGTGACAACCTTTCGAAAGCGCCCCACCCCCAAACCCCTTTCTGAAATCCCCAAGCTCGACGTTATCTAGCCTATTGAGAGACCATAGCTGTGAATCGAAGGACAGAGTCTTAGGCTTGGCCAGTGATTGATCGCACATTACTGATAACCGTTAGTGGAATTGATGCACCGGGGCTAACCAGTGCCATCTTTGAGGCGCTTGCACCTTCACCCGTGGTTGTTATTGATATGGAGCAACTCGTTGTTCGAGGCCACCTCACCTTGGCGATCGCGGTTGAGATTGACCCCACCGTCTCCGATTCCAAGGCACCCGAGGTTCTCGAGTCAGTTGGCAAAGATGTTCGAGCGGCAGCAAGTGATCGAAACATGGAGGTCACTACCCGCCCTGTTGCGACATTGGTAGCTGATCACTCTCCCGACAAATTTCAGGTGATAGTGATGGGTTCCCCTCTGCACCCAGAGTGCATCAGCATCGTCACCTCGACAATCGCTGATCATGGTGGAAACCTTGATCGCATTCACCGGATCGCGGACTACCCGGTCACGGCAATTCGTTTTGAAGGATCTGGAGTTGCGCCCAGTGGATTAAGGCGCCCGCTCGCGGAAGTTTCAGCCAGGTGTCAAGTTGATATTTCAGTCCAAGACGTGGCCTTAGAGGCGCGTGGCCAGTACCTAGTCGTTCTTGACGTCGATTCAACCCTGATCCAAGAGGAAGTTGTTGATTTACTCGCTGAGCTAGCCGGTGTCGGCTCACAGGTGAGTGAGATAACTCGTGCAGCGATGAATGGGGAACTTGATTTCGCAGCCTCCCTGTTGGCCAGGGTGGCACTGCTCGCGGGCTCACCCGCAAGCCTGTTGGACCAAGTCCGCGAAATGGTAACCCTCACCCCAGGTGCTCGCACCCTTTGTCGCACATTGAATCGATTGGGTTATCGCATCGTCCTCGTTTCCGGAGGTTTCACCAATGTGATCGAGCCGATTGCCATAGACTTGGGAGTAAGCGGCTTTCGAGCAAATACTCTTGAGGTCATAGATGGGAAATTGACGGGGAGGTTGGTTGGGCCGATTATTGATCGCGAGGGTAAGCGGCAGGCGCTCATCGACTTTGCAACAGAGTTCAGTATTCCGAACCGACGAACAATTGCAATCGGAGACGGTGCAAATGACATTGACATGATTTCTGAAGCTGGTCTCGGTGTTGCATTTAACGCAAAACTTGCACTGCGTGAGAGCGCAGACACCACCGTTAACGTGCCCTACCTTGACTCGGTGCTGTACCTACTCGGCATTACACGCGATGAGATCGTTCGATCCGATAGAGAAAAGTCAGTTTAGGCGCCCTGCGAATGCATTCCACCGTCAACGTGGATCATCTCACCGCTCGTTGCTGGCAGCCAATCTGAAAAAAGTACGACACAGGCTTGTGCTGCGGCCGTTGGATCGCTTACATCCCAACCCAATGGTGCACGCTCCTGCCAGATGTTTTCGAACTCCTCAAAACCTGGAATGCTCTTGGCAGCCATAGTCCGAATTGGTCCAGCGGCAACAAGATTCACCCGGACCCCTAGAGGACCCAAATCCCTTGCCAGATAGCGCGATGTACTTTCAAGAGCAGCCTTTGCGACACCCATCCAGTCATAGGTGGGCCACGCAACCGATGCGTCGAAGTCAAGGCCGACAATTGAACTTCCGCGACCCAATAATGGCTGACATGCGACAGCTAATGATTTAAATGAGTATGTTGAAATTTGTATCGCAGTGGAAACGTCTTCCCATGGGGTGTGCAGAAAATTCCCGCCCAGTGCACTTTCAGGTGCAAAACCCACTGAGTGCAGAACTCCATCAAGGTGAGGTACAAGCTGACGGACGCGGTCAGCCAAGGTATCAAGATCCTCTTGCGAGGTCACATCAAGTTCGACTATCGCAACTTCCTCGGGCAAACGTGCCGCGCTGCGTTTTGTCAGAGACATCGTTCGGCCAAAAGACGTCAATACGACAGTCGCACCTTGCTCTTGTGCGAGTCGTGCCACGTGAAATGCAATCGACTGGTCTGTGAGTACACCCGTGATCAAAATATTCTTGTTCTCCAACAACATAACTCTCCTCAGTGTCCCATTCCAAGCCCACCATCAACAGGAATAACTGCGCCAGAAATATAGGCGCTTTCCTGTGAAACGAGGAACTTAATTACCTGTGCAACTTCACTCGGTTCACCGTAACGAGCGGCTGGAATTGTTTCCAAAATTGCTTTCTTCGTACTTTCATCAAGGGCTGCGGTCATATCGGTATCAATGAATCCTGGTGCGACGACATTAATCGTGATTCCACGACTAGCCACCTCGCGGGTAAGTGAGCGTGCCGCTCCGACTAGGCCCGCTTTGGATGCAGCGTAATTCACCTGCCCCGCACTTCCCAACAGACCAACAACGGACGATATGAAAACTATCCGACCATTCTTCGCCTTAATCATGGGGCGTAGTACGCGACGAGCTAGTCGGATAGATCCGATCAAATTGGTGTTAATCGTGTCTTCGATATCCGCATCACTCATCCGCATCAGCAATGAGTCTCGAGTAATGCCAGCATTAGCGACAAGTACCTCGATTGGACCGAATCGCTCCTCAACTTCGGTGATCGAACTTTCAATTGACTCAGCATCGATCACATCAATACGAACACTTGAGATCCCAGGAATCGGACTCGTTTCACCTGTTCGTGATCCAATAACGACTTGATACCCAACTTCGGCTAACAGGTGTGCCGTCGCTGCGCCTATCCCCCGGTTGCCTCCCGTGATAAAGACAATTCCCAGCTTGTCGCCCACCTATTGATCCTCGAGGCGGTAACCAACTCGCACTGTGACCTGAAAATGATTGACGACATTTTCTCGCACGTATCCACGGATTTGATCCACTTCGAACCAATCCACATGCTTGTGAAGCTCACCGGCCCGTTGCACTGCATTACGGATCGCGGTATCCAGGGATTCCGGGGAAGTGCCAACAAGCGTGGCGATCCCGTAACTTCGGTCTGTCATAGTTCTCCTTGCGTCAGATCGCGCTCATTGGGTATTGGGCTTAGGCTACCGTTATGGCACCAGAGGTCTACACCATCACGGCGACTAACCGCGCTCTGAGTAATGAACAGTCAGGTCGAACCAAGAGGTACCTGATCTCGATGGGCATCCGAACGGCCTGCGTTCTGGCGGCAATCGTTGTTCCTGGGTGGCCTAAGTGGATCTTTATCGCTGGAGCCGTTGTACTTCCGTATTTGGCGGTCGTTATCGCGAATGCCGGCCGAGAGAACGATGAACCGGGCGCAATGGGCGTTTCGGCGGTAGCACTGCCAAGTGCGGCGTCTGCTCAGGAATACGAGCGTCGAATATCCCGATCAATCGAGAAGTAGTGAACAGATAGGCATTGTTTCAGCCCTATCAAGTGCTTCGAGTGTGGATATTCCAGTGTGGATTAAGGTGAAGTGTGCTCGCCCTTCTTAAGACCCGGCGCTGGATTGGTTTCACGGCGATTGTGCTCGTGTCCATTATTGGCTTTGGTCTGCTCAGTCGTTGGCAGTGGAGTCGAGCTGATGAACAACGTGCTGAGCGTCTTGCAATCTCGGAGGCACAGGTGTTGCAGGGCGTTACTTCAGTAGATGACTTGGAAGAATTTACCCGGGTCCGTGTATCCGGAGTGTTCAGCAATCAAGACACTCGATTAATTCGTCAACGACCCCTTGATGGAGGAAATGGTTATTGGGTGATGACCCCCTTGGATTCAAGCGGAGGTACTCGAATCTGGATTGTTCGCGGTTGGGTGGGTGCATCGACCGCTGCAACGCAAGTACCCGTAGTTCCTCCGGCTCCAGCGGGGACGATCATGGTCAGTGGAGCGGTTCGAGAGTTTGAGCCTCCACTTGACGATGTTTATGGCCTTCCTGATGGAGTAATTGCCAGGATGTCCCTAGAAGAACTAACAACGCCTGGAATCACAAAGGCTGTTGACAACCGGGTTGTCCAGTTGATTTCAGCGACACCCTCAGACGCTGGGATCGTGATTGTCCCACTGCCAGAGGTAGACGAGGTGCAAAATGTCTCGTACGCCGTTCAGTGGATCCTATTTGCACTCGTTGCGATCATTGGTTGGTTCATTTTCCTCCGGCGGGAAGTAGAAACCGTTAACGAGTGAACTGAGTTTCGTACAGATCCGAATACACGCCACCTTCGGCTAACAATTGATCATGGGTGCCACGTTGCACTATTTGGCCGTCAACAACGACCAGTATCTGATGCGCCCCACGAATCGTTGACAATCGGTGCGCAATAACGACCGATGTGCGGCCACTGAGTGCGTTATCAAGTGCTTGGTGGACGGCCCGCTCACTCTCACTGTCCAAATGAGCCGTAGCTTCGTCGAGAATTACTACTCGAGGAGACTTCAACAACAAACGAGCCAAGGCGATTCGCTGTTTTTCGCCTCCGGAAAGCCGATAGCCGCGATCACCGACGACAGTGTCGAGACCTTCGGGTAACGATGAAATCATATTCCAGATTTGTGCATCGACACACGCTTGTTCAACTTGCTCTTTCGTCGCATCAGGTTTTGCATAAAGCAAATTTGCGCCGATGGTGTCGTGGAACATGTGAGAGTCTTGGGTCACTACGCCGAGGGCATCACGAAGTGATTCAAAAGTCACATCTCGAATGTCTTCGCCACCGATTCGAATACTTCCATCAATGGGATCGTAGAGCCGTGAAAGTAATGCGGTTATCGTGGTTTTTCCGGCACCGGATGGACCAACTAAGGCTGTGAGAGTGCCAGCCTCAACTTCAAAACTAACGTCGCGTAGTACCGGCCCCTCTCCCCCA
>Ga0247840_10001156_pt1 | contig 52794 bp, 53 predicted proteins | sample LaCruzMarch2015__FD_192404 | JGI IMG/M metagenome (GOLD analysis project Ga0247840, IMG submission 192404) | Freshwater microbial communities from meromictic Lake La Cruz, Castile-La Mancha, Spain - LaCruzMarch2015_17m | ecosystem: Environmental > Aquatic > Freshwater > Lake | place: Spain... | reverse complement strand
CGGGCCCCCAGGCTCAAGGCTCGAACCCCAGGGCGCGCAACCGCTCGGCCAGTTGCTCCGCACGCGCGTGTTCCTGCTCGGCACGGGCACGCTCCTGCGCGGCGCACGCGCGCTCCTCCTCGGCACGGGCACGCTCCTCCTCGGCACGCGCACGCTCCTGCGCGGCACGCCCCGCCTCATCGCGCAAGCGCGCGGCCAGTTCGACCGAGGTCAAGAATGGCTGCCCCTGCGGATCGAAGATCTCCAGCGTCTCACCGCTCAAAGCAAAGCGAATACCCAGCCGCGGGCTGACCCAGCCCTTCAGATGCGACATCCGCCGCAGCCGCCCCTCCTGGCGCAGCCAAATCTCCAGCGTGTTGGCGGACGGATCGTAGACGTAGTATTCCTCGACCCCGTAGGTATCATAATAGGCCAGCTTATCGGCCATCTCTTTGAGACTGTTCGCCGGCGAAAGGATCTCGAACACCACCTGGGGGGCGATACCGTCCTCTTCCCACTGCTTGTAACAGCCGCGGCGGCCCTTGGGCCGGCCGATGGCGACCATCACGTCCGGGGCCACCGGGCCGGCGATCCGCCGATCAGGGACCGGATACCAGAAGAGATCCCCGGCGACAAAGACCGCGGGGTCCTGCGCAAAGAGGATCTCAAGGTTCTCTTTGATCTTGACCAGCCACTCATACTGCTCGGTATTCTCCGCCATGGGCTCGCCGTCGCTCTCCGGATAGGGGTCATCGGGGTCGAAATGCGCGAGGGGATTCATCGCCGCGGTCCTCCTCTGGGGGTTGGCGTCAGTCGAAAGTGTAACCGTAGGATGCGGTGAGGCACGAACCGCATCGCAGGTCGCGCGGTGGGTAATGCGGTTCGAGTACTCACCGTATCCTACGCGCTCCAACCTACGGGCTCTCACCGAAAAAGAAGATGCTCTCACAAAGACACAAAGACACGAAGAAGAAAAGAGAGATAAAAAGCCATGAAAAGCTTCTCTATCTTTGTGTCTTTGTGTCTTTGTGAGAGGATTTCTTCTCTTCCTTCCGTGTCTTCGTGAAAAACCCTTGATCGGGCTCTCAGGCTCAAGCCCGGTAGGTTGGGGTGAGGAACGAACCCCAACGATCGGCGGCCGGGATGTTGGGGTTCGTTCCTCACCCCAACCTACGGGCTGCACCAGCCGGGGCCGAGGCCGCCGCCCGCGGGGTCAACGCCGCCGCGGCCCGGACGATCAATTCAAGGCGCACCGTGTCATACGGCAGGCTTAACTTGCCCTCGCTGGTCTTGTCGATCAACCCGCAGTTGACCAGTACCTGGGCATCCGTGTGCACGCCCTTCACATCGCGCCCGACGCGCCGCGCCAGCGCGCGCACCCCGAGCGGCCCGGCACCGGTCAGGGCCTTGAGAATGGCCCAGCGGTTCGCGTTCAGGGTTGTCAGCAGTTGTTCTTCGCTGGCGAAGGAGTAAGTACAGTCCTGCGGCACCCCGCGAAATGCGGCCTTCATGCTCGCCTTCACGGTCGCCAGGTCAGCGACATCAATGGTCAGCGTGGTCATCGCGGATTCCTCAATAGCGCGCAACGTCGGCCCAGAAGTCATCGACCAGGTGATCGAGGCTGATGAAGGTGTACGGAACTTCCTGTTCACCCAAGTGTTTGTGGTCGCCCTTGCCGCGCTCCAGGACCCTCAGGCCGCCAGGTCCCGCACCGCACCTTCCAGCACGTCCTCCGGAACGCCGCGCCGACGCAACGCCTCGATCAACAGCGCCGCCGGACTCGTGCCAAGCTGCGCTTCGTCGCGGCGCAGCCCTTCGCTGAGATACTGTTTCAACAGCGTTTGATACCCGGAGAACCCCTTGAGCGGGGCGATCTCCTTCAGCGACTCCACCACGTCCACCGGGATGCGCAGTGTGATCGTGGTCATGGGCCGGTCTTTCGACAGCCGTTTCTGCAAGCGTTCAGACAGCATACAGCGCCTCCTCTATAGGTTCCGCGCACCGGGCGGAGATGATGCGGATGTGCGACTCCGTGAATTCGATATGGACGACGTACAACAGCCGACCGCGCGCGCCGAACCCGATGGCCGCGTCGCGCGCCTCGTCATTACGGGCAGCGTCCACCAATACGAACAGCGGATCGGCAAAGACTGTCGCGGCCTCCTCAAAGCGCACACCATGGGTGCGCCGGTTACGCTCGGCCTTGGCCGGCTCCGGACCCCTCGGGTCCACCGGGCGGACCAATGCCAGCACGGGGTATTGAGCAAGCAGGCGATTGAGCCCCTCGGTCGCGGCCTCCGGCTCCAAGGCCGGGATGTGGAAGAAACGATATTTCATGCTTTCGTGCTCCGCTTGCCCCCGCGGGGCCGGACCGCCCGCGCCTTCCGCTCGCTACCGCTCACTCCCTGTGCGGGCAGTCCGGTCCCGCCCCCTGCGGACTGGCCCGCGCCTGTCTGGCCTGACTCGGGACCTAGGGCAAGGCGGAAACCGATGCGGATGTTGCGGTCACCGGGAGCGTCGGGGTCGCGGTACGCGGAGCGCAGGGACCGCGCAGCGCCGTCCCAACCACCGCCGCGCACCACACGCCGCTCGCCCGAGGCATCGCCCGCAGGGTCAACTACCGGCCCGGCGGGATAGTCCCCGAACCAGTCTTGACACCATTCCCAAACATTGCCGTGCATCTCGTAAAACCCCCAGTCATTGGGCTGTAGTAAACGGACAGCAACAGTCGCGCGGCCATTGTTCGCCTTTTTGGGGTCGAACGCATCGCCGAAAGAGTAAGCAGTGGTGGTTCCCGCCCGGCAGGCATATTCCCACTCCGCCTCGGTCGGGAGGCGGAACCCCTGGGTCCGCCGCGCGGACCGATCGACCAACCCGCCCAGCCAGATATTCAAACGCTCGATGAATGCCTGAATGCCCGTCCAACTGACCTGCTCAACCGGCAACTGCGGCCCCTTCGCATAGCTGGGGTTCTCACCCATCACCGCCTCCCACAGCGCCTGGGTGCAGGCGGTCTCCGCCAACCAGAAACCGCGGGTGAGGATGACCTCATGTTGCGTCTCGTAATCAAAGCGACCCTCCTCGCCCGGCGGCGAGCCCATCTGAAAATCGCCTGGCCAGATCCAGCGCAGCCCGATGGCGACACCTTTGATGCGGATCTCCGCACGCAGCCCATACTGATCACGACGCAGGGACCAACCACCGCCCGGCGGGACCAGTCCCACCGACCGCAGCGCCTTGAATTGGTCCGCATCGACAAAGGCGCCGTGACCGTCCCAGGGCGAGTCCACCGCCGGGCGCACGGGCGAGCCGGGCCAGCGCAGCCATTCCAGGGGGGCGCACCAGTAGGCGCGCCGCTCGCCCTCACCCGCCGCGACGCCGACGAACAGACCGTCCTGATCCCGCCCCAGGGTCTGCGCCCAGGCGGGCCGTTCCATGGGGGTGATCAGCAGATCCTCGAACTCGGTGCGCAGCCGCCAGCCGTGCTCGCCTAGCGGCAGTGCACCCGCGCCGCCGTCAGCCGGGTCCAGCCCCAGACTCTGCCAGAGCGCACCGGCCCGCTGCTCCTGCGCCGCAATCACCGGCCGGTCGGTGGGCATTTCCGCGATCACCGGGCTGCCGCCGGCAATGACCCCGACGGACGCTGCGGCCGGCTCCCATTCCAGCCAGTTGCCGCGCTGCATCAGGCGCCAGGATTGGAGCTGCCTGGGGCGACCCGCGGCAGCCAGGGCGCGGTGGATGTCGAAGCCGTCGGGATTCACGGCACCGGCGCGCTCGGCCTCGGGGTGGGCGAGGAGCCAGAGGCGATGGGCGTTGGGGCTGTGTTCCCAGGAGATGTGCGGCCTGGCTGTCGATCCAGGCCCCGAGCCAACGGGCGTGCTCGGCATCCTTGGCCAGGTCGGCGCCGGTCAGGGCTTGCGCAACCTCGTGGAAGAAGGCCTCGGCCTGGAGGTCGGTGCAGCCGTCAGCCGCGGCGTGGAGCATCCGCTCCTCCATGCGTTGCGAGCGCGTGCTGCCCTGCTCCTGCTGGGCACGGATCAGGGTCCAGGCGAGCGCACGCTGGTGCGCATCACCGGTCACTGGAAAGTCCGCGCGCAGGCGGCCGAGTGCGTTGAGGTCGCCGGGGAGCAACGCAAAATCCCCGGCGGCGAAGGCCGGATGCTGCCAGGCGGCGGCCTCGCTGCCGGCGTCCGCCAGGTGCGCGGGCAACTGGTGGCGCAGGTGGCGCAGCAGGGCCGGGCGGATCGCGATGCAGGCGCTGAGCAGAGTCAGAAGCCGGTGCACGCCCTGGTCGTCCCGGAGTGCGGCTGCCAGGTCCACCGGCGCGGCCGGCTAGGGGCGCGGACCGGCGGCGCGCGGCGGCAACTGGGCTTGGCGGTCGAGAAACACCGGAAAAAATAGACCCGCCAGGTCCGGGTGCCACCAGCGGGGTGGACAGGGGGTGAGTGCGACCGGCAGCCGCCCCTGGCCGCCGAGTCGGCGACCGAACCGCACCCAGGCCTGACGCTGACACGGCGTACCCAGACAGCCCAGGTCACCGGCAATCAGCACCGGAACCTCGGCCGCGGGCGGGGCATAGGGACGCAACGGTCCCCAGGCGCCGCCCTCCCAAACCTGCACCGGACCTTCCGGCCCCTCGTCCATGCGCAGGATCGCCAGACCCGCCGCGCCGCGCAAGCGCGGCAGGGCAGCCTTGAGCGCATTGAAATCGTTCCGGAACGGGTAGAGCCGGGGGTGCAGGTCCAGAATCAACTGGCCCTGCCCGGCCCAGCGCTGGCCCTTGAGGCGCGGGAGCCGACGCAGGGGTCTGACGCGGGAGCAGGCCGCCACGAGCCGCGGGAGGTCGACGCGGTTGCGCTCGGCCGCCGCCCCCAGGGCCGCGTGCAGAAAAGGCCAGAGACGGGGCCAGGGGATGAGCGGGGGCGGCGGCCCCAGACGCTCAACCGGGGATTCGGCGTCCGGGTCCTGGTGTCGGCGCGGGGACGGCGTGGGGATGGGCGCGATGACACGGCGCTCGGTGAGGGCGTATTCGCGGCGTTGTTGCGGCCGGTATTCCAGGGTGCCGCCGCCGATCACGGGGGCCGCGGTCGAGATGCCGTCCGGCGCAATGACGTGGGGCGGGCGCGTGTGTGCCGGCGTCTGCGCGAAACCCAGAGTGCCGGCGAGCCGCACCAGGCGGGCGTCGTCCAGGCGGGCCGCCCAGCGGATCAGGTCGGCCCGGCCCAAGGCGGCATGACTCATGGGTCCAGCCGCCGGGCCGGGCGGCGCGGTCGGCGGCCCCGGAACGGGCGGCGGCTCGGTCACGCGCCGCGCGCCCCGGTCTTGTCGAGCGCGAAGCGGTCGATGCGCCGGAACAGCGCCGTCTGGGCGGCCTCGTCAGGCCCGCGGGCAGTCACCAGCGCGCGCAGGATGTCCAGATATTCCGCCTGACCGGGCGGCGGACGGCCCAGGTCCAGCGCGCGCGCACGGTCCGTCACCAGTTGCTTGGCTACCAGGATGCGCACGCTCGCGGCGCACGCGTCACCATAGTGCTCGCGGCCGCGTTTCACCAGGCAGGCGATCAACTCATCCGGGTTGGTAGGCAGGTCCAGCTTCAGCACCATGCAGCGGCGCAGGAAGGCGGCGGGCAACTCGCGCTCCTCGTTGGTGGTGATGACCAGCAGCGGCCTGGGCACGCCGGGCCGCAGGCCCACCGGCGCGTCCAGCCAGGGCACCGGGAAACGCCCGTTGCCCAGCGTCTCCAACAGGCTGTTGGGCAGGTCCGCCTCGGCTTTGTCGATTTCATCGATCAGCAGTACGGCACCCTGAGCGGGGGTCTGTCGATGGCATCGGCGCGGATCGGCGATACCGGCCGCGGCTGGGGGGCGATGCCGCGGGGCTTTGCGGCCGTGGGCGCGACGTGCACTGCCCGATCCTCCTCCCCTTGATAGGCGCCCAAGGCATAGCGGACGAACCGAGCGGCGTTCGCGGCGGCGAGGGTCTGGTTGGCATCCTTGTCCTTCCCCTTGTGGCCGTCCGCAAAGTCGCAGACTGCCTTGACGATGATCCAGGCACCACCCGCCGTATGGGCCGCAACCAGGATACCGGCGGCCTCCATCTCGCCGCCGATGGCCTCGGGATACGCCTGCTTGAGCTGGTCCTTGAAGTCGGGATCATCAATCAGCTTCTCGCCGGAGAGGATCTCGCCGAAGCGAACCTCGGCGCTGTCCGCCCAACCCGGCGGAGTCGAGACGTTGTGCAGAAAATCATGGAGATGCCCATCGACAGGGACACTGACACCGCGCTGGATGGCCCCTTCTTGACCGACCCGCTGGGGTTCGTAACAGGACACCCGGTTGGAGACCAGGATAGTGCCGATCGGGGTCTTGCCCGGGTCCATTCCGAAGGCGACCCCGACGGCGATGATCCACTCGGGCTTGAGCCTGGTGATGGCCGCCTGGGTCTTGGGTGCGGCACCGCCGGGCGTGGCGCTGCCCATGTTTGTCTTCATCGCCAGGATCTGACGTCCATCGATGACGCCCAGGTTCAGGCACGCAAGCCCTTCCTTCAGTACCGGGGCCGGCGCTGCACCCGAATGGGTGAAGGCATCGACGATCGCTTGCCGCTCCTTGTCGTTGACATAGAGTAACAGCACGTCGCAATGGCGGTCGGTGCGCGGCGCGTGGTGTGGCCGGGGTTCATTGTGGGGAGTGGTCTGGGTATTAGGCTTCACCTGCCGGTCATTCTCCCCCGTAGGGTACGGTGAGGCACGAACCGCACCAGCCGCCGCGGCACGATCGACCAAGGCCAAAAGATCAATGGTGTGAGTCCCCTCCGGACACCCCGCCTGATTCCGATCCACCTGCCAATCATCCTGATGCCAGCAGCGAAAGTGGAACCGCACCCGGCGCGGATCGGGAAAAAGCTCGATCCACTGAAAGGCATTCGGATAAGGCTTGCCGGAGTAGCAGCAGCCGGCGGCGGCCTCGATGCAGGAGCGCCGCGGGTCCGCGGGCACGAGGCGGACCAGATCGGGCTCATGGAGATGACCGCGCAGGATGAGGTCGCGATGGCGGTGCAGCGTCCGCTGGGCCTCGGTGCGGTCGAACTCGGCCAGCGACGCCCAGGGGTGGTGCAGCAAGGCGAGGCGCCAGTCGCAGCCGCCCTCGCCTTTCGGATGCAGGACAGTCTGGTTGATCTGATAGGTGCCGAGCAGGAGCCGGCTGTCGTCGTCGCCGCTAGCCAGCCAGGCGGAGTCGAGCCCGGCGACATGCAGATCCTGATTGTGGAGGCGGATTCGGCGCTGCCACCAGGGGAGGCTTTGGCGCTCATTCAGCCAGTCGCCGTAGAATTTGAGGTAGGCGGCATGACGCTTGAAGAGCAGGTCCCGCGTCGCTTTCGACTGGAGGCGCTCGCTCACCGCCTCCTGGGTCTTGGCGGCGAGCAGTGCCTGATGGGCATCGCGGGCACCCGGTTCGATCAGGCTCCAGTCGACGTCGTGATTCCCCGGCACCAGGAGCAGTCGATCCCGCGGCAAGGGCGTCGCCGGGTCGGGGGCCAAGTGCGGCCAGAGGTCCGCCAGCCACTGGCGGGCGAGGTCGTACTCGGTGCGCTTGCCGGACTAGGCGAGGTCGCCGGTGAGGATCACCAGGTCCGGATACAGGTCGTTCTCGGCGGCATCGGCGGCGATGAAGCCGGCCAGCGCGCGCAGGATCGGGTCGGCGTCCCACTGTGAGCGGGTGCTGAAGTGGAAATCCGACAAGTGCAGGATCCGGATCGGAGAATCGGCTGGCGTCGTGGTCACCGGGGCGCGCTCCATCGTCGTTGGTTTCCGGGCAGACTAACCAATGTGGCCCGGCGGTTGCAATCGCGGTAATGCCAGATGTGGACAGCATCACGCGGCTCCTGGTGGATGCGGCGCGCGCGACCAACATGCCGGTCCCTGGCACCGAGCGGCGCGCCTTATCCACCCTACAGCGGAACCGGTTTTGCGGGGTGAATCGTAGCGCGTAGGATGGGCAGAGCAAGCGCGATGCCCATCCGGCCACCGCGATGCTTGAGGATGGGCATCGCTCTCGCTCTGCCCATCCGACCGGACGGCCCGGCCAAACCACATCACAGCGGGTCATACCCGCTCGACCTGCGTACAAAAAATGCTGGATACTTTCACTTAATGAAAGTATCGTACATTGATGGGAACACTCGCTGAAGTCATCATCAAAGCGGCCTTGCAGGACCGCGTGCTGACCGAGTCGCAACTGGCCCGGTTGCTCGGCGGTTCGGCACAGCGGCGCTACAATCTGGTCAATCGCGCCCTGCGGCAGGGCGCGTTGCTGCGGCTGCGGCGCGGTCGCTATCGACTCGCCGCCGCGGTGTCGGGGCGGCTGCCGCAGCCCTTTGTGATCGCGCAAGGGCTGCATCCGGGGTCTTACGTGTCGTTCGAGACGGCCTTGAGTGACCACGGCTGGATTCCGGAAGCGGTGCCGGCAATCCTCTGTACGATACCGGGGCGACGGCGTGATGAACTGATGGTGCCGGGCCTCGGTCAGTTTCGCTTCTTGCCGCTGGCGCCCAATCGCGGTTTTTTTCTCGAAGGTGTCGATCGGCGGCTGTTGGATGGGCAAGCGGCGCTGGTGGCTCAGCCGCTGCGCGGCCTGCTCGATCTGTTGTGCCTGAATAAACAGGATTGGCCGGGCTTGACGGGCCTGGCGGAGGGCATGCGCCTGGCGCCTGAAGCGCTTGCCGCGCTCCGCCCGGACGCCTTGGAACCGTTTCGGTCAGTCTATCAGCACGCGCGTATGCGAACCTTGATCGACAGGATGCAGCAGGAATTGGCGGCGCTATGATCGATCTACTGCGTCGGCGGCTGGACAGCTATGCGGCAGCCGATGCGCGGCAGGAAGAGCAGGCACTCAAGGAGATTCTGCAGGAACTCGCCTTGTATGGGCTCTGGCGCGCTGGCTTTTTCGCGGTGGCGGCATTTCAGGGCGGCACCAGCCTGCGCCTGCTGCATGGCTTGCGCCGCTTCTCGGAGGATCTCGACTTTATTCTGCGCGAGGCGGATGCGGGTTTCGCATGGCAGCCCTATTTCACGATCCTGGTCGATGTGCTTGCCGAGTTCGGGGTGCGTTGCGAGGTGGTCGATCGCGGCAAGATGGATCGCGCCGTGCGCCAGGCGATGATCAAGGACAGCTCGATCGGCCGCCAGCTCGATCTGTCATTCTACCGCGGTGATACCGGGCGCAAGCTCAAGGTGAAATTGGAGGTCGACACCTGTCCGCCGGGCGCTTCGGGGTTCAGTTATCACTATCTGGATTTTCCGCTCGACTTTGAATTGTGCGCTCAGGATCTCCAGAGCAATCTGGCGCTGAAGCTACACGCGTTGCTGTGCCGGCCCTATATCAAAGGGCGGGATTGGTTCGATTTCGGTTGGTATGTCACCCAAGGGGTGGCGCCGAATCTGCCGCACCTCGCGGCCGCCCTGTGCCGACAGGGTCCCTGGCAAGGGGTGACGCTGAACCTCGACCCGGCTTGGCTGCAAGCGGCCTTGCTCGAACGGATTGGATCGATCGATTGGCCCGCGGCGGCGCGCGATGTTCAGCCATTCCTGGACGCGGCGCAACAGGCCGGGCTCAGGTTATGGAGCGAGCGGTTTTTTGTCGATAAGGTGGCGCGGATGCGTTTTGCCGACGGGCTGCCCTGAGTCAGGAAAATGAGTCAGGAAAATGAGTCAGGAAAATGCGTCAGGAAAATCTTGATGCTGCACGCCGTTGCATTGCCCATGATGCGGTTCGTGCCTGACACTGGTGGCGAATTCGCTAACCAATGGAAACCAAGCACATGCAGATCTTGCTTGCAACGGGTTGCGTGCCGGCGACCTGGATCACCCCTTGCAAGTCTGCGCGCGCCGCGAGGGACCGTCCATGGCGCTGGATTCCGGCATCCTGCCGGAATGACGCAAGAGGGCCGACTGTTCAGGATGTCAACTTCCGATAAATGTCCGAAACTTTCAGCGGCAGTTTGCCCACGTCGGCGATGACGGCATAGTTGGCCGGACCATACATGTGCGGCAGGTAGTCGGCGCCCTGTTCGTCGATGGTGATGCAGAAGGGGTGGATGCCGTCGCGGCGGGCTTCGAAGAGTGCCGCGCGGGTGTCTTCGATGCCGTAGACACCGCGGTATTGGTGGTCGTAATCGTCCGGTTTGCCGTCCGACAGGGTGATCAGGAGCCTGGTGCGGGCGTCCTGCGCACGCAGCAGTTTGGTCAGATGCCGGATGGGGGCACCCATGCGGGTGTAGTCGCGCGGGGCGATGCCGCAGATGCGCGCCTTGGCGCTGTCGTCGTAGGGCTCGGCGAAGCGCTTGACCGGGTAGCACTCGCAGCGTTTGCGCGTCCAGCCCGAAAAGCCGTAGATGGCGAAACGGTCGCCCAGGGTGTTTAGAGCCTCGGCCAGCAGGATCAGCGACTCACGTTCCGCATCATTGATCCAGCCCTTGGTGGAGCCGGACATGTCCACCATGAACAGGACGGCGATGTTGCGCTCGTCCCGGTGCAGCCTGGTGAAGAGCCGGTCGGTCTGTTCCAGCCCGGAACGGCAGTCGGCATAGGCGTCGACCAGGGCGTCGATGTCGATGTCCTCCCCGTGCGGCTGACGTCTGGCGATGCGCTCCTCGCCGCGCAGCACCTCGAAGGTGCGGCGGATGGACTTGATCAGGCCGCGGTACTTGGCCAGGGTCTGGTGATAACATTCCAGGGACGCGGGCGGCACCTGGTGCTCCCGCAACACGCACCAGCCCTTGCGGTGGTGACGGCGCTCGTGATCCCACTCGTCATAGAGAAAGGCGCCCTCCTCATGGTAGGTGCCGGCCCAGACCGCGTCCGGGTCGCGCCCCGGGTCCGCCGCGGCGCGCCGGTAGAGTCCGGGGCCGGCGGCCACCAGGTACTCGGGCGGGATCTCGCCATGGTCCTGGAGGATGCTCTCCATCACGGAGCGGACATCGTCCGGCGGGGCCACCGGCTTGCCGTCCAGCAAGAGCTCGAAGCGCAGGCCGGTGGGGCTGTCCGGGTCGGCGTGGCGCTGCGTCCCCAGACGCGCGGCGGTCTCGGGCAGGGTCAGGGCTTCGGGCTGCTCCGCGCCGGGGGGCCGGCCATCCTGGTCCTCGACCAGCCGGGCCAGGGCGATGCGGAACAGGTCCCGTTCCAGGGCGGCGCGGGATTCCAGACAGGCGCGCACCGCGTCCGGGTCCAGCGCGCCGCGGTAACAGCAGGTGTCGGGGCGGCGGCCGTGCAGCCGTGCCGTGAGATTCAGACTGTCGGCCACGCCCGCAGCCGGGTCGGCTAGCGCCGCGGCCACCGCGCTCCAGTCCGGCGCCCGCCCCTCCCCGCCGCGGTCCAGCACGTGCCGCAGGGCCGCCATGTCGCGTTCGAGACCAGGGAAGTCGCGGGCGATGCAGGCGTCCAGCCGCACCTGCTCCAGCGCGTGGAACAGCGCGAGCCCGGCACCGGTCAGGCCGCGCGTCGCCACCGCGTCCAGCAGCACGCCGCCACGCCAGGTGCCGTACCAGTTCTGCGCCCACTGATGGACGACCATCGCCTTATAGAGCCGGAAGTTGGCCTCCCGGTCCGGCAAGCGGCCGATGACCGGCGGCAGGAAACACTGCTCGGTGTCCGTGAAATGCCGGTCACCGGCGGCGATTTTCAGCGGCCGGCCGTTGAGACCGCAGACGAAGCGCTCCAGCACCCCGGCGCAATCCTCCAGCGCCCGGCCAGCGAGCTTCTCCTGCTGGTTGGCCGCGAAGGCGGCCACCTCCTCGAAGGCGCGTATGGCCGGCAGTTGGCCTTTCTTGTCGTACAGATCCATGGCGTACAGTAGCCAGGACTGCACCGATTCCAGATTCATCAGCCCCATGGCCCGCGGGGCGAAGGCGGTGAACTGATAGGCCAGTTCGGCGTTATCTTTCGCGATCACCGCCCCCCAATGCAGCACGAACCGCTGCTCGCCGACGCTGAAACCCGCCAGGTCCGCCGCCGGGCGCGCGGCCGTGCGCCGGGAGGACAGCGCCGGGTCCAGATAGCGGTCCATGCGCTCTTCGAGTTCGGCGGCGGTGAGTGGGGTGGTCGGGTTCATGTGCGGGAAGTCGTTGCCAAGTGACGAAAGTGCGCCTTAGGTGAGTTTCGACAATTTGGATACCGATCAAGGTGATTTCCGCGAAAAATCCAACCCGTAGGAGCCCGCTTGCGGGCGACGGGTGGGGGCACAATGACGCGATTCCGGCAGGTCACGTCGCCCGCAAGCGGGCTCCTACGGAGCTTGATACAGGCTGCTAGAATAAAGACCCAGACAACTCATTGATCGCCTTAAGCATATCCGGGTCATCGGTCAGCGCCTGGGCCACGGCGCTGGTACAGGCGACCACCGGGGCGATGCCGGCCGCCATCAGTTTGGCGGCGTGCACCAACAGGCGAGTGGAAGCGCCCTCGTCGAGCCCCTGCCCTTTCAGATTGCGGGTCATATGGGCGAACTTCACCAGTTGGCGGGCGGGGCCGGACGCGATGCCGGACTCCTTCTCGACGATGCGCTGCTCCAGGGCCGCGCCGGGGTAGTCGAACTCGAGGGCGACGAACCGCTGGCGGGTGGACTGCTTCAGGTCTTTGAGAACCGACTGATAGCCGGGGTTGTAGGAGATAGCGAGACAGAATTCGGTCGGGGCCTCCAGGAGTTCGCCAACTTTCTCCATGGGCAAACAGCGCCGGTCGTCGGCCAGCGGATGGATGACCACCGTGGTGTCCTTGCGCGCTTCGACGATCTCGTCGAGATAACAGATGCCGCCGGCCCGCACGGCGCGCGCCAGCGGCCCGTCGACCCAGATCGTCTCCCCGCCCTTGACCAGGAAGCGGCCGACCAGGTCGGAGGAGGTCAGGTCGTCGTGGCAGGACACGGTGATCAGCGGCCGCTTGAGCCGCCAGGCCATGTGCTCCATAAAGCGCGTCTTACCGCAACCGGTCGGCCCCTTGAGTAGGATGGGCAGACCGTTACGGTAGGCCGCCTCGAAGACCGCGATCTCGTCGCCCACCGGTTCGTAGTAGGGCTCTTCCAGGATGAAATAGTCTTCGGGCTTGATGACCCTGAGCTGATGCTGCACCGGCGGCCTCCGCGGAGATGGATTCGTCAGTGCCAATTGGGGGTTGCGGCCTCCGGTCGCAACCCGAAGCGGCGGCGCCGGGCGCCGACCGGAGAGGTGCCGGCTAAATGTTAGCCGGCATCGCTAAGGCACTGAGCGGCTGAGGCTCAGGCTGGTTGAGCACAAGTTATGCACAGAAGGGACCACAGCGGATGTGGAGAACCCCGCCGTTCAAGGGGCGCGGTCCGCGCAGCGGACCCTACGGCTTGATGACGGCTTCCTCTTCCTTGAAGGCCTCGACCGGGATGATCAGGGTCACCTCGTCGCTCACGGCTGGGGCGTATTTGCCGAGATTGAAGTCAGAGCGCTGAATCTTGGCGACGGCATTAGCCCCGCAGGCGGCCTTCTTCATGATCGGGTGGGGCTTGCACAGAATGGATTCGACCTTGAGCGCCACCGGCTTGGTGATGCCCTTGATGGTCAGATTGCCGTCCACGCCGACCAGCGTGTCGCCCTTGAACCGTAGGGTATCGGACGTGTAGGTGATGGTCGGATACTTCGCGGTGTCGAAAAAGTCCTCGCCCTGAACGTGCTCGTTGAACTTGGCGGACCCGGTGTTCACCGAGGTCGTGTCGATGCTCACATTGACCGAGCCGCTCTTGGCAACGCGGTCGATGACGATGGTGCCGGTGGTCGTGTCGAAGCGCGACGCCTGATTGGAGAAACCCAAGTGGTTGTATTCGAAGCGCGGCAAGGTGTGGCTGCCTTCGATGATGTAGGTTTCCGGGGCCGCGGCGGCGGCGCTCGACAGGGTGGCGGTGATGGCCAGTGCGATCAATCTGTTCATGAGTGTGTTCTCGGTGTGGTTGTAAGGCGTTTTAGTGCTGCGCCGCACCGGCGACGACGTGAAACTTGATCTGAATCTCGTTGGCGACCGTGCTGACATCCGACCAAGTGCCCTCGCCGATGCCGAAGTCAAGGCGCTTGAGCACAAAGACCCCGTCGAACACCCCGGCGGCGCCCTCCTGTTTGAAGGTGAAGGGAGCAGTCAGATCGCGGGTCTGGCCCTTGATGGTCAACTGCCCGACGGCCTCGAAGCGGTCGCCGCCCAGCGCCTTGACGCTGGTGGACTGAAACCCGGCGGTCGGGAACGCCTTGACGTTCAACCATTGCTTGCCGACCACTTCCTCGGTGGCCTCCGGCGAGCCGGCATCGATGCTCGAAAGGTCGATCTCCAGCCGGGCACTGGCGGCGGACGGCACGGCCGGATCGAAGCGGATCTGCCCACTCAGCCGGCCAAAACCGCCGTCCACGGGCACCCCCATCTGTTTGGAGGTAAAGACGAGCTTGGAATCGGCGGGCTTGATCTCAGCAAACTCGACGGCCTGGGCCGCTCCGGCAAGGAGCAGGACGGCGGACCAGACAAGGCGCGGGGTCATCATGGGCGGGTCTCTCCGGAGGGCAATTTGACGAAAGGCAAGATCCGGCGCAGCGTGGCATCCCGATCGATCAGGTGATGCTTGAGGGCCGCGGCGGCATGCACCACGATCAAGACCATGAGCGCCCAGGCCAGGCTGCTGTGCAGATCCGCCAGCAGCGTGCCCAGCGCCTGATCCTTGCCGACCAGATCGGGCAGCGGCAGCAGGCCCAGATAGACGACCTGGAAACCCTTGGCCGAACTCATCAGCCAGCCGCACAGCGGCACCGCCGCCATCAGCAGGTACAGCAGCCAGTGGGTGGCCTCGGCCAGCTTGAGTTGCCAGGCCGGACCGGGCAGCAGAGCCGGCGGCGGCCGCACCAGGCGCCACAGCAACCGCGGCATGAACAGCAACAACACGGTCATGCCGATCCACTTGTGATAGGAGTAGAGGCGCAGCTTCTCGGGCGACAGCGGCAATTCATGCATATAGAGCCCGAGCGGAAAAGCAGCCAGGATCAGCGCCGCGACCAGCCAGTGGGCGAACTTGGCGGGGGCGGAGTAAGGTGTTGTAAAACTCATAGTTCATGTGCACCAACATCAAAAGCGCCGTCCTGCGGCAAGAGCGTTCCCGAGAAATCGCTGTCACCAACAGCGATCCCAAAAAGCGCTTTCAGATCAAGTCCGGTGTTGACGAGCGGCGAGGCCATTGTGGGTCGATAAGCAGAAAGCGCTTTTAAGTCATCGGGATTACCGACTGTCCCGCCAAACCCGGGATCATCGAGTTGGGGATTCACGCTCATCCCTGTTGCAGTCCCTTTGAGCATTTCCTGCCCGGAAGCGCGAAAGGCGGCGAGACTCGAATAAAGGTCAGCACCCCAGCGAATCTTGAATTCAGACCCATCTGACCAATAGGCATTCCCCTGCACCTTCATTCCCACTTGACCATCCGCAACGCACAACAAGGGAACGCCGCCAGTCGTGAAAATGACATTATTGCGAATTCTCAGCCCTGATGTCGGAGAGACGACACGAAGAGCGCATACATTTCCCGCAGAGGACGGAGAAACGTAAATGGTGTTGTTGTAGATATGGCTGTCGGTGATTTCCAGTTCCGAGTGGCTCCAGACATAGATCCCAGCCGAAGAATTTCGCCGCCCGTCGTTCTCGGAAATATTGTAGCGAATGGTATTTTTGCGAAACGGAGCCGCCCCGGCGTATTGTGCCAAAAGATAACCGTGACCATCATTTCCGTGCGAGTAGTTGTATTGAAGAATAGAATTGGTGACGCCTCCATCCAGATCAAACCCACCGCCATCGCTTGCTCCAGTCGTCGTGCGATTATCGAACGATTCGTTGTATTCAATCTTAACGCGATTCGCACGCCATGCCCAGATGCCGACAGGTCCGCTGTTTGACGTATTTTGCGAGCCATTGTCGTATGCCGTACAACTTGCTATTCCCCCCCCGTCAACGTTGGAGATCACAATCCCGTTCCCGGAAGGATCCTCCAAGCCGGAGACTCCGTGGTTTCGATAGGCAGAGCTCGCAGTGACGAAAACATTCCGATGAGCATAAATGGTCGATAGAGGCGCATCATATCCCCAGACTGTAATCCCGTTTTTCGCGTTGTCGTAAGCCTGGACCTGACTAATCGACACATTCGAAAATCCCGTCGCTCCATTCCAGGCCCCGACCTCGATTCCGGCATGATGGAACCCGCTCACATCGACTCGCGTTATGACAACTCGGTCGAGCTTCACATCGCCTGGCAGGTCAGCGTAGAAAAAGATTCCGGAGCCATTGTTGGTATCGCGGCCGGACCCGACGATATCGAGATCGGATATGACATATCCCGCCGTGTTGTAGGCAAGTATACCATGGCCGTCTCCGGCCAGAATTCTCGCCCGACCGGTTCCGTAAGACTTGATCCGTATCGGCGAGCTCGCAGCTCCACGATCGAACGAATCAAAGTACAGGATGCCGGAAAAAGTATCGCCGCCCCGCAGCAGAACGCGATCACCCGGCCGCAATATCAGATCATTGACTTTCGAAAAAGATTGCCATGGCGCACCAGGTGATTCACCGGAGTTCGAATCACGGCCAGACATACTCACATAATAGTCAGCTGCCAGCGTCAGTTGGGGCAGCATCAAAAAAATGATCAGCGCGCGAAAAATCACGAAGCATCTCCTCTCTCGAAATCTTCCGGAATACGTCGAGTTCCGGATGGACGATCTGCTGACCAAGGGTTCAGCAAGAAATTTTTCGTACTCATGGTGAGTACGGACACAGCGCAGGTTACAAGTGGGAGATTATCCTTAGCTCACGTTTGGTGGCAAGCACTGGATTTTGTATCGTTAGCCGGTCCGGCGTGCACGCGCCACTCATTTCTTTTGGATATTTCGGGAACCGCCACCGGCTAACGACCATGGCGCCCGGCGCCACCCCGGAACATGAAAGTCCTCTCGACCGCTGCGTCGTCAGGGCTTCCAGCCCTGACCGTTCCAGTCCCGACGCCGTCAGGCAGGATGGCCTGACGACGCACTTTCACGGTAAAGCCTCGCCCCCAGTTGCGGACAGGCCGTCGCTGGCCGGAACGATGTTCAAGGCCGCGGAAACGTACCCCCGGTCATTCCGGGAGGATCCCGGAATCCCAAGGCTACGGATGGTATAGCAGCAAGCAGTTGAACCCTGTCGATCGCGAACCCCGCGGTTCAACAACGGCCTCACTCAAACTTCGGCAAGCCGGAGGAAAGCCACCAACTATCGAGTGTCGTATCATAGGTCCAGGTCTGACGATCGGTGATGGTCTTCACCACCTGCCGGTCTTCGTAAAAGTAGTCGATCGTGGCGACCTGGACGGCCTCCCCGGGGTTCTGCATCAGCGGCGGGTGCACGACGTCGTAGCCCGCCACGCGCAGATCCTTGAAGACCGGCGGCAGATCCTTGCTCTTGTCTTTGCGCTGGTCCGGGTGCAGGTAGCCGTACGCGGTCTCGAAATAGCCCCAGCGCAGGGCGGACTGATAGGCCGCGGTCGCCGCCTGGAGGCCCAGCGCGCGCTTGTCTTTCTCGATGGTGCCGCATCCGGCGAGCAGCAGACCGACGAGGGCAAATGACGTGACTCGACCGCCAAGAGGCTTGTGCTTCATCCCGACTCCAGTAAAAAGGCGAGCGGACGCCATTGCAATCCGGGATTCTACGGGATCTCCCGACGCCCACCAACGGCGCCCCGATCCCCCGCCCTGGGTTATGATGCTCGCCCACGCCTCGTGAGCGACCGCCGCAGGACCTGCCCCATGTTGCCACCCACCGTCTCGCCGCCCGATGAACCCCAATGCGAAGTTGTACTTGGCGAGACCCGCATCACCCTGCTCGGCACGGCGCATGTCTCGCGCATCAGCGTCGAGCAAGTCGAGCAGTTGATCGGCAGCGGGGACTACGACGCCGTCGCGGTGGAGTTGTGCCGCAGCCGCTATGCCGCCCTCATGGACCCCAAGTCCCTGGCACAGATGGACCTGTTCTCGGTCATCCGGCAGCGGCGCGTCTATATGGTGGTGGCCAACCTGGCGCTGGCGGCCTATCAGCAACGCCTCGCCGATCAGTTCGGCATCGAGCCCGGGGCCGAACAGCGGGCCGCGGTGCGCCTCGCCCGCGAGCGCGGCCTGCCCGTACTCCTCATCGATCGCGAAATCGGCATCACGCTGCGGCGGATCTCGGCGAGCTTGAGCTGGTGGAAACGTTACAGCCTGTTCGTCGGCCTCCTGGCCGCGCTGCTGACGACTGACGATGTCACCGAGGATGAGGTGGAACGGCTCAAGGAGGGCGACGTACTGGAGACCGCTTTTGCCGAGTTCGCTCACGACCGTCAGGACCTGTACGCCCCACTGATCGACGAGCGCGACCGCTACATGGCGGCCAAGCTCCGCCTCGAGGCCGAGCGCAACGGGGTCAAGCGCGTCCTGGTGGTGGTGGGGGTCGGCCACTTGAAGGGCATCGCCCGGGCACTCAACGCCGGCTGCGATGACTGCCAGGCGCGACTGACGGCGCTGGAGCAGGTGCCGAAACCAAGCCGCTGGCCATCCGTCCTGCCCTGGCTGCTCCTGCTGCTGATCATCGGCGGACTGGGCTACGGATTCGTGCAAAGCCCCGCGCTGGGCGTCGATCTGGTGGTCTCCTGGATACTGATCACCGGCGGGCTCTGCGCACTGGGCACCCTGATCGCCGGCGGCCACCCCTTGACGGTGCTGGCGGCCTTTCTGGCAGCCCCGTTAACGACGCTCCATCCGGCCATCGGCGCCGGAATGGTCACCGGGGTCGTTGAACTGTCCCTGCGCAAACCCAGTGTCGGCGACTTCAGTACCCTGCGCGGTGACGTCGCCACGATTCGCGGCTGGTGGCGCAATCGGGTCGCGCGCGTCTTCGTCGTATTCTTGCTGAGCACCCTGGGAGCCGGCATCGGCACCTATGTCGGCGGCTTCCACATTGCCGGGAAGCTGCTGGGGTGACAACTCAGGAACAACGCAAACACGAAGACATTCGTCCAGATGATCGCGGATCACCGCCATCGCCGCATCCAGATGCTGGAAGGCATGATCCCCGCCGTCCCACATCATCACCCGACCGCAGTCCAGATAGCAGGTGCGGGCGATGCGGAAGTCGATGACCTCATCGCCGCGGTCCAGGAAAAGTGTCGTCGGCACCCCGTCGCAAGGGTCGGCAATGCCGAAGGGGCGGGTTGCCTCGATCAGATCCGCGGTGATCTGATAGGACTCGCCGTCCGCCGTGGTCATGGTCTCGCCTTGATGCGACAGGAGCAAGTCCCAGGGGGTGAGCGCCGGATTGATCAGGAACAGATGCGAAAAGGCGAAACGACGCGCCAGCCATTGGCCGTAAAAGCCGCCCATGGAACTGCCGATGACGGCGGGACGCACCGCCCCGAGATCGGCGAAGAAATCACCCAGCCGCTGCACCGCCGCGGCCGGTCGATGGGCCGGATAGTCCGGCGCCAATACGGTATGGGGCGAAAGACCCTCGCGCAGCAGCCGCGCCTTGACCGACTGGCCGGAGCTGTTGAGTCCGTGGAGATAGACAAGCATGCTGACGGCGACTCAGTCGAGACGATGTTCCTTGATCAACCCTTCGCGATTCTGCGCCGGGTTATCGATCGCGAAATAGCCTTGCCGCGCGAGCCGATCCACCCGATCGAGAAAGGCCCGGCCGGAAAAGGACACGCCATCGACGTTGAAGGCGCGGAACTCGCCGTCCTCGTTCATGGCGACACAGCCGTGATAGAGCAGATTGCCGTCAGCCGGCTCCATTCGTCCTTGTCGGCGACGGAGCGCAGCATCATGGGCGCTTTCAGCTCGGGATAGTAGATCAGCGTGGCCAGATTGCGCCGTTCGGGTTTCGTCATCGCGTCGCCGAACATCGCGTCGATCTTACGCCAGATCGATCCGGCACCATTGCGAATGACATGCTCGAAGGCTTCATGCTCACCATGGACATCGGAAAGAAAATGCTCGGTTCCCTTGGGGAGTTGCAGCAGGGCCGTCAGGTTGATGATGGCCGTCGATGCAGCCTGAATCGACGGATATTTCTCCGCCAACAGGTTCAGGTATTTCTGTGTGACATCGGGAGCGCTCTTGGACATGGGCATGGTTGACTCAAATTCGGTCAGGCAAGGTGCCTGGCACCCTTGGTTCATGGGGACAGTCGCCACCTCGCCTCCGGCAACCGGGTTGAGAGGTGGCAGAGGCCGCTTCCTTCCAACAGAACTTCACCGACCGTGAAACAGCGGCCCTTGAGTGCGGTCAGATTGATCCCACTGATAGCAAGGTTACGACGCAGCCGCGCGGGTTCAAGCGGGGGTTCGCCGAGTAGGGAGCCGATCACGGCCAGATGTTCGTACTGGATCAGGGTGATCCCGCGGGAACCGCCGGCGCTGCCGTAGTGGTCACCGTGCAGACCCGCACCGGCCAGAGCACGGACCTCCGGCAGCTCCAGCACGGTACCGCGGCGCTTGGAGCGCACGCCGATCCACACAACCCGGCCGACACGAGGGAAGTGCTCCATGAGATCAACCATGGCCGCCCCTGCCCTTGTCATTTGTTCGGTCCTCGCCGATGGGAACCCTGTCTCCAACAATGGAGTTCGCAATCATGGTCCGGATTCCAGTTCGATTCCAGCCCTGAATCCTGGCCCAGCCCGGAGCGCGCGTCAATGGTTGGGGACGTCCCGTTGAACCTACAGAGGCAGCACTTGCACATGAAAGATCTTTGTCTTCGCGTACCCCGGCTGATCCTGCTCGGGATACTGGTCGGTGCCGCCCTTGCCGGCTGCAGCCAACTGCAAATCGCCTATGGCACCTCCGAGTTCCTCATCAAACGTTACGCCGATGACTACCTGAAGCTGGACAGCGAGCAACTGGCGCGCTGGGAGCCGAGCCTGAAGGCCGCGCTCAAGACGCATCGGGCGGAGGAACTGCCGGGTCTCGCGGGCCTGTTCGACGCTTTGCACACGGCCAGTGTCAACGGATTCGACCAGACCAATACCCGCTGCCTGACCGCCGCGTTCCGTACCCTTTACCTGCGTCACGCCCGACTCGCAACCGCGGCGACGGCACCCTTGCTGGCGGGGCTGACACCCGCGCAAGTGCAGGCATTGGAGCAGCGCTTCGCGGCGGACTACGCGGACGACCGAATCGCGCCCGGGACCCGCGATGTCGGGCGGGAACTGCGCAAGCGCACTAATCGGTACGTCGAGTCGATCGAGGAGTGGACCGGCCCGTTGAACGCCGCACAGCGCACGCTGGTCGCGGACGTGACCGGACGGATGCCGGACACGGCCGAAGCGCTCTTGGACTACCGCACGCGCAAGCGGGAGCAGTTGATCGCACTGCTGCGCGCCGACGCGACTGCGACCAGGATCGCGCAATTCCTGAGCGACTGGCTGGTCGATTATCAGGATCTGCCCCCGACCCTGGCCGCGGCCGGGGACGCGATCGGCGAGCGCATCGGCGAGCTGCTGATCCGGCTCGGGGCGACCCTGGATCAAGCCCAGCGCGAACGACTGAACAGCCGGCTCCTGTCGCTGCGGGATGATTTCATGAAGCTGCAACAGGCACCGCGGCTGGTACCCGTCAGTTGCCCGGCCGACGACAGCAGGCCGAGGGTTTAGCCGTCGCATGATGGGCTAGAAGAGGTCGTCCACAACCTTGGGCGCCGCACGTGCGGGCTTGGCGGCCTGGGCTTGGGCCTTGGGCTTGACCGCGGCGGTTTTTTTCTTGGCGCCCGACACCGCCAGGCCGCCGGCGGCCACCGGCTCCGGTCCCATCAGCATCAGCCGGTACTCCTCCATCACCGCTTCGGTCAGGCCCCCGGTGGATTTGGTTTCGGTACCACGGTTGCCGTCGACGCGGACCCGGACCATCCCGGGCGGCATGTCGAGTTGGGCAATGGCTTTGTCTTGCAATGCATCGTCCATGTAGTCGGTCCACATGCTCAGGGCTGCTCGCCCGCCCTCTTCACCGCGGCCGAGCTTCTCGTTGTTATCGAAGCCCAACCAGGCGACCGTGACGAAATCGGCCTGGTAACCGCAGAACCAGGAATCGCGGACATCATTGGTGGTGCCGGTCTTACCGACGATATCCTTGCGGTTGAGACGCAGCGCACGGGTGCCGGTTCCCCGCTCGATGACATCCCGCATCATGGACGTCATCTGATAGGCAATGCGCGGATCGATGACCTGTTCGGCCAGATGTTCACCCGAGGCGGCCTCGGTCCGCGCGGGCTTGTCCTTCCCGTAGCGGTACCAGCAATCGGAGCAGGACCGCGGGGGCGCCGCCTCGTAGATGACATCCCCGTTGGCGTTCTCGATGCGCGCGATGAAATAGGGCAGGACGTGATAACCGCCGTTGGCGAAAATGGCATAGCCCTCCGCCATCTTCATCGGCGAGGTCTCGATGGTACCCAGGGCCATGGTCGGACCCAGCACTTTCGGATCCACCTCGAAGCCGAAACGACGGATGAAGCGGCTCGCGTCGTCGAGACCGACGCTCTGCAGCAGGTTGATGGACGCCAGGTTGCGCGACAAGGCCAGCGCCTTGCGCATCCGAATAGGCCCCATCTGACGGCCATCCGAATTCTGCGGGCTCCAACTGCCGACGCCCTTGACCGTCGAGTCGTTGATCAGGCTCGCCGGCGTCCAGCCCTCGTTGAGGGCCGAGGCATAGATGAACGGCTTGAAGCTAGACCCTGGCTGCCGACGCATGTCCACCGCGCGGTTGAACTGGCTTTCCGTGTAAGCGTAACCGCTCGCCATGGCCTGCACCGCCCCGTCGCGGGGTGCGAGGGTGACCAGCACGCCGGTAACCGCCGGGATGGAACTCAATTCCCATTGGCCTTTTTGATCAAGACGCAACCGGATCAGGTCACCCTTGGCCACCACGTCGGCGACCCGGCGCGGCACACCGCCGCGCCAACCGGCGTTGCGGAACTGCCGTGCCCAGCTCACCTGACTGAGCCCCAGGGTCGTCCAGCGGCCCCCACCCATATAGACCCGGGCGGTCCCTGATTCGATGCCGGCCACCAACCCCGGCTCCAGGCTTGGCACCCGCGCCACCCCCTCCAGGTAGGCGTCCATGTCCGCCTCGGAGGCCCCGGCCAGGTCGACTTTCGCCTCGGCACCACGATAGCCATGGCGCCGCTCATACTGGCGCAGGGCCTTGCGCAAGGCTTCCTGGGCCGCGGTTTGCAGACGGGAATCGATGGTCGTGGTCACCCGCAGACCCTGCTTGGCCGCCGCGTCGCCGTAATAGCTCTGGATCTCCCGCCGCACCATTTCCGCGACATAGCCGGCCTCGAGATCCACCTGTTGGCCATGGAGTTTGGCCAGGTCAGGCGTCTGCACGGCGGTGTCGAACCGGGTCTGATCGATGAAGCCCAGTTCCAGCATGCGACCGAGAATGTAGTCGCGCCGCTCGAGCGCGCGCTCGGGATTGGAGATCGGGTTGTTGGACGAGGGTGCCTTGGGGACCCCGGCGAGCATCGCCATCTCGGCAACACTGAGCTCGGACAGGTCCTTGCCATAGTAGAGCGAGGCGGCCGCCGCGACGCCATAGGCCCGATGGCCGAAAAAGATCTGGTTCAGATAGAGTTCCAGAATCTCTTCTTTGCTGAGGGTTTTCTCCACGTGCAGGGCAAGCAGCACTTCCGCAAGCTTGCGTCGGAAGGTCTTCTCCGGGGACAGGAAGAAGTTGCGGGTGACCTGCATCGTAATGGTGCTGCCGCCCTGCGCCTTGATGCCGGTGGAAGCGTAGTTGATCAGCGCGCGGCCCATTCCGACCACGTCGATGCCGCCGTGCTCGAAGAAGCGGCTGTCCTCGGTCGCCAGAAAGGCGTTGATGAGCAGCGGCGGAAATTTGTCGAAGGCCATGGGTTGCCGCCGCTCCACGCCGAACTCGGCCATCAGGGCACCATCGGCGCTGTAGACCCGCAACGGCTCCTGGAGCTGAACCTCGCTCAACCCCTGCTTCACATCCGGCAGTTCCGGCAAGGTTACCTTGACGAAGACAGCCGCCCCAAACAAGCCCAAGGCCAGTAGTTGCAGGGGCGTCCCCAAAGCGGCCAGGTAGTGCAGGAACCAACCGCCGACGGATCGCGGGGCGCGGGACGAGCGACGCCGCACCGACCGCGCCGGTGCGGCAGCCGATGGAACCGCTCGCGACCGGCGCGCCGGTTCCGTGGCCACCGCCCCGTCAGCTCCCGGCCCGATTCTGGGAACTCCGGTCATCGAGGATTTTTCACCAACAGGGACGTCACCCCTGTGCGGTGCTTCGTTATCGCTCACTCTTGGCACGCTCAACTCCGGCCGCCCGGTTCACGCACGTGGGCGGACCGCCGGGACGAGCCTCACTCGTGTGGTGGTAAAACCGCGATTCTACACGATGATAAGCCAGGGCCTATGATCCGCGCCACATCCTGGCACTGCTCCCGCGCTTGCCTGCGGATACGCAATGCGGTGGCACCCCGTCTTCAATAGCCTTGCGCAGTCGGTCGGCCGGTCTCCCGCCGGCCCCATCATCCAAACCCAGCCCCAACCCCTTCCCGGAGGATATCACTCGTGGATCGCTTTACCCGAAATTATAGCGTCGTCCTTGGCATCATCGTCATTGCCGTATTTGTCATGTGGATGCGCTCGACCTGGCAACCCCGGGTGTGGGAGATCAATCAAGTTCTTGAATCGGACCCGGCCGTGTCCGATTACCCCTACCAGTTCCGCGTCCTCTCCCTGGAAAACGGCGTTGCAACAATATCGACACCCCGGTCGGCAGCCTTTCCCGCCATCCAGTTCCTGCCGATCGTGTATCCGGAACTGGCGGGCCTGAGTGATGACCATCCGGCCATAGTCAAGGCCCAGCAGTCCTTAGTGGCCCATCAGAAGCGCGCGATGGATGTGGTGCAGTCAATGCCTGACGTCAAATCCGTGACCTGGGGGCTCGATGTGCAGTGGCTGGCGGATCATGGGGTCCAGGTGCAGAGCACGCGCTGAAGCGATTTCCGTCAAAGCGCCTCAGGGTCGATACCGAGCGCCGTCAGGCGCGCTGCCAGTTGATCCGCGCGCGCCCGCGCCTGCGCGGCCTGGGCGTGCTCCTGATCGGCCCGCACTTGCTCCTGATTCGCCCGCACCTGCTCCTGATCGGCCCGCACCTGCTCCTGATCGGCCCGCATCCGCTCCTGATCGGCCCGCATCCGCTCCCGCTCGACCTGTACGCGCTCCTGCTCGGCTCGGGCCCATTGTTGAGCCGCTCGCGCCTGCTCCTGAGCCACCGATTCGGCCAGGGTCGGGACCAGGGCGCCATCCGGAGTGAAAAACCGCAGCAGACCCTCTTGCACCCCAAGGCGTAAGCCGAGCATGGCGCTGGGTAGCCGGCCTGCCGGGTCCGCCGCGATGGGCTGATACCGCGCATCCACGAGGTGGAAGCCAGCCAGATCATGGGTGTCGGGTGAAAACCAGAAATACTCCGGAGTACGGAAGACGTCCTGGTAGAGCGACTTCTTGGCCGTCCGGTCCGTGCGGGCGGTCTCATCGGACAGCAGTTCGATGATTAGATCCGGGTACCGCCCCTGCTCCAGCCAAACGGTCCACGAACGCCGCGGCCGACGCTCCACGCCGCGCACCAGAAAAAAATCCGGTCCGCGCAGTTCCCGCGGGGCGAACTGGTCACGCCGGAAATAGACACTGAGGTTCGCGCCGATAAAGAAATCGTCCCGGTCGCGCCAGTGCCACTCCAGCGTGCTGACCAGCAAGGCCAGTTGATCATAGTGCAGAGAGCTTTCCATTTCGGGTTCATCACTGTCGGGCTCACGGCCTTGCGCGAAGGCCAGGTAAAAATCCTCGGCGGTTTGTGACATGGCAAGAGACCTCGCGGGCACTGAATCCTGAATCGGTAGCGAGTCGGAAATAACGAAAAAAATACACTCGTTGTCGTTGTCGTTGTCGTAACCGTTGTCGTAATCGGACAAGCAAACAACAGTTGGGCATCAGCAGCCCGATGTCCAGCGGATGCCTGTCGGGTCCAGATTGACGGTTTGATCCGGATTCACCCTAAGTATATCTTGACTTGCGCCAACGGCGCCGATCCGGCTAAATACCCAGGCGCTGGCGTGTGTTGACCGGCCGCGGTCCGCACACTCCCGGCGCGGAGCATGCCACTGAAAACCGCAACACAGGCGACCGACCATGGAACAACGCAATCCCTACTCCAGTCCCCGCAGTGATCTCAGCCGACCCGCCGCCGGCCTGGTCGACACCACCAACCCGTTCGATCCCAAGGGCCGTTTCACCCGGCTGAGCTGGCTGGCCTGGAACCTGGTGCTCGGGGTCCTGATGATGGTTGTTGTCTTCGGGCTGATGGCACTCGGCGCGGTCGCCATGCCGAAACCCGAGGCGAATGAGGCATTACCCTTGTTCATGGGCATCGGCCTGCTGATCCCGCAGATATTGTTCCTCGTCGTCTATCTGTTGCTGGCCATCCGCCGTTTCCACGATATCAATGCCGCCGGCTGGTGGTCGATCCTCCTGATCGTCCCGCTGGTCAATCTGGTGGCGGTGCTCGTGCTCGCCTTCAAGCGCGGGGACGCGACAGCCAACCGCTTCGGACCACCACGCCCTACGCCAAGCTGGGAGCGTGTGGTGGGCATTATTTCGATCGTCTTCATGGTGGTGGGGCTGGTCGGCGGGATCATCGCCGCCATCGCCATGCCGGCCTTGATGGAATACCAAAGCGCGGCCATGGGGCACTGATCGCGCCAGGCCGGCCCGAAACCGTTAGGGGCCCTGGTCATTGTTCAATCCCGGTCAAGCTCAGCAACCGGCAGGCCAGACCCCTCCAAGTCCAACGCATCCGCCAGGAATGCGGGGTCGCGGATCTCAGCGAGCGGCGGCAGATCGTTGAGTGAACGCAGGCCGAAATAATCGAGGAACTTGCGCGTGGTGGCGAAGAGCGCCGGCCGGCCGGGACAGTCACGGTGCCCGACGATCCGAATCCACTCACGCTCGGTGAGCGTCTTGATGATCGCCGTGGTGACGGCCACACCGCGGATATCCTCGATCTCGCCGCGGGTGATGGGCTGCCGGTAGGCGATCAGGGCCAGGGTCTCGAGCAAGGCGCGCGAGTAGCGGGCCGGCCGCTCGTCCCACAACCGGCTCACCCAGGGGGCAACCAGTGCCCGCACCTGCACACGCCAGCCGCCGGCGACCGCCGCGATCTCGATTCCCCGTCCGACATAGTCGGCGGCCAGGGTCTCGATGGCCGCCAGCAGCGCACCGCGCTCCGGACGTTCCTCCTCCGCGAAGAGTTCCTGGAGTTGCTCCAGCGTCAAAGGCCCGCCCGCGGCGAACAAGGCCCCCTCGACAATTGCGGTCAGACTCGGCGGACTCATCGGCTGATGGCGCCATCCGCCGCAACAACGTCCTTCGTTGCGTTCATCTGCGGACTATTCTTCTTCTTGATCCGACGGATCGCCACCCGCCGGCGCCTCGCGCAGCCGCACGTGAATGGGGGCGAAGGGCTCCAACTGAACCAGCTCCAGGGTCGCCGCGCGGATCAGCTCCAGGATCGCCAGAAAGCTGACGACCACCCCGGCACGTCCCTCGGTGAGGTCGAAGAGCACGGTGAAGTTGACGAACTGCCCGCCGCGCAACCGATCCAGCACCATCGACATGCGCTCGCGCAGTGACAGCGATTCCTTCTCCACCCGGTGGCTGGTAAAGAGGTCGGCGCGCGCCAGGACACCGCGCAACGCCATCAACAACTCCCGCAAGTCCACCGGCGGCGGGATGCGAGTGAGGTGCCCCGACGGCAGATGCGCGTGCACGGCAAAGAGGTCGCGCTCCAGGCGCGGGAGGGCGTCCAGGTCCAGGGCCGCCTGCTTGAAACGCTCGTACTCCATCAGCCGGCGAATCAACTCGGCACGCGGGTCGTCCTCCTCCGCGGCGAGCGACTCCGGCCGCGGCAGCAGCATCCGCGACTTGATCTCGGCGAGCATCGCGGCCATCACCAGATATTCCGCGGCCAACTCCAGCTTGAGCCCCTGCATCAGATCGATATATTCGATGTACTGATCGGTAATGACGGCGATCGGGATATCCAGAATATCCAGGTTCTGCCGTTTGATGAGATACAGCAGCAGATCGAGTGGGCCCTCGAAGGTATCGAGGAAGACTTCCAGCGCATCCGGTGGGATATAGAGATCCAGCGGCAGGGTGAGATAGGGCGTCCCCTGCACCAGGGCGAAGGGCAGCTCCTGCTGCGCGTCGCCCATGGGTCTCACAGCATGACCAGCGACATGGCGTGCCGGACCTCCTCCATGGTTTCGCGGGCGACCGCGCGCGCCCGCTCGCAACCATCGTTGAGCACATTACGCACCAGTTCCGGCTGGGCCGTGTACTCGCGCACCCGTTCGCGCATCGGGGCCAACTCCACCAGGACGGCGTCGATGATCGGGCGCTTGCAGTCGAGACAACCGATCCCGGCGGTGCGACACCCCTGCTGCACCCACTCGCGCACCTCCTCATTGGAATACACAAGATGGAATTGCCATACCGGACATTTCTCCGGATCGCCGGGGTCGGTGCGACGCACTCGCGCCGGGTCGGTCGGCATGGTGCGCAGCGCCTTCTCCACGTCGGTCGGCTCATCGCGCAGCGCGATGGTATTGCCATAGGACTTGGACATCTTCTGACCATCCAATCCCGGCATCTTGGAGGCCTTGGTGAGCAGGGGCGTCGGCTCGGGGAGAATGACCCGGCCGCCGCCTTCGAGGAAGCCAAACAGGCGCTCGCGATCCGCCACCGTCAGGTTGGCCTGACCCTCGAGCAGCGCACGCGCAACCGCCAGGGCCTCGCCGTCACCCTGCTCCTGATAGGCCCGCTTGAGCTGGTCGAACAGCTTGGCGTTTTTCTTGCCCATCTTGCGCTTGGCCTCTTCAGCCTTCTCCTCGAAGCCCAACTCACGACCATAGATATGATTGAAACGCCGGGCGATTTCTCTGGTCAGCTCGACGTGAGCCACCTGATCCTCGCCCACCGGCACTTGTCCCGCCTTGTAGATCAGGATGTCCGCCGACTGCAGCAGGGGGTAACCGAGGAAGCCGTAGGTGGCCAGGTCCTTCTCTTTGAGCCGCTCCTGCTGATCCTTATAGCTCGGCACACGCTCCAGCCAGCCGAGCGGCGTGATCATGGACAGCAGCAGGTGCAGCTCGGCGTGCTCCGGCACCCGCGACTGGACGAACAGAGTCGCTGAACCGGGGTTGATGCCCGCCGCCAACCAGTCGATCAGCATCTCGCGGATGCTCTCCGGGATTTGCGTCGGGTTGTCGTAGTGGGTGGTCAGGGCATGCCAGTCGGCGACGAAGAAAAAGCACTCGTACTCGTGCTGGAGCGCCAGCCAGTTCTTCAGCACCCCATGGTAGTGGCCCAGGTGCAGACGGCCGGTCGGGCGCATACCGGAAAGCACGCGGGCGTGCGTAGCAGAGACGGAAGTCACGTCAGGAGCCTCGGTTCAAACAAAGAACAGTTCTTTCACGATTCCGGCGCCCGGCAGCCACTCCAGGGTGCCGAGCACCAACGGCAGGAGTAGACCACCCAGCAGGCCGGTCGCCAGCAGTGCGATCAGAATCAGCAGCCCGAAGGGTTCGAGCCGGGAGTAATAACGGGCCGCCGCCGGCGGCAAGAGCGCGTTGACCACCCGCCCGCCGTCCAGCGGCAACAGCGGCAACAGATTGAGCACCATCAGAAAGACGTTGATCAGCACCCCGGCGGCGCCCATGTAGATCAGCGGCAGCGCCACCCAGTGGCTGGTCTCCCAGAGCAGCAGACCGCCCTGAATCGCCAGTCCCCACGCCAAGGCCATCGCGAGATTGGAGGCCGGTCCGGCCACCGCGACCAGTGCCATGTCACGCCGCGGATGGTGCAGGTTGCGCTGATTCACCGGCACCGGCTTGGCCCAGCCGAACAGGATCCCGGCGAAAAGGAAGGAAAGCGCCGGCACCAGGACGGTGCCGATCGGGTCGATGTGCTTGAGCGGATTGAAGGTGACGCGCCCGAGCATCAGCGCGGTGTGGTCACCCAGGCGGTTGGCCACCCAGCCGTGCGCGGCCTCGTGGACGGTAATCGCGAGCACCACCGGCAGGGCGAGCACCGCGAGCAACTGGATCTGGTTCAGTGTTTCCATCGCGGCATTATACGGGGGTGCCGCAAATTCCTCGACGCGTATTCCGCCCCATTCATTCCTGAAACACCGAGGGATCGCCCTTGCCGACCCGGATCAACTGCGGCGGCTCGCTGATCATGTCCACCACGGTCGTCGGATCGAGCCCGCAGAAACCGCCGTCGATGATCAGATCCACTTGTTTGTCCAACAGTTCGCGCATCTCCTCGGGGTCGGTGAGCGGATGCTCCGCCGCGGGCAGGATCAGGGTCGTACTCAAGATCGGCTGATCCAGCTCCGCCAGCAGGGCCCGGCAGATCTCATTGTCCGGGACTCGGATGCCGATCGCCTTGCGCTTGGGGTGGAGCATCCGGCGCGGCACCTGTTTGGTCGCCTCATGGATAAAGGTGTAGGGCCCGGGCGTGAGTGATTTCAACTGCCGAAAGGCCCGGTTGTCGATCTTGGCGTAGGTCGTGATCTCGGATAAGTCCCTACAGACCAAGGTAAAATGGTGTTTCTCATCCACCTGGCGGATACGGCGGATACGCTCCATCGCATCCTTTTCACCGAGCTGGCAGCCCAGCGCGTAGGAGGAGTCGGTCGGATAGATGATGACCCCGCCGGCAAGCAGGATCTCGACGCAGCGGCGCACCAGGCGCGCCTGGGGATTGACGGGGTGAATCTGAAAAAATTGAGCCATAACCTGCTACTGCCGAAATCCTGGGGAATCATCCTGTGGCGACCGCTGCCCGCCCGCCGGCGGCAACGATCGCCTGTACGACCGGCCAGTCCTGCCAGATCGGCGTACAACCCTCGGGCAAATCCGGGAGGCGGCCGAGATCGATCCAGGGCTGACTCGACAGGGCCAATTGAGGACCGTGGAAGTCCGAACCCGCGGAGGCCAGCAGCCGCTGCTCCGCGGCATGGCGGGCAAAGTGCAGCGCATCGTCGCGACTGTGGCTGCCGCACACGACTTCCAGACCGACGCCGCCCAGTTCCTTGAACTCACCAAGGAGTTTCAGCAGCTTGGTCCGGGTCAGCTTATAGCGCGCCGGATGAGCGATCACCGCCTGGCCGCCCGCGGCACGGATCCAGGTCACGGCCTGCTCCAGAGTCGCCCAGGCACCGGGAACATGCCCCGGTTTCCCATTGACCAGGAAGTGCTTGAACACCGCCCGCTCATCCGGGGCATGCCCCTGGGTCACCAGAAAGCGGGCAAAGTGGGTACGGCCGATCAAGCGGCCGTTGGACAATCCCTTGGCCCCTTCATAAGCCCCCGCGATCCCCTTGTCGGCCAGCCGCCGGCCGATCTCCACGGCCCGCCAGTCGCGATATTCGAGGATTCCCGCCAGCGCCTTGCGCAATGCGGCATCGGCCGGATCGATGCCAAGCCCGACGACGTGGATGGTCCGTTCGCTCCAGGTGACCGAGACTTCGACCCCCGGAACAAAAGCGACACCCTGGGCGCGGGCGGCAGCGGCGGCCTGATCGAGCCCCTCGACGGTATCGTGGTCGGTCAGGGCCAGCACCGCGACCGCGGCCGCCGCGGCGCGCGCCACCAGCGCGTCCGGGGTCAGGGTACCGTCCGAGGCCGTGGAGTGGGTGTGCAAGTCGATCTTCGTGTTCATGGCGGCTATTGTACAGGTATGGCCGCAACCACAACCCTGCCAATCGACTCGGACTTTACGCTTGACCACCACTGTCGCGACTGTCGGCGGGCGAGGCTGCGTCGTCAGGGCTTCCAGCCCTGACTGTTCCAGACCCGACGCCGTCAGGCCAGGATGGCCTGACTACGCACTTTCACCGAAAAGCCTCGACCTACAATGACAGGCGATTGGCGGGGAGACACCGGCCCGACTGGTTGCTATGATCTACCCTATGCTACCCCCGGTCGACATCCATCATATCAGCCACGAACTCGCCCGCCTGGGTGAGCATCTCCAGCGCGCCTATGACGAACGGCCAGGCGCGCTCGACTTCGGCCCGCGCTTCTTGCTGGACGGTCTCGGCGACCTGCTGGATACCTTAAGCGATACGGCAGCCAACACCCCCGCCGAATCCGCCCGCGCCCTGCACGCCGCAACCGGCGGTACGCCCGATGCCCTGCTGGCCCACGGGCTCGACCTGCTCGCCCAACTCGCCGACCAGGCTGAACATCTGAACCTGCCGCGCACGGCCAGCGGGCTGGAGCGTCTGAGCCTGGCCTTGACCTGCTGGATGCTGCGCCTGGGGGCTGAGTTGGATCGCCCGGAATTCGTGGTCAACGCCACCGCCGGGCTGGCCAACACCCTGCATGCGACCGAAGACCTGGCGGGTCTGTACGCGCTGATGACCGAACTGGTCGAGGGTATGAGCCCGGCGCGCATTCAGGAGCCGGGTAACCTCCCCAGCCGCCCATGGCGGATTCTGCTGCTCAATCGGGCCATCGTCGCCACCCGCAGCCAACGACCGGCCCTCATGGTCGCCGCCTTCGACTCCCTGGTCGAGCACCTGCCGGAAGACGCCCCCGACTTTTTCCGCGAGGGCATGGGCCAAATGGAGACCCTGCGGTATCCGGCGCCCGTCCGCGAACTGATGCAGCGCTACTACGACCGCTGGTGCACCGGCCAACGGCTGCACTGACACCCTCGCGGCCACGGCGACCCGGCCGGTCGCGGCGGCGACGCCGATGAATGTGCCGGTGGGCTTTGATCCGGCCCGACGCCCCTTATCTCCAGGCCACCGTGTGGCCAACCGGCCGCGTCCTTTTCCGGAGCCACCCGTGCCGCCAGAGACCCTGACCCGCATCGAGATCAGCAAGGAATATCTGAATTTCAGCGCCGGCCATTTCACCATCTTCTCGGCCACCGAGCGGGAGAATCTGCATGGTCATAACTTTCAGGTGCGCTGCGCGGTCACGGCCGGCGTCGGCGCGGACGGCCTGGCCTTCGACTATGTGCTGCTCAAGCGCGTGCTGCGCGAACTCTGCGACGCACTGGACGAGCGCGTATTGCTGCCGGAACAATCGCCTTACCTCACCCTGGAACACCGCGACGGCATGGTGATCGCGCTGTTCGCGCAGGAGCCGATCCCCTTCCTGGCGCGCGACTGTTTGCCGTTGCCGATCCGCAATGTCACTATTGAAGAGTTGGCCGGCCTGCTGCTCAGCCGCCTGCGCGCCCGGCCCGAACTGGCGCCCTGGGCCATCCGCGCCATGGAGATCGGAGTCTCCTCCGGCTCCGGTCAATGGGCCTTTTCACACTGGGAGTCCGCATGAACCGCTTGATCGTCACCGGCGCATCCTCCGGGATCGGGCTCGCCATCGCCCGGCGTTTCCGTCGCGACGACTGGAGCGTGATCAACATCGCGCGTCGCCCCTGCCCCGAACCGGGCGTGACCAACATCCCCTGCGATCTGGCCGAACCGGGCGCCGCCGATGGACTGGCCGACGCCCTGTCGCCCTGGCTGCTGGACAGACCGCGCCTGTGTCTCGTCCACAACGCCTCGGTCATGCAATCCAACCAGGTCGACACCCTTGGCAGTGCGGACTTGCGGGCCACGCTGGAACTCAATCTGGTCGCCCCGAATGCCATCAATCGGATCCTGATTCCGCACCTGCCGCCAGGCTCCAGCATCCTCTACATCGGCAGCACCCTGGCCGAAAAAGCGGTTCCCGGCGTGGCCGGCTACGTCATTGCCAAACACGGTCTGGTCGGCATGATGCGCGCCACCTGCCAGGATTTGGCCGGGCGCGGCGTCCACACCTGCATGATCTGCCCGGGGTTCACCGATACCGAGCAGTTGCGAAGCCTCATCGGCGACAATGCCGGAACCCTGGCCGCCATCACCGCCCTGTCGGCCTTCGACCGGCTGATCGCGCCTGAAGAGATCGCCGATGCGGTCGCCTTCGCGGCCGCCGCGCCGGTGCTCAACGGCGCCCTGATCCACGCCAACCTGGGGCAGCGGGAACGATGACCGCAACCGCAACCGCGACCGCAACCAGCGCGACCGGTCCGGCCGCGGCCCGCGTCATCTGTGTGAGCGGCGGCAGTTCCGGAATCGGTGCGGGCCTGGTCGCCGCCTTCCTGGCCGCCGGGGACCGGGTCTACAGCTTCGGACGCAGCCCGGCCGACCGGACGGCGGCGCGGCATCCGCAAGCCGTGGCCCGCGGCGACCTGAGAGTTCTGGTCGGCGACGTCACCGACGCCGCGTTCCGCCACGAGTTGGCGCACTGCATCGACACCGAATGCGGACGGCTCGATTGCCTGATCAACAATGCCGGGGTGATCCGCGGCGGCGGCACCCTGGAGGAGAGTGTCGAGGACTGGCGCGCGACCCTCGAGACCAACCTGATCGCCCCCTTTGCGCTAACCCAGGCCTGTGCGCCACTGCTGCGGCGCAGCCCGGCGCCGGTGGTCATCAACATCTCATCGGCCTGTGCTCAGCACCCCTTCGCCGCCTGCACCTCCACCTGTTACTCGGTCAGCAAGGCCGGACTCGACATGCTGACCCGCCGCCTCGCCCTGGGACTGGGGCCGGAAGGGATTCGGGTCAACGGCGTCGCCCCCGGCGTCGTGCCCTCGCCGATGTGGGGTGACGCGACCGGCTTGATCGAGGGCATCGTCGAGCGGCGGCACGTGCTCAAACAGCAGATCGTCGAGCCCGAGGACGTAGCCCGCGCCGTGCTCTTCCTCGCTTCCGATCAGGCGCGCTTGATCACCGGGACCATTCTCAATGTGGATGCGGGTTATACCCTCGGTTGATTACCAGACGAGCGGGAAGGGGCAGAGGCCGTGCTTTAAACGTCCCGGTCGTTGTCGTTGTCGTTGTCGTTGTCGTTGTCGTAATCGTAATCGAACTCATGAAACTCGCGAAAACGCTCTCGCTCCGCGCCACTTCGCAGCCTTGCTCATCGCTCCGGCCCCGAGAAAACCGGAGGTCAAAGCTTTACCGTGAAAGTCGCGCAGCGGCGCCGTGGGAGCGGCGTCCCGCCGCGATGGGGTCGGGCGCGAAACCGCAGCGTTCGAGGTCACCGCAGCACCGCATCGCGGCGGGACGCCGCTCCCACGGAGGACTTTCATCTTCCGGGGTGGCTTGATTTTCCTTCCATGGCCGTCAGCCGGTCGACCTCGCGTCTGCGCGATCCTTGGCGACGTAGCGAATCGACACCCGAGCGACAGCGGGTGACTCATGCCCAGATTGGATCGTTTCTCCGATTTCGACAACGACAACGACAACGATGGTATTCGTCTTTTCGTATATTACAAACTCTTGACTTATCAGGACAGAACCTTTGCCCCACCTTCTCCTCGCCGTCAGCGCCCACGGCTACGGCCACCTGGCCCAATCCGCGCCGGTCATCGAGGCTCTAACCCAGCGCATACCCGGTCTCAAGGTTACGCTCCAGGGCGAGATCGACCCCGAGTTCGCCCGTCACCGACTGCCCGCGGGATTCACCCATCTTCAGGAAGCGACCGACCCGGTGCTCCTCATGGACGGGCCGTTGATTACCCGCTGGGCGGAGAGCCTGGCGGAGTACACTCGCTTTGAGGCCGAGTACGACCGACATCTCGATCGCCAGATGCACCGCCTGAGCCGTCTGGCGCCGGATCTGGTGCTCTCGGACATCCCCTGGCTGCCGCTCGACGCCGCGCGGCGCTTGGGCATCCCGGCCATCGGACTCTGCTCGCTCTCCTGGTACGACATCCTGCGCGAATGCCCGGTCCGCGCGCAGGTTCCGAGGGCGCTGCTGGAACGGATGCGGCGCATCTACAGCGCGGCGGATCTATTCATCCGCCCCGCCCCCGCCATGCCCATGGACTGGCTGCGCAACGCTCGCGACGTGGGACCCATCGCCCACCGCCGCCCGGACCAGAGCGCCAAACTGCGCGAGCACCTTGGTGTCGCCGCCGACCGGCCGCTGGCCCTGATGCAGTTCGGCGGCTTTGCCGGTTTCGACCCCCTGACGGCGTGGCCGGAGCAGGATCAGGTCCACTGGGTGGTGCGCGATCTCGGGGGGCGAGCCCGCGGCGATGCCTCCGGCCTGTCCGATCATGGACTCGACCTCCTCGACCTGCTCGGTTCATTCGACCTGATGCTGACCAAGCCTGGATACGGGTCCTATACCGAGGCGGCCTGCAATGGCGTGCCGGTCCTCCATGTTCCGCGCCCGGATTGGCCGGAAACACCCGCACTCGATCGCTGGATTCGCCATCAGGTCCCCACCCGGGAACTGAGCCTTGCGGACCTCAAAGCCGGGCGGCTCGCAGCCCCCATCGCCGAGTTGCTCGCCGCCGGGCGGCCCACACCGGTCGAGCCGAGCGGCATTGCGGCCAGCGCAGATCTGATCGCACCCTTGCTTGCGGAGTAAACGACATGCCCTTTCGGTTTGTCACCTGCCTCTTCGCCGGCATCCTCATCACCAACCTGAACCCGAAGAACCTGCCGACCCTGAGCGGAATGCCCTGGCCCACCCGGACCCCGGCGATCGCCCTGATCGCCGATGGGCGCTGGGCACCTTCCTGGCCATGTCGTTATCGACCTGGTCAATGCGCTGGTGATTCCGCTGTTCCTGCGGAATTTTTAACGGACCGCGCGACCTGACCACGCGGCGAACACGGACCCGGCGCATGGCTGAACCAACGTTCGAGATCACACCGGCCGCCGGTTGGGACGGCCTCGCCGACGCGCTGGAGCGGCTCGCGGCCGCGGGTCCGGCGGGCGCCGCGCCCGGCGACGCCCGGGTGCTCCGACTCGCGGCCGGTGACTACACCGGCGACCGGCCGCTCCGCCTCCCCGTCGGCCTGACCCTCGACGGCAGCGCCGGCGCGCGGCTCTGCTGGACCGGCCGCGGCTCCGCGCTCCGCCTCATCGGGGCCGGCCCCGGCGCCGACGCCGGACCCGGGCGCGCGGCGCTGCGGGGCCTCACCATCGAGGCCGCCGGCCCCTTTCCCGACCCAGCGCCCGAGCGGTCACGGGACGGGCTGATCCTGATTCAGGACACCACCGGCCTGTGCATCGAGGGCTGCTGCCTGCGGGGCGGTGCCGAGCACCTGCACGGGCTCTTGGTGCACGGCTGCACCGACATCCAGATCCGGGGCTGCGCGGTCAGCGGGTGCCGCAGCGGCATCCTGATTGAGTCCTCGCTCGGGGTCGAGGCAAGCGGGAACCGCTGTCACGGCAATCGGCGGAGTGGCCTCGCGGCGGCACTGGACTCGGACCACCCGGAGCGGCCCTGCCACTGCCGGTTCATCGACAACCGCTGCCACGACAACCTGGCGTCCGGCATCGCCTTTTTCTCTTCCTGGGGCCAGGCCGCTGGCAACGACTGCTGGGACAATGCCAATTGCGGCATCCTGTTGCAGCGCGACTCGGACTCCCCCGCGGCCCCCGCCATCGCGGACCTGAGCGCCAACCGCTGCGACCACAACCACGAGGTCGGCATCAGGTTTTTCTCGTCCGACGGCCACTGCGACGCGAACCAGTGCTGGCACAACGGCTTGGGCGACGGGATCGCTCAACAGCGCCAATCCGGCGACCCCACTCGCCTCCCTTTTATGACCCAACTGCCGGATTGCCGGGTCAGGATCGACCTCCACCGCACCGGGTCACCGGACCCGGCGGTGACCTTGGCCGCACGTCGCGATGCGCGGCCGGACCGGGCACTGGTCGCGGCCCTGGCGGCGATTGCGGGAGCGGGGACCGAACCGGCGGGCGAACCGGACACCGGGGCGGGCGCGGACGAGGCGGTGTATCCGGGTCCGGACCAGGCCACGACGCTCGCGGACTTTCTCGGCAGCGGCTGCACCGGCCGCCGGGGCCGCGGCGCCGGGGCCGATCACCGGGACCGGGGAGGGGCCGCGGGTCTATGCCCTCGCGGTGGTCAAGCCGGGGTTGGTGGCGTTGACCCGACTGCCGCCGACGGCCGGCGACGCCGGCGCCCCCACGGGCGCCCGGGCGCGGTTGGGTCCGACCCTGCCGGCGGAGGAGCCGCTGGGGACCCTGCTCGCCGCCTTCGCGGACCTGTGGCTGACGGTCCGGGAGCGGGGCTGGGCCGCGGTACCGGCGGCGGCGCGCTGGGCGGCGGCCTTCCAGGAACCGCTGGTCGCGCCGCCCCGGTTGGGCGCGCCGCTGGTGCTGGACCTGGGCGGTGCCCCCGCGGCGGGCCGCGCCGGGCGCCGCGCCTCACCGGGCCAGCCATCGGGCCACTCATCGGACCCGCCGACGGACTCGTCGATGGACCCGGCAGCGGCGCTGACCCAGACGGTGGCGCGCGCGCTGCTGGTCGGGCGCGGCGCGGCCGGTGAGCGCGCGCGCCTGCTCCTGGCCCGGTGGGGCGCGGCCCTGCCGCTGCTCCTGCTGCTGCCGGTGCCGCTGGTGCTGGGGCTCCTGTGGTATCCGGATGAGGGGCGGCTGCCGGCGGACCTCTGGACCGCGGCGACCGCGGGCGGCGGGGTGTCCGGGTGAGCCGCCGGGTTGGCGTCCGGCCTCGGCACGGCCTGGGCCGGGCTCAAGGCCGACGAGCGGGGGCTCTGGGTGGCGGGCGCCGCCGCGGCACCGCTGGTCTGGCTGCTGGCGCCGAACCTGCTGCTGCCCGCGGCCCTGCGGCTGCGGCTGCCGGGCAGCACCGAGCTGCTCAACTGGCTGGACCAGGCGGCCACCAACGGTGTCTTCGGCGCCCTGGGCCGCGGGGCGCAACGCTACCAGGCGCGCCCCGCGCTGGTGGCGGCCGCCCTCGCGGCCGCGGCGCTCGGGGCCGGAACGCGGCCCGGGGCCGCGGACCCGGCTCCCGAGCCGACCGACCTGGCCGCGCTCGGCGCCTTCCTCTTGGGACTGCACCGGCGCATCGCCCCGGCGCCGGCCGCCGCGGCCATCCGGACCCCGGTCGGCGCGGACGCCCGGGCCAAGGCCGCGACGCCGCCGGAGCAGTTGCCGCCGCTGGTGCCGCCGCGCGCGGCGCCGGCGGCCCGCGGGGCGGACCCGGCCCCGCCGCCGGGTACCGCCGCGGGGCCGCCGGAACCCGCCGCGCCGGCACCCGCCGCCGGGCAACCGGCGTACGTCGGGGACGGCCGGCTCGCCGCGCGGCTGGTCAGTGACCCGGACTTCGCACAGCGGCTCGGGGCCCTGCTCGCGGACGGCGAGCAGCGCCGCCGCAAGGACTGGGACGCGGTCGCGTCCATGGGCCGGATCGATCTCGAGGGGCTGGCGCTGGGCGAGTATCTGCCGGCGGTGCGGGTCCTGGAGGAAATTCGACTGTCCGGCCACCGCTAATCCCCCACCCCACCCGAGCGGCTCTTGGGTGATAATGCGCGGCCTTGCCACCTTTCACGTTTCGGATCGAACCTTCCAGGGTGACTCTCTCGACCCCACTGCCACTGTTCGGCGCACTCGTCGACTCCGCCGCCTGGCCGGCGCTGCGGATCATCCTGCACCTGGCGTTCTTCGCCGCTGCCGTGATCATCCTGTGGCGCATCTGGACGCGGCTCGCGGGTGCCAAGGCGCGACCGGGCCAGACGCTGCAACTGTTCGGCGCGCTGCCGCTGGCGGTGGTGGCCGCGGCGTTTCTGGGGGTGCTGCTCTATCAGGCGAGCTGGCATCTCACCGGGCTCTTTCGGCCCGAGTTCGTCGCTTTCATGCAGTCCCATGACCGCCGGGAGTTCAATCCAGCCCACCGGATTCAGCGCGGACGCATCCTCGACCGCCATGGTCAGGTCCTGGCCGAAAGCCAGGAACGCGACGGCCGGGTCTACCGGGTCTATCCCTATGGCCCGGCCTTCGCCCACACCGTCGGCTACAGTGACCCCCGGTTCGGGGCGATCGGCGCCGAGGCCGCGGCCAATGCGCAGCTCAATGGGGCCACACCGGAGGCACTGGCCTCCTGGGGCGAACTGGGGCGCCAGTTGCTGACCAAGGACAAACGCCCGCGTGGTCAGGATCTGAAGCTGACCCTGGATGCCGAACTGCAACTTCTGGCGCTGCAACGGCTGGGCAGTCGGCACGGCGCGGTGGTGTTGCTGCGCCCCGCGGACGGCGCGCTGCTGGTGTTGGCGAACAACCCGGCCTTCGACCCCAACCGCTTGTCGCCCGGTTTGTTCTCCGGACCGGCGGCCGGGACACCCTTATTGAACCGCGCAACGCAAGGGCTCTATCCGCCCGGTTCGGTGTTCAAAGTCGTGCTGGCCGCCGCGGCCATCGAGTCCGGCTTCAGCGGCACCCTGCCCTGCCCAGCCGGCGGTTACACCACCTCGAGTCGCTACCCGCCGATTCGGGACCATGACTATTACACCGCGGCCAAGGCCGGACGGACCTGGGGCGGGCACGGCAATCTGAACCTGACGACGGCGCTGGTGGAATCATCCAACGTCTTTTTCGCCCAGCTCGGGGTGCGTCTGGGGCATGACAGCTTTGTCGGCGCCGGCGAGCGCTTTCAGTTCGACCGACAAGTGCGGCTGTATCCGGGCACCGACCGCTACGGCAACCTGAGTACCGGCCGCCTGCCCCGCTTTGCCCGCAACGATCTGTACGGTCTGGCGCAGGCCTCCATCGGTCAGGGCCGGGTGCTCGCCACGCCCGGTCATCTGGCGACCATCGCCGCGGCGGTCGCCAACCAGGGTCTGGCGATGCGTCCGCGGCTGCTGGCCCAGGAAGCGCCGGCGCCCTTGGGCCGGTACATGGCGGAACCGACCGCCGCGCGGCTGGCCGAGATGCTGCGCAAGGTGGTCACCACGGGGACCGGTCGCGGCATCGACGGACCGCAACTGGCCATCGCCGGCAAGACCGGCACCGCGCAGAACCCCCGCGGCGCGGCCCATAGCTGGTTCATCGGCTTCGCGCCGGCCGCGGCGCCCACGCTGGCGGTGGCGGTGCTGGTGGAGCACGGCGGCTATGGGTCGAGCGCGGCGGCACCCATCGCCCGCGATCTGCTCCTGAAGGCGATGGAACTGGAGAATGCCCGATGAACGCTGCCGCCGGGCTCGCCGCGACCTGGGACCTGCGTCAGGGCGAGCGCGAACTCCTGCTCTCCTGTCTGGGGTGCATCGCCCTGGGCTTCGTGCTGGTGCTGGGGTCGGAGCACGCGGCCGGCCGGCAGTTGACCGCGTCGGCCGTGTTGCCGCTCCTGATCTATGGTTTGAGCCTGATCGGATTGCACCTCGCCCTGGTGCTGCTGCGGTTCCGCGGCGATCAGGTGTTGACTGCCGTGGTCGCCTGTCTCGCCGGCTTTGGTCTGCTCGCGCAGTACCGTATGGGCGCTTTCGCCGGCACCCTGGGTGTGGACAATCCCGAGCTCTATCTGATCCCCGCCGGGTTCGCCGCCATGCTGCTCACCGCCGCGGCCGGCGCCAACGGACGGTACCGGTGGCTCGCCAAGGGTCTGTGGCTGTGGGCCGGTGTGTCGCTGGTCCTGCTGGTGGTGCTGCTCGTCACCGGCACCCGCTTCCGCGGCGCCGTCTATGCCCTGGGCTTCACCACCCCGACCGAAGTCCTCAAGATCACGGTGATCCTGGGTCTGGCCGCCTATCTGGAGCAACACGCGCGCGCCCTCGCCCGCTGGCACCCCCGGTTCCCGCTGCTTCCGCCCCTGCGCGCACTCTGGCCGCTGCTCGTCTTCTGGATGCTGCTCCTGGGGCTCCTGGCGCTGCAGCGCGACCTTGGTATGATCGTGATCCTGAGCGTCACCCTGCTCGTCGTGCTGGTGCGGGCCACCGGGCGCGTCGGGTATCTCGGCTACGGTCTGCTGGCCGCCGCCGGAGTGGGCGCACTGGTGCTGACCTTCTTCGCCCATGGTCAGCGCCGCGTCGAGGCCTGGCTGGACCCCTTCCAAGACCCGACCGGCGACGGCTGGCAGATCCTGCAGGGACTCTCGGGCATGTACGCGGGCGGTCTGTGGGGCGAGGGCTTCGGCAACGGGAGCCCCGAATACACGCCCATCGCCCGGTCGGACTTCATCTACGCGGTGATCGGTGAAGAACTGGGTTTCCTGGGCTGTGTGCTGGTCGCCCTCTTCTTCCTGATCCTGGTGCAGCGCGGCATCATGATCGCCGGCCAGGCGCGCACCGACTTCGGCCGGCTGCTCGCCGCCGGGCTGACCACGGTGCTGGCCGTGCAGACCCTGCTCAATCTCGGCGGCGTCACCAAGGCCATCCCGCTGACCGGTATCACCCTACCCTTCATCAGCCACGGCGGCGCCAGTTTGCTGACCACCTTCACCGCGGTCGGCCTCCTGCTCGCGATCTCCGACGGACCGCCCGGCGCCGCCCGGCGGCCGGCACGGACGGTTAAGCGCCCCCCGGCGGCCGGCGCAACGCCGCCGCCGGCACCGGCACCGGCACCGCGACCGGTCGAGCGACCCGCGCGACCGCGGCGGCGGCCCGCTGCAGCCAAGACGCCGTGACGACACACTGCCGGCGTTGCGGCCGGGCGGCGAAGCCATGACCCTCAATCCGGCAATGACGTCGTGGGGTGGAGAGCGCCCTGAATGATGCCCTGCTCAAAGGGCTGATGGGTGATCCCATGCAGGCCGAGCGTGCCGTCACCCGCCTTTATGACGTGCTGGCGGCCACGGATTTCGTGGGCTTCAGAGCCCATCTCGACAGCCTGTTTGCCGCCATTCCCTATCAGTGGCATATCGGTAATCCCATTGCCCGTTACGAGGGGTATTACGCCAGCGTCTTCTACAGTCATCTGGCAGCGCTGGGCCTGGACTTGACGGCGGAGGACGCCAGCCGCCAGGGGCGGGTCGATCTGTCGCTGAAATTCAACGGCCGGATTTGGCTGTTCGAGTTCAAGGTGGTGGAGATGGAGCCAGCGGGACGGGCTTTGCAACAGCTCAAGGACCGGGGCTACGCGGACGAATACCGGGCGGCAGGTCAGCCGATCCATCTGATCGGCATCGAATTCAGCCGCGAACAGCGCGGGGTGGTCGGGAGTGTGCCGTCGGAATTGAGTGCCAGGCTGTGGAATTCTCCTGCCGCAACGGCCGTGACCCCGGCCAGGACCCGGACCGGGTCCCACCGATTCGTGGTGGTGCCGTCACCTAACTCGCCCTGTTGATTGGCCCCCCAGACCCAAAGGCTGTTGTCCGGCTTGATGGCCAGGTCAGTCCCTACTTGACCTTCATCCCCGGCGCGGCACCCTCATCCGGACTCAGAATGAAAATATCCGCCCCGCCGGGGCCGGCCGCCAGCACCATGCCCTCCGAAACGCCGAAGCGCATCTTGCGCGGGGCCAGGTTGGCGACCATGACGGTCAGCCGGCCGACCAGATCCGCCGGGTCATAGGCGGCGCGGATGCCGGCGAAGACCTGTCGGGTCTCGCCGTCCAGATCGAGCGTGAGGGCCAGCAGCTTGTCCGCGCCATCCACCAAGTCGGCGGCGACGATCCGGGCCACGCGCAGGTCCACCTTGGCAAAGGTGTCGAAGTCGATGGTCGCGGCGATGGGGTCGCGGGTCAGGTGCGGGCTGGTGTCGGCGCGCACCAGCGCCTCGCCCTGATCGGCGGCGGCCACCGCCTTGTAGGTCAGGTCTTCTTTGGAGGCCGCCAGCAGGGCCGCGATCTGCACCGGATCGACTCGCGTCATCAATGGTTTGAACTGGGCGATCCCATGGTCGAGCAGGGGCGATTGCAGGTCTGCCCAGGTGAGGGGTGCCACCTGCAGGAAGGCCTCGGACTCCGCGGCGGTGCCGGGCAGGATGGGCTTGAGCCAGCCGATCAGCAGGCGGAACAGATTGAGCCCCATGGTACAGATGTCCTGGAGTTCAGCCTCCCGACCGGGCTGCTTGGCTACCACCCAGGGCGCCTGTTCGTCGATGTACTGGTTGGCGCGATCGGCCAGGGCCATGATCTCACGCACCGCGCGGCTGTATTCGCGGGCCTCGTAGGCGCTCGCGATCGACTCCCCGGCGGCAGTGAAGGTGGCGAACAGGGCCGCATCCGGCAGCGCCGCGGACAGGCGGCCGCCAAATCCCTTGGCGATGAACCCGGCCGAGCGGCTGGCGATGTTCACCACCTTACCCACCAGGTCGGCGTTCACGCGGAACTGGAAGTCCTCCAGGTTGAGATCGATGTCGTCGACCCCGGGGCCCAGTTTGGCGGCGAAGTAGTAGCGCAGATACTCCGGATTGAGATGGTCCAGATAGGTGCGGGCCTTGATGAAGGTGCCGCGCGACTTGGACATCTTGGCGCCATCGACGGTGAGGAACCCGTGAGCGAAGACGGCGCTCGGCGTGCGGAACCCGGCCCCATGGAGCATCGCCGGCCAGAACAGGGCATGGAAATAGATGATGTCCTTGCCGATGAAGTGATACAGCTCGGCGGTCGAATCCTTGGCCCAGTAATCGTCGAATTCCAGCCCCGGCGTGCGGTCGCAGAGGTTCTGGAAACTCGCCATATAGCCAATGGGCGCATCCAGCCAGACATAGAAGAACTTGTCCGGATGATCGGGGATGGCGAAGCCGAAATAAGGCGCGTCGCGCGAGATGTCCCACTCCTGCAGGCCCGCCTCGAACCACTCGCCGAGCTTGTTGGCCACCTCCTTCTGGACGCTGCCGCTGCTGGTCCAGGCCTTGAGCATCTCCTCGAAATCGTTGAGCTTGAAAAAGAAATGTTCAGAATCGCGCTGCTCCGGCACCGCGCCTGAAACGGCCGAGCGCGGGTTCTTCAGCTCGTTGGGCGAATAACTCGCCCCGCAGGCCTCGCAGTTGTCGCCGTACTGATCGGGGGCGCCGCACTTGGGACACTCGCCTTTGATGAAGCGGTCGGGCAGGAACATCTGCTCCACCGGGTCAAAGGCCTGGGTGATGGTACGCCGCGCGATATGGCCGGCGTCGCGATTGCGCTCGTAAATGAGCGTGGCGTAGTGCCGGTTCTCGTCGGAATGGGTGGAGTGGTAGTTGTCGAAAGCGATGCGGAAAGCGGCGAAGTCCGCCTGATGCTCCTGCGCCACCCGCTCGATCAGCGCCTCGGGGGTGATCCCCTCCTCCCGCGCCTTGAGCATGATGGGGGTGCCGTGGGCATCGTCGGCGCAGCAGTACCAGCACTGGTGGCCGCGCATCCGCTGGAAGCGCGCCCAAATATCGGTCTGGATGTACTCCACCAGATGGCCGATATGGATCGGGCCGTTGGCGTAGGGCAACGCGCTGGTGATCAGGATGTGGCGGGGATCAGTCATGGCAATCCGGGGGTAAGTCGCAAGCGACATGCATCAATGAAGGAAGAAAATTGAGCCGCAAATGAACATGAAATGAGGCGTTGGCTATCGTTCCGGCAGTAGGGTGGACAAGCGCTGGCGCAGGCCACCGAATCCCGCGCCGCCGCTGGTGGACTGCGCTACGCTTGTCCACCCTACGATGTCAGTTGGCCGGGCCTCGCGTTCTGGAGGTCGAGGCTTAGCCGGACCAGGACCGCATCCACCGCCAGCCTTACCGCCGGCACGATAGCGGCTGCGGCCACCCAAATTTACAACTTCCGGCCAGTATCTCACGAGCGGGGGCCGAGCGGCCAACCGTGCAACCCTTGATAACCACCGGCGGTGGACAGACTTCCGCCAGCAAGTCTGAGCGGCGACCGGCGTTGCGGTGCCCCACCCGCCCACACCTCGAACCATCCCCAAACGCATATCAGGTGCCGGCCCGCGCCGACACGAAGCAGTACAGCGGAGCAGAATCAATGGCTGAAGTCACGAAAGAACTGATCGAGACGGCAATCAAGGGCTATGTCGAGCCCCACCTCAAGCGCGATCTGATCGCGGCCGGCACGGTCAAGGGGATCGAGATCGAGGGTGGTCAGGTCAAGGTCAAGGTCGTGCTGGGCTTCCCCGCCAAGGGCATCCAGCAGACGCTGGCCGACGGGATCAAGGAACGGATCATGGCCGTCCCCGGCGTCACCGCGGCCACGGTCGATGTCAGTTGGGAGATCAAGGCTCACTCGGTCCAGAAGTCGCTCAAACCGATCGATAACGTCAAGAACATCATCGCCGTCGCCTCCGGCAAGGGTGGTGTGGGCAAGTCCACCACCGCGGTCAACCTGGCGCTCGCCCTCTCCGCCGAGGGAGCCAAAGTCGGCATCCTGGATGCGGACATCTATGGCCCGTCCCAGCCGCGCATGCTCGGCATCACCGGCAAGCCCGAGTCCAAGGACGGCAAGAGCCTGGAGCCGATGAACAGCTACCACCTCCAGGCCATGTCCATCGGCTTCCTGATCGACGAGGAAACACCGATGATCTGGCGCGGCCCCATGGTCACCCAGGCCCTGGAGCAACTCCTGAACGACACCAACTGGTCCGATCTGGACTATCTCGTCATCGACCTGCCGCCGGGCACCGGCGACACCCAGTTGACCCTGGCGCAGAAAGTACCGGTCTCGGGCGCGATCATCGTCACCACACCCCAGGACATCGCCCTGCTGGACGCCCGCAAGGGGCTCAAGATGTTCCAAAAGGTCGAGGTGCCGGTACTCGGCATCGTCGAGAACATGAGCATCCACATCTGCTCCAAATGCGGCCACGAGGAACACATCTTCGGCTCCGGCGGCGGCCAGAACATGTCCGAGCAATACGGCATCGACCTGCTGGGCTCCCTGCCGCTCGACATCCACATCCGCGTGGAAACCGACAGCGGCAAGCCGACGGTCGTCGCCCAGCCCGAGTGCCGCGCCACCCATATCTACCGCGAGATCGCCCGCAAGACCGCGGCCAAGCTGTCGCTCCAGGCCAAGGACTATGCGGCCAAGTTCCCACGGATCGTGATCCAGAACAACTGATCCCGTGCGGGCGGCGCCGGCCGCCCGCGTTTGATCTGTCTTATCGACAATGCTCTACCAGCATGGCATTGATTTCATCGATGTCACAAACGATAGGATCGAATTCACCACCGATCCATTCTTTGTAATCTTCATGTTCTTCATGCGCTGGATCGGCGATGGCTTCGAGAAAACTGTAGTAACCCCAGATCCCCCCAACATCCTCCGGCGGACAGGCCCCCTTCCCTTTGATGCATGTCGGCAAGAATATCGCGGGGTCAAAAGGCAGAATTTTCTCAAGGGTGATTTTATGCTCCCAGGAATCGCCGAAATCATATTCATAGAGAATCGAATCCTTCTCGCTCTTCAGCAGTTGATTGAGCTGATAGCGTTGCTCGTTCAGCATCTCCATCGAATCAAAATCCAAATCAGGCATAGGCGCTCCGTAGCGTTTCCCATCCGATTCAAACTGATGCAAGTGGCAGTCAGACCATCCCATGACGATTTGTATTGCGTCATGAAAGCGCGACAGCGACACCGAATCAGCGATCAGAAATCGCCGCCAAATCGGCGGCTTTGCACCGTTGAGACTGATCTTCAGTTGATAGATTCTGCGAATTTCTTTCGTCATGCTTTTTACTCGCGCCGCCATGTAGATTGAGTTCTTGTGGTCAAGAGCGCAATGACACCATACTCAGCCGCGGCGGTGACATCGCTCAGGGTCGCCCCGTTTCGACTCCATTAACCGTACTCTGCCATATCACACCCTCATCAGTCTCTACCGGATGCAGCCCTGGACCCGACACACCGGTGTCGGGGTGGGCAAGTACGACGAGCGTCTCATCTCCCCGGACTTGGCGGCCAGCGCCGGACCCTGGCAGCCTTTATACCAGATTACGAAGGATTATCGTCTGCCTTCAAAGAGCGTCGCCCGGACCATCGTCGGGCTAGGTGACTGTCGATGCGACGACGAAGGCGGGCGACCAGACGAACGAAGTGGTACAGGACTTGACGGAAATCGTCTAATCTTCCACAAAGCCGCCACACCCTGGGGGATCCCATCACCATGAGTCCAATCACCACGCCCCTCGAAGCCTCGCCCCGCCTGCCAACCGCGCAACCGCTCGCCGACCAGCCTGAACTGTGGGGTGAACCGCGATCCGCCGACGACCTGATGGTCTCGGAACACACCTATTGGATCCAGTATTACCGAGGCTCGGACGTCCGTTACGAGTGGCATAATGGCCGACTGGAAAAAAAACCGGTGCCCGAGGACAGGACCTTTCTGGTCTGCAACTGGCTCAGGGATCTGCTGCGGCTCTTCCTGCGGACCCAGCCGATCGCCTGGATGGCCGCCCCGGGGATGGGCTTCCGCCTGCCGCTAGCGGACGGCATCGTCATCCGCAAGCCGGAGATCGGGGTGGTGCGCAACGACAACCGCCAGCCCTTGTTACCACTGGACGCCTCCTACCATGGCGTCTACGACCTCTGCGTCGAGGCCCTGTCCGACCAAGAGCGCAGCGGGATCACGCGCGAAACGGCGGTCAAGCAAGCCGAATACGCCGCCGGGGGCGTGCCCGAGTATTACATCCTGCACCGTGAGCCCGAGCGTCAGGCCTTTTTCACCCGTACGGCTGCCGGGGTCTATGTCCCGATTGCGCCGGAGGACGGGGTCATCCGCTCGCGCATGCTGCCGGGGCTGCAATTCCGGCTGCGCGACCTGATCGCCCGGCCCGCCCCCGAGGCGCTGCACGACGACCCGGTCTATGCCGGATACGTGCTCGCCGATTGGCCCGCGGAGCAAGAGCAGGCGCAGCGCGCCGACCTGGAGGCTTAGACAGAGAAACCATCCGGCGCCGAGAAGTCGTTTGAAAAGCCGCTGGCAGACCCGCTGGCCGGCGCGTATAATTCACGGTTCTGCCGGGGTGGCGAAACTGGTAGACGCATCAGACTCAAAATCTGACGGGGGCGACCCCATGCCGGTTCGATTCCGGCCCTCGGTACCAAGAAAAGACAAGGGGTTAGGCGTAAACGCTTAACCCCTTTTTCGTTACCTGCCGCCGCCGTGGGACACTGGCGGGACACCGCCGAGAAAAAAAGCCCGTTATCGTCCGTCGCGGCAAGGCCGCGCCCGAACGCCAAGCCGTAGCACCATAGCGAGCATCGAGAAGCGCACCGCCGGCAGCGGCGCGGGATTCGGTGGACTGCGCTATCGCTTGCCCACTGTAGCGCGTCAAATGGTTTGAGACGCTGCGCCAAGTAGTTTGAGACAGGAGACTCAAAGCATCTGGCGCAGCATCGTCAATGCGTTGACAAGATCGGCGACACTGAACGACGGTCCGTTTCCACCGCCACCCCTCGATCGAACCAAGTGACGCCCCCCATCGCGGTCGATCAGTCGATCAATACTTGATGATCGGCAGCAGCGCTACGTTGCGCGGTCGGGCCGCGCCGGCCCACCGAGCGTACTCCACGCCGGGTAGGCTGGTCATCGCCACAATGCTGCTGACGCTGACGATTTTGACGGTGCTGTAGCCCCCCGTGCTGTAGGCGTCGGCCCCTATCGCCACCTGCGCCGCCGCGCCGGGGATGCTCGCGCCGACCGTGAGGCCCTGCACCACGCCCCCCGAGCCCCCATTCAGGTCGATCGCCACCAAGGTCCCTTTCTGGGCACTGCCAAGCGCGCGGCTCGCATCGATCCCCCGCCCGCCGTCCAGTCCGCGGATAAATTCACCACGCAGGTCCGGGACGTTGAAGTGGGTGCTGTCGACGTACCCATAGGTGGTGCCGATCGCCGTGAACAGCGCCGCATAGGTGCCGACGCGCAGCACGGATTGCCCATTGGCGGCCAGCCACCCGGCCGGCGCTGAGCTGCCGGCAAAGTGGGCCACGGTCCCGGCCGGGACGCCCGCCGTGGCGGCCAGCGCCGTGGTGACGAAAGCCGTGGTGGCAATCTGCGTCGTCGCGGTTCCGGTGGCCGGCGGGCTGCCGCTCACGGCGGGCACGCCGGTGAAGGTCGGGCTGGCGAGCGGGGCGCGCGTGGTGTCGGTGGGGTGCACGTGGTCCCCGCGCACCACGGTGCTGCGCACGCCCAGCGCGGCGACGCCGTTCATGCGCAGCTCACTCACCAGGCTTTCGAACGATAGGCCGCCGCCGGCCAAGGCGACGATGGCGTCATGCAACTGGGTGAGGCTCAGGTCGCTCGGCAGGATGTTGACCGACTCGAACAGCGCCGCCAGCTCAGCCTGCAGCTGATAAAACCAGTATGCGCCTGGCGTGGTGGCCGCGAGTCCGACCAGCGGATCGCCGCCGCTCGGGAATCCCAGGCTCGGGGCATCGGGCCGCGGCGGCGGGTTGGCGGCGGCCCCTTGTTCGAATGATCCAAGATCCATGTCAACCTCCAGAGTAGAGCATGCCCACGCCCGCGACCGCGGGTTGGTAGCTGATGACGAGCAGGGTGTGCGCGGGCTTGAGCCGGCGCAGCAGACACTCCAGGGCGGCGTTGCCGACCCAGGAGCCCAGGGCCGCGTCGACGCGGCCATCGACGCGCCAGTGCTGCACCGGCACGGTCACGTCCAGATGCAGCGTCCACCGGTAGGCCCACGCGGTGCCGGTGAGCGCGGCGGTGACCGGTTGCGTCACGTCATGGATGGCGGCGAATTCGGTGATGCTGGCGCTGAACCCCAGCGCCGCGGCGAGGGCCAGATAGTAGGCCGGCGACTGCCCGCCCTGACCGGTGACCCGCACCAGCAGCGCGGCCCGGCGCAGCGCGTCATCGCCGAACGCGCCGAGACAGGGATCCGGCAAGCCATAGGCGCGCTCCCAATCGGCGAGGCGTTCCACCGTGGTGCGCGGGTCGCATTCGTCCAGCAGGTCGGCGGCGCGGGTGTCGACGCGGGCCAGGGTGTCGGCCCAACTGAACAGCAATTGTCCAAGGACGGTATCGGTCGCGCGCGGCCACGGCAACCCCTGGGGCAGCAGGCTCAGCAGCGCGTCCTGATAGGCGGCAGCGTCCATCAGGAGGCGCTCCAACTCATGCTGCCGAAGGTGGTGATGTAACCGGGGTTCATCACCACGTCGGCGGCGGGGCTGGCCATCACATAGTTGGTCTCGCCCACCGCGGCGCTGAGCTCCGCGCGCAGGTGCGACAGCAGCAGGGTGCCGCCGGGGGCGGCCTCGCGCTGGATCAGATCGCGCACCGCGGCGGTGATCGCGGAGCGCACGGCCAGCGTGTCCGGGGTCGGCAACAGCGTCACGCTCAACGGCACCGCCACCGGCGCCACCACCACCACGCGGGCGGTCACCGGGCGCAGCGGGGCAATGGCGGCCGCCACGGCCGCGGTCACCTCGGCACTGGGGATCCCGTCGCTGCTCGCGCCATCGGTCATCACCCGCACCGTGACGCTACCGGCGCCGGCCTCGTTGGGGAACACCCAGGCGCGCGTCACGGCGGGATGGGCGGCCAGCGCCCAGGCCAGATAGTCGGCGGCACACCCGCCGTGGGGCGGTTGCTGCAAGCGCCATAGCACGCGGGTGCGCAGCGCGGTATCGGTCTCGGCATCGGCACCGCCGGTCAGGCCCCCGGCGGCCACCACCGCCGCGGCGCTGACCCCCGGCACCGCACTGACCAGCGTCAGGGCGGTGCCCGCCGCCGTGTTCGCGGCCACGCCGGGCAGCACGGCGCTGACCGCCGCCGGGGTGCTGCCGTCGAGCGTCAGGGCGGCGGTGGTGACCACTTCCACCCCATCGGCGCGGCGCAGCCGCACGTCCTCCGGCACCACGGTGCCCAGGGTGCCGGTGAGGGTGACGTGGCCGCCGGCGAAGGCGGCGGGCAGCCGCCCCAGCCCCCACAGCGCGGCGTGCCGATCCAGCGCGTCGGCGTCCGCGGTGTCGGGCAGGGTTTGTTGGGCGATCCAGTCCAGATAGCCATAGAGGCCGTGCACCGCCCCGGCCAGCACCCGCGCCAACACCGCGAGGTTGGACACCGGCAGCAGCGGCGCCCCCGCGGCCAGGCGCGTGCCGGCATCGGCGGCGGCGCGCGCGATCAGGGTCTCCAGGGTTGGCCGTTCAAATGCCATCGCGCATCCACTCCCATTGATAGTGATAGGTCTGGGTGCCGGCGGCCGGGGCGGTCACCGTCACCGCCAACGCCAGCACGCCGGGCGCCGGGTTGGTGGCGTCCACGCGCACCGCCGCCGCGGCGCCGCAGGTCACCAGCCAGGTCAGCGCTTCCTCGGCATAGAAGCGGGCGCGCTCCAGGACCTCGGGCAGTTGTTTCTCGCGGCTCAGCAGCCACAGCCGCGAGCCCAGTTGATAGCCGTCCGCCAGCGGCACCACGTCACCCCACCAACCGCGGCGGTCGGTGGCGCCGGCGGGCAGCACATCGTCGAGCGCCGCCTGTCGATCGGTGAACAGCGACAGCAGCACGGCCGTGCCCAGGCCGCCGTCGCTGGCCAGGCCCAGGCCGTCGAGCGCCAGGTCGGCGCCCGCCAGAAACCCGCTATAAACGGTCTGTAAATCGCTCATGTGGTCGGCGTCCCGGTTTTGGCCGAGGTGGTGGTCACCCAATGCTTGTGCGCGTCGAAGGTCGCGGCCAGTGCCGTGAGCGACGCCGCGCCGGCCGTCACGGTGGTGGTCGCCGCCACGCTGCCGGTCACCGCCAGGGCGCCGGTGTGGGTCACATCCCCGGTCTGGGTGGTGTCGCCGGTCTGGGTCAGGTTGCCGGTCAGCGTCACATCACCGGTGATCGTCAGCCCCTGGGGCGCGGTGATCTCGATCCCGGACCGGCGCAGCACGATGGTCTGGCCTTGGTCGTCCTGGAGCGCGACCTCGCCTTGCTCCAGACCAGTGAGGCGATAGCGGCGGTCGGCGC
>Ga0247840_10001155_pt1 | contig 52801 bp, 48 predicted proteins | sample LaCruzMarch2015__FD_192404 | JGI IMG/M metagenome (GOLD analysis project Ga0247840, IMG submission 192404) | Freshwater microbial communities from meromictic Lake La Cruz, Castile-La Mancha, Spain - LaCruzMarch2015_17m | ecosystem: Environmental > Aquatic > Freshwater > Lake | place: Spain... | reverse complement strand
AGCCGCTTGTATCAATTACACGGAGGCATTGGCTAAAGATCGGATTTCAAGTTGAGGACCTTGGTGGGTAGCAACATTTTACTTGAATTCTAAATACGTAATCCCTATTATTCAAATGATTGGCACGACTTGTTCGTCCAATGAACTCATATTCGATAATTAAAGTTTCAACGGACGGAAGACCAAATTGTGATACGGTAATCCTAAGTATTGGCACGGTGTTTCAGAAGTTAGGCGGAATAGTATAAGTGGTTGTAGTTTGTTTTCTGTTGCCGGACGGCAAGATGACCGTTCGTCAAATGTTTATTGACCAGTTCAAACTGTTTGTTGTGTTGAAACCTTCTTTGCAAATAAAAGAACAAAATTTGGTCTCAACAGATGATTATAGATGAGGCGGGTTTTCCGGGAGGACACGAATGGGTGGAGCAAAACTGGGTGGCAGGGTAGGGGATTCTTTCAGACGTTTTTTTTCGGCCGCTCCTAAGAAAGAACTACAGAAACTGGAGTTGCAGGTCGAACTGCTTCGTCAAGAGGTGCAAGCCCTCAGAACTGTTGGCCGTAGTCAGGCCGGTACACGCGAAGAGGCTTCGGGAGGCGAGGTTGACGGGGCGCACAGCCGAGAGATCGATTTGTTGAAGCAAGAAATCGATATTCTACGCAACGAACTTCAGGAGGACATAGCAGCGATTCACAGGCTTGAGATCTTGACTTTGAGCCGACGAATAGAATTGCTGGACGACTTTGGGAAAGCCCTTCCTCCTACTGTGCCGGGGAGAACCAGGCGATCAACCAAGACGAAGGGATTCTCCTTTGGCATAATTACCAACGGGAACCGCCCCGAAAAGCTCGTAAGTCTAATCGAATCCATAGACGCTCAGAGGCTGCACCCGGATTGCTACGAAATAATGGTTGCAGGATCTGTCGATTGTCTCAAGGGGTATGAGAGAATTCGACGAATTCCCATGTACAGAGAGGCTTCGGAGGGCAGATTGGGGGCAATGCGTAATGCTCTTGCAGGGTCGGCGAGGTTCAACAAATTCGTGAGCTTAGATGATGATTTCCTGCTCCATCCACTATGGGCTGAAGCAATGGATGAAATTCAGGGCGATTTTGATATAGCGACTGGAATTATTTTGAATCCGGACTTGTCAAGATACTGCGATTGGGTAAACATTATTGAAGACTACACGTTTCTCCGCGCATATCACGAGACTTTCGACAGGTGCCAATACGTGACAGGCGGGTACGGGATTTACAAGGATTTTATCTTCGAGGAACATTCATGGAATGATGAACTCGGCTTTTATCAAGGGGAAGATGTTTCTTTTTCCAGACGATTGTTCGACGCGGGCTTCCAATTGAAGTTCATTCCCAAGGCGATTGTAATGCACGATGATGAACGTTACCGCCAAAAGGGGTATGGTGTAATCCGCCTTAAATCAGCCGAGCAGCTTGAAGACGCTGAGAGAATTGGCTTGAAAATGGAGAAACTGTGTCCCAGGACTCTCACCTAGACGATTCGTGCTCGTAGTAGTTACCACGAAAGGCCCTAGCAATATCTTCAGGCGCCTACAGAGCCGGACTCCAGACAAATTTTTCATTGGCGCACACTTTCTCAACAGGGCATGGAGTTTGAGATGACCTTACTCGCTGTCGTAGTCTTTATTACGCTCATAGTCTCTTTCCACGCTTCACTCTTTGAGGCCATCGTCTATTCCACGCGGCTGGGAACGCTTGAAGCTTCCAGGGCAGCCGGTAAGAACGAAAGGTTGGCCGAACAGTTCATAGAGATGAAGAAGAAAATTGCAGCGACTATAGCATCGATTCTCATCCTGAACACAGTTGCCAATACCGCAGGAGCTACACTAGCCGGGTTTTACGCCTCGGAAGCCTTCGGTCCTGCGAACGTTCCCCTTTTTTCGGTACTTTTCACTTTGTTGATACTCTTCTTCGGCGAGATTATGCCCAAGACTTTGGGGGCTGTATATTGGCGTCTATTGTGGCCCATGATCGTTTGGCCGCTCAAAACGATTAAGTACCTGATCTATCCTGCAATATTGGTATCCCAAAAATTTGCAAACTTTTTTATTCGGGGGAAAAGCATGCCCTACATCACTGAGGATGAAATCCTTGCAGCGGTTCGCATGGGCGCTAGCGAAGGAGAAATCACTCATGGTGAAAGTGTTCTGGTTCACAATATAATAAACCTTGAAAACAAGTCGGTCCGTGACATTATGACGCCTCGTACCGTGATCTTTTCCCTTGATGCAGAGATGACGGTACGGGAAGCCGTCAAGGCTGTTGACGGAAAAGGCTTCACCAGAGTACCGATTTATAAAGGAGACCGTGAAAATGTAGTGGGCTATGTCATGATACACGATCTGTTCTCCGTCAAAACCCTCGAGAGCCCAGATCTTCAGATAAGGTCAATAGCAAGGCCTATCTCATTTGTCCCCTCAACTAGAGATTCCCTGGCTCTTTTAACCAGTTTTCTCAAGCATCGGAGGCATATAGCGATGGCAGTGGATGAATATGGAGGTATAGCCGGATTAGTGACGCTTGAAGACCTCATTGAGACCCTCCTCGGCAACGAAATAGTGGATGAAACCGATCGGGTGGTAGACCTTCAGGAAAGAGCGCGCTTACACAGCCAACAGCGACCCAGCACATGATATAGTCCCAGTGCCCGTCGTGGTTGCTCTCACGATGGGAAATTCGCACGAAGTCTCTCCAGATCGACAACCTTTTGTGAAGCCAAAACGAATGTTTCCTCCCACGGTGGATATAATCCTCCGCTGAGATGGGAATCGCTTTCTTCACCCTGTAGTATCAACACGGAGCATTATGATTCCTTTGGTATCCAGCCATTCAGAAGTCTGAAAATAACTTGAGTCTATCTGGCGATCATTGCATAGGATAGTCTTACATGCCGACCAAAAGGCCGGGGATCTGTTGCTGAAGAACGACATCAAGTCAGGTGCGTCAAGTAGTATTCCCTGACTTAGAAAAACGGGTCCCATCTCCAGGATGAGACTGTTATACAATTTCAAAAAAAAGACCCCATTTGAGGTTTGGGCTTGTTGAGGCCCTCCATGGTGAGTTATCTCGCCTCGCATACTTGCATAGAAGCCGCCCTTCCGGAGGGCTGCTCCTACAAACCCGGGCATGGAGGCGGAAAGCGCCAGGATAGATCCTGCGTTTACAATAGCTGAGTCCACGTCATCGACAGGCTTTCCGTCAAGAAAAATTGTGTTGATCCTGCTGTCGAGGTAATCAGAGCCGAAACCGAATTGCTTGCACAGTATGTCCCGGATAGTGGTTCCTAATCGTGCATTGAGCATGAAACCCTGCTGGAGAATCTGGGAGAACGGCTGGATGAGGGGCCTGTTAGATGTGATAAGGATACTGGATGATGTAAGATCGTTATTCCTGGTCAATCGATTGACTCCCTATCTCATGAAGTTCTAATACTCAGACCGAGTGCCAAATGTTAATGATTGCCTCAGCGATGCCCCCTCGCGATCGGATCGCTTTTCGTGCTTACGCTTCTTATGGCCAATTAGCATAACGTGTTTGGCCATGCCAAAGATCATGCTCTCTCGATTCTCATTGTGTAATTTAGGTAGCCATTCCTTTGCACAAAGCCAGGGCGTTTTCGGCGAGCACCTCAATGTTATAGCCCCCTTCCAGGACTGCAAAGAATCTCCCGCCACATTTTACCTCGGCGTGGTCTCTCACGCTTCGCCCGATGGTGAAATAGTCGTCGGTTGTCAGAGTGCCGCCCCAATCCTTTTGGTGCCTGTCGAAACCTGCACTGATCCCGACCATATCATAATCATTTGATCCTAAAGCCTTATCAACGTTTCTCAGAAACATTTCTCTGTCGGAATCCTGAATGTTGGCCACTTTAACGTCTCTCCTGTCCATGAAGAAGTTTTCAGTTCCATCTCCAAAATGCAAGTCAATGTCCAAGACTAAAGCACTTGCAATTCTCTTGGATCGAATCAGCTTTTCTATTGCTATGGCCACATTGTTAAAGAAGCAAAATCCCCAGTGACTTGACGGGCTTGCATGATGTCCTGGTGGGCGCACTGCCGCAAAAGCCGGCTGCCCGTCACACGCCATCTGTGCCGCTGTGATAGCTCCTCCTACTGCCATGACCGCCGCCTTGTACAGATCGTCATCGTCCTTAACAGATCTCAGAATAGAAGGGCTGTGAACCATAAGGACATCCGACTCGGAAGCCGGTGACGGTTCTAAGACTGGATAGTGCTTTTCAAGTAGCGACATTATCGCAGCTACCCTTTCCGGGGTTTCACACGAAGCCGTCAGGTAGTCCGTCAAATAGAGCGGATGATATATGACCTTGAGAGGTTGGTGGACCAAGTTTCGTACTCCTGGAAATCTTCTAGCATTCTTGTATAGTGAATACCAGAACTAGAGTCTGTAGCGACTGCCAAATTTTTTGTCCGAATCAGGATTGATGTGCGGCTGCAAAGCATACCCCAAAAAAGAAGACATCCGTGAGACGGTGGCAAGCTACCGTACGGTCTCATTCGACGTGAATCGTAATACGGGTTGCTTCTCTTTTGGGTGTGACCGCGTGTACCACGTGATCTCCACGAGAGGGATTCCAGAACAACTCATAGGGCGGTGGTGTACGCGCGACTTCCATCCCATCCACCAGCCAGATTACATGTTCGACGACGCGATCCGTCTGAGCGTGGAAACGAATCATATTGGTTCGGTGAGGCGAAAAGACGAACCGGTCCGCATCGTGAGGACTAATGATTTCAATGCAATATCCGCTGCTTCCAGGACCAAACTTACCGGTCACACCACTCCGGGCGTCATTTTCAGCCCTGAGCGATTGGGAGTGCCTCGGCATCAAACGAAACCTGCCTGAACTTAGCTCAGCCTCTCTTTGAAAAAGCCAACGAGCATAGTGGGGCCCAAGATAATGATGCTCCCCTTCGTGACTCAGGTCACATTGGTAAGGTTCTCGGCCCGAGATTATCAACTCAGAGGTTTTGTACGGACAGCGGAATGAAGCCAAATCGCCTGACATCCAACAAACTTCAGCCTGCCGAACTCCGTCAGGGCGATGAAACCCTCGCGGCGTCTGACCACCGTAGAGAAATTGCACGATGTCAAGAAGGATAGGCCCGCATGCCCCTGAGCCGGTTGTTCCACCCGTGGTCCGGCCGTCGAAGTTGCCCGCCCAAATTCCTATCACGTGTTCGGATGTGTACGCTACGGTCCACGAGTCGCGATAGTTGCTGCTGGTGCCTGTTTTTACCGCAACTGGAAAGCCGAAATCAAAGTAGGAAGGATTCCCGAAGGTGAACAGCCGGGCAGTGGGGTCTGCCAGGATGTGAGTCACCATATATGCAGCCTCATCGGAGACAACCCTTACGCCGGGATGGGCTTTTTCTCCACGTACCATGGTCAGCGGCCTAAAATAGCCATGATTGGCCAGCATTGCATAGGCCTGCACCAGTCGAAAGAGATTGACCTCCAGGTTGCCGATTGCAAGCCCAAGGCCATAGTGCTCGCTCGGCTTGGCACGTTCGTGAACAAGATCGAGCCGCTCGAGCAGCCCGAAGAAATCCTCCACCCGGACCTGCTTGAGCATTTTCACGGCAGAAATGTTTAGTGAATTGCCTAGGGCGGAACGGATCGTCACCGGGCCGTACGAACGCCTGTCTGAGTTCAGAGGCAGATAGTCTCCGTTGGGTGTGCGGTAGCTTCGAAAAGTGTCCGCGATTTCGGTCACCGTTTGGTAACCCTGCTCGAGAGCAAGAGCATAGAGAAAAGGCTTTAACGTGGAACCCGCTCCTCGCAAGGCGAATGCAGCGTTGTTAAATCCTTGGGCGGTTTCTCGATACCCGAGCGACCCCACCAACGCGAGCACTTCCGGTCCCTTGGTTGACGCCACTATCACCCCGGCCTGTTCGATACCCAACGCCGTGAGCCTTTTGCTGTGGGCTCGGAGAACCTGTTCCACGGCACGTTGGACCCGCAAGTCCAGAGACGTCTTGAGCGTTCCGTTGACCTCGGAGTCGTTACGGACCAGGCAATCCACGAAGTGAGGCGCCTCAAAAGGCAGTGGTCTTACAGTAAAAGCTACGGAGTTTCCGAGGCTCAACCGGAACTGGTCCGGCGTGATCACCCCCAGTCTAGCCATTCTCCGTAGAATCCGATCCTTCTCCCCGATGAGTAGACTCTTCCCCCACGACCGCCGGGGGTTGTATCGCGATGGAGATCGTGGGAGGGCAGCGAGAACGACCGCTTCTGCTACCGTGATGTGATCAACGCTCTTGTCGAAATAGACCCTTGCAGCGAGCGCGGCACCACGGATGTTCCCGCCCATGGGCGCAAGGTTCAGGTAGAGTTCGAGGATCTCTTTCTTCGAGAGCTGCCTCTCCATTTTTACGCTTTCCGCTAGTTCAATGCATTTCGCTCGATACGTGCGAGGCCTCGGCTTGAGCAGCCGCACCACCTGTTGGGTAATTGTGGACGCGCCCGAGACCTTCCTGCCGCTGCAGATGTTCACGTACAGGGCGCGGGCGATGGCTATGGGGTCGAAACCGGGATGATACTCAAATCGCTTGTCCTCAGCCGCTATGACTGCTGCTTTGAGTGACGCAGGGAATCTGTCTACGCTCATCCACAGGCTAAGGCGATCCCTTCCATCCGGGAAAATTTTCAGAAGGCGCTCATTTCGATCAACAACCGTGAGGCCTGCGGTGCCCCGTTGAGCGGACAGAACCTGCCGAAAATCAGGAAGCGCGAAGTACGCGCATGCGCCCAAGAAGGCTGCCAAGCCTCCCAGAGCAAGAACGGCCCATATCGCGTATTGCCAACAACGGTGAAGCACTGTTACACCTCATAAGGCGTCCAAAATGAAGGGAAGGGTTAGTCATCGATCAAGAGCACCTGGATTGGTCTCTTTCGATGAGAATCCCGGCATCACTCAGTTGGATCACCTTGCGGTGGGCAGTATTCTGACTTTCCTTCCCTCTGTTCGGCCATAGCAATCGGGATCGTACATCAGAGAGATTCTCGAACCGATCATCCAAAACTCCCCTTCAGCAACGGCTCTTGCCAGGTAAGAGTACCGGAATGAACCGCTCCAGGCGCTGTTTTTGAAAACCCGCACACCGTCATCGCGAAATTCAAAGTATGTAGGAGTGAAATCATCCATATCACTACCAAAGGTACGTGCAGAAGGATCTTCTTCCTGTGCTCCTTCGGTCTTCAACTCCGAGTTGATCGGCACAATTCCTGCCGGAACCGGGTCCTCCAGCGCTAGATATTCAAAGAGGTCGCGCTGACGACTCTTGTCAGGGTCAATGAGGCCTATCTCGAGCGTCATCCTGATCACGTCGCCAAGCCGGATTTCATCGGACCCATTGAGGTTTTCCATTTTCTTCCGTAAGGTGAAGCCTCTGGAAAGATGACCCGGAGCGTGAACCAGATCAGGATAGGTGAGGTTCAGCGTGTAGGTGATCAGACGTTTTGAGTCAGCCTCAATCCTGATGGAGCCATGTTCCAGCAACATGCCCGCGTCAAGCTCCAGATATGCAGTGGTGTCAGAAACAGAGACTTCGGTGGGGCTGTGGCCGCCGTAGCTCACCTTTACCTTGGTCTTGTCCGATGCTTTGCTCGGCTGGCCTCTGAAGTATTGCTGTAGCGCAAGCAGGCACCATCCCGTATCCGCGGTGGACACCCAGCGGCCCTGGGGCTGCAATCCCCTGAGGAGATAGCCCGCCCACGCGTCTGCCTTCTGCGGTGATCCGCCAATCTCAACGGCTGCCATAAGGCAGACCGCGATTTCACGAAAAGACGTGTCGTAATAGTCTTTGCGATTCGCATCAAGACGGGGCTCCATCCTTTTGACCATCTCTTTGAGCTTTGCGTCCGGCAACAAGCCGGTCTTCTTGGCCGACATGATCAACAAAGCCTTTGCCTGGTCGTTCAGGGAGCCGTAATTGTCAAAAAACGTATTCAACTCCTGAGGACTAATCATTCCGGCCAAGGAGAGATTGAAAACAGCAAGCTCTCTGGTCCACTGACTGCCCTGGAACCTGTCTCCATTGGTGGCAAAGAGGTTTTCACGAACGAACTTCAGAGCCTTATCCATGCGATCCTGCGGGACCGGAACCCCCGCCTGACGGGCCGTATGAAGAGCGAAAACCGCATACATGGTGCCCCACCACGAATCATCGATCTGCCCCGGCCAGTATGAGAAACCGCCCGACACGAGCTGCATGGATAAAAGTCTCTCCACACCGCTCTTCAGGAATTTGTCCACGTCCTCTATCTTAAGTCCGGGCAGCAAGCCGGATTCCACCAGGCCTCTCATGCCGGCTAGCGGGATGATTCCTGAACTGGTTTGCTCGATGCAACCGTATGGATAGGCGAGCAGGTATCTCAGACCAGGCCCTAGTTTAGCCCAGTTCGTGACGCCGAGGCTGAGATAGGCCGTGAAGTCGGTCGGATTCATCTCGATAGGCGTCAAATTTTTAAGCGCATCAGGCAAATCAGTCTTTATATCGACTTTTTCGGTGAAATCGCCGAGTTTGACGCGATTGATAGGAAGGTATCGCGAATGAACGGGGAAGGTCTGTTCGATCGAGTCCTCGTAGCTGTTTGGCTCTCCGGAAAATCTTCCGTGGAAGCGCAACACTCCCCGGTCAACCCCGCCGGTTACCTCTGCGAACACCTTAGCCACTGCAGAGGACCACGGCTCAATCCGGCGCGAGGCGTCTTCGACGCGGATATTCAAACCCGGCCCGGATTCCGCCCGTACCGTCGCAGTTCCTTTTTCTGCAGTCCTGTTGTGCAGCACCACCGGAAACGTGACCTTGTCTCCCGGAACTAAGAACCGAGGCACGGATGGCTCAACGAAGAATTCCTTGTTCACTACCATCCTGCGCTCACCGGAGACGAAACCAGGGCCCTTGTCACACACAACAGCGAAGACGCGATAGGATGTGTTGGTGTCGGGCAACTGAAACTCAACCCTGGCATGGCCTTCTTTGTCCGTCAGCACCGCTGGATTATAGTACGCCACAGGCCGAAAATCCTTACGCAACGCGGGGCTAAGTTCACCTACTCCGAGGCCGCCGCCTGTAAGCGGGCGAGTGGACAGGCGGCGAAAAAGATCCTGACTCACCAAATCCAGGTGCAGATCCCCCGAGAACACTGCCAGGGGCAGGTTGAACTTGGTGAGACCGCTGAGGTCAGGTGTCTTGTAGCGGGTAAGGGCCAGAACCCCTTCATCGACAACGCATACCGCCATCTCAGTCGCAATCCCCTTACCTGACTGATCAGTGACCTTCAATGAGATCGTTTTCTTTTCGGCGGGTCTTGCTTTCAGGTCGGCAATACCGGGGTCGATCGCCAGGCTGAGTCTCTTGATTTCGCTCCGGACTGATATGTCCGCGTATCCGAAATAGACGGTGGGGATTTCCGAGTCAGCCTGATTCGAGTAGACAGGGAAGCCCTCTCGGCCCACTGCTGCGATGACCGAGAAATATATGTTCGGCAGGTACTCTTCTTTGACGGGAAACTGGTATCCCCCATCCCCGGCCTTAACCTCGATCACCTTGTAGTCCAGGATGTCGTCCTTTTCGAGGGTGACGAGGCACTTCTTCACGGGTCTGGCGGTATTGAATTGGACCCGGACGTTCTCCCCAACGCCATACTCCTTCTTGCTCATGGACACCAGGACTTCGTTGAACGTGCGCACGTCCTGATCTCTCTGGTTGCGCGACCACCGGTCATATTCCTCCCAGCCGACCTTGAAAACAGCCTGACTCGTGTATTTTGAACCTTCCGCTTCGTACGTAAACGCGATGAGGTAGTCCCCTGAATCGTTCAAATCGAGCTGAAAAGTCCCCTCCCCATGGTTCAACGGGATTTGAGAACCAAGAGTTTTTAGCCAGCCGTCTTCCCAAAGGGAGTTCAGATTTCCTTCAGTGTCCCTCTTTTCCACGTAAAAGGATTTCTTTTCCATTATGGCCGCATCGACCTTGCCGGACGAGACCGGTTTACCGTTCTCATCGACCACCATTAGCCTCAAGGGGGCTGAATATCCTGTCTGAACTTTTCTCGGGTGCTCGCCTATTCCAACGAGAAAACGGGGCATGGGATTGTATTTCTCAACTTCGGTCGCGGGCTCACCATCTATGTCAAGAACCGTGGCTGAGATTTCCACCGCATAAATGCCCGTCAGCAGCCTGGAATCAAGTGGTACGGCGAATCGAAGCCGGCCTTCGGCATCGAGCGTGGATTCTCCTGATTCCAGGAAGAGCGTCTTGTCGTCCTCGTTGCCGAAAAAGAAAGCGTCAAACCCCCGCACCACGTTTGTAGCGGGAATGAGGTTGGCTCTCCACCTAACCCGTCCGTTTTTTACCGGTCCACCTACGTAATACTGCCCTTTGACTTCAACAATGAGGTACGCTTCACCGACCTTTACGCCGACGAAGTCGGAAGCAGACCGCTGTTCCCTCTTCACGGATAAAGTTGCGTAATGTCTTTGTCGCTTGAACTCCTGCACCATGAACGTACCAGTGAAAGTGTAGGCGTTGTCTTTCCGAAGTAGTGACTTGACACTAATCGTGTACGTTCCCACCGGGTAATATTTTTCAACATGTTGGGAGTCCCAGCATGAGCCGAATTCATTCAAAGTCAGTTCCTTGCTGTAATTCACATCCTCTCGTGGGCCGATTATTTCAATTTTGACTTTCTCACCGGCGGGCGCCGAGACACGGTTGTTCTCGTAGGCCCTGGACACGAACTTAAAGTGTACCGTCTCTCCCGGACGATACACCCCTCTTTCGGTGAACACGTACCCGGTCCTCGAATCAGGCTTTTCTTTTATTTGGGCCGTCTGTTGAACAGTGAAAGGTTTGAGGCGCAGAGAGCTTACCTCAATCGCACATGAATCATTTTTCGTTGCGGCGATCACCCACCTAACGCTCCCAACATCTATGGGACGCTGGGCAGCTTCAGAGCCCCTTATGGTTACAAACCGGTTGCCGTCTTTTACCAGCACGAGACCATCGCTGCTCGTTTTGCCGACACTTACAAAGGAACCATCGCCCGAGACCAGCAGCAAATGTACATCCGACAGCGGCTGCCCCGTGTACAAAGACGTGACCCACAAGAGAAGCGACTTGCCGGATATTTTGTAAGTCACCGAAAGATCCGTGACCTGGATCAACCGTATCGATTCACCTTTGAAATCGCCATCCGGATCGGTCAGAGAAGCGAGCCATGCTCCGCCCTGGTCAGGGTTCTTTCTGAATGAAAGCGGCATGGAATAGTTGAACACATTGGCTTTGGCTTCGGGCGCGAAGAAAACATCCGAGTCAACAGAATCCGGGCTGATGAAGACAGGGCTCAGCTTGGACGCAGCGATCAGAGACGTGAAACTCGAAGCTCGCTCATCCAATCTTAATTTTTGCATGCCTTCCCCGCTGCGAAGAGCCTCCGACGCTTCAGGGATTAGGGCAGGAGGAATGCGCGTCAGCGTGCAGCGAACCTTGCTCACATTAGAGAAAATCAGAGGGAGAAGTTGCCTCCCCGTAAGCTCCACTACGGATCTATCCGACTTGAAAGAGATTTCGGGCTTTACTCCCGGACCCTTGAATGCAAACTCCTGAGCGACGAATTCAGCCCGACCCTTGTCAACGGACAGAGGAGACACTTTCAGGACATAATCCCGGTCATATTCAAAATCCCCAGTGATGCGGAATTGCCTGTCCGATTCCCGGGACACGGTCAGCCGTCGCACTGCCGGATTGACGGTCAAGGCCCGGCCCAGATCGCGTTGAGAGACAGAACCTGAAACACTGAAACTTAGGCCCTTGTCTGTCTTGGAGCGGGAAAAAGTGCCGACGTCGGTCAAGGTGATCGGCAGGGCCCAGGCAAACCGGTGGATATAGTCCTTGGCAAGAGATCGCCTACCCACCGCGTCTGAGAGTCCCTGCTTCACGACGATAGTGATCGAACCGGATTTAGTTTCCGGGTCCACGGGAAAGAGCAAGAATTCTCTGCCCGCCTCCGAGGCCTTTTCCCGTGAACTAGGGACAATGACGTCGAATTTGATAGCGGCTCCGTCGGCGGTGACTGTCGTCGATCCGGCCAAATTGGACGGGAATACCGGGTGGTTGAATTTCAGACGGACCGACCACGCGCCGGTTTCGGTGTCGGTTCCAACGGCTTCCCGGCTCGCGTGAACCGTGAGCTGGTCTCCGAGAGCCGGCGCCTGTAAGATCAGAATCGACACCGTCAGGCAAGATAGTAGTCCCATCATTCGTCGGAATTGACTGAGCATAACGAACCCCCTCAGACCAATAGGGTCAGGTCTTGAAATATCAGTTTGTCTCTCTCGCTCATTGCCACGGGCCGTGATCTGACACAGCGCTCCAGGTGTATTCGAGTCTCAACGCTCTGATCATAACCCCAAAATACCAGGGACTGGCTTATATTTCAAAGCCTGATTCCGATTGACCCTGGAACTTGAGTATGAAATAAACTTGTAACGCCTGAAGTCTCCGGAGAAAATCCTGTGACTCAATAAGTCCCGTCCATGACTCGGAGGTTATGTCTGTGCCGAACCTTGAATTGAAAAAAGAAAATTCAGTCTACATATTGACCATGACCAATGGTGAGAAGGCCAACACATTCACTGCGGATGTCCTGGCAGAATATCATGAAGTCCTGGACGAGGTCGAGAGGGGCGACGAAAACGCTGCGCTCATTCTCACCAGCAATCATGACAAATTCTGGAACAATGGGATCGATCTCGAGTGGCTCATCACTCAGCCATCCGGATACCACCAGGAATTCGCCGGCCTCCTGGATGCTTTCTATTTGCGCTGGGCCTTTCTGGATCTCCCCACCGTCGGCTGCCTGACGGGGCACACGTATGCCGCGGGCGCCATTCTTGCTTCGGCTCTTGACTTTCGGTTCATGCGAAATGACAAAGGGTGGTTTTGCTTCCCGGAGATCGATATTCGGATCCCGTTCACAGCGGTCATGCACGGAATTGTGTCGCTGCTCCCAAATCGCCTGGCACTTCGTCATCTCATGCTGACCGGCATGAAGGTGGGAGGAGAAGAGGCAGAGGAGTGGCAAATTGTGGACGCAGCCTACCCCCCTGATACACTCTTCGGGAAAGCTATGGAACACGCGGAAATGCTAGCGAAGAAAGACAGAAAAACTTATGCCTCGATAAAAAAAGGAATGCGCCGGGAGCTTGCAGCGATGAAGGGGCCGGTCTGATTCACTTAATTATGGCTGGGTCCTCCATTGACAGCTTATTTTCAAAATCGTCCCAGAATTCTTTCTCAGACTTTCTCCAATCCGAGCCGAACCGTTTGTTGAACATCGTTGCGACATGGTCCAGAGCATTTTTCCACACGGACTGGTAGCTCAGCCGCAGGACGTCCTCCAGGAACGCAACCAGCGATTTGAGTTGTTCTTTTGGCAGATAGGCCCTGGCGCCCAGTTCGATGGATTTCTTAAGGGCATCCGGGTTCAATGCATGAGCTGTGAGCATCACAACAGGGAAATTTCGGCTGGCTGCCACTTTCAAGAGATCAAATCCCCGTACTCCCATGATGTCAAGGATAACCAAATCATAGGTATAAGAAACGAGATACTGCCTTGCCTTTTCAAAGGTAGTGGCTTTGTGTAACATCACATTGGAATTCTGAGGGAGTTCCTCGGCGATAGTCTCCAGAACATCTTCCTCATCGTCCACCGCGAGAATCAATTTGTCTTGCCAGACATCTGAACTGGACATAACCCATCCTTGTTTGATTTGATTATTGATCGATAGATCATATTATCGGGACCGTAGTCATTGCCGGAGCTTAGTGACCAACGCGTGATAGTGCTCCTAGGCTTTCTTTCCTTTGTCAAGTTTCCTCCGTTCCTCGTCCCGTATCTCGCGGCGCAAGAGTTTGCCTACCTTGGACTTAGGAAGCATGTCTCGAAACTCAATGTATGACGGCACCTTATATGACGCCAGGCGGTCGGAGCACCAATTGGCAAGTTCTGCGGCGCCCACTCCCTTGGCATCATCCTTGAGAACCACTATGGCCTTGATACGTTCACCCACCTTTGGATCAGGAACTCCCACAACGCAGGCGCCTACGACCACGGGGTGGTCTTGCAGCACAGCTTCGATTTCAGAGGCTGAAACCCTGTAACCTTTGTGTTTGAGGATATCCGCTGATCGTTCCACATAAATGATCTCGCCTTTTTCTCCGCTCTTAACATAGTCTCCGGTGCGATAGTAAGTCTCACCCTCCAGCGGTACAAATGAAGCGGCGGTTTCTTCTGATTTGTTAAGGTATTGTTTCATAGAATAATCTGAAGTCACAATAAGTTCACCCACTTCCCCTGGAGGCACTGGTTCCAAAGTCTCGGGATCCACGATTTTTGTCCGCCGGGACGGAAGGGGTACCCCTATAGACATGGGCGAAGGTTCTGATCCGTCCAGCCGACTATAGGTGATATGCCCTGCTTCCGTGGAACCGTAGACCTGATAGATAGGAACTCCTACCCTCTCCTTCCATCGGACGAGCACCTCACGCGGCAGTACATCGCCTCCACAATAGCAATAACGCAGGGAACTCAGGTTGTAACTATCCTGTCGGTCATTTTCCAGAATCATACGATAAAGGGCCGGCACTCCCAGCATCCATCGAACTCGGTGACGTTGGATGGCCATGAGTATTGAATCTACCTGGGGCACGGGCATGAGCACCGTTGTGTTTCCTAGATTGAGCCCCAAGCCCATGAATAGCCCTAGGGCCATTATGTGGAAAAGGGGGTTGATCGCGATGTAAGAATCTTGTCCCGGCTTTACGTGTCCCAGAAACACATGGTCCGTGATATCGTTTACATAAGAAGTGTGGCCCCAGTGGTTGCCCGGCACTCCTTTGGGGAAGCCGGTAGTCCCTCCTGTATACAGAATGTAGGAGAGATCTACCTTGGGGTCTATATTCACTTCAGGGGGATTCGGGGGAGCCTTGAGCAAGCTACGGAATGGAACGGTATTCGGCCCCCTTTCCACTTTGCCATGAGGGACTTTGTCAAATAGCATTGCGACCAGCCGTTTTGTCCTTGAAACCATGTCGAAAAGATTGGTTACTATAACGTGAGTAAGTCCTGTGGCCGACCATATTTCTCTCACATAGCCAAAGTTGGTGTCGTGACAGATTATGATTTTAGCCCCGGAATCATTGATCATGTACTCGATTTCGTATGAAGTGTAGATTGGGGCAACCAGGACAACGACGGCCCCTATTTTCTGGGACGCCAGAAACGCTATCACCAACTGAACGCAATTGGCCAGGTAGATGACAATTCGGTCGCCTTTTTTTACCCCCAACCCTGTCAGGCCGCAGGCGAAGCGGTCCACTTTGTTCTTAAGTCCCCGGAAGGTAATCCTTTCTCCGAGGAAAACAATGGCCGTGTTATTGGGATACTTAGAGCATGCTTGCTCGAAGCGGGTGAAAGTCAATTCCGGCTGCAATGGCTACCTCCAGGTCATGATCCGAAATAAGCGGACTTAACGTCCGGATTATCCATAAGCTCGCCTTTTGTCCCTTCCACTACGGACGCCCCGTTTTCCAAAATATAGCCGTAATCTATGATGGGCATAATCGGCCTTGCATATTGTTCTGAAACGATTATGGACATTTCTCGATGGTCTCGAATGTCCTTGATGGATTTTGCCAACAAGTATTGAATTGAAGGACTCAGGCCCAAGAGAGGCTCATCCAGGAGCAACAGCTTTGGCTGGGCCATCAGCGCTCTACCTATCGCCAGCATCTGTTGCTCTCCACCACTGAGAAATCCTCCCAGACGCTTCGATAACCGCGTCAGGGCCGGGAAAATAGTGAAAACGTATTCTAACGTTTCCGACACCTGGCGAGAGGTAGCAAGGTAGCCCCCGATCTTAAGATTTTCTAAAACCGTACTCTCCGGAAAGATGCGGCGGCGCTCAGGACAAAGGATGACACCCGCTTTTGCACGGTGTGAAGGCTTGTGGTCCATTATGTCGGTACCATTATAAAAAATTTGTCCGCGAATGGTGATCCGCTCGCCTCCAGCCATTTCCTCCTTTTTTCTTATATCTTCCATGATGCCCGAGAGGGTGTACATGAGCGTCGACTTGCCTGCGCTATTGGCCCCAAAAACACCTATTATCTGTTTTTGTCCACAGGTAAGGCTGACGTTGTTCAACGCCAACATATTCTCATAGAAAACCATCAGCCCCCTGACTTCAAACATAACTGAAAACCTCCTCAGAACCGAAGTAGGCTTCCTTGACCTCCGGATGGTCCATCACGTCCTCAGACGTGCCCTCCGCTATCTTGCAACCAAAGTTGAGCACGATCACTCGATTTGCCAGGCGAAAGAGTTCTCGAAGGCGATGTTCCACCATGATCAGGGTGATACCCTCCATCTGGAGTTTTTCCATCAGAGGAACCATGCTGGCGATTTCACTCATGCTCAAACCCGAAAACACCTCATCGCAGATAATGAGTTCGGGCCTCAAAGCCAGGCACCGGGCAAGCTCCAACCGTTTGAGATACCCGGTCGGCAGTGAGGACGCCATCTTGTAGGGAACATAGGAGTCGCGCTCAAACCCTATCTCTTCGAGGATGTCTACCGCAACCGTGTCGCGACTTCCCGTCTTGCCGCCGCCACGCCAACCTCCTGTCCGGCGGGCACGGGGTGAGAAGAGAGGAACTATAAGATTCTTGAAGGCAGGCAAGGAGTAGTAGGGCCTCATCACCTGGAAAGTCCGGGTCAACCCCAGATCGGCAATCAAGTGGGGTTCCAGACCCGTGATGTCCTGTCCTTTAAAAACGACGCTCCCGTTATCCGGACTGACGAATCCCGTTATGGTGTTGACCAAGGTGGTCTTGCCGGACCCATTGGGGCCGATGATCCCCATGATATCTCTACGGTTGACTTCAAGGCTCACTGCTGAAAGAGCAGCGACTCCTCCGAAACTCTTGCTGATATTTTCCACGGTCAGCAGGGTTTCGCCGTCCATTTTTTCTTTGGGCTCACTAGACATCTTGTTTTCAAACCAATAATCAGTTCAATCCGGACACAAGCCTGAGAGACCAGCCCACCTGAAATGTAGAGTTGGGCCTAAATTGTCTATATCTGAACCCACCTCTCAAACTGCTGGTACTTCCTCGTGCCGTAGTTCATTATTCCCTCACTCTTGAATACAATGAAACCGGTGAGGATGATGGCATATACCGCAATACGAAGCGTCCCGAAGTCACGTAGCAACTCTGAAATAGGAACCAAAACAAAGCAACCCAACACGGGTCCGATCAGAGTCCCGCCTCCTCCAACCACGGTGGCGGCAATGGGAATGATGGAGAAATCCAGCGCAAACTGAGAAATACCCGCCCACATGTAAAAGTGTGTGAGACAAGCTCCCCCCAAGCAGCCCAGCGCTGAGGATATGTAAACTCCTATCGCTTTGTAGGTTGTGATGTTGATTCCCGAAGCCTTGACCGCCTGATCATTATCCTTGACCCCGCGAAAAACTAGTCCGACATCTTCGTCAACCAGTCTTCTCAGGGCAAACACGATGATCAAAACACTACCCACGAGTAAGTATTGTTCCATCCAAGCAGCGGGGAATCCGTCAACTCCCAGAATTCCGTCCGTGCCGCCGAAAATGTCAAAAGCCTCAATAACGCGTGCTGCCAAGAGCGGATACATCAGGCTGACAATCGCAAAATATACGCCTCTCAATGGCAAACAGGGTAAAAAGAGTAGCGTGCAGACGGCAGCTCCCAGCACAGTGGCTAAGGGGATAGTGGCTATGAGTGGAAGGCCCAGTTTGGTGTTTAAGAGCGCCGCGATATAAGCTCCCACTCCAATATAGAAGCCACCACCCAACGAAACCAGCCCCACGTAGTTGGCAAGGAAATCAAAACCCATGGCTAACAGTGCGTAAATACAAATAATCGACACTACCCGCTGCCAGTATGGAAAATGATCGAGCAGAATTGGCAAGGATAACAACCCGAGGATGAAGAACAGGCGGGGTACCAATAGGTAGCTAATTTCAATCCATGAGGAGATCGCATACACTCCATCGGTACGCACCTTTATCCCTCGGTCCAGCCGCTCTTTTCGTCTGTCTTGCTTACTTGCGGCCATGGCTAGACTCTCTCCTCAAGTTCTTTCTGCCTTCCGAACAGGCCGCTAGGCCGCAAGATCAAGGTCACAATGATGGCCACTAGTGCGACCACCACCTGGAAGTGCGCCCCAAGCCAGACCACGGTCAGAATTTGAGCAAAACCGATGATGAAAGCAGCCATTATGGCCCCAGTCCAACTTCCGAGTCCTCCCACGATACAAACCGCCACTGCCATGATCAGAACATTGTAGCCTGCCTCAACCACTATGCTTCCGAGAGGAAGGAGCACCAGCGCTGCAATGCCGGCAAGTACGGATCCAAGGGCCATCGAAACAACGGCCATTCGATCGGAATCAATACCCAAAGTCATGGCAGCGCGCTCGTCCTGAGCCATTCCTTTCAAAGCCAGGCCAAGGCTGGTTCGGCTTACGAAGAGCCACAGCAGCAGGAACAGTGTGGCTCCTATTACCACGACGAGCACACGCTGGAAGTCCACTGAAACTCCGAGTACATCTATGCTCCCCTCCACAAATGGAGGCAGGGTGAATGTTGCACCCTTGAGACCTCCCCATCGCAACCCCTCAAGCATTGCCAATCCGATCGCGTAGGAGGCTATAATCTCCGAGATGGCCATACCCCTGACACGAACAAGTATGAACTGATACATGGCCGCTCCGACAAGCCCGGTAATGATCAGGGAACCCAATATGGCAGCAGGATAATTGAGACCGACGCGGTTGAGCAAGAGCCATGTGATGTAACCAGTGAGAACGTACAAGGCTCCGTGCGCAAAATTCGGCAAACGGCTGACCCCATATACCAGAGTAAAGCCCAGGGCCATTAAGGCCAAGGTTACACTGTTGATGATTCCGTAAATAACTATTTCCATAAATCAGAATACCTGTACACGCAGGGTCCCTTCATGCCGTTTTCCGGCTCACCCCTCTGCCGCCCTACAAGAGGATCCTCAGACAACCCACCTCAGGTTGCCTGAGAGATAAACCAAACCAGTGCGACACCTTTTCAAACGAGACAAACGAGGCGCCCATTCCTGCCATTCACGCAACAGCAGGCAACTTCTCGCGCACACAGATTACTTCTTCATCCACGGCGGAAGCAAAATTTGTCCAGTGGCAATCTTGGGTGGGAATACCACCACTCTTTTGCCGGCCTGCCATTGAAACACTGTACCAACAGCACCTTCTTCGGGATCCAGGCTCGGTATGATTTGATTGGACTTCGGGTCGAATCGAACTCGCCCGTACACACCCTTGATATCTATTTGTTTCAGGGCATCTGCCACTTTGTCGGGATCGATGGATCCGGCGCGTTCTATGGCGTCCTTCAAAGCGTACACCGCCATGTAGCTTGACGATGTGCCGTACCCTTCGGGTTCAAGTCCGTATTTGTTCTTATAGGCATCGACGAACTTCATTGTCCAGGGAGTAGCCTCACTGGGGACATTGCCGGCGTTGACGACATTGGCCAGGCAGTACTCACCCTTGCCCTCTGTGGCCTTCCAGAAGCCGGGCTGCTCCGCCGCAGCAATGACGACCCCGAAGGGCAGAGCAGGCACCTTCATGTCGTGCCACTGCTTGAGAAGGATTGCTGATTCCGGCATGTCCATCCAGATGATGATGACTTGGGCTTCCTTCTTCTTGGCTTCAAGCAATCCCATGGAAAAGTCGGTCGTACCGGTCGGGAAAACTAACGGGTCGCCCAGCACCTGCCACCCTTTCTCGGGCATCATTTTTGCGAGCATCTCACCGCCCGCCCTCGCGTGGGCCACATCCTGGACCATAATGACAAGGCGGTTCAAGCCGAATTGACTCCCAATATATTCTAAACAGGGAACCAGTTCGCCTTTTACCATCCATGCGGCTTCGCCGGAAATACGGAAGCAATACTTAAACTTCTCCGGGTTTTCAGCCACGGTCGCGTGATACTTCGGGGTAAGCGAACCAGTGGTCAATATGGAAACCTTCTTATGCTTGGAAAGGAGGGGCATAGCTGCCAGGGCTGCCTCGGAGCGCACAGGCCCTCCGACAAGGAAGTCGACCTTCTTTTCCAATATAAGCTTCTCCACGGCCAAAAGGGCCTCGCTCACCGGGACGCCGGGTTCAAGGTCACGCGTGTCGATGACCTCAACTGCAAAGGGTCGTTTCTGGTCGCCGACCTTAACCCCGCCCGCATTATTTATCTCCTCAACAGCCAGCTTCATACCCCTCTCAGCGGCCCAACCATACAAGAAGGCAGTCGAGAGAGGGGCGCCCACGACAATCGGTTTGTCTGCAATAGCCTGAGAATGTAAAAAGACTAATACGGACAATACGACCAGCACTGCAAGAAGGTTCCTTACCTTACATCTCATGTCGTCACTCCTTTCCGGGACAAATGAATGCGACCTCGCTCTTTGACAATGTGCGCCCAGGCGTACCGACACCTGTGACACTGCTTAACCCATTCAAACTCCAAAGGATAGAAAACCTCACCTATCCGAAGCTGACAAGAGTAATGTCCGATTGCTGGGGGACCAAGAGTCAGCCTCTGTCGCCACAGAGATTGGTTGCCGCCCGCTCATTGCAATGACGAGCCTTGAATTATATCATTGCCGGGGGTAGCGAAGCAATCTCTTCGTGGCTTTTCGCGCCAAGTTTATTGCCGATGGCCACGTATGAAGACAATTCTCAAATTTGCACTATAGCTGTTGCCCGGATAACTTGTAAACAATCCGGTTAAAAAAGTCTCCGGGCCGCTCATCGCTCCCAGCGGGCCGAGGCAACGACTAATACTGTTTCGCTTTAAGAAAGGTAATCCTCCGAAACAGATTATTGGTGGTGACAGGCGTCCCTGCCTGTCAAGGTTACGCTCACAAAGACGACTTGGTATAATCCGTATGCTCGTCTCAATTGTCTTGCCGAAAGAAAGCACGGGAACGTTCACGCGCCATCTACTTGACCACCTTGAGCATCTGCTTGAATTCGTCTCCTTCCGCTTTTCGAAGAAGCTCGAACAGTGCCGTCTCTACGCTGGTAAGGGTAGCCCCACACTGCCTGATTCTTTCCAGGCCGATCGCTTTGTTTTCAAACGTCCTTGAAGACACGGCGTCGGTCACGACCTGAACCTCATGCCCGGTTTGCACAAGGTCCGCAACCGTCTGGTACACACAGACATGACACTCTATCCCCGCTACTAGAACCTGGTTTCTCTTGACTTCATTAAGTGCATGCACAAAGCCCTCTTCTTTGCAGCAACTGAAGCTCAACTTGGTAACCGGCTTTGTTTGACTGATCAAAGCGCGCACTTCAGGCACAGTAGGACCCAGTCCCCTTGGATTCTGTTCGGTCCACAATATGGGAATACCGAGAATCCCGGCCCCCTTCACCAGCCTAACAGTATTCTCAAGCAGTGCCTCTTTTTCGTGCATGGCAGCAGCAAGTTTTTCTTGAACATCAATTAATACGAGAACACAGTCAGCAACGGCAAGCACGGGACGTCTCCTTTGGCAGTCGGTTTTGAATAGGGTCCGCGTTCATCGAAACAGCCGATGAATGCGGATTTGCGGTCCGGCATGGCCTGAATCTCGCTGGATGGTCTCATCAGAAAAACTGATCATCACAGTTTCTTTGGAGGGTAATTCCACAGTTGTAACCCTAGCAATATTGTATAATTATAGCATACATGCCGGGTAACTCAAAAATTATCTTTTCTGGAATTACCGGATAGCGAAGTTGCATCCGACAGCACAAATTGTCGGCCGGATGATGGAGCTATTGAATTGATTCGCAGTATCGCATGTTAATCGTTGGCAGCAGTGTGACCTGGATCAGGCCCCAAAAGGTTGAGCGGTGATTTTTCGCCACTCGCTTCTCCGGTAACATATCCAAACTCATCCTGGATTATCTGCGACACTTTCTTGTAAAGGGTCCTTAATGGAATCTCAGCCGGACATGCTTCGGTACACAGATTACAATCGATGCACCTGCCGGCCATGTGCACAGCCCTGGTCAAATGAAACATCGGATTCTCCGGGGGCAGGTCGCCTGTTCGGATCAGATTATCGTCTTCAATGGTGCATACGTTACAAAAACACACCGGGCAGATATTCCGGCAACCGTAGCACTTGATACATCGGTCGAATTCACCAATCCAGTAGTCCAGCCTGGCACTCAAATCCTTGGACATGAGCACCTCCACCGAAGCGTTGGAAACAGGCTGGGCCTTTTCTCCGGCAACGATCTCTTCAGGGAAAGGCTTTCTGCACTCGTGTGCTTCGGCAAGTTCAGATGGGCAAGCGATTCCCACCCTGACTATCCGGTCAGTCGAGGCAATTTGATTCCAACGCAAAAGTTCATTGAGCGCCCGATCATCACAGCCGCGCACCAGGATTCCAAAATGTTTTTCCGGCTCTCGTGAAAGCACGGTCATGAGAATGTTTGCCAGTGGATAACGAGAGTCTCCTGGTCCCTTCAAATCGCCAATACTGAAGCCCTCTTCGAGTTCTTCCGGTTTGTAGTAAAGATGCGGGAAGATGTTTCCAAAACAGTCCTTGAGGCCAAGAAAAGCTTCTATCTTTCCCTCGTCCATAAGCATCTTAACATGAGTTCTTACTTGGTCGATCATGGATTTTCCCGGTTGACAAGGCGCCTGGGTTAAACAGTAGATTCCTCTCGTTACATTGTTTCGAGAGTCCTCAGGCTGCCGCGACGGCGCTAGAGCTACTGCGAAGCGGGGATGGCCCCAGCCTGCGGATCTTTTCTACAAAGTCGGTCACGACCTGGGCAAATCTGGGTCCTTCGGCAGAAGATACCCATTTGAGCACCAGCCTCTCAGGATCGATACCCGAAAACTCCAGGAGTTTCTGCATAAAAGCAATTCTCTTTACGGTCATGTAATTACCATACAGGTAATGGCAATCCCCGATGTGTCAGCCGCCCACAAAAACTCCGTCCGCACCCTTCTGGAAAGCCTTCAGGATCTGGTGAGGCCCTACGGTTGCTGAGCAGAGAGTCCTTATGGTTCTCATATTTGGTGGGTATTGGAGGCGGCTCACTCCCGCTAAGTCGGCCCCTGCGTAAGCACACCAGTTGCACAAAAAACCGATTATGGTTGGTTCGAAGTTTTCGTTGGACATCCTGATTCCTCTGGCCGAAATTCCTGTTTATACTCGCACTCTATCGGCTTCTCACCCGGCTAGGGCATGTTCGATCTGGGCATAGATCTGTTGGTTAGAAAATCCGTCCAGTCTGGCGCTTCCTGACGGGCACGTGGCAGCGCAGCCTCCGCATCCCTTGCAAAGCACCTTATTAACTTGGCAAATTTTTCTGTCTTCAAAATAGTTGATGGCGCCGTAAGGACAAACCTGCACGCACCCCAGGCATCCGCAGCAGGTCTCTGCATTAATATCGGCAACAATTCCACTTGTGTAAAGGGCTTCCTTGGAGAGCACACCTGCTGCTCGGGCAGCGGCTCCTAAACCTTGAGCCACGGCTTCCCTAACGGTTGAAGGAAAACGGGCGTTCCCGCACAGGTACACCCCATCCGTAGCGAAATCCAAAGGCTTCAACTTCACGTGGCCTTCGAGGAAAAACCCATTTTCATTTATTGGGACTTTCAGCATGGTGGAAATATCTCCTGCGTCTTCCTGGGCTATCAGGGGAGTAGACAGCACAGTTAAATCGGCAGGGATATTGATCTCTTTTCCCATGCGAAGATGATACACGTTCACGAAGCCCTGCGATACTGTGGGCGGCCGGTCCGGATCGTAAGTCACATAACGGACTCCCATTTCTTTTGAGCGGCGGAACATGTCCTCGTTTTCCACCCCATACATCTGCATATCTCGATAGAGAATGGTCACGTTGATTGACGGATCGGCTTCCTTCAAGAGTATGGCGTTTTTGACTGCGGTCATGCAGCAAATACGCGAGCAATAGGTCCTTTCTGCACACCTGGACCCGACGCACTGGATCATGACCACGTTCTTAATTTCCGGAATACCCTGACGAAACATGGATTCCAGCTCAAGATGCGTGACGACGGTTTGGCCGTTGTAACTGAAAATGCCATCCGGTTTAAGCACCCTAGCCCCCACAGCGACGATGATCACTCCTGTCTTGAGCTTTATTTCGGCCCCTTTTTCTTCCACGGTTGCAACATAATTGCCGACGTAACCCTCAACTTTTTTTACCATGGACCCGGTATGAATGACGACGTTGGGATTTTCATTAAGTCGGCCAATGAGATCGTTGAGCAATTCAGAGGGAGGTTGATGGGATGGGAGAATCAGATTAAGATCATTGAGCAAACCTCCAAGGCGTTCTTGCTTCTCAATCAGATCCACTTCATAGCCCAAGTTTCCCAGGGCCAGAGCAGCAGACATGCCTGAAATTCCGGCTCCAATGACAACGGCCCTATGCGTCAAACCAATCTGAATACGGCTCAACTCCCTCAACCGGGCAGCTTTTGCCACTGCCATGGAAATCTGAGTCTTGGCCCTTTGCGTGCCTTTTTCTTTAACACCCATGTGGACCCACGAGCACTGGTCCCTTATGTTTGCCATTTCGAACAGGTACGGGTTAAGTCCTGCTTCCTCGCACGCACTCATGAAAAGTGGTTCGTGAGTTCGCGGAGTACAGGACGCTACGACCACGCGATTCAGTTTTTCCCTGGGAATGGCCTCTTTGATCTCGTTTATCCCACCTTCGGAGCAGGTGTAGAGGTTTTCCTGAACAAAGACTACTCCAGGCAAAGTTTTTGCATGATCGACGAGTTCCTGCATGTGCAAGTATCCCGCGATGTTGGAACCACAGTCGCAAACAAAAACCCCTATTCTCACTTCAGATTTGGATTGGTCTTTCAACACTACATCTCCATCAAACGGCAAGAGCCCGGTTGCCTATCATTACGGCTTCAGCAGCCCGAGCAGCAGCACTGCCGGCCTGGACCACGGACTCAGGAATGTCCAGCGGCCCCTGGGCGCATCCACACGTGTAGATTCCTGGAATACTCGTATCCAACGGCCTATTCGGGTGAGTCTTAACGAAGTTGTTTTCGTCCAACTCCACACCGAGAAGGCTGGCCACGCCACCGATCCCACGTGAAGCCGAACACGCATTTGCCAGTATCACCATGTCGAGAGTCAGGCTCACAACCTTACGCTGTTCAGTGTCCTCATAACAAACTACCGGATTAAGATCCCCGTCCTGAACAATCTCAGCCACTCTGCCGCGAATGTATTTGACACCTGAGACCTTGGCGCCTCTCACCTTGTATTCCTCGAAACCCTTTCCTACGGTTCTCAGGTCCATGTAAAAAATGTAGGATTCCGTTTCCGGCTCGTGCTCCTTTGCTATTATGGCTTCCTTGATCGAATGCATGCAGCAGTAGCTTGAACAATACTTGTGAAAGCGAAAATCTCGCGACCCCACACATTGGACGAATCCAAGCTTCTTGGCTGTGTGGTACCTGTGCACATGATCTTCAAGACGCGTCTGCTCCTCCTGAAGCTTCATCAACTCATCGGCGTTCTCCGATTTCTCAGCTTTCTTGATCAACTTGGAAAGGTCTTTTAGCCGAGCTTCGCCGTGAATCACCGACGGCCTACTCAAATGGCCCTTGGTAGGGCCGCCCGCACTGAGGAGACGTTCCATTTCAAGTGACGAAATCACATTGGGGAGCCGACCGTATCCGTATTCCGATATCTGAGCGGCGTCAAAAAGCTCGTACCCGGTGGACACGATCACTGACGCCACGCTAAGCTCAACATCCAAATCTTTTTGCTCGTAGTCAATTGCTTTGGCCTGGCATACCTTCGCACATACCCCGCATTTACCACCCTGGAGCACCTTGCAGTTGTTGGGATCTATGGTGTAAACGGAAGGAATTCCCTGGGCATAATCCTTGTAAATAGCTTTGCGCTGGTCCAGACCAAAATTAAACTCGTTCGGCACCTTGGTGGGGCACTTTTCAGCGCAAGCTCCACATGCAGTGCATCTGGTTTGGTCGACAAAGCGAGCCTTTCTATGCACATTCACTTTGAAATCACCTAACCGGCCCGAGAAATCAGTTACTTCACTGTAAGCCAACAGGTTTATGTTCGGATGCCGACCGACATCCAGCAGCTTGGGCGAAAGAATTCATATTGTACAGTCGTTGGTGGGAAATGTTTTGTCAAGCTGGGCCATTTTCCCGCCAATGCTAGGGTTCTTCTCCACCAGGTGGACACGAATCCCCATTTCGCCCAGATCCAAGGCGGCTTGCATGCCCGCGATCCCGCCGCCGATTATAAGAACTTCACGTGATGCCATACTGTTACCGTCCTTAGTCCAGTGTCGAAGGCAAATAAGTATTATGTATTAACGCTGGTAAATTCAATACTATCAAAACGATCAGGTCGCCTGAGTCAAGTTTTCAAGGCCTGTGCCAGAAGGTCGTTTATGTCTCTAATCTTCAGATTCTTATCCGTATCACGAAGTGCACAATTCAGATGCACTCGGCATTTGGGGCATGCGGTCACCAGGGTGTCAGCGCCGACAGCCACTGCTTCATCGAGACGTCTTTTTTGTATTTCCTTGGAGCACGCTGAACAGTTCATCCACGCACTTGTGCCGCAGCACAGACCATTTTCCCTGTTGTGTTCCATTTCTCGAAGGACAACCCCGGGAATGCCGGCGATCAAGTTTCTCGGCGCATCCATTATCCCGGCCTGGCGACCCAGGCGACACGGGTCATGATAGGTCAACACACCGTCCAATGGATCCAGTTCCACCGACCCTTTCTTGAATTCCGAGGCCAACAGTTCGTAAAAATGGACCGGCTCGAATCCCAGTTCACCCACAACTTCAGGATAATACTTCTTGAAAGTGAGATAACCTTCCGGACAGTGAAACACTACCCGTTTGACACCAAGACCTCGTATGAGGTCAACATTACGCTGTGCCAGGCGGGCAAAATTCGCACGGTCGCCGTTCCACATGAGGTCATGGCCGCAACAGCGCTCGTCATCATGAATTATTGGTTCGATCCCTAAAGTGTTGAGGAGCTTGAGCACCCCGCGCGGCCCGTCCATGACGTCCAAGCCCCAATCGTCCAAGAATTCCACCTCGAAGAAAGGAGAGCATCCAACAAAAAAATAGGTGTCGCCATGGTCGGATATTCGGCCTATCTCACGGGCCCACTCCGTCCTGCTCTGTTTTACTTCCAGAGTTTGCAGACGCATTATGCCCTGGAAAAGTCCTCGATGCGCCTGGACTCCCCCTTTACCACGACGTACAGCCTCTTCCCTAACCATCCTTACGAACTCCGGGTAATCGATATTGGATGGGCACCGTGAACTGCACTGGCCACACGACAGACAGGACCAAATATTGATATCCTCAAAGGGGTTTTCTTGTTCACCCATGAGGACCTTTTCAACCATGAGACGAGGGGAAAAGTCGGGGGTTACTCGGGAAACCGGGCAGCTTCCCGTGCATATCCCGCAGTCTAAACAGTAATAAGCATGTGTTCGATCCACAATATCGGGTAAATTCATGCTGCGGTCTCTCTTTTTATTATAGGATTCTTTCCCAGTTGTAGTATTGTCTCGGTAAACTCACGTATTGTCTGGGCAAACCTGATGCCCTCTGATGCGGATATCCATTCCTTACGGAGGCGAGCATCTTCTATTCCCAGCAGTTTCATTAACTTCCTGGTTTTCTCAATGACTTTGACAGCTTTTTCATTACCTTCCAGGTAATGGCATTCACCAATGTGTCAACCAGTTACAAGGACACCGTCAGCTCCTTTTTCAAAGGCTTTGAGAATGTATGACGGCGCGAGCATACCCGAACACATCAGGCGGATCAGGCGAATACTGGGAGGGTATTGCATCCTTCCCACCCCGGCCAAATCCGCTCCCGCATACGAGCACCAATTACAGGCGAACGCTATGATCTTGGGATCAAAATCTTGAGTCATTTTCACTCCCGTTATTGATCAATAAACCTCAGTAAATTTCTTAGCACCTCGATCACATTACTTTGGTCTCAGGCAATGGCTGCATCGATCATTTGTCCAATCTGCTCATCCTTGAAGTGGCGGACCTGGGCCGCTCCCGTGGGACATGCTACGCCGCACGCCCCGCATCCCTTACAGAGAGCGGGATTGATCTGAGATTGTAATATGCCTGTGGCCGCTTCCTTTAACTCCGGCGCATGGAAAGGACATACATCGACGCATCTGCCGCATCCCCTGCACAGGAATTGATCTACCACCGCGACCATCCCTGGTGCTTCCACATAGCCTCTTGCGAGAACCTGTGCAGCATGCGAACCCGCAGCTTCCGCTTGGGCTATCGACTCGTCGAGCGGCTTGGGATAATGGGCGAGCCCTGCCAGAAAAACGCCGTCAGTCGCAAAATCAACCGGCCTCAGCTTCATGTGGGCTTCGAGAAAAAAACCGTCCTCGTTGACGGAGACCTTGAATAGCCTGGCCAATTCTTTGTTATATTCACTTGGAATAATTGCGGCCGCCAGAACCAAACTGTCGACTTCAAGGTTTATGGTTCCGCCCAACACCAAGTCTTTGAACCTCACAGTTAATTTGGCGCCAACTTCCACGACAGGAGGATCTTCCGGCTCATAGCGTGCGAATATAACGCCTAGGCGCCTTGCTTTCTCGTAGTACGGCTCATTGAGCCCGAAAGTCCGCACATCCCGGTACAGAACGAATATGTTAGCGGTAGGATTGGCTTCTTTGAGAGTTATGGCTTCCATGACCGTGTGGTTGCAGCACACCTTGCTGCACCATGGCCGTTCGTCACACCTCGACCCCACGCACTGGATGAACACGGTAGTCCCCGCGTTCATTACTGCCGGATCTTTGGTTCCTGTTGCTTGACTCATTTCCAGATGAGTTCTGATCCGCTGGTCCAGGCCGTACCCATAAACGTCAGGCTTCCATTCACCGGCACCTATGGAAACGACCGCCACTCCGTGTTCGATCTCCTCAGGTTCACTGCCATTAGAACTTATCTTGGTCTTGAAATTGCCTATGAAGCCTTGAACCTCTTCGATATGTGAGTTGAAACGGACGGTGATTCGATCATGAGAAGTAACCTTATCGATCAGTTCACGCACAAACGGCTGAATATTTTCATTCTTCAGTGTGTGGACCAGCCTCAAGGCATTACCGCCAAGCTTATCGGTTGCCTCGAGCAGATGCACCTGGAACCCCTGGTCTGCGATGTTGAGAGCGGAACTCATGCCGGCAACGCCGCCTCCGATTACCAGTGCAGCCTGCACCATAGGCAACTGCTGGTCTTCCACTTGTTCCAACCGGGCGGTCCTGACAACCGCCATACGGATCAAGTCTACAGCCTTATCGGTAGCTTTCTCTTTCTCCTGCATGTGGACCCACGAACAGTGCTCTCTGATATTGGCCATTTCAACCAGGTACTTGTTCAACCCGGCCTCACGAGCCGTTTCTTGAAAAAGAGGGAGATGGGTTCGGGGAGTACAGGACGCAACTATCACTCGATTAAGGTTATTGTCTGTAATGGCTTTTTTGATCTGTATTTGAGCGTCCTGAGAGCAAGTGAAAAGATTCTCGTTTGCGTACGCGACTCCGGGGATATTCCTGATACGTTCCACCACATCCGGGACATTTACTGTGGAGGCAATATTGATGCCGCATCTGCAGACAAATACGCCTATTCTCGGCTCTTGTCCGCTGAAATCCTTTTCAGGGGGAAGTTCTTTCTTGACGGTGAGCGTATTCCGGTTTTCAGCGAGCATGCGGATCGCTACTCCAGCAGCAGCAGAAGCTTCCATGACCGTCTGGGGGATGTCCTTGGGAGCTTGAAAGGCGCCGGCAACAAATACGCCAGGTTTGGAAGTCGCTACGGGCTCAAACGTCCCTGTCCGACAGAAATGGTTTTCGTCCAAAGCAACGTCCAGAATTTGAGCCGCTCCCAATGTTGCATCAGAAGGTTTGATGCCCACTGCCAGTACCACCATGTCGAAGGTTTCCGTCACGAGTCTGTCATCCTCACACAGGTAAGTCAGATGAAGATTCTTTGTGACAGGATCCTCTACGACTCTACTGACCATGGAGCGTACAAAACGGACACCGCCATCTTTCTTGGCACGCTCGTAATACTTGTCGAAATCTTTGCCATAAGCGCGGATATCCATGAAAAAAATAGTGGGATCGATCGAAGAGTCATGTTCTTTGGCAATCACCGCTTCCTTGATGGAGGCCATGCAGCAAACTGAACTGCAGTGCGGCATGCCCTTTCTCCGATCACGAGAGGCAACGCACTGTATCCAGGCGATCTTGTGTGGATGCCCACCGTCCGACGGCCTTGTGACCACACCTTCGAAGGGGCCGGATGCGCTTAGTATCCGCTCCATTTCCAGGTTGGTTACCACATTGGGCATTCGACCGTGACCGAACTCGGATATTCTTCCTGTATCAAAAAGTTCATAGCCCGGTGCAAGTATGACTGCTCCTACATCTATTTCTTCCACTACATCCTGCTGCTCATAGTCTACGGCACCAGCCGGGCATACCTTCTTGCACACACCGCATTTCTTCCCGAGAAACAGACGGCAGTGTGCGGTGTCAATCGTGTACACCGAAGGTATTCCCTGAGCATAATCTTTGAAAATCGCCTTTCGGATATCGTGACCGAAGTTGTACTCATTGGGCACTTTGGTGGGGCACTTCTCGGCGCACGTGCCGCATGAAGTGCATTTTTCCTGATCAACGTATCTTGCTTTACGGCGCACAGTAACCCTGAAATTCCCTGCATCGCCCGATATCCCTTCGATGCGACTGTAGGCGAGAATGTCTATGTTCGGATTTTGAGCCAGGGTTTGCAGCTTCGGAGAAAAGATGCAGGCGGAACAATCGTTAGTCGGAAAGGTCTTGTCCAATTGGGCCATGACCCCCCCGATACAGGGTTTTTCTTCGACCAGATATACTTTGAATCCCGACTCGGCAAGATCCAGTGACGCTTGAACACCGCCGATTCCTCCGCCGACCGTCATTATTGCACCGATGCCGTTGCTAGCCACGATGAAGCTCCATACTGTTTAGTGTTTGATCCTCAGATCCCCACAGCGTCTTTTAACAAAACAATAATTGGATGCCCTCAACTCTTCTGAAAGTGTCCGGAAAGATCACGCGTCCTGGACTGTCGGGCTACCTGATATCTTGCTTCAACACGGGATTTACTGTAACCGAATCCATTGAACTGCCGTTCAGACGGTGCCCAATCCTGGTCCGATGTTTCAATACTCAACCCAAGGTGATTGGCCGATCACACAAGCCCCTTTCCGTTTAGCATGCCTTGGGGAGAGACCATGTGCTTATCGAACCATGCACCGGTGCGCGGATCGCTAAATGCCAGACCCATGAGTTCGGTGAGGTAGAGTATCGGCACCTGGTAAACTTTGCCTGTCTCCCGTGAGATGTCAGCCTGACGGGTATCCAGGTTGGCTTGACACATGGGACACAGAGTCACCACTGCATCGGCTTGAACCAGCATCGCCATGTCCAAAATTTTTCGAGACAACTTAAGGACGATATCAGTACGGGTTAACGCGAGCGACCCTCCGCAGCAATCGGTTTTGTACGGCCAACTCAGCACCTCAGCACCAATAGCCTCCAGAAGGTGATCCATCTGCACGGGGTTTTCAGGGTCTTCCGGTTCTACGACGTCTACAGGGCGAACGGCAAGGCAACCGTAGTATGGCACGACACGTAATCCTTCCAGAGGTTTTGCCATGCGGTCTTTGATGCGGGGTCTCAGTTCTTCCAGGTGGAGCATGTCCATACCGGACATGATTTTGATACCACCTTTAAAGGGAAATCTCTCTCGTAGTTCCTTTTCCTCCAAAATTTTCTTGGATGCCGCTTTCATCCTCACATGGCAGCCGGCGCAAGGCGCTACAACATCGTAGCCGATTCTTTCGGCCGTCATCAAGTCTCGTGCGGGCAGCGCTGCTTCAAGATAAGCGTCAACCATGTGTGCGGAAGAGGCGCCGCAACACGTCCAGTCGGGAATTTCGCTGAGTGTCACTCCCAGCTTCTCGCAAACGCTTTTGAAAGACTCATCGAGTTCCAGTGCAGAACCTTTCAGTGAGCATCCTGGGTAGTAGCTGAATTTCATCGTTCATCCTCTACTGTTGTTTGGTAAATATTATAGCTGGTTGTAACTTTATTCGTATGATCTGATCTCAGGTTGAGATAGGGCTATCTCACCCGTATTCTTTCCTGTCGATGCCTTCTCCGGATAAAAACAGCGGCGGTTCTTGCTCTTAGTTAATGATCAGTGTTAGCCCTCGTACTGGTGATACCAAATTGACCCTCGTTTGATCGAGATCAACAGTAGCGAGCGGGAAGTGCTGATTGCATCGACCAATACTAGTCTCGGGAGTCAGTCATGTCAAGGGGAGATTCGTTCACTCAGCGGAATTAACAAAGACAACAAACAGCTCGACAGTCGCTCAAGAGTTTGGCAACGTATGCCGGAAACGATTTCAAGTGCAGGACGGTCTGGAACAAATTGCTCGACACATAAAATGTTGACATTTAGAAGCAGTGAAATCAGAATCTAGACTCCGGTGCAATGACGGCAACTCCGGCCGCATTGCAACCACGATCCTCGGCAGTCTTTCGCTGTGAGCAAAGAAGAGTTGGATAGTCCAGGCTCGGAAGCGCGGGGTCCCGGACCAGTTTTTACAGTGCTCAACGGGGCGTTGCATTTTGAACGTCAAGGAGAATTGTATTCATGGCGTCCATAGCCGACCTGTGTTGGACAACCTCCCAGGATCTTTTTGCAGACCTGGATCTGGACGCTCTGTATGTGCGGCAGCTCAGAGCTATTGGCGCCGAAGGAGACAGCCAATACCCGTGCCATCTTCTCGTTCATACCGGTAAGATCACCATAGGTATTAATCTCGGGTCCAAAACTGATGTCACGCGCGGCAACATTTTTTCAAGGCAGTGAGACGGGGACGCACGATAGCGTAATATCGGTTTGGGACTTTTTGAAGGAGCCGGTAGATTGAAAACATTTGACTTGGCGAAACTAGTTTCCAGTCAGGGTGGTGAATACGTTCTCGGGATGAAGGATCTGCACACGCACGCGTGTTACATGATTTACGGGCTGCTTAAACCCGGTGAAGGTCAAAGACTGGTGAAACCTGGTGACGGTCACGAGGAAATATTGTGCGCCATGGACGGCCCGGTTCTGATGGATACGACGAGCGGCCAGGTTGTTCTGGAACAGGGCCATGCTGTTCACATCAAGGAGCAAGAATCTTTCTTCATATCAAATCCTTCAGATAAACCGGTTGTCTATATTATGGCGGGAGGCCATTCACGGTCGCATCACTAAACCTGATGCAAGTGAGAAAGCTATGAGTGGAAACTGATACGGCGACTTGGTGTAGTTACGATGTGGTCTTAACGAAGACTTATTTCCGGCCTGAGTGGTGGAATTGGTAGACACAAGGGACTTAAAATCCCTTGGGGCTTGTCCCCGTGACGGTTCGACTCCGTCCTCAGGCACCATCTCAGAAATTGGACCACCAATCCGACAATCACGAAACATACTCCGTACCGGATCGGCTTCCCGTTCTTGGGTGCATCACCGTCGTGCTGCACGCCGACACCACAGATCTTTTTCCCCAAACCGTCTATGACAGGAACGCCGATTGTTGTTGAAGTGATTCGTCCGCAATTTCAAACTATTGACTCAAAAATGGCAAAAGTATGGATCTTAAGATCAAGGGTTGAAATTGTCAAGTTTTAGCAAACCCTCTGGCACAGCCACAGCTTGTTACTCCTCGAAAGACTTCCCGTAGCCGCCCTCGGAACTCTCTTCTCTCCAAGCTCCTCCACGTAGCCCCTGGTGATCCTTCATCTTTTCGTAGTAGTCCAACTCCTCCTGGCATCTCACACAGAGTCTGGCAGCGGGAAAAAGCCTAAGGCGTTGTTCGGGAATCGGCTCACCGCAGTCTTCACACATTCCATATTCCCCCAGCTTCACACGTTCCAGGGCGTCCTCGATCTCCTTCAACTGTCTGTGCTGTCGCATAGAAATCTTTGCATCCAGTTCGCGTGAAATCTCTCCCGTGGCCAGATCTATCTCGTCACCTTTCTCGATGGCGTCTATATTTCTTCCAACCTTTATTGAGGCCAACTGACCGAGCAAGACCTCTTTGGGGTTAAAGACGCCAGGTCGCTCAGTCGGAGATTTCTTGGCTTCCCGGACGTGCGCGCTCAGCGCCGGCGTCTGAGCCAGGGCCGTCGGGCCTTGGGGCTCCGTCCACTCTTCTTCATCAACAATTCTATAGTAGTTCTTTGCGTCTTCAACCTTTCTCTCAATCTGGCCTTTTTGGACTTTCCCTCTGACGCTGTTTGGCACGATGCCGAGCGCCGCCGCTATCTCTTCACGGGTCATCCACATACTACGGACTCCTTAAAGTTTACGTTTTCGTACGCGTAGGTAATCACTCCATTGGTTGCGCGCAAGGCCGATAAACTTGATAAGCACTGCTTCCAATCAAACTGGGAGGAATTTTCCTGGAATTGCTGGACGGCTCTTTGGATCCGTCTGTCAGCCGACCGCCGGACCCGGATTCTAGTTAGTTAATGAAATCAAAGTGCTCCCTGCCCTCCTCTTCCAGAGGCATGGCAAGGGGTAGCATGGAGGCAGGATTTTACTTTAGGGCTGTATCCCTGTCAATTTTTATTTTGTTTTTTCAACGCCAGTGAATTTGCCTCCTTCAATGGGGCAGTACGCCAATCGCTGTTATGGCCCCCTTAAGCTTCAATCAACGATCAAAAACGGAAACCTGTGCTACAATGGCCGAACAAAGGATGGAGGTTCACGCATGGCCGAAGGATTGAACAGGATCATCTTGCTCAGCGCCATCCTGATCGTGGCATTAACTGTTTTACCAGGCATTGAGAGCAGGGCCTTGGCGTTTGAGCAATTCTCGGAGCAGGCCGGAAGAGAAAATACGAAAGATTCCGATTTGGACCAGTCGGTTCGTCCGGCCTTCGGAGATGACTTTAGCCTGGGGGCTTGTCAGCAGGAGTGCAGGTCCAAATTCGGCATAGATCCATATTGGAGGGGGGGTGGAGACAGTTCAGTATGGCGGCTCTATGCAATCTGTATTCAGGACTGCAACATCAAGTTTTGGAAGGAATACGACAGGCGAATGGACGAACTCAAAAATTTGAAACTCGATTGATGATTCACGTGATTTCGTAGAAGGTGGGTTTTCAGGTGAAAGTCTTAACAGACACGACATTTGATGAGTTCCGAGCAACTGGAGCTTATGAAGCCCTCGGCCTATCTCATAAACGTCTCCAGGGGTCCGGTTGTGGACGAAAATGCCCTGGCGGCGGCTCTGCAGGCCGGGAAAATAGCCGGGGCAGGGCTGGACGTTTACGAAAATGAGCCACAAGCGGCGCCTGGACTATGCGATTTGAAAAACGTTGTTTTGCTGCCTCATGTGGGAAGCGCCACAGTAGAAACCAGGACGAATATGGCTTTATTGGCCGCAGAGAACCTTCTTTGCGGTCTCAGAGGAGAAACACCGCCTAATTGCCTCAATTACTCGGAGCCTTTTCGGGAGAATCAGTAGCAATTCAATCATACGAACCTTTTCTTGATCTCCTCAATATATTGAGCCACCCCTCCCGGTAGTTCCTTTTCTATTTCCTTTTTCGTAGCTTCCAGACGGCTCTTTACCAAAGGATTCTGCAAATCTGCCAAGTCTCTTATGGCTCCTCCTCTTTTGCCAAGCTGGAAGAGCAGTCGTTCCTCCTCCGGCATCCCCAGGTATCGGTCGATAATTGCCAGTATAGCCGGCTTATCACCCGGCAATGTCCCGGTGATCTCCTCCAGCAAGTTCAGAGTATGGTCGCTCACAATGGTAGTTGATATGCCATCAAGCCTTTCCACAAAGGTCCTTATTTCTCGCACTATCGCGTCTTCATCCGGGGGCTGAAAGGTTCCGGCTCGAACCATTTCCATTAGTGGAGTGTCGCGTCTCACATAAAGCGAGCGCAATCTCACAAAATCAGGATCGATAGCGTTTATGACCCTTGCTGATTCATTGGCGTGCTCTTCGGTGAGTTCCGTCCCCCCTATCCCCGGGATGATGTACAGACAGAGTGAGATCCCGGCCTGTACTACTCGTTTTCCCCCTGTAATGAGTTGCTCGGCCTTGCATCCTTTCTCAATCATTTTAAGTACTCGGTCAGAACCGGATTCCATTCCTACGTGGAGCCGAGTCAGCCCAGCTTGTCTCAACCGGATGAAATCTTCCACAGACTTACTCTTAAGCGTAGAAGCCCGAGCGTAGGATGTGATCCTTTCAACTTTAGGAAAGGCTGTTCGGATGTGATTCAAGACAGTCACAAGTGAGTCGGTTGACAGGATAAGGGAGTTTGCGTCTTGCAGAAAGACCGTGTCGCCGCCTGAGGCTATCCAATAGGCCACAGACCGGAAGGAATCCGGAAGACCGGCATCGTGAAGTACGTGGGCAAGGACTTTTTTGCTTAACAGGCCCCCCGAACCTAATTTCCAGGAAATTTCTTTGATGCTATCAGCTACAGCCCTGGCAGAGTCAATATCGGCCTTTATCTCTTCCGTAGTCCGCCTGGAAAAGTTTTTGCCCTTATAAGTACTGCAAAAGGCGCACCTGTTCCAAGGGCAGTTCCTCGTGACTCGTATGAGAAGACTTCCAGCCTCGCTAGGAGGCCGGATGGGTCCCTGTTCAAAGTTTAATGCTCTATCCATATCTTGTCATAGCCCCATCTAAGTGTAGTTTTCGGCAGCAAATCCGTAAAGAGACCGGCTCAGTATAACTGAATTTGTGCCGACACTTAAGAGATGTGCATCTTTTGGAAGAGTTGTAAGGGAATAAAGAGAAGTTATCAATCCCCACCGAAATTGCTGCTGCCACAGAAGACGGTGTTTCCAGTCTTGTTATATCAATAGGTTGAAAGGGCAAGCGAACAGTAAAGGCCACCCCGGCGTTGTCTCCAGAGAATTCAAAGTTGCTAATTATGAGAAAACAGAAGGATAACAAGCGTCGCCAGGGTGGGCTGCCAACTGATATAATTTGTCAGAGAGCACAGAGTCCACTGCAATATTGATCCATATTAACATTATTGCCCATTGAGCCGTCAGGCAAATTATCTCTGTACTCCTTCAGGTTCATACACTGCTCGCAAGGGTTGTAAGCGGAGTGGTAGTGCGTTACTTTGTCTTTGGACCTGGAGGACATGTGAATTTTGAGATCCCTAATATCACTGTAGATCCTCAAACAGTGACGTGCATTCCAGCGTCCTCTGAATACCCTGCAGGTCACCGCATAATGATCGAGCCACAATTCCCGGTCCCTTTCCATGGCGACCTCTCTTTCTCGCAAAGGCGCGGTGCGGCGTAATCATTTTGCCGTTAACGGAATAGTCTTGAACAACCCCTCATTTTTTGTTGGTTGTGACACCTTGCACTCCAAAATGTTCCTGGAAACAGATGACGCCGGCAGTCCTACCGATGATTGATCATCAATTAACGATTGACTCATATCTCTATTAATGCTAGGTTTTATCGATGAACGGGCATAACCGAGGGCTGCGAGACCAGAGAAGCACTACATGAGCCGAAACGCACGACGCAGGCTTGAATTGCCTCCAAAACTACTCATCTCCGCCTTTCTTGTCGTAGGCGCATTTGCCGCCGCTGCTTGTTTCTTTTTTGTCCCATCATTTTCGAGGAGCTTCCCTTTTGCCTGCAATCTTCCATCACCTAGTTTGGATGCCAATTTGGAGAATTCGTGCGCTACCTCAGATAATTCAGTCACTGACAAATCTTCCGGCCTTGTCAATGGTTGCCAGGAAATTGAAGAAGTCACAGGCCCGGGAGACACTCTGTATTCTTTGCTCAACGAGAACATTGCCGACGAGGTCGTCGCTGAAACGGTTGCAAGCAGTATGGCCTCGGCCGTTCAGACAAGCCTGAACAGACCCTTCGACACCCGTAGCCCACTCAAGCCCGGAAACAGATACAGCATAACGGTTGACCGCGATGGTCAGTTCCTGAAAGCCACCTTGGAGTTGGAACCCTCGCAAGTGTTCCATGCCACAGGTCAGGATGGCGTCATAAAAGCATGGCGGGAAGAAGTGGTGCTCGAATTCAAAAACGAAATCGTATACTTCCCGTTACACGGAGACGTAACAGAGTCTCTGCTGAACGCCGGCGAAGGGGTTGAACTCGCACTCAAGCTGACCACGGTTTTTCGATGGGACATCGATTTCCGGTCTGAGTCTATGCGCGGAGATATGTGCAAAATACTGTTCGAAAGAAGATATGCAGATGACAGGCCCTCTGGTTATGGGCGGATCTTGTGTGCGGTGTACGAAGGGAAAAAAACGGGCAAGAAAACGGCTGTACTTTTCAATAATGAATACTACGATGAAAACGGCTTAGAGTTGAAGAAGAATTTTTTGCGGTCGCCGTTAAGCGTTATCAAGGTGACATCCAGATACGGTAGCCGATTTCACCCAGTCCTGAGAGTGTGGCGTAAACACAGCGGAGTGGATTACGGGGCCCCTATTGGAACGCCGGTGTGGGCCGTTTCAAATGGGGTGATAATCTTTTCAGGCTGGCACAATGGCTACGGTAACTATGTGTGCGTCAAGCATGAAAACGGGTATGAAAGCCGGTATGGACACTTGCACCGAGTTTTTGTTCACAAGGGACAGCGTGTGAAGCAGAGACAGAGAATCGGTTTGGTTGGGATGACCGGATTGGCAACCGGACCTCATTTGGATTTCCAATTGCTTGCTGGACAAAAGCATGTGAACCCGCTTGGTGTAAAAATGGTTAGGGAGCTACGCAATATCCCAAGTCCTCTCAAGAACAGATTCGTGTCCGTGGCTCAGCAAAGACTTCTTTGCCTGGGTGGAACAGTTTTGAGCCAGCGATGAGAGCCTGTAAATCAATTGAAGGTACAATAGGTTCCCACCTGTCCATACAAGCGAGCGCCTCACCGGGCTGAGCGAAATGCCGGCTTGACTTTTACGTATCCCTTTTGGTAAACTTCATTCCTTCCAATATCTTATCATGAGAGGGCGCTATGAAGGGAGTCGTACTGGCCGGTGGCTTGGGTACCAGACTTTATCCCCTGACCAAAATCACCAACAAGCATCTGTTGCCTATTTATAACCGGCCCATGATAACATACCCTGTAGAGTGTCTTGTAAGGGCCGGCGTAAAAGATATTCTTGTCGTTACAGGCGGAAATGATCCCGGCCACTTCCTACAGCTTTTCGGCAATGGAAAAGAATACGGTTTGGACCACATTAACTATGCCTATCAGGAAGGAGAAGGCGGGATAGCAGACGCCCTTTCTCTGGCCGAAAGCCACGCTGATGGAGGCCCAATTTGCGTAGTGTTGGGCGACAACATTGTGGAAAAAAGCATACGATTCGCTGTAGATGAATATAAAAAACAGCCCGATGGAGCCAAAATACTACTCAAAGAGGTGGCCAATCCCGATAGATTCGGGGTGCCGCTATTCGATGGAGACAAGATAATCCGTATTGACGAGAAACCGGAAACCCCTGCCTCTTCTTATGCGGTGATAGGTATATATATGTATGATAACTTGGTTTTTGATTTCATAAAGACTCTGTCTCCATCCGCCCGCGGTGAACTGGAAATTACTGACGTAAACAATCTCTATATCGAGCGAGGTGCAATGAGTTGGTCCGTCCTGAACGGATGGTGGACAGACGCCGGAACCTTTGATTCCCTACTTAGGGCTTCCGGTTGGGTAGCTCAGGGAGGGGCGAACAAGGACTGACTTTGATGACCAGTCGAAAGAAATTCAAGGAACCTGAATCCAAGCCGATAGAAGGTGTGATAATTCAACCTCTCAGGGTAGTACCCGACGAGAGAGGTCGTCTCATGGAGATCATGAGACGTGACGACCCCTTTTTTGGCGGATTTGGTCAAGTTTATCTGTCCACAGTGTACCCCGAGGTAGTTAAGGCTTGGCACTATCACAGGGTACAGATAGATCGATTTACGTGCATCAGAGGAATGGTGAAGGCGGTTCTGTACGATGATAGGGAGGGTTCGCCCACCCGTGGTTGTCTGAACGAGATCTTTGTGGGGGAACACAAACCTTGCCTGGTCGTGATACCCTCCGGAGTATATCATGGTTGGAAATGCGTCGGAGAACATGAGGCCTATGTGATCAACGTTCCATCTGAGCCATATAATCGTTCGGACCCTGATGAGTACCGTGTTGATCCTCATCAAGGGGGTATCCCTTACGACTGGTCAAGGAAAGATGGGTAGCAGGAAGAGAGTTAAGGACTTAGCTCTTTAAAGGACGGCCCACCTGTCTAAGAGCGGTATGGCGCAAGAAGACGATCTTAATTCCCCAAAGCACCTGAATACGCATACAAAATGGCCTAATCCGAGGTTTTCATGAGACTTCTGGTCACAGGCGGTTACGGTTTCATAGGTTCCAACTTCATCATACACATGCTGAAGTCCCATCCCGAGTTGACAATTGTTAATCTCGATTCACTCACCTACGCCGGCAACCTGGAAAATCTCAAAAGTCTGGATCAACATGATAGCCGTCACCGTTTCGTACGAGGCGACATCGCAGACAGGGAATTTGTGCGGTCGCTGTTGACTGAAAAGCCTGATGCAGTAATAAACTTTGCTGCTGAGTCGCATGTGGATCGCTCGATCATAGACTCTTCAGAGTTCATCAAATCTAACATATTAGGGACTCAGGTTCTTCTCGACGTATGTCGTGATTACGGTATAAGTCGTTTTGTACAAATTTCAACCGATGAAGTATATGGTTCTTTAGGGCCTGAAGGAGCGTTCACTGAGCAGAACCAAATAGCCCCCAACAGCCCCTATGCGGCCTCAAAGGCCGCAGCCGACTTGCTGGTCCGCTCTTACTACAAGACTTATGGGATGAACGTCGTAATAACCCGATGTTCAAACAACTACGGCCCGTTCCAATTCCCGGAGAAACTCATTCCTCTTATGATTACAAACGCTCTTCAAGGGAAGGAGCTGCCTGTTTACGGTGATGGATTGAACATAAGAGATTGGATACATGTTACAGATCATTGCAGAGCGATAGAGGAGATTCTGACTAAAGGTGTTTCAGGAGAAGTTTACAATATAGGCGCGGGTAATGAGTTCGCAAACATAGCGATCGTGAGATTGATTCTCAAACGGCTTGAGAAACCCGAATCGCTCATACGTTTTGTCGAAGATAGACCAGGACACGACAGAAGATATGCCATGGACGCGTCCAAATTGAAGAGAGAGCTTGGATGGAAGCCTGAGATCAGCTTTCAAGAAGGGATTAATCAGACCATAGGCTGGTATATGAACAACGAAAACTGGTGGAAACGAATTAAGACCGGAGAATATCTCACTTACTACGAAAAATGGTATGGGAACCGCTAGATACAACCATAATTGCAACTTCGATCTGGCGTGGCGCCCCCTTTCTGCCATGCCTTCGAACCTGACTCATACCCGTACAGTATGGTGGGCGTCTCGCTCGCCAACGGTACAAACATACAGGCTAGTTTCTATCGCATAAAAACTCGCTTTCGCTTCTTATAACAAGCAAGCAACTTCTCGTCTGAAAGTTTTTTGACCCATGCAAATTCAGCGGCGCAAGACGTCCGGAATTCTTATAGGAAGCGTTCCCATAGGCGATGGGGCTCCCATCGCAGTTCAGTCCATGACCAACACGGACACCAGAGACGTCGCGGCCACGGTTCGGCAAGTTCGGAGGCTGGAGATGGCTGGTTGTGAAATCATCCGTGTTGGCGTTCCGGATATGGAAGCTGCCCGAGCGGTGGGCAAGATCAAGGCCCGCATAAAAATCCCAATCGTTGCGGACATCCATTTTGATCACAAGCTGGCCTTAGAGGCTCTTCTGCAAGGGGCGGACGCTTTGAGATTGAATCCGGGCAACATAGGTTCGGTCCACAAAGTCAGGGAAGTGACAAGATCTGCAAAGGAGCGATCCGTTCCTATTAGAATTGGTGTGAACGCCGGATCTCTCAAAAAGAGCTTGTTGCAAAAATATGGGGGGCCCACTCCGGAAGCTATGGTTGCGAGTGCTTTGGAAAATATCGCGATACTGGAAAAGGAGAATTTCCAAGAAATAAAGATATCTCTCAAGGCCTCCAGCGTCAATTGTACTGTGGATGCCTACCGACTTCTGGCTGCGAGAGTGGACTATCCGCTCCACGTAGGTATTACTGAGGCAGGGACTCTGTTACCTGGAGCTGTGAAGTCTGCCATAGGAATAGGATTGCTGCTGTCGGAAGGAATAGGGGACACGATACGTGTTTCTCTGACTGCCCGACCTGAAAAAGAGATACAGACCGCTTACGCCATTCTCAGGGCCTTGGGAATCAGGGAGAAAGGGGTGGAGATTATTTCGTGCCCGACCTGCTCCAGGACTGAGATAGACCTAATAGGCCTGGCTCTGAAGGTTGAGAAGTCCTTGAAGCGTCTCCAGACGCCTTTGAAAGTGGCTGTTATGGGGTGTGTTGTCAACGGTCCCGGCGAAGCTCGGGAAGCGGACGTCGGTATTGCCGGGGGGCGGGGCAGGGGAATACTATTCAAAGGGGGACTTTCTGTTGGGACCTATGATGAGAAGGACCTTCTGTCTGCTTTGCTGCGCGAAATCACCAATATGACCGGAGAAACCTTTTGACGTCACATCTATGTGATTTTTTGAGAGAACTATCAAGCGACAACAAATGTCATCTACGCTCTATTTCCACAAGGGCTTTCAGGCACGCCTCAGTTTCTTTATAGGGGCCCGGCTTTTCCCACACTGGATCATCATAACGGTCATGACAGGTCAGGCAAGGCGCGATTCCCACTATCTTGCCAAGTTCTTCGGAGTTGAATCCGCGAGAAAGCTTGTGAGAAGTCCCCTGGAGTATCCGTCCGCTGGTGTCCACAACGGCCTCCAACGGGAAATCTATTTTGAGGCCGGAACCCATAGAATTGTAAATCGGCGCCACCTGAAGTTGTGACGTCTCCACTTTCCACGAGAGCAGGCCTTCTCCAAGGCCGAGTGCCTTGGCGTTCAAGTGACAGTCCACGCATCTGGGCACTTCCGTGCGGGTTGTGTGTGGGTGAGTAGGTCCCATAGAAATTGAAGAAAGACCGTTCTTGAGCTTCATGATCTTGGAATCATAAGGTGAAACAATCCTTCCTTTAGCATCCAATACCGTGTTCCACACCTGACATCCCGGCACCAGTATCCCCACCCTGCCACGTGAGTTTATTCCAAGTATGTTTCGTTCAAAACGAAAATAGCCTCTGCCTTCTGCCCAACGACCCGGTGTCATCTGTTCCGAAACATGATCCATGCCTTGGGCTCTAAAATCAATGAGTTGGTGACACCCATAGCACTGGGGACTCCACGCGCTGTGGCAGGAATCGCACTCAAGTCTTTCGTGGCCTTTGATTTTGTGACCGTTGCTCTTCCCGGTTACCACACTGACGGGGTGTTCTTTGCCGGTAAGCTTGCTGACTAGGCAAAACCCTTTTTCTGTTTGTCTGACATGAGGCAGTGGGCGTCCGCGGGAAGTTTTCAGGATGAGTTCTCCTTCACCTAGTTTTAGAAAGGGATAGCTCCGGGCAAGAGTTTGTACCAACGGGTCGAACTTTTGTACCGTCATAGTGCTCGGTGGCGTAGAGTAGCCGCCGTGACAGTCCTCGCAGCGGATTTCAATCTGGTCTTTCATCCATCCATGGACCACCCCGTCTCCCATGGTGTCTTGACCCGTGTGGCAGTCTATACATCCCATTGCCTTTTCGTGATGAATGTCAGGAACCAGATTTAACAGGAATCTCCCGTCACTCAGAGTATTGTCGTTCAATCCTCCTCGAACAAAAGGAGTGCCGTATTGTTCACTTTCCATTTTCCCATGATAGTTAAGTCCTATTCTTGCGCTCCTGTTGTGGCACGCCCTGCACCGTTCGTCTTGTATTCCAGCGGTTATGGTGTGTGTAGTGGGCCGGCCTGAAGCTTGCCTGTCAATGGTCGGATCGCCCCCACGGTAGCGTCCATCTTGGGAATACGGTGCATGGCAGGCTGCACATCCACTTAAGCGTCCCATATCAGTTCTTTGGACAGGACCCCATAGATGGCATGCGGCACAGAATTTCCTGAAATGACTGTCGGCCGGACTAAACTGCCCCGCAGCGGTTCGTTCATGCGGGACCGGCGCCAGGGTTGTTTTTCCGTCCGAGACCGATTTGATCCCGAACCTGGCAACAGGCTCACTGTCCAGACCCCACTGGAACCTGAGTATGCTGATAATTCCAGCATTAGTTGCCATTAGTGACTTGGGAACGTTGTTAACCCGATTAAGAAGCGGGTTCTCCCGGTCGGAGTGGCATGCTGCAACGCCTGAATTATTGCTTCCACAACTCAATGGAGCCAAGTCAAGCCGTGAAGGGTTACGTCCCCCCCTCAGGCCCAGGTGGGCCCCTTGGACGGTAAGATCCGAACCGTTTCCACCATGACAGATAACGCAACCGAATACCGAATTCGGATGGGATGCCGATAAATCTTCAATACCAAAATGACAAGTCATGCAGCGCTCAGAGGGTAATTTGCCTCCAAAGGGCCTGACTTCAATAACCTCGGGATTCCGTTGCCTGAGTACTTCTATTTCTGCCCGAATTTCTCGCTTTCGTTCGTCTGTAGGGCCGGAAGAGAAGTCACCTGCCAACCGGTCAATGGCCAGTGCTATTCCTTTGTTCTGAAATCCTTTCCATTCCGGGTTCTGATGACGATGCTCTACAAGAGCAAGAACCCCGACAAGTATTATCGAGGTTACCAAAATGACAATTCCAAGGGTGTGCGACCGTCTTCTCACGAAAAACACCCCCAGAGTGTGAGGCTGATTGTCAGTCCGAGGATGAAGAAGAAGGTTGCAGTGAACAGTTGGCGTCGTACAGGAATGATGGGTAAGAAAGCGCAGAGTACCAGAGTAGCCCCAGGGATGACGATGCCTGCCAGGGATGCCGCAAACCACCTGAGCATTTGCTGAATTCCCGCAAATATCCAGGGGGCCTTTATGTGAGTTCCAGGAATGCCGTAAAGTTCTGCAGGTCCCTGTATTGGAGCGTCTGAAACTGCCGCGATCGCGCTGATCATGGCGAGAGCGACAAAAGCCGCCACAGCTTCTTTATGGATAAGATCGGGAACGCCCTTGATTTTGGGAATGCTCACGTGGTGGTTGTGCATAGCTGAATTTCAGGCTTCACGTTATGAAGCTGAGCGGTCCTTCTCCGGTGCTCTTGTGTTTACATCCATTGATCTGAGAGTCTGCTAATCTTTGACTATTCTGAATCCTACCGTCCTGTAGTACCCCCGAGGAGAAGCCCTGTGACGATTCTGTATCCTTCTCAAGGCGTCCGGGGATGCCCATGAGCCCCCCCTTATTATTTTTTCAGTGCCTACCGATGGACCTTCGGGGTTTTCTGCCGGGCTCTCAGTGTAGTAATCCCACAAGTACCAGTCTGAACACCATTCCCAGACATTCCCAATCATTCCCTTTATGTCTCGAACACCACGCACTGCGGAAAACACTGGTTCACTATCAACTTCGGCGGAGACTTTCAGGTTATCGGTAGGAACATGGAGGGTAGTCAGCAGGGCAACCTTTTCCCATTCTGCGGAAGTTGGGAGCCTTCCACCCGCCCATAAGGCGTAATCTACCGCACCATACCACGACACACAGACTACGGGTTTGTCTTCAAAGCCGGGTTTTGGCCGAAAAACTCTACCTTTTCTCACCAGGGGGCAGTCCGGATTATCCAGTTTGACTCTGGGTATGCCATCTTTCGAGCTTTCTCCTTCATTGTTGAGAAAGTCGCAAAACTGTCTTACCGTGATTTCGTGCTTTGCCACATAGAAGTCCTTGAGGAAAACCTTGTGTCTCGGACGCTCATCAACTCTGCCTTCACCTTCCTTGCTTCCCATGTCAAAAGATCCGGAGGGAATAAACAGCATTTCCGAATAGTTGCCTTTTCCTTCTGCAACCTTGCTATTGTCTGGTGAATATGCGGGCAAAACGGATTCCCGTTGATCGTCAAAGGTCGGGGGAAGCGGTACTGACGGACCGGAAGGACATCCTGGAAGGAGCGGGCAATCCAACAGGTTGTAAGCACTAACAATTTTCGATGCAAGTCGGAGTTGCATAGCGTCGGAGAGTAATAGCGAGCTTTCACCAGCGAGAGGGGTTCCGGCACAAGTAAAAATAGCTACAATGCATACGGCATCCCGCAAGATTCCGGTATAGGTTTTCCGGACTTGCATTTCTTATTTAACCGATCTGAAGTCAGCCATGTTTGTGGGATCATCCAAAAATAAATAATTTCAGACTCCTCAGCCGTAGCCATTGCTTGTCTGAGCACCAATATAATGATACTTGTTGCAGATTCAGTCAAGAATCTCTAATAAACTTTCGGAAAAGTCCAGTACAACGGGACGGGCATGAATCCGGCAACAGAGCATCCAACGGACTGCTCTGGCAGACTATACTATGGGAGAAGCTGATCTGTTGCGTCGGGTTATCGGAAGGGACAAAGCTTCCGAAATGGCTGAACAGAAAAGCCGTTTTGACAAAAGAGCCGCGCGGAACAAGATTGATTCGGAAAAAGCTGCTCACATATTCGAACTCATGGTAAAGTTCTGCCGTTATAGTTTTAGTAAATCCCATTCAGCAGCTTATGCTATGGTCAGCTACCAGACCGCATATCTGAACTCATTACAAGCCTGAATTTATGGCCGCCCAGTTTGAGTTGTGAATCAGGACACCTTTTTGCCCTTGAATTGCCTGGAAGAGTACACTCCTTTCAAGCTGTAACGTTCCGCATGACCGACCGGCAAAGGAGCGCAGAAGGTAATACCACGGGCCTGCCCGTGAAGCTCATTTATTACATATGCTTACCCCCCCCCAAAAAACACTTTTGCAAGAGGATCGAATGTATTAAAGAAGATCAACAGGAGGGTGCCTTCAAATTGTCGCTTTGACAATTCACGGAAGCGGTGCCTTTATCGGAATTCGATGGCCATATCTGGTTGTTACAATTCCTTCCATCGTCCGATCTGGGGTGATCGAGCCGCTAAATGAGTGACCATCGGAATGCGATGCCCAGATCCTGTCCCCCTCGATTTTCCCAAACCAATGGTATGTCAACTTGTCGCTCATCGGGGGGTAAATGTGTAGTACACCCTTTATTTCATTGTTTCGGCGTTGGGCAGTCCCGCGAACCTTCACCCCCATCACTTCGGTTTCCCAGTTTCGAGGGGGACTCCAGTCAGCAGACTGTTGCGCCCGTACCCCACCGTTGCTCGCATGTGCCTGACCAATACAGACTGAGTCTAAACGGCAGAGTGGAACGACTGTAAGCACGCAAAACAAGGCTAGAGGCAACGTCGTCGTATGCATTCTTATGCACCTCTTGTTTCCTAACACCCTAGTGTTCTGTTACCGTATTAGCTATACAATACGAATGGGCCCTGCCTATCCATGTCTCATGTGGAAATCAGTAGCACCTTTACCAATGAAAGCAGAAGAGCGAAGCCAGTTGGAGGTTTGGGTCCGCTCCAAGACATCATCTCAACGATTGGCTTTTCGGGCACAGATTTGTCTCTTGGCCACCGATGGGCTATCCAACAATGCAATCGCAAAAAGATTCAACACGTCACGACCAACGGCGCTTCTCTGGAGAAGCCGATTCGAGGATCAAAGTCCCAAGGGTCTTGCAAGGTGTTGAATCTCAGATAGAAGATTTCATCGAAACAAATAACCAAAACACTAAACCCTTTATCTGGACCAAGAATGTCGATCAAATTCTTGAAAAGGTCAACCGTTGTAAATCTACTATGGGGACACTATACTAGTTTCAAAAGAACTCAGTTGAGGCTGTAGTGTAATTCAGTCATCTTTAATGGCTGCCCTACTTTCAAAACCCCATTTTCGTCAATTCTTGCAACTCCTTTATGGCTTTTTTATTACCTTGGTCAGCAGCTTTACGATACCATTTAAGAGCCTCTTTATAATTCTGGGGAACCCCTTGACCTTCATAATACATGAAACCAAGGAACCTCTGAGCTATGGCATCCCCTTGGTCAGCAGCTTTGCGATACCATTTAAGAGCCTCTTCATAATTCTGGGGTACCCCTTGACCTTTATAATACATTCTGCCAAGGAACCTATGAGCTACGGCATCCCCTTGGTCAACAGCTTTACGAAACCATTTAAGAGCCTCTTCATTGTTCTGGGGAACTCCTCGACCTTTATAATACATTCTACCAAGGAACCTCTGAGCTATGGCATCCCCTTGGTCAACAGCTTTGCGAAACCATTTAAGAGCCTCCTCATAATTCTGGGGTACCCCTTGACCGTTATCATACATGAGACCAACGAACACCTGAGCTATGGTATCCCCTTGGTCAGCAGCTTTGCGAAACCATTCAAGAGCTTCCTCATAGTTATGGGGAATCCCTTGACCAAAATAATACATAGAACCAAGTTTCACCTGAGCTTTGGCATCCCCTTGGTCAGCAGCTTTACGATACCATTTAAGAGCCTCCTCATAATTCTGGGGTACCCCTTGACCAAAATAATACATGAAACCAAGGACTTCCAGAGCTATGGTATCCCCTTGGTCAGCAGCTTTGCGAAACCATTTAAGAGCCTCTGCATAATCCTGGGGTACCCCTTGACCAGAATAATACATAGAACCCAGGAACCCCTGAGCTTGGGCACTTCCTTGGTCAGCAGATTTACGAAACCATTTAAGAGCCTCTGCATAATCCTTGGAATTATAAGATTTGAGACCGATTACATAGGCGTCTTGTGCGTCATCAACCGCTAAACTTTGCTGAGCAAAACAAGCAGAGATAATTACAATCCCGATAACGAGAATGCCTAGCGTTCTCATGTCCCCTTCTCCCTTGACCAGTACGGCCTAGTATGCGGATTATTGTGACCCTTCTGATACCAGTGGTCTTTATGTGTCAGATAGTGGTTACCTCAAAACTATGGCTTAGGACCTTGGGAGGTCTATCTTCTCACTACGAGAAGGTCACATTCAAGTACTATTGCAGACGGCGGACGAAAAGTGCGGCACCAGTTGCATGATTAGCCTTTCATATTTATGTCTGTCAAGGTTTTCCTCCTTTCAGGTTTGTGATTGTATGTGGTTGGGTGTCAGAGAAGCCCGTTTCTTGACATGCCTGAGTCTGTAGCTTTCTCCATTTGCTTCGAGAATATGGACTCTGTGGGCAAGGCGGTCGAGCAGAGCGCTGGTGAGACGCTCGTAACCAAGTATCTCGGTCCAGTCCTCGAAAGGGAGATTCTTAGTGACAAGGACTCTCTGACGCTCATAGGCGCGGTTTGACAACCTCGAAGAGGAGTTCTCCCCCTGCTTTGGAAAACGGCACATATCCCAATTCGTCCAGTACCACGAGTTGCTGGCGTGCCAGTTGTCTGTGGAATCGTTGGAGAGTCCTGTCTTCCCAGGAACGGGTCAGGCTGATCAATTCCACCGCAAGCTCGGATTTCGTCTTGTAATTCCCTCCGGCAGGTTTGACTTTAGCCTTCCTTGGCCACCACAGACGGGCTGCATAGGGAAGACAAAAGGCCCTGTCTGAAATTCCCGGCAATTGAACCACCAATCCGATAGTCACGAAACATACACCGTAGCCGATCGGCTTTCCGGTCTTGGGTGCATTACCATCGTGCTACGCCGGCACCACAGATCCTTTTCCCCACGTGACTGTTAAGCGTGTCGTCCACCACGGTTTCATATTCCACCACTGCACCGGGCAACAAAGTCTCCGCCATGGTCCTAAACACTTCAAAGGCTACTCTGTCCAGTTCCCACTTGGTCTTGCCAAGGAACTTATATATCGTTGCGAAATGCTCGGACTCGTGTAATCCAGTCGCCAGAATCACCTGAGTGATCGTGTGCGTTCCAACGGTGAGCGCCCAACCGGTGATCAATATAGCGAAATGCCTCAAGCTTGGAGCAGTCCTTGAAACTTATCTTGTCAATCCCAAAAGGCTGTGGCAAATTCCTCTTGGCCATCGGCGTTCCCCTTCCCATGTTTTTTTCCAAAAACGGGTATGGCAGGAACGCCGATTGTTTTCAAGTGATTCATCCACAATTTCAAACTATTGATCTAATAAAGGCGAAACTTTAGTTAGGAAAGGAGTAGTCGAAATGCGGTGGCGAAACAGTATGATCGGCATAATAGCATTTGTAGCGGCCGTGATGTTAGCCTTGGTCGTCTGTTCTTCCGATCCCACGGCGGCCCAACAAAAGAAACCAAACTTCATCATGATCATGACCGACGATGTAGGTTGGGGTGATTTGGGATGCTATGGAGGTGGCGAGAACCGTGGTTGCCCAACGCCCAACCTGGACCGAATCGCCTCAGAGGGCATGCGCTTCACAAACTATTATGGTCAGGCAAGCTGCACCGCAGGCCGGGCTTCATTCATTACAGGCCGGATTCCTATTAGGACGGCTCTTTCAACCGTGTTGATTCCAGGAGACGCCAATGGCCTACTTAATGAGGATCCCACTATAGCCGAGGCCCTGAAAAGACTTGGGTACCAGACGGCTCAGTGGGGTAAATGGCATCTCGGTGACCGTCCAGAAACTTTCCCAACGGAGCACGGCTTTGATGAGATGCATTATATGCTCCCATATTACGCGGGCGTTTACGCATACGACTATCTGCCCTTGCAGCCCGATTTCCCGACACACAACAAGAAATTCATGGAGGCCTGGAGCAAGGTCAACCTCAGCCAGTGGGAAGGTAAAGCCGGAGAAGCCCCCAAGATTATGAAGAAAAAGTTTGGCTATGAGGACCTGGCGACTGTTGATGATATCATTCGTGAAGATGCTGCCAATTACATTAAAAAACACGCCAAGGACGATAAGCCGTTTTTCATGTACATCTGTTTTCTAAAGGTGCATAACCCTAACAATCCCTCCCCGCGTTTCAAGGGAAAATCACCGGGTGGCGGCCGCTATCTCGACTCTCTTATGGAGTTGGATGACAACTCTGGTCAAATAATGCAGGCCGTACGTGACGCGGGTATTGCTGAGAACACTCTGGTTGTATGGACCACCGACAATGGGGCATGGGTGGATGCCTGGCCCGATGCGGGTTACACTCCTTTCCGCGGCATGAAAGGGACCTCCTTCGAGGGAGGGTTCAGAGTTCCCGCGATGGCATGGTGGCCTGGGCATATAAAGCCAGGCACAGTGGCCAACCAGATTATGTCTCACATGGACTGGTGGCCCACATTTGTCAAGCTGGCTGGAGGAACTCCCCCTACTCGCATTTGGAAAGACAACTACGGCAAGGACATAGTCTTTGATGGAATTGAAAACAGCGACTTTATTCTGGGAAAAGGGCCATCCAACCGAGACCATTTTTTCTACATTAATGACTTGGCGTTTGGTGGCTTACGAGTAACCAATTTCAAGCTATTGTTCACGGCCAAAGACACTTGGCTTGGGCCTGACCTGAACCTGGCCTTTCCTGCGCTTTATAATCTCTGGTGGGACCCGGGTGAGCAGTATGACGCTATTTTTAATGGCGCCGCACCGACGCGGGGTGACCTGAAAACCTCTCCTGGGAGATACGCGGGAGAAGATCACGGTTGGATCGTCGAAATGGCACAACCGTTTTTCGAGCAATTCTTTGGTGAGATCATAAAATGCCCCAACCGACCCACAATACCAAGCGCTGGTTCCATAAGTCAGTTGGTAAATGAGTTTAACACATCTGGCCTGAGACGTCTCATTGAACTTCTGGAACCATCATCCCAGAAGAAGTAAGATCATTTGCGTAGTATTTGCTCCTGTGTCATGAGGTTTAGCCCCGTTACGCATGGGAATTTCCATCACAACTGTCCGGTTTACTCTCCGATAATAACGGGATGTTATTAAGCTGGAGAGCCAATTGCATTCGCATTCAAAATGGGCTGTCGTGTTATTTCAAGATGTTACCCTCCAAAGGAGGAAGATCTCATTTGAAGGCAGAGCCATTATGGCTAGAAATGTCACAGCCTTTAAGGCCGGATGGTCCAACTTTGTTAGGCTAACTCCTACCGGCTTCCGTCATTGAGAGTGCATACAGAAATGGGTATGGTCTCCCTAGCGCAAGAAAGACAAGTTTTCTCAGTATTATCTGATTGATAGAGGTTCACAGAATTCACTCGTCATGAGTTCCATGGCCTAGGTCTTTCGCATGGATCCCCTACCCTTCTGACTTCACGATACTAGCCCAACTTCGACGTGCAGTAAGTATGCCAAGCCTGTTTTTGGGGGGTATGGCAACAAAAAGTCTCGTGATATCAGAATGAGGGTTTCTTAACGACGAATGTAGTGCCATAGAGTGGCAAAATATATCTTGACAAATAGGTAGTGGTATGCAACATGACGTGGCCTGTATATCA
>Ga0247840_10001153_pt1 | contig 52805 bp, 51 predicted proteins | sample LaCruzMarch2015__FD_192404 | JGI IMG/M metagenome (GOLD analysis project Ga0247840, IMG submission 192404) | Freshwater microbial communities from meromictic Lake La Cruz, Castile-La Mancha, Spain - LaCruzMarch2015_17m | ecosystem: Environmental > Aquatic > Freshwater > Lake | place: Spain... | reverse complement strand
GAGACCATTACCGGTACTGTGACCATCCCAAAATACACAAACGAGTTCTGGACGGCACGGCAGCGCCAGGCATCCTCGATCCACGAAATCTCGTATCGTGCCTGTTTCAAGCCGCAGCTCCCCCGCTTTTTTATTGATCTCCTGACACAGCCAAATGACGTTGTCTATGACCCGTTTTCCGGGCGGGGGACTACCGTTATCGAAGCCGGGCTTTCCGACCGGTGCGTGATGGCAAATGATGCAAACCCGCTCTCCCGGATCATGACCTGCCCGAGGTTTTTCCCTCCCTCAACAGACGAGGTTGCCATGCGCTTAAAGACCATCCCAAAAAACGGCGACCGGGCAGAAATTGACCTCTCCATGTTCTACGAGCCAGGTACCGAGCGGGAGATTGTCGCATTGCGGGATTACCTGTCAGAGAGAAAAGCAGCCGGCACGGAAGATGCAATCGACCGCTGGATCGCGATGGTGGCGACAAACCGGCTCACCGGGCACTCCCCCGGGTTCTTCTCGGTCTACACGCTCCCCCCCAACCAAGCGGTATCGCAGGTGAGCCAGAGTCGGATCAACCTGAAACGAAACCAGGTCCCGGTATACCGCGACACCCACAAAATCATCCAGAAAAAGACAAAATCCCTGCTTGCCTATCTCACGGAGAAAGAAAAACAGAACCTGAACCGTGCAGGAAAGACCGCACAGTTATTTACCGGCGATGCCCGGGCAACGCCATCCATTCCGGATGCAGCGGTCCAGCTTACCGTCACATCGCCCCCGTTTCTGGACATCGTCCAGTACCGGCAGGACAACTGGCTGCGGTGCTGGTTCAATGGGCTGGATGAGAATGCGATCGGCGCACAGATCACGATGGCACGTTCCATTAAGGACTGGACGGCGGTGATGGGCGCGGTATTTTCTGAACTCTACCGGATCACCCGGAGGGGAGGATATGTGGCATTCGAAGTCGGCGAGGTGCGCAATAAAACGGTCAGGCTTGAGGAGCATGTCGTGCCGCTCGGGCTTGCCGCTGGTTTTTATTGCGTGGGAATTCTCATCAACCAGCAGACGTTCACCAAAACCTCGAATATCTGGGGTGTTGACAATATGGAAGGGGGGACAAATACGAACCGTATCGTGGTATTCTGCAAAGAGCCGGACCCGGTTACGAGGCGGACCGGTTAGGAATTTTGCATAAAAAACACATCGCTTTTTGTAACACTCCACACATGTGGATGAGGAGTGTTCAGCACCGGTTGCAGATATACTGTATGGTCACTTTCGTGTGACGCATGTCGCCGGTTATCTGCTTCTTTGCGTTATGGAAAAAGATTTTCTGGCATTTCGCACATCGCTTGGGCTTGATCCGGTCCCAAACGGTCATGGGAAGTTCGAGCGAAAAGTCGGTCTTTGTCCATTCCTCAGGGGGTTTTTCCGCGTTCTGTTCGTAGGTCGCGACAAACTCCATGATCTGGTGGGGCGGTACACCCAGGTCAACGAATTTTTTAAAGACAAAATAATTAAAGATAACCCACGAGAGATCGGATCGGTCGAGGATTCCCCCATACTCCCCGAACGCCTCATCGAAATCTTCCAGTGAGCACCCGCAGAGCGGACATTTGCCTCCGACAAGCTCATCCAGAAAAACCTCTTCCTGGCACCCCGGACAGGTCGTGTGCGGGGCGTGCATGCGTGACGTCATTGTTACTCCACTGAATAAGGATATGGTAGTTGAGAAATATCGGGGTAAACAGCTGCTGCTGCGTCCGGTTTTTATCGGTCAATTATTGATCGGGAGGGCACTTATAGGTATCACCAGTGCATGTCAAAGCCGACATTATCATCAGGGCGAAGGAATGTACCGGCTCATCCTGATCCCAGCTCTTCCTGTTCCATAACAAGCGTCCCGAAGATTACTTTTTCCAGGACCTGTGCAACGAACTTGATCTGCATCGCTTTTTCGAGATCCTCGTTCCGGTGGATGTCTGCATAGAGCTGGAGCCGCAGGAGCGCAAACCGGAACCGGTCGAGCGTCTCGTCATCAAGTTTCATTGCTTCGCGGTAGACTGGTTCGAGGAGATCGGGAAATGCCAGTGGGTTTTCCAGGCATTGTATAACCCCATCATAAATTGAAATGGGCTCTTGCGTTCCGGTAAGAATCCGCATATAATCCATTGGCTTATCCTTCAACGACCCTGATGAGCTGTTCCATCACTGCATCAACGCATGCCCACGTGGCATTGCTGCCAGTATCGCCAGTCCGCCGGATGATGAACGGGCGCCCTTCATCTCCCGCCTTGCGCATTTCGATATCGAGTGGAATCGCGCCAAGGAACGGTACCGATAGTTCTTCTGCGATCTTCTTCCCGCCGCCTTTACCGAAGATATCGATCTCCTGACCGCAGTGGGGACAGAGCATCCCGCTCATGTTCTCGATGACACCGATGACAGGTAGCCCGAGCTTCTCGATAAATTTTGCCGCTTTGCGGGAGTCGAGCGTCGCCACATCCTGCGGGGTGGTTACGATCACGGCACCCCTTACATTGGGCGCAAGCTGCGCGATCGTGAGCGCTTCGTCACCGGTGCCAGGCGGGAGATCGACAACAAGGTAGTCAAGCGATCCCCAGTTGACCTCGGTTAGGAACTGGTTGATTGCCGCCATCTTCATAGGACCCCGCCAGATAATAGGGGTACTCGTATCCGGGAGCAGAAATGCCATGGAGATGACCGATAGCTTGCCAGTGATGTGAACCGGCTCGATCCTCTCTCCAAGAATCGCAAGCTTGTGGTCTTCGATGCCCAGCATCTTCGGGATGTTTGGACCGTGCATATCGAGGTCAAGCAGACCAACACGATACCCGTGGCTGGAGAGCGCAAACGCAAGGTTTACCGACACGGTGGATTTCCCTACGCCCCCCTTCCCTGACAGGACCATGATAACATGCTTTGCATCAATGTCTGCCTTCGCCGGGAGCCCGGGTTTTGCATCCGAGCAGTTTACCGCGCTCGCGCAGCCCGAACACTCATGCGAGCACTCTTCGTCGTTTTTCTTTTTGCTGGAATCAGGAATTGTATTCTTCTTTGCCATAGTTGCCTCCGGAATATGCGGTGCACATGTAAAATGTACTCTTACCGGTTATTCGCGAATGCCCATAAAGATGTGGAGTTTGCTGCACCGCACGCAGGTTTATTATAACCGGAGGATATGAGGCATGTACAGGAACGTGTATTGTATGGAGAAACTTCAGGTAAAAATTCCGGTCAAAAACCTTCCCAGCGCTTATACCGTGGATGGTGAGGATAAGTCCCCGGGGATTGGGGTAGGGGGCATCAACACGAAGATTACAAAGACGCTCGCCATCATCTGCAATGATCCAGATGCTCCCGGTGGCGGGTTCATCCACTGGCTGGCGTGGAACATCGATCTTGTCAATTCCATTCCGGAGAATATCGAAAAGGTCCCGGTTGTGACCTTTCCCTTAAAAGCAGTTCAGGGAAAGAACAGTTTCGGGAAGATTGGCTATAACGGACCCGCCCCGCCATACGGGCAGACCCACCGGTATATCTTCAAAGTCTACGGGCTTGACACCGAACTTGCAGTCACTCCCGGTGCGGGAAACGATGAACTCGTAAAGGCGATGAGCGGACACGTTGTCCAGTATGGTGATACCTTCGTGACATACGGGAGGTAACTCCGAACGCCTCACTCCGGTTTTTACGGCAAATGCGCTCACAGGTTCCCCGCGAAACCCGTGCTTTCGTCACCATTAATAGCCCCGGGCACAAAATTGACGTGAACATGCACGAGAGTCCGGAGAATAAACGATTCCATACACACGATCCCGAATCCATTACCCGTACCTATACGGCACAACGGGAAGCACTGCTCTCTCCCCTTGCTGCAACGAGCGCTGATGCGGTGCGGCGCCAGGATAAGAAGACGGCAGACCTCCGCACCCCGTACTCCCGCGACGCCGACCGGATTATCCACAGCCGGGCGTACACCCGCTATATCGACAAAACTCAGGTCTTCTATCTTGTCGAAAACGACCACATCACCCACCGGGTCATCCACGTCCAGCTGGTCTCGAAGATCGCCCGCACTATCGGCAGGAGCCTGCGCTTAAACGAAGACCTCATCGAGGCAATCGCGGTCGGGCACGACATCGGGCATATCCCTTATGGGCATTTCGGGGAAGCCTGCCTGTCCGCCCTCTGCGAACAGTACGGGATTGGGAAATTTTACCACAACGTCCAGAGCGTGCAGTTCCTTGACCGGATTGAAGCCTGCGACCTGACCATGCAGGTGCTGGACGGGATCCTCTGCCACAACGGCGAGGCTGACGATGTGCGCATCGAACCGGAGCCGTGCAGTGACTGGGCGATGTTCGACCGGAAGGTGCATGCGAATGTAGCCGGGAATTGCCCCCCGGCACCAATGACACTTGAGGGATGTGTCGTCAAATTTGCCGACACTATTGCTTATATCGGTCGCGACCTCCAGGATGCACGGGATGTCGGACTGATCGGTGATACTACACCAGTCCCTCACAACTGCAAAAAAGTTCTCGGAAATACGAACGGGGATATTATCAACACGCTGATCTATGATCTGTTAAGAAACAGCGACAGCGAGGATACCGGATATATCGCGTATAGCCCGGTTGTCGAGGAAGCACTTATTGCGCTGCGCTCGTTTTCAAAAAAATTCATCTATGATAACCCGAAACTGACGGCAGAGCAGGGTAAAATTGAACGGATGTACCAGATGCTTTTTGCCCGGTATATTGATAATCTTGCAGATGATGACAAGAACTCAAAGATCTTTTCTGAATTTATTGCAACCGTCTGGATCAACCCAAAGTATGTGGAATCCGCAAAACCCGCCGAACTTGTCCGGGATTTTATCGCGGGCATGACCGACCGGTACTTTGCAAAACAATTCGAAGAATGCGTCATCCCGCGAAGGGTTGAAGGCAGATTTGTATGACCGGTTCAAGCAGATTCAGTCATACTTTCCTTTTGGCTCTGCCCAGCCGGTGAACCCGCAGTAGATACAACCCACGCCATCACAATGGTGGCACTGCCGTTTTGGGGCAACGACGAGCACGGTCCCGGTTTTGTTGCAGTACGTGCACCCGATGCCTTCACAATGCCCGCAGGTTACCGCAACATACTCTTTGGGTATGAAAGTCGGCAAGCCGACTTTCATCCTGGCTTCCTTGAACTGGCCTGGTTCATCAGGGTTTTTTTCGACGGTCATTTCATGGACTCCGTTTTTCCCATTGTATCAGGGTCATAGACTAAGAATTGCATTTTTCACACATCCTCATCCTCATCAAGGTACCCTGCGAGTGCTTCGGATAGATCAGCAGCGGACTGGTACCTGTCCGCGGGATCTTTTTCAAGACATTTGAGGATAATCTTTTCCACTATTGCCGCCTCCGGATTATATTCTGACGGTGGGATCGGTTTTTCCCGCACGATTGCATTGCCAACCTCAACGATGCTATCCCCCCCGAACGGTATCGAGCCGGTGACCAGCTCATAGAAGACCACCCCCAGCTGGTAGATATCAGTCCGGGCATCAGTCCTTCCGAAATCCGTAGGCGAGACCTGTTCCGGTGCCGCGTAGGAAAGTGAAAACCCGCCGATGCTGGACTTATTTACTTCTGTTGCGATGATCTTGCTCATCCCCCAGTCCGTGATTTTTGGGACAAAGTCTGGAGTGAGGAGGATATTGTGAGGTTTTATATCCCGATGGACGATCCCGCGGGTGTGGGCATATTGCAGCGCATCTGCAATGCTGTTGATGATATGCACGGCTTTCCAGACCGGAATCGGTTTTTCCACTGCATCAAGCGATCCTGCAACATATTCCATCTCCACGTACGGGACCGGGAGGATGTTTACGGCAAGGATTTCTAAAATATTTAAGTGACGGAGCTTCTCCCATGCGGCAATTTCATTTAAAAAGCACTTGCCTGTCATCTCGTCAAAGCTTATAGGGATCTTGACTGCGACCAGTTTATCATCGGTCTTTCTATGAGCGGCAAAGACATGCGCCACCCCGCCCCGCCCGACATACCGGATTCCGGTATACTTGCTCTCGAGATCTTTTGGAAAATAGATCTTCTGCCCTGAAACCGCCGCATCCGGATCTTCTGCAACTGGCACCGTGGTGGCTGGTGCCGTTATTGTGGCACCGGAAGCAGATAGTTCCGGAATCGTATAAGGATAGGGAGCCGGTTCATCCGGAGCCGGTTTCCGGCCCCCCCTCTTTTTTGCATGAAGGATCAGAATGCCGCAGATCGCAAACAGTGCAAAAACTCCCAGCAGTGCAGGAATCCACGGCAGGTGATCCAAGCTGGGCAGGATAATAGCTGGTAAGGTGGAAACTGGTACTGGAGTGGCAGTTACAGATGCCGTGGGAGTTCGCGGGATTGGGGTTCCCACACCAAAAATGGTTACAACGGGTGTGGGGACGACCGGGAGTTTTACAACACCCGGTTCCAGTGTGGGTGAAATGTCGTGGTAGGAATCTTTCGGGTCTATGAGGGGAAAGAGATCCAGCACATCCTGGTTTGTGGATAACCATGGGTTTTGGATCCCGGATATGAGAACCACATAGGGCGTGTCTCCGATGCCATCACCATTTACATCTTTTCCGTGGTAATCACCCCAGTAGTTTCCCATCTGGCTGTCAATCTTTCTTCCGAGATAGGTGTATGCCATTACAACCGGAGATTCCCACTCAGATGTCGCACTTTTTGAGAGCACATTCTGGTTATTTGAAAACGTATTGTGGTAGATATGGGTGCGACGCGAGGATTCATCCAGCGTGATACCAACGGTATTGTCGAGAATGCGGTTATTTTCGATGAGATTATCCTTTGAGTCTTCAAGGGCGATCCCGGCACTGGTGCTGTCCGTGATGGTATTGCCGGTGAGGGAGTTTTTATCTGCAGATCTGAAGGATATTCCCACCGCATTGTTTTTTAGGATATTGTCTGCGACGGTGTTCTCGTTTGAGGCTATACGGATGCCTCCGAAAAGATTGCTGTTATGGATCTCAAAACCTTTTACCGTGCAGCCATCGGCAAGAATTTCGATTGCAGCCCCCTCATATTGCGGATCGATGAATGGCGCCCCTCCCCCGCTGTCTGTCCCAAGAAGAATGATCGGTTTATCAATCCGTAATCTCTCCGCATAAAGTCCGCTTCTTACAATTATTGTGTCGCCGGGCAACGCCCAGTTTATTGCCGTCTGGATGTTTGTAAACTCTGCACCGGATGAACCTACTGTATGTTCTGCTGCAAAAACTCCTGAAACCGAACAGGCTCCAAGAATAAGAACAACGACAAGAGTGAAACAGATCTGGCGGGTGATGCGCATCATGGCGTTCGCAGGCTCATCTCAATTCTTGCCCGGGGATATTTTGTTCATCGCTACAGTCCTCATAGGAATACATGACGTGGATCCTATGGAGTTTTTCCTGTTAAATTGCCTTTTGGTATTTTCGTTGTGCATGCGTGTGACGTCACCGGCTCATGTGCGGGTGGTATGACCATAATCAGCTTTACACCAGAGACCCCGTGTGCGAGCTCGATGATATCGCCATCATGTACGGGTGTCCGGTTATGCACCTCAAGCCTGCGGTTATTCAGCCGCGTTCCTCCGGTACTCCCGCAATCTTCGATATACCATTTGTCCCTGTCACGGACAAACCTGCCATGCGGTTTTGAGATACGGGTCACCGCCGTATAAGAGCCGGAGAGTGTAACATCCTTATCCTTTCTGTTATCGACAAGGCTTTCTTGATTGCCCCGCCCGATACGGGTAGCGTCATCTTTGAGCAGGAAAATTTTTCCGTCATCAGCGCCGCCCATCACGATCGCTGCAGGGACGTCTCCCAGAACTTCTTTTGAGAGTGTTTTTTTTACCGATTCAAGTCTCTTTGAGATCTCGCCGTCCACGATCTGGATCCGTGTATTGGAGAACAACCCGAGGTTCCGGATAATTGCCTCAAGCCCGCCCCGCACTGTCGAATACTTCCATACCGGATGAATGCCCTTCGATGTGGAGGCACCAAGTCCTGCCTCTTTTTTTATCAATCCGATACTCAGGAGCTTGTCGAGATGCTTTTTGGTATTCTCATAACTGGTCTGGATCTCATTTGAGATTGCCCGCGCATCCTTGGGGCTCTTTTCAAGGAATTTTAGTATCCTGAGCCGTGCGCTGCTCGAAAGAACATCGAGGTATTCGGAAAGTTCATTCAGTGAATCCGCAGGATCTTCGACAACAATTGTGGGAGACCGGTCTCTCGGTTTCATGGTTCTCAGTGCAGGTACGTTATTCTGCCGTTTATTAACCCTATGCACCCGGAAGGATAAGGGTATAACGGTTTTTTGGCTGTTCAGCCAGCAGTAAGATCCATGTCGCCTGCCACCACTAGTCCTGCGGCAGCGGGAAGCAGCGGTGGCAGGAACTGCGGGAGAAACACGAGACAAAAGTGGAGAAGCACGACCGGCAGGAGCAGCAGATCCGGGGATGGTCGAAAGAGCGGGCAAAGGCGAAGGGACACACTTCTGGATATGACGAGCTCGTATGCAGCGCTCAACGTCCGCCAACGGGCACAGCGGGTTTTGCCGGACGGGACGATTGAGCTCGTTGCGACCGAACAGGATTTTCTCGCGGCTGCTTGGCGGAACACGGCGCTCGATACGACCGGTGGAGGGCAGACATCGAAGTTGCTGAAATCGGAAAGAACCCTGATTGACACGGTGATGACGATGAACGTAAAGGAGTTCACGGTCAACGAATTACAGAAATGGATGGGACATACCCCCAACCATATCTGGCGTATCCTGCACGGGCGGATGGAGAAGAGCCATATCAACAGCGGAGGGCTTCTCGCGAAGTGCCCGGCTCTGGGGGTGGTCGAGACGATGACAATCGATGAGAATATTGATCCGGTGAAACGCCGGAAGGAGAATCAGTACATGTTTGATCCTGTGCAGTTCAAAGAGTGGAACCGGGGCGGTGGCGTGTTCCTGACTCCCGGTCCCGGTTTTCCGGACGATGACCTTAGGCCACCAGAAATGCCGAGGGGGGACGATGTGGTGATGGAGGGGGGAAGCAAGGGGGGATTCACGAAAACTGTAATGAAGGGTTATTCTTCCGTTCCGGGTTCAGATTGTACAAATAATATTACTATAGGTACTACGATTCCCCCTTTTCAAAATAGTATGAGAGATCCAATTTCCGGTGCGGTTGTATGTGATGATGTACACACTTGCTCTTACGGTTCCGGCAAAAGGGGGGATTCAGAAATAAAAACGCAGGATTGCAGCCGGACTCCTGATACGGATTCGCTGTGTGGAGATTTGGATTGCCGGATGAATCCCCCCTCCATCCCCCCTCCAGAAAATAAGGGAAATTCTCCTGCAAACCAAAGTGGTGTGATTCCGTTGCCGGGCTTGTGATCACGAAGGTTCTGGACCCGGGCGTGGCGCAGGAGGTGGTGGGGGTTATTAGTTCGTCCGGACTGTAGACCGGGATGAGATCTCATTTTTTTGTTTGTTGTCTGGGGGAGCCGGTTGCGGAGCGAGGGCGTCCACGGCGATAATCAATAATTTTTCAGAACAAACAAAAAAAAAGTTCTGTTTTCCTTAAGTTGCATCACATGAATACACTTCAATATTAATAACCTGAGGAAACCCACAATCATGAAGGTAATCGAGCAATTTTTGCTTTTCAGCAAAAAGCCACTCCGGTTTATTGCCCGGATACAACTCCACCTTCCAGAACGAATAGTGAGATCCGTTACTTCGCTGAGATATTTGGATGTCGGATACTGCAGCGCAATTATAAAATAAATTTATCAACCGTCTTAAGGTGTATTCAGCATCCTCATTTTTATTCCGACCTAACCGTTTCTGGATTAAGGTCTCAAGTGCTTTTGGTTGAGGTAATGGGGTCTTGTGAACATCACGGAAATTTATTCTATCAGTTCCTTTAATCCGGTTGCAATACTGACAGAGAGTCTGAAGGTTCTCTACGGATGTCTGACCCCCATAGGTAAACGGATGAATATGATCAAGTTCGTAGGAACTTGATCTTTTCTTAACAACCCCGCAGCATAGACACCGACCATCTCTCCTGATTATTTGTGCCCGCTCCCCCTCAGTTAAGACAATATCAGAGATAGTAATAACCTCAGGAGGATCATCGATTGCATTTCCTATATGACCTCCATAAATCTCATTTAATGTAATATAATTCTCTGCAGCATCATATGCCGTTTTAAACCGAAACATATTTCGGTAAATAATCTCCCATAAATTATTCGGCTGTTCAAATTCGCTCATAAGGAGTGATAATTTTTCACGGGGTTTCTTCTCGATAAATCTCTTTACCAAATTGTCGAGATCGTACTCAAACCTCTCTTTAAAATCATGATACTCGGGAGCATTTCTATTCTGAGCGATATGTCGCCCAATTTTAATGATACCTTCTTTTGTCCTATCTCCTATTTGGGAGTTATCGAAAAATGTTCCAGCGTATTGCAAGATATCATCTCGGATTGCGTCACTCATGTTTTCATGGGACCAATTTGAAGGAGGGTTTGCCAGAACGCTGGTAATAAATGATGAGAACCGTTCCTGATCATCCTCATATACCATTACAAACTCATAGAATCTCTCTAATTCGTCGGAAATTCCCGGGGTTTCAACAGCCACTGAGTAATCAACCATATACCATCCAACAGGAAGATATCGTAAAAATGGTTCCGTATTGAAAACCTTTCCACTTGATATCTGATCAGATAATCGTCTTATCAAATCTATTGCAATATACTCAATAGGACGGTATCCTCGAATTATCGTGGTTTCATCTGTCCCACCATCTGGGGGTCTGGTTATCCAGTTGATGAGTCGTTTCCACTCATCGATAAAGAGAACAATATTTGCATGATCTTTTTTCGCTCCGCCCCCCGCCTTCTTACCCCGTAAACCCCTCCCGATCATCTGAGTAAACAGAATCGGACTTGTGGTTTGCCTGGTGACAAATATTGTTTGCGTATCCGGAATATCTGCTCCTTCGGTCAACATCCGGACATTGATGAGGACATCATACTCACCATTTTTAAAATCCCGAATGATCTTCTGATTCTCCGTATTATCTCTACGAACGTCTTTCATTCTTGGATCATTCTGAATATATGTAAAAACTGAATTTACTCGTACATTGTTTTCTTCCAGTTTCGTCTGTAAATATACACATTGATACCATCGGTCAGCAAATATTATTGTCTTCCCATATTTTTCCTTATTCTTGACATATGTTTGAACAATCTGATCGTTCCGTCCTCTATTTTCGGACAATATCTTAATTATTCGGTCATCGACTTCCTGATGTTGTAGTACGAGTTTTTTGAATTCCTCATCAGTAATTGTAACCTCTACTCCGGTTTCCATCTCTTCATACTCAGGTTTTGCGAGAATCTCTTGTGCTATAAGTTTTGCATCATCTACTTGGTAAATAATCCAATTATTGAAAATTTCTGGGAGAAAACCCGCTCGTTTCTTATCATTGAATAAAGGAGTTGCAGTCAAACCGAGGAGATAGGAGTTAGGGACCAGATCAATAATCTCTTTAAGTAGAGTTCTGCATCCATACGCAGGAGCATGATGAGCCTCATCAAGAACAATAAATAATCCATCTTTTGCAGCATTTTCAATAAATTTGTACAAGGCCGTTTCTACAGAGGCACCGTCCTCTACAATGCTATCAGGTTTGAACTGGAGAATTGCCGTTTGAGTGGTTATAATTAGAATATCATCAGTCAGTGAGATATTTTTTGCATAATCATGATCTTTACTACTAGAGATAACCCGAATTGTGACCTGCTCTCTCCCATCAATCTCCTGAATATTTTTGTCAAAAGTTTCAGCAGCCTGATCAAGGAGAAGTGATGTTTGAGCAAGCCATAACACCTTGATGTTTTTTGGAATTATATTTTTTAAAATCCAATAAACCGCTGTAAATGTCTTCCCTCCACCCGTTGGAAGAACAAGAAGCCCGGCTTTGTGAATGCCGGGAATAACTGGGGAAAAAACTTTAGACAGTGCCTCATTAGCCTCACTTTGATGAGGAAACAATATTCTGGATAAATTCTGGGTTTCGGAATTGGATTTCGATAAATCATACGTTTTTGAGTTGATCATTATTCTTGCCGACCTTATCTATTTCATCAATCATTCAAAATTTATATTGACCGGTTTTAACCCACAAAAGAAAATTTTGTTTCAGATATATGTTATTTCAATAACTTTCACCCCTCTTTCAGTATCTTCTTCCCCACAAGTTGCCACATTTCTATCGCAGCGTCATCATCTGACCGCCCAGGAATTCTGGGAAGCTTGACACACTTATGCCGTAGCAGAAAATAATTCATATCTACATGTTTCTTACTGACAGAGATCACAACAGTAAATTACTGAACAGCATATCATAACACATGCAAAACCGGGCTGAATATTTTTTCAATGATGGTGTGGCTTATGCCCAACTCGGACAGCATGAAGAAGCGATCGCCTCGTATGACAAGGCAATTGCCATCAACCCGGATTACACAGAGGTACGGGAAAGTCGGGAAGTTGCACTGAAAAATAAGGGCGGGTAGAAAATGCGAAGGGCAAATCAATGCCCGAAATGCAGTTCTACGAACGATGATATCATCAGAAATTTGAAGAGAAAACAGAGGTACGGATATGGGTTCCCAGTTCGAGGCAATTTGCTCTAAATGCGGTGAGAAATTCATAGTTTATGAGGGGGGGAGGGTTTTTTTTCCACTTGCTTCACTGCAATAAATGCGGAAAGGAAAAAAGTATCGGATTTAATGAACTTGGAGAAATCCATCTCCGATTCATCAAAGGGTGTGGGGGACCTTATTGTATTGCATCGATGGAATCTGATAAAAAAATTCGGGAAACGTTTCCTGGAGAACCATTGGGTGAGAGAGAATATAATAAACTGGTAGAGAATTTTGCAGCGAACTGTGATTGCGGGGGCAAATTTAAATTTTCAGGGAACCCGCGCTGCCCGAAATGTCATTCTCTGAAGTATACGCAAGATCCAAATGGAGATTTTTTTCTTTACGATTAAAATGAAAACGAAAAATATCAAGATAATGCTATACCTAGAGATATTCCATTTTTTTTTAATAATTTAGTCTTCGTAGAGAGGAACATCTCAACGCTCCGCTCGTTCCCCGGCAGCCAATCCCGCCGCCTCTCAATATTCTACACCATCAACACAACTTTCATCGGTTTCGACTGCGACACACTGGTAACATGCCGATTTTACGGGTGTGGTCAGATGCCGTGTTCAAATTCGTGTACAAGGAGTTCGGCAAGCAATCTGTGAACCGGATTGCGAGATCGTGAAGCAAAAAAATAAGTAGATCCTGACGAATGTTATGGTATGTCAGCAAGACCATTAGGAGTAACAATTCTTGGTATTCTCTGGATCCTCGGCGGACTGCTCATGCTTGTCGGCGGTTTCGTCGGAGGGGCAATCCTGAGCGTCTCGGGACTGGGAGGCATTGGTGCGGCTATTGGAGTCGTATTCTTCATCATCGGTATCGTCGATCTACTATTAGGTGTTGGCTGTTTCCTCGCCTGGTCATGGGTCTGGATCATTGGTGTCATCTTCTCGGCTATCAGCATCCTGATTGGTCTCGTGAGCCTGTTTACGAGCGGGATCAGTGCCATTGTCGGGATCATCATCGCGGCTATTATCCTCTGGTACCTGTTCCAGCCACAGGTCAAGGCATATTTTGGGTAAGCCAGATAATTTCCCATTCCCTTTTTGTTTAGGTCATCGAATGAGTCATCATCATACTGCATGAGCCGTTGCCGTCCGTCACCGTGCACGAAATCCATACCCATTTTGACCTGGACGACCCCACGTCTCCGGCGATATCGGGATTTTTGCGCCGGATCTACCAGGGTCCGTTCCGCACCTGCCATTACCGTGTGACAAGAATCGAAAAGATGATCTTCAACACCCAGTACACGCGGATGATCAAGGGCTATTTTGTCACAAGAAGACCCGGGTTGTGGAGAAGCGCCAGTTCATCCTCCCGTGCTCCTCCTGCCCAGACCATCGGGAATATTAATGCCCGTGACAGCACGATAATTGAACAGGAAGCTGCATGACGACGAGCGAAGAGATGGAGGTGCCCCCCTGCCACCGCAGGGGCAGACCGCGTGTACGGCGTATCATTGAGGGTACCGGAGAGTCGCGCTGCTACGAGCCACGCTGCTGCCCGCATGAAGACGGCATCGTGATCTTGCTCCAACCCGAAGAGATCGAACTCATCCGGCTCATCGACCTCGAAGGGCTCGAACAGGAAGAGGCTGCAGAAAAACTGGGAGTCTCCCGCAAGACTGCGTGGCGTGACCTGCATGAAGCCCGCCGGAAGATCGCAGACGCGCTCGTCAACGGCAAGGGTATAGAGATGGCAGGCTGCCAGAAAGCGGCAGAGGGCAGGTGCCCGAAATGCCGGCGCACGCAGGCTAAACGGAACGTGCACACCGACACAATGTCTGTGTAAATTCCTGTGCAGGGTTCGCTACATTTAAATGATGCTGCTCATATGGGTATTTGTGGTTCCCGGCACGGTGCCATGAGGCAAGACTATGACAAACGAACAGATGAAGATCGCAATAGATTACAAGGAATCAGCAGAGATCTTAAAGAAATATCTCGGCATGAACGGATCGCCGGTTGCGTTCAGGTTCGCGACCAGTAAGGATGACATCCCGGCAGGCATGGAAGAGCTCGACAAGACCATCCGGCACTGCATGATGGTGTCCCTCGCACGAAAAGAAGGAAAGATCTTTTACGCTACTGTCGGAAAACACGAGTGCAACGGCGGTGCCTGGGCGCTCGGGCTCAAGGAGCTGACACCGACCTTAAAGACCGGTGACTTCTACTTCAAGCTGGGAAAATTCACGAGCGCCGCGGCGTGCAAGCGGACGATTGACAAGGTTTCGCACATCAACCAACTCGAGACCTACGCGACGATGTATGCACCTTTGGAAAAAACCCCCTTCACTCCACAGGTCATCATCATCGTTGCAAACCCGCGGGGGATGCTGAAGCTCGCCCAGAGCACCCTGTTCCGGATTGGCGGCAGGATCTATTCCGAGTTCTCCGGGATCCAGTCCTTGTGCTCAGATGCCACTGCCCAGACCTATCTTACCGGCAGACCCAACTTCTCACTCGGATGCGACGGGTCGCGGAAGTTCTCCGGGATTGATGATGGCGAGATGGTGATGGGATTGCCCGCCGAGATGCTGCCCGAGCTTACCGAAGCGCTCAAAATCGTTGTCGCTGCACCGGGTTCAAAATAAACGCTAATCTGGTATCAGGATGGGCGGAGGGCGATACCGGATATGCCGGCGTGTGAGGGCTGCCGAGAGAGGCACACCAGCTGAAGTCCTCGGGCAGGTCACTACCGGAGATACAAGTTCCTGAACGCGGGGGCAGCACCCTCCTGCCCCGGCACTGATACCCTTTTATCCCCCCGGCTCACAGTTCAGCACATACACAGATGGAGAGTGTTTCTTGAAGATCACTGATGTCAGCACGGTCGTGTCGGGTCCCAACCCGCACCATGTCGACGCACGCAAAATCTACGAATCCCCGCACGCGATGGCAGTCGTCATCACGCTTGCACCCGGCGAAGCGTTAAAGAAGCACATCACCCCGGTTGATGTATTCTTCTACGTGCTGGAAGGGACAGGACTCGTCGAGATAGGGAACGAGAAGCAGACCGTGGGTAAGGACATGCTGGTCGAGAGCCCGGCGCGTATCCCGCACAAGTGGACAAACGAGAGCAGTGCAGTCTTCCGGGTGCTCGTCGTGAAGGTGCCAAAGCCGACAGAAGAGACGAAACTGCTCTGATCCTGCCGGTAACTCACCCATAATTTATATCCCTTTTTCCTGTTTACGCATCTTCTGATATTTTTAGCACCATCACAGTATTGCCCTGTAAATCCAACAACAACCGCGTGCATGTCCAGCCCTGCCAGTCGCTCGCCGTATAAGAAATGAGAACACATATACTGTACCGAAGGGTAAGTTAGTATAATGAAAAATGCCTTTCACGTGATGCTCATCCCTACGTTAGGCTGTCCCGCTCATTGCAGCTACTGCTGGAGTTCCGAGGAAGGGTCTCCGGTAATGAAGATTGAAACCATCAACGAAGTGGTGTTGTGGCTTAAAAATTTCCGCAATGACCGGGTCACGATCACCTTCCACGGGGGAGAACCGCTTCTCGCCGGCGTGGACTTTTACCGGCAGGCGCTGCCAATGCTCTCTGAGGGGCTGTGTGATCTGAAACCGGAATTTGCGTTGCAGAGCAATCTATGGAAACTTACGCCGGAACTTGCCGATGTGCTGGCAGAGTATCATGTCCCTGTCGGTTCCAGTATCGATGGTCCTCATGAGATCTGCGACCTCCAACGGGGAGCCGGGTACTTCGAAAAGACGATGCGGGGCTACGAGATCGCTAAGGCTCATGGCGTATCCGTGCGGTTCATCTGCACGTTCACTTCGCGTTCGGTCAGGTCAAAAGAGGAGATCTTCCATTTCTTCTTAAAAAATGGGTTCACACTCAAACTCCACCCTGCACTGCCGTCGCTGCGGAACAACAACCCTGACCAGTGGGCACTCGCCCCAAAAGAGTACGGGGAACTGCTCGTTTACCTGCTCGACCAGGCTCTGGAACATTCGGACGAGATCGACATCATGAACATCAACGATCTGGTCCGATGCGTCTTTACCCGACGGGGAAATGTCTGCACGTTCGCGAACTGCATGGGAAATACGTTCGCAGTGGGACCCGATGGTTTCATTTATCCCTGCTACAGGTTCGTCGGGATACCGGAGTACGTGATGGGCAACGTGTATGATCATCCAAGTCCGGAAGCGCTCGCGAGATCTGACGCCGCAAAACTGATGCAGCAGTATAAGGAATACGTGGACACGGCATGCGGTGAATGCCGGCACATCAAGTACTGCCGGGGCGGGTGCCCCTACAACGCGATCGCACCCACTGGGGGAAAGATACAGGGCGTTGATCCCCACTGCGTTGCCTACAAGCGGATATTCGACGAAATATCTGACCGGCTCAACAACGAGATGTTCGGGGGTCCCGGTTTCGAGATGTCGGGTTTTGGCGCACCACCCGTGAAGGGGGCAAAGCCGAAGATCATGACCCTGATGCACAAGATCGTGACACGGTAGTGCAGGTACCATGACTACGAACAAACCCCAGATGAACCATGCCGGTTCGGGTAAACCACGATGAAGTCGGATTGCCGATTTTCAGGCTAACCTCCGGTGAGCTCTTTAGCATGAAAATCGGCAAGCCGACTTTCATTTTGCCTGCCTGAACTGACATTGTTTATCGGGTTTTTTTAGAATGAATCCTCACAGGAAATACCATTAAGAGTGCTCACTTCCCATCTCCACGTGTGACACAGAACACACCGTTAAGGAGTCTCGTCTGTTCGATCATCCCGGGTCTTGGGCAGGTGTATTGCGGCGAACCCGCCCGTGGCATCCCGTTCCTCCTGGGAACCTGCTTCTCATTCTTTATCTGGATCCTCGGGGCACTCTACATACCAGATCTTTTGGGATTTGGATCCATGGGTGACTACAGCATCATCCCGTTCATTGCCGGTGTTGCTATATGGGGCTGGAGCGCGTATGACGCATACACGCGGGCTGGCAGGATGGTCGCAGGCGAAATTCCAAGAGGGAAACCCCGGTTGTTACACATGGTCATGTTCGTGGCATTTGCCGTAGGCATTGCCGTGATCTGTTTTTTTGTCATCGGGGTTCTCTTCGCCATCATCGGTTTAATCAGCATGGGCCAGATGTACTCACACGAATCTCCTGCGCTCAATATTACCCTCACCGCAGAGAGAGAAGGAGAGAATATCACCATCATGAATACGGGCAACCAGACTTCGTCATATCAGCGGTTTGCCGTATCAGTCAACGACCAGCTCATCAACCAGACCTACCATGCAACACCCGGATCAAAGTTTGTATTCAATGATACTTCCGGGCGTGATCATGTGGTCGTGAGAATGTACAATATCGAGGGCATCAGAAAAACCCTGCTGGACACGTATGTGTAACTGCACTCTCTTCAGGCACGATGCGGAATGATTAAACGCTCTTCACGCTGCAACCGGATCAACCATCCACTGCCGCAGGCGTAATCCATTCACGATTAGCATAATCCCTCCCAGGAAAGCGATCACTCCAAGGATGATGATCATGAGCTCCACGCTCTGACGCGGGACACTGATGATGAGTATCACCAGAAGAAGAGAGAGAGCCCCGGTGATAAGGCGGCTCCAGAACCCTTCAGGGATCGCGGTACGGAACTTTGCGATTTGGAAAAGAAGGATCACTGCGCTTGCCAATGCCCACACCGCCAGTATCGCAAGAATTGCGAGGCTCCAGATGACAAGCGGCAGGTACCAGGAAATGATACCAGTACAGAATACCGTGATCCCCTGCAGTACACCCTCCCAGTCTATCCCCCCATCAGACCGTGTACGAATACCTTTCCAGGCGATCACTACACCGAAACCAAAGAGGAGTACCGGGATGAGGATATGGGTTACATTGTCAATGAACCGCAAGGGATTGGCGACGATGAGTATCCCGGCAAAGAAAATCGAGAGTCCCAACAGGATCTGGCGCTGCCATGACAACCGCTGCTCCTCCATGACATGTTGAGTGCCATTACCGGAAGGCTTGCGGATATGGGTGATCAGGGTACCGCACGTGTCTGCGATCATGAGGAGGAGCGGGGCATCATCCACAAGGTGTAGCAGGGGATGTTTTTTAGGATCATAGCGGTCAAGGTGCACGCGCCACTCGGTGCGAGTCTCATGCACATGGTACTGCCCCTTCCGGAAACTCGCGATCGTTCCCGGTGACGGTACATTAATAGTAGACCGTTTCCAATCGGCATCCAATGGCTCTGTTACCGACGACTTCTTCACGACCACTTCCCAGACACCGTGGTGCAGTGGAGAGAGAAAATCATCAAGCCTTGTCACTAAAGAACCTCCTCGTCATTGTCCCCCGAATCGCACAATCGCCGAGTCTTCGACATCCTCGTTCTCGTGGTGTACCGGTTGCGGGAAATACGTGCAGATCCTGCCCGTGCATGTCCCGTTGGTATAATACTGTGTGAGGACATCGGGGAAATATTGCAATGCCGAAAATCCATTCAGGTTTAATTGCTGCACACATGCCCCTGCCGGGCACTCGCCCATGACCTCAAACGAACGGTAGACGACGGGAATTCCCTCACTCCACAAGTTTGGTCCGTTGGAAATCTGGAAATGCAGGTGGGGTGCAAGGGAGCCGCCTGAGTTCCCGACCCGTCCCAACACTGCACCGGTCTTTACACGGTCCCCCACCTTCACCCGGATGGATCCCGGCATCATGTGCCGGTAGTCAGCATACGTGGAATTGCCGAGGTCAAGGATGACGTAATTGTCCAGTCCGCTTGCGATGACCCCCACTTCCGGGTTGTCGGGAATAGTATCCTTTACCTCTGTTACGGTTCCATTGCCAACCGCAATAATTTCTTTCCCGTACCCGTACCAGTTTGAATTATTTCTCCAGTCCCCGGATACCAGCGAACGGGTCGACGGGTCAATGAGCAGCAGGTCCACCGCAAACCGCAGCGGCACGGTGGTTGCGTTGTTTTGGGTGTACTGGGTAAGGAAGTGATGGGATAGCCCGGTCGTGGTCTCCATCGCAATCCACCCGTCCCCCATGAGCGGCGGAGCAATCACGGCAGGTTTCTGATCCGAGAGGATATGGGTTTTTCCGCCAGTGATGATGAGCGGTGTGCCTGAGGTTGCGTTCCCGTCAAACGTGAGCCGGTGGACGAGCGTTTCCGGCACCTTGTCAGGCGCGACCCGCACCCAGAGGGAGAGCCGTGGAGCCATCAGGTTTTGCGTGCCTGCCTGCCGCTCATCCGGTGTCGGAGGAGGGATAGATGCAGGGTGATAGAACTGCCTGAGCGTATCCCCCTCCAGTGTGAGGAGGATAGCACCGGTCGATGGATCCAGCACTTCAGCCCGTATAATGCGGAGTCCCGGTTCAGCAACAGGGGATATCTCAAGTTCGTAGCCAAGGTTGGTGACATTGTCGCTGTTGAACGGAACCGGAGGAAACGGGACCTTCATTGTCACATCAGGGGATACCTGACGGAGTGCAGTGGGAGAACCTGCCATGAACAGTATGCCAGCGACAATGACCACGAGAAGTATACAGGCACTAATCAGAATACCCCATTTGAGAATGCCCGCCATGTTTGTTTTGTCCTCTTCGAGTCCTGAATAGGGATGTGCCCCGCTGGTATAAAGTGCGTTCGAAGGCGTGTCTCATCACGGTGAAACTCTATCAGGTATTGGCATCGCCATTTTTTTGGTTCGGGCACGAAGCGGATGATCCGGATAGTGCGGTTCGAGGCAGGGAGTGGCAGTGGACGATATGCACTCGCATGAAGATGTTGGCGCGATCAAAAGCCACACGGCATCGTACTCATATCCGCAGCAAGGCTGGCTGAAAAAGAAAAAAAATTCACTCCGTGAAATAAGGATCAGACAAAAACCGCCGATTACCAAATCTATAAATATTCACAATTGTTATCTAGTATAGTTGGGTTCACAATCGTGAATTCGGGCAATATGCCAGAGTGGCGGAGTGGCTACGCGGTTGACTGCAGATCAACTACAACCCGGTTCGATTCCGGGCTCTGGCTTGGAGGAATCATGAGTATCAGGATCCAGAAAACATTCGAAGCGCTCTTCGCACTCGAAGAGGTCAGGGGGCTCTTCCGCGAGTCTCTCCCGACCGGATTCGATGCCGGAGAGGATGCCGCGTTTAACCAGCGGATCGCCGATCTCAAGGCAATTATTGCTGATCTTGAGGCGGGAACCGGTACCCCAAAAGTTACAAAGATAGCCGGGACTCTCGACATCAGGTCACGGGAGGAACAGTATATCAACATCCACCCCATTCAGGCAGCCGGGAGGCTGACTACGGAGGCGCGAAAAGCTATCATCTCCTATGGGGACGGGTACTCAACGTGTGACGCTTGCCGAAAACCGTTCCGGCTCGATAAGATCACTAAGCCGGGAATCGCAGAATTCCACGCAGAACTTGCACAATGGCTGAACATGGACGAGGCCCGGGTCGTGCCGGGTGCACGGCGGGGGTTCCAGGCAGTTGCCGGGACGCTGGTTGGGAAAGGTGACACCGTCATCGTCTCGGCGCTCGCCCACTACACCGAGTTTTTAGCCGTGGAAAATGCCGGGGGGATTGTCAGGGAAGTTCCGCTGAACGCGAAAAATATCGTAACCGCAGAAGCAACGGCACAGAAGATCGAAGAGGTCAAGGCAGAGACCGGAAAACTTCCGGTGCTCGTTATGATCGACCACTTCGACTACCAGTTCGCAAACGAGCACGAGATCGCAGGAATCGGAAAAGTCGCACACCAGTATGATATCCCCTTCCTCTACAACGGGGCGTACACGGTCGGTGTCCAGCCGGTCGACGGAAAGAAGATCGGGGCAGACTTTGTCGTCGGCTCCGGACACAAGAGCATGGCATCGGTCGCACCGTCCGGGGTACTTGCGATGACCGATGAATGGACGCCAAAGGCGCTCCGTACCACCGCGATGGTCGGCGACCTCACCAAACGAAAGTTCGGTATCAAGGAAGTGGAGATGCTCGGATGCACGCTTATGGGCGGGACCCTGCTCTCCATGATGGCATCGTTCCCGACGGTAAAGGAACGGGTGCTTCACTGGGACGAACAGGTAAAGAGGTCCAACTACTTCAGCGACCGGCTCCTGAAGATCACCGGGAGCAAGGTACTCTCTGAGTACCCGCGCAAGCATACCCTGACAAAAATCGATACCACAGGAAGCTTCGACACCGTTGCAAAGACGCACAAGCGCCGCGGATTCTACTTCAGCGATGAGCTGTCGGCACGCGGAATTGTCGGGGAGTTTGCCGGTGCAACACGGACCTGGAAACTCAATACCTACGGACTCAATGAAAAGCAGATCCGCTACCTTGCCGATGCGTTTTGCGAAATCGCAGAAAAATACGAAATACCCGTTACACCATGAGGAACAAAATATGACAGAAGAGATATTCCACCTTGGAACAACCGCACTCCACGCGGGGCAGGTACCTGATCCAACCACCGGGTCTCGTACAGTACCGATTTACCAGACATCCTCCTACGTATTCAAAAATACCGAGCATGCGGCAAACCTGTTCGGACTTCGTGAGCTCGGGAACATTTACACCCGGCTCATGAACCCTACGACGGATGTGTTTGAGAAACGGATGGCGGCAATCGAGGGAGGTACCGGAGCACTCGGTGTCGCTTCCGGACAGGCAGCGATCACCTACTCGCTTCTGAACATCACCCGTCCCGGTGACGAGATCGTAGCTGCAGACAATTTGTATGGCGGCACGTACGAGCTCTTCAACTACACGTTCCCAAAGTTCGGCAGGAAGGTTGTCTTTGTCGACTCCACGAAACCGGAGGCGTTTAAAAAGGCGATAACACCAAAGACCCGGGCGGTGTACGCGGAAACCATCGGCAACCCGAAACTGGACATCCCGGACTTTGAGGCTCTCGCAAAGATTGCTCACGATGCCGGCATTCCCCTTGTCGTTGATAATACAACCGGTGTCGGACTTATCCGTCCGATCCAGTACGGTGCAGATATTGTCGTCCATTCGGCAACCAAGTACATCGGCGGGCATGGGAACTCGATTGGCGGTGTCATCGTCGATTCAGGAAAGTTTGCCTGGAACAACGGGAAATTCCCCGAATTCACTGAACCCGATCCAAGCTATCACGGGCTGAAATACTGGGATGCCTTCAGCAACTTCCCCGGCGCCGGAAACATTACCTATATCTTCAAGATCCGGCTCTCGCTTCTGCGGGATACCGGTGCCGCTCTCAGCCCGTTCAATGCCTGGCTCTTCTTACTCGGTCTTGAGACGCTCCACCTCCGGGTGCCCCGGCATTCACAGAATGCACTGGCAGTTGCAGAATATTTAAAGAAACACCCGAAGGTGGCATGGGTGAACTACACGGGACTTCCCGGACACCCGAGTCACACACTGGCACAGAAATATCTTGTGGGGGGGTTCGGACCCATTGTCGGGTTCGGTGTCAAGGGTGGAGAGAAAGCCAGCCTGAAGTTCATCGACAGCTTAAAACTCTTCTCCAACCTCGCCAACATCGGGGACTCCAAGAGTCTGGTCATCCACCCGGCATCCACAACCCACCAGCAGCTTACCGTCGAAGAACAGAAAAAGACCGGTGTTACACCTGATGCCATCCGGCTCTCGGTGGGAACCGAAGACATCGAAGATATCATTGCAGATCTTGAGCAGGCACTGGCTGGGGTATGATGCATCACGTGACCATCAGATCATATGAAAACATCCAGGACATCCTTGCGGAACTCTCCGCCATACGGGACGATGTGTGTAGATGATCAAAGGGTCTGTAGGTACAGTAACAAAGCAGTATTATCCCCATCCGTCCCCACTCGTACTGGAAAGCGGGGAGACTCTTCCTTCCCTGACTATTGCGTACGAAACGTACGGCAAACTTAATCGCGACAAGAATAACGCAATCCTCATCTGCCACGCCCTCTCTGGTGATGCCCATGTTGCAGGATTCCACGAGGGTGATGAAAAACCCGGTTGGTGGGATGCAGTTGTCGGTCCCGGTAAAGCCTTTGACACAGACAGGTATTATGTGATCTGCTCGAACGTGATCGGGGGATGCAAAGGATCGACCGGTCCGTCATCGGACAACCCGGCGACCGGCAAACCCTATGGGGCGACGTTCCCGGTAATTACCATCAGCGATATGGTGAATGCCCAGAAACTGCTCATCGACCATCTTGGCATCCGCGAGCTCTATGCGGTAGCCGGCGGATCGATGGGTGGAATGCAGGTGCTCCAGTGGACGGTCAGCTACCCGGATAGGGTGAAAAAGGCGATCGTGATAGCAACCACGGGCTACTCTACGCCCCAGCAGATCGCGTTCAATGAAGTCGGTAGGAATGCGATCATCTCGGATCCCGAATGGAATGGCGGGAATTACTATGATACGAAATCGTATGATGCACCGGGCCCGGTCAAGGGACTTGCGCTCGCCCGCATGGTCGGACACATCACGTATCTCTCAGACGAGTCGATGCATGCAAAGTTCGGACGCTCGCTCCAGGCAAAGGACCGGATAGGGTTTAACTTCTCGACTGATTTTGCCGTGGAGAGTTATCTCCACCACCAGGGAGACACGTTCACCCAGCGGTTTGATGCCAACTCATACCTCTACATAACGAAGGCGATCGATTACTTCGACTTGATAAAGGATGGCTCGCTCGCAAAAGGACTTCTTGGAGTACATGCAGGATTCCTTGTCATCTCGGTCTCTTCTGACTGGCTCTATCCCCCTTACCAGTCGCAGGAGATCGTCCAGGCACTGACGGCAAATGAATGTGAGGTACGGTACAGCGAGATCCGCTCTCATTTCGGTCATGATGCGTTCTTACTGGAATCCGGTCAGATCAATTACCTGATCACCCAGTTCCTCTCAAGAACCGTCGTCAGCGATGTCATGATCAGGGATGTCCCGACTATTGAGGAAGGGTCAACAACTGCCGTGACGGCACGGCGATTGATCAATCTGGAGGTCAATCACCTGCCAGTACTCTCGGGGAGCGACCAGCTCGTGGGGATAGTCACCTCATGGGATATCGCAAAAGCCGTTGCCAGAAATTTCCTCTGGCTTGATGAGATTATGTCAAAAAATGTCATCACAACCGCTCCGGATGAACCGATTGAGGCTGCTGCAAAGAAAATGGAGGAGAACTCCATATCAGCCCTGCCGGTGGTTGATTCCGATCAACACCTCATCGGTCTCATCACGAGCGATGCGATCAGTACACTCATAGGGAGGGGAAACTCATGAGAATACTTTCCATCCATGCGTCCTCGATGTGGTACCATGCAACCCAGAAGACAAAACTGGCAGAACCCGTCACTGTCCACGAGGACCGGATGGAGGAATGTGTTGTCCTCTTCTGTTGTGTCGAGAAACTAGACGAGAAAAATCCCGACCATGTAATCACAAGTGCAAAACAGAATATCCTCGCGCGACTGGATAAACTCAAGGTCAGAAAAGTGCTGATTTACCCTTACGCCCACCTGACGAGCACGCTCGGGTCACCACAGGTCGCATTCTCTATTCTCAAAGGACTCGAAGAAGCGCTCATGAGAGAATCGATTGAAGTGAAACGGGCACCGTTCGGCTGGTACAAGGAGTTCGAGATCCGGGGCAAAGGTCACCCGCTTGCCGATTTATCGATGACAATCTGCCCGTACGAAGGAACCGAATGCGACTTCACCTGCCCGTACTGCCATCACCCGTTCAAGGAAGCGGATGCGGAGCATGTCTGCCAGCAGTCCGCTGAATGCACAGCAGCCTGTTCCGGTAAACAGGTAACAATCGGAGAGAAGAGATGACTGATATATCAGTAACACCAAAAAAAGCACTCGTCATACTCGGGTGTCCGGAAGCACCGGCGCAGCAGGCGCTTGCGTTCCACGTAACACACAATTTGAGAAAAAGAGGTACCGACGTTCTTATTGCCGGCAACCCCTCTGTCCTGAACCTCCTGAAAGTTTCGGATCCTGAGAAACACTACATCACGGATACGATGATCCTTGAAAAGTGCATTGCTGAAGTGGTCGAGAAAAAACGGGACTGCGATCTCTGCGTGGTCTTTGCGCATAATGATGCAGCAATTACCTACGCGTCGACGATGCGCCACCTGCTGCCGGAACGAAGGCTGGTTGTTATCATCTTTGGAAAAGATCCTGAGCCGCTTGCAGATGAGATAAACTTCCCCTGCGAGAAAATTGTTGACAAAGCGGTGCACAACCCGATGCAGTTGAAAGCAAAGATAAACGTGGTGTTCGGATGGGCTGTATCGAGAACCTGAAATACGAGATGATCCTCCCGCTCGGGGCATCCTTTAAGGAGTGCCGGGAATATGCAGAAAAAAATTATAAAGAGGTCTGGTATGTTGATCCCGGTTACCGGCTCTTTGACGAGTACATCATCGGTCTTCCACCCATCGCCTTAGGTATTGAGGAGGGTAAAAAGATCATCTTCCCCTATACAAAACCCTGTCACGGGACCTACCTGCTCCGGATTGAAGATGCTGATGAGGTAGAACGGGTTCGTAAGACGGCGAGAAAGAAAAAATAACTTTAGGTGAAATGGCTTCATGAAGAACCAATGGCTGGTCCGATACTCTGAAATATTCTTAAAATCCGATCCGGTGCGCCGGCAGTGGGAGAACGTCCTCATCACGAATATCCGTGAGGTGATGCCGGATGTTCACGTGCGAAATGAGCGGGGAAGGATCTGGCTAGACGGCGATGTAAAGCCCGACCGGCTGAAAAACATTTTCGGCATTGTGTCATTTTCAGAAGTGGAGCACATCAAAATTGACGAACTTCTACAGTTTCTGCCCGATTATTGTCGCCGGCACGGCATTCTCAAGGCTAAGACGTTTGCCATAAAAATGAAACGGGTAGGTACCCACACATTTTCCTCCAACGACAAGGCAATCGAATACGGCAACCTGATCAGGAACGAATTCCCTCACCTGAAAGTGAACCTTGCACATCCCGACAAGGAGATCCATATCGAGATCCGGGCAAATGAGGTATACCTCTACGATACTGTGATAAAAGCCGTCGGAGGGCTGCCGCTCGGGGTTGAAGGGACACTGGTTGCGCTCGTGTCCGGGGGTATCGACTCGCCGGTTGCTGCGTGGATGATGATGAAGCGGGGGTGCCGGATTATTCCCCTCTTTGTTGCACTTGATACGTTCCTTGACGAGACCACTATTGCTAAGGCAAAACGTGTCGTAGAGATGCTGGCACAGTACCAGCCGGGTATCGAACTCGTCGTCGTAAGAGATTCATATCTTGCTGCGGCAAAAGAGGAACTGGTCCGAGGACATCTTGAAAAGTACACCTGCATCTTCTGCAAGCGCCGGATGTACCGTGTGGCAACCACCTATGCAAAGAAGATCGGGGCAAAAGGGATCGTAACCGGCGAATCCCTCGGGCAGGTGGCAAGTCAGACCCTCGATAATCTTGCTGTGCTCACTGATGCAGCCGAGATCCCGATCTACCGCCCGCTCATCGGGTTTGACAAGGAGGATACAATCCGGATCGCACGCGAGATCGGAACCTTCGAGCAATCGACTTCTCCTGCATCCGGGTGTAAAGCGGTACCGAAAGGACCGTCGACGAAAGCGAAACTCGAGACGATACGGGAGATCGAGAGCAAGCTGGAAGCGACCGAAATGCCGCTGCCGGTTTAACCTTACCTTACGGGTGCAGACGATTTCATCCGGTAACACACCTTCAGACCTTGATGCGGCACGGACAAACACCGCCGGCACGCCATGAGAAAAAACGCTTTTGAGCTCTGCGATCAAAGACGAGGCGGTACAAGCATACAGGTGAATGAAAACGGCGTAAGCCGTTTTCATATGTAAAAAGAGAGGGGAATATCAGGGCTTCGCCCCGGTCTTTGTCACTTTTTTCGAGGGCTTGATGGGGCTTGGCGGGTTCGTATGAGCGGGCAACTCATCGCCGTGGGGGTGTGAGTGTGGAGTGTGTTTGGGCGGGAGCGGGGGTTTTTTGATCGTTTTATGCTTTGGATGCGGGAGCGGATGGAGAAGGGGATGGTGACGGGCGTCTTCCCGGTTACGTTCCCTGTCTTTGCTGGACCCTGCTTTGACCGGGGGTTTTATCTGACGATCCCCCGATGTTTGCTGCCGTCTTGGTGACATAATCAATGATCTGTTTTTGAGAGATAAAGACCTCTGGTGGTGATGGCACCGGAAGTGGAGCAGGAGGAATCGGATTCCGGTGTATAACAGTAGAACTGGTGGGGGTGGTTGATCTCATTCCCGCTGCGAGAGACAAAAGGGAATACCGTAACCCCGGGTAGGAACGGGAGCCCAAAGGAACCGTTGTCGGTACCCGGCTGGGTGCATGCAACCTGCAGTTCACCCAAAGATATAATATGTCCGGCAGTGAGGCAGATGTATGATACTCACTGATATTCTCACTCCCCTTGCCATCGTCATCGAGTTCCTCATCACGATCGGAGGGTTGTACTGCGGGGCTGTCCTGAAGAGACCGTCAGGGTACTTCTTTGCCGTCACGTTTTTGATCTTCGGGCTGTATGATTACCTCTTCATGTTCGGGGTCGGGCAGGATCCGCTCGCGGTTCTCAACTTCATCGCTTTGCTCTCGGCATTCGGTGGGATCATCTTTCTTTCAAAGAAGGCGTAATCCCTTTTTTTCCGCCTTGTGCACTACATGGGCGCATCCCCCTGTATCCCCTTGCCGCTCCAGTCTCTGCCCTGCACATCCCCGTCGGGCATGACAGTGCAGGAGGTATGTGTCCCTCTTCAGGTGTAGACCCCGATAACAGCGATAACGGTGGTGACGACCGGGAAGTCTGTGGTGGATCCCTGACATGCCGGCTCGTGTCTGTTCCGGACTCACGGACGCAAAGGTGCGCTGATTATCTCATGCACTGGTGAGCAGGGTTAACCGGGGAGCTTCCCCCAATCTGGTATTACACGCGAAGATTAAAACACGTACTTAACCGATTACTCAAACCAGGAGAGATTGTATGGAATATGCCGATATTGACAGGATTTACCGTGATGTGCCGCTCGACAAGATCCCCTGGAATAGTGAGACTCCCCCGGATGCACTCGTTACGCTCGTGCAAAGTGGAAAGATTCACCCGTGCAGAACCGTTGATCTCGGGTGCGGTGCCGGAAACTACGCGATATTCCTTGCGAGTCTCGGGTTTGAAGTCATAGGTATTGATAATGCACCTGCAGCAATACAAATCGCACAGGAGAACGCACAGAAACATGAAGTCAAATGCAGGTTTGTTGTTGCTGATCTTCTCGGTGACCTGCATGAAGTGAACGATACATTTGATTTTGTCTATGACTGGGAAGTGATGCACCACATATTCCCTGAAGACCGAAAGACGTATGTTGAAAATGTCTATAAACTCCTCAAGCCGGGTGCTCTATATCTTTCCGTCTGTTTTTCTGAGAAGGATTCCCAGTTTGGTGGTGTGGGAAAGTACCGCGGAACCCGGATGGGGACAACACTCTATTTCTCATCAGAGGCTGAACTGCGGGCACTCTTCTCCCCGATTTTTGCCATACAGGAGCTCAAGACGATCGAGATCGGTGGCAAATATGGATCACACCGTGCAGTCTATGCACTCATGGAACGTGCCTGAACTTCGTCGGAACGGTTTGTACAGCTTTTTTTTACGCACCAGCTTGCACTGATATGCCCGTGAGATCGCGTACCCGTCAGCGGCGGTCAGCATGAGGATGACCCCGCACCCGTCATCTGCGATGCCAGTTATCGAGAGGTTTTGATTTGCGGTATTAACCCCCACGAACGCTCAAGTGACGTGTCTGATGTGGAATTTTCTATGCTGATTATTGCGGGTCTCTCATCCACTCCCGGATATAACCACAATCCATAATATATAGCATCCCCAGAATATTGATCATCCATGACGAGCTGCACCACAAAAAACGAAGGTCTTGCCTTCATCATCGCGCTTGTCGGTTGCCAGCTGCTCGACTATTTCACTTCCCAGACGCTCTCGTTCATCGATCTCGTCCGCCCGCACGAGATCACGCAGATCGTCCATTTCGAAGACCTCCTCGGGATCGTCGTCAGTGTTGCCCTGGTCGCATGTGTCCTCATCTACTTTTTCGCGTCGCAATCAACCGTCTACAAGGCGGTTCTTGTCACGACACTGCTCTCGCTGGTCGTCCTTCTCTTAAACGCCGCCGGTCTCCTGCGAAGCCTTATCGACCGACGCATCGACCCGGTATACCTGTTGATGGACGCAGCGATCGTGTATACCTCGACCATCCTTCTCTTCTCTGTCTGCTACTGGGTGCTCGATCACAAGAGCCAGCAGGCCCGGTGCAGTAACCGCGGGTTCGTGCCGGTTCTCGTCTTCCCGCAGAACCAAACGACATTTCCGGGATACGAGAATTGGAGACCCGGGTTTGTCGATTACCTCTTTTTGTCGTTCAACACCTCGACCACATTCGGTCCCACAGATACGCTTATCCTCTCCAACCGTGCGAAGTGCATGATGATCTGCCAGGTCGCACTCTCGCTCATCGTCCTCCTCGTCCTCGCCGCACGGGCGGTGGGGATCCTCCGGTGATCCTTTTTTTTACCGGTGAATCCATGACCGGAGGCTCGTGGCGATCTGGGGTGACTGGGTGAGTTGTCACTTCATAGTTACTACTCCCACCTTGGTTACAAGGCGCCGTGCCGGAAGCATCCGGGTGGGTGCGGGGTGATAAAGAGAAATGGAAATGAAACGAAGGAGAGGAGGGGAACAGGAGAAAAGTAGGAAGAGATGGACGAGAGTGGAGCACGTTGCAGCGCTGGCACACTTATCCTGATGGATGCCGGGTGTTCCGCTGCCGTCTCCTGCCCTGACGCGGGTAGTCTCCCTGCCGGTTCTGCCCGGCACCGTTATCAACAACGCCCGTGCATGCAAAGTCGATAAACCCGTTGTACGCATCTGCCGAGAGCAGGCGGACGTGGATTTTCTGACCGACAGAAAGCCCGCGTTCGCCCCGCATCACCCGCCCCTCAGCTGGGGGTGCAAGGAGCCGGACATACGTCCCCTTTGCCGAAGCACCGGTGACCAGCGCTTCGAAGGTGGCACCGATCCGGTCTTTAAGCAGGACAGCAGCAGCGGCTTTACGCATGAACCGTTTGACCTTCTTGCCTGCCTTCTCCCGGTCAGTCAGCCATTCTGAGAGCGCGAAGAGTTCTTCCAAGCGGTAGGGGTTCGTCTTCCCGCACAGGACCGATTTTGCGAGCCGCTGGTTGATGATATCCACGTAACGCCGGTTCGGGGCGGTGGCGTGCGTGTAATCGGAAACGGCGAGCGAAAAGTGCCCTGTTGCCGGCATACCGGGTTCAAGCGTCATGTACTCGCCGGGTCCCAACAGTTTTACGATGGTGAGCGAGAGGTCGGGGAACCGTTCGGGATCTGCTTTTTTCTGCCGGGCGAGGAACCGGGCGAGTGATTTTGCATCGGGTTTCGCGGGCAGTTTCTCGTGATACAATGCTGCTGTCATCACAATCCCATCCCAGTTTTTGGGGACGCGTACGACCCGTTGTATCATAGGGATGCCGGCTCTTCCGAGATAGTCCACCATCGTCCCGTTGGCTGCAACCATGAACTCCTCGATCACGCACCGCGCCATGTTCTGTACAACAACGACGATGTCCCTGACTGCATCCCCGTCTACGACCGGCTGGGCTTCCACCGTGTTCAATACCAGCGCTCCCTGTTCCACCCGGTATCTTTTCAACCGGCAGGCTGCTTCGTTCTGGAGGATGAGCTGTTCTTTTAGTCCCGGGACTTTCTCGACCGATGGCGGGATGGCTCCCGTCCCCTCCAGCCAGGCTCCAACTTCTTCATAGACGAGTTTTGCCTTGTTTGTCACCACCGCCCGGTACAGCCCACCGTGGCGCACATCTCCGTTCGGAAGAACCGTGTACTCGATCACGACTGCCATGCGATCCCGTCCTGCCAGAAGGGACGTGATGTCATGGGAGAGCTTGTCCGGAAGCATGGGGAAGGTCACGATGCCGGTGTAGACGGACGTCCCGTTATGGGCAGCATGCTGGTCGGTCTGCGACTGTTTCGGAACGTAGACATCGACGTCAGCGATTGAGACCCTGACATGGATTTCGTCGTTCTCACCACGTTCGCAGTATTCGATCTGGTCAAGATCCTGCGAATCGTAGTTGTCGATGGATGACCATAAAAACGAACGGAGATCCCGGAACTCATCCCCGCTGCCCGAGAAACTCTTTTCGGTAAGGGTGCTGACTTCCCGGATGACGGGTTGGGGGAATTCGGCTAAAAAGCCGTACTTCTCCATCGCGTGCCATGCGATGGTTCTCAGGTCAACGTCACGGTGGTTGCTCATGGTAATGAGAGAGAGATTCATTTTACGGCATAAATATCTCTCTCTCAATCTGACTCCTCGCGTGGCATCGGCATGCGAGGTGTTATACGGGATACATCTTATGCCGATTGACGGTCCGAGTGCAGGGTGCCGGACGGGGAGACCTCATGGAGCCCTTGCTGCGCACCGCCGTAGTAATCCCCCGGCTTTTCAAACCGGGAGCGTACTGCCCATCGCATGCAGTTCCTTTCTCGCTACCCAGAAGGCACGATCGGGTTTTATGACAAGGACATCGATCGGTCCCCCTACGGTCTTCTCCCGGGTCTGGAACCGCATGGAGTCGATGGTTGTCCTCTTTGCATAGATGGCAAAATCGATCGCATCCTGCAAGGTGAAGAACTGCCAGTCAATCGGGTACGCCGGGATCTGGATGAACGTTTTATCCTGCCCGATCGTGCCCACGGTGTTGAGGAGCCGGGACAGGATATCACTCTCCCCGCCCCATGTCGCGCCCTGCTGCCCGGGCTGGTTGATCCGGTTGATGACCTGCTCAGTGAGATTGACAAACCAGACATGCGGTATTCTTCTGCCGTTCTCCGTCGTATACCCTGCGATATGAAACGACGTGTCCGGCACCGGGGATAACGACCGGAAGTAGTCAAGAATCATCTTGGGGACCTGCTGGAGCGGAATGGTGCCGATTGACAGGCGCTCGGAGATAAACGATTCGATGTACCCGCTGATCGGTATGCCGTTGATATCCGCAGCCCCGAAGGTCGAGATCCCAACATTACCCGGCGCGAGAAACGTCTTGTAATTCGCATCCAATTGGGGAACAGAGATCTGCACATCGTGACTGACCCGCTGTTCGAGCCTTTTTACGGTCAGGCGACTGTCACTTGCCATGACGATCCCTTCGTGAACATAGAGAGTAATGATAAACGACATCTCCTGAACTCCTCTTCTATCTACGATGAGTCTATGCCACCGGAAATAAAATAATTGATTCTCATCTCGTCATCGCTGATTAGGCGTTCACACGGGAGGCGGGTTCCGTTTCATCGGGAGGACGTTTGCACCTTCCATCTCCCCCTGTGCCCACGCGTACCGTTCCATGATCGTAGGTGGGAGCTCCTTCTCGTCGATCGGGACGAATCCATAATTGCCGTAGAACTTCGTGAGGTTCCAGACCGAATGCATGTAGAGCGTCTCCTGCCCGCACGCCTCTACGAGTCCCCACATGACCGCGTTCGCGTACCCGTGACCACGCTGGCTGACCGGGGTGAAAACGCCGTCCACCTCGAACCCGTCCGTGTGGCGTTTCCGCCGGGCGATCGAGACTGCCTGCCCGTCACGGAACGCCGCAAAGATCCGGTCGGTCGTGGGATCGCCCTTTGTGTGGTGATAATCGACCCAGAGCGACTCTGCGATCGGGAACTCTGCAGAAGCCAGTTCCCGCACGGTGGCGCCGGTGCTGTGTTTCGCGACGTGCCGTGCCGGTGCAGACGATACAGGGAGCGGGGGTGCATCCTCGCCGGTGCCCTCAATCCGGTACCCGGAGGGCGGAATATGGATCACGAACCGTGCCCCAGTACCTTCAATCCCAGTCTCCTTGATGGTCATATCGGTCACTTCGACAATCTGACGGCAGATGAAGAGCCCGATCCCCGCATCCCCCCCGGCATCATACTCGAATATCTGCTGTTTTTTCTCTGCAGGGATTCCGACGCCATCATCTCTAAAGCAGAGGTCAAGTCCATTATGAGTCTCGTGATACGTGACGACAATGTTCTTCACTATGCCGCCATGTCGCAGTGAATTCTCCAGAAGATGGGTGAGGACATCAAAAAAGAGCGGATCTGCGTAGACCTCGAGACGCCCTGCCCAGCACCTGATCGAGACCTTACCGTCATCCGAAGGCAGGCGGGCGGTATCAAGCGTCCGCTGCACACTCATCCAGACCGGGGGGAGCGCCCCGAGATCCTTGTATGCCTCGGTGAGGAAGAGCTGGCGGGCGGCGTTCCATGCAAACGTCCGGATACGTTCGAAGTACCCGTGGAGGCTCTTGTCCGTGCAGCGTGCATCCGCTTCATCTACTGTCTCGATGATCTGGTCGACCGACCGGTGGAGGTGGTCTGCCGAGAAGCGGGAGAGGAGGTTGAGTTTGTCGTTTGCGGTTTTTAGTGCATGTTCGGCATGGACCCGGCTGGTGATGTCGACAAACGTGAGGATCGCCCGGTTGTCCGAGAGCAATGCAGCGGAGACGAAGACGATAAGCGTGTTCTCGTCCGGTAATGCGAAGGTCGTCTCAGCCTCATATACTGCTCCTTTACTGGAGAGGTGGAGAAAGAACTTCTGCTCTTCGTCTTCGTTCCAGAAGCTGGTGAGCGGGGCTCCATTTAGATCGGCAGCCTTCCTGCGGAGGAGATCGGCTGCTTTCCAGTTTGTTGCTTCGATGATCCGGTTCGCACCGATCCCTGTGATGAGGATGCTGCCCCCTTCTGAATAGTCAAAGAGACCTTTGTAGAGTTCCTCGTGCTCACGGAGACGCCGGGTGAGGTATGCGATCAGCCACCCGATGAGAATGAGAACACAGGTGCGCACCAGCGCCTCGGCAACAATACCCAATGAGCTCCAGTTAAAGAGGACTGCCATCAGGAAGTATATCGCCCCGATACCCCCGGCGATGATAAAACCCCATTTCGGGTACCGGTATGCAGCAATTACGACCGGGATATACAGGAGGTGGGGGATGACAACCGTGATCCCGTAGAGGAGCCCCACGAGATTCAACAGGAGAGCCGCACCTGCCGTGACAATGATTGCCACATCCCATATAAGATCACGCTTCTCTCGTACTGCAGAAAGGTTCACCGGGTAGTCCCCCATAATTCGGCTCCCCTTCTCGACCGGTAATTACTTTGCGATCTGTTACCCGTATGACTCCTTCTGGCATTCATGATACTGTTCCCACAGCCCGTATACCGTTCATGCGAAAACCATGCGTGCGTCCTGCATGAACGTTTACTCCCGGATACAAAAAGAATTCCTTTTCATTTTAATAAAAATCCCAAATGCCCGCAGTCATTGTGCAAAAAAAAGAAATTGTTTTTGAGAATTACACTCATCTTGGATAAAACGGCACATACCTCACGAACCGCATACCATGCTTATCTCCGGCGCGTTTGATCTTGTTATTTTCCGTACATATTTATCGCCCGGATCAGTTCCGCAAACCCGTCCATCTCCATCGTGAGCACCTGATCTTTTGTCATGCCCATACTCGTCTCTGCATCAGCGGTGAGCATGTCTGGACCCCGGATCACTTCACGGTCAATCCCGTCCCGGCTAAGCACCTCGTGCGCTTCGGAATCGTGGACAAACGCCCGCCCGGGAATAATGACCGTCTGTTCAAGCAGCCGGAGATCGAGTTCCTTTAAGTCATCGATGGTGATCAGGCAAGCGATCTCTTTTCTCACCGGGACCGTTGGAATTGTGGCGCCACAGGCAAAGAGCACTGCATCAATAAAGGGGGCGGCAACGCTTCCGGAGATGACGGATGCCCTGCGCTGAACCTGAGGGAGTTTTTTTATCAGTGCGGGTTCGTGCCGGATCGTAAACGGGGAGCCTATTTCCGGGTCCCAGAGCGGGGTGCCCGAGCATTTCATGCGGAATTTTTTTCGTAAGTTGGTTACGGTATCGCGGAAGGATTCAACGGATTGTACCTGCTGTCCTTTGATGATCGGGGCATTGCCAAGGATCAGTCCCTGTTCGGTTTCATTTGCAAAGCGCATGAGGATGAGTCCTTTTGCTCCGCGATCTTCCAGCCATTCGCATGTGTGTTCAAGCACTGCGCCATCGTTGATGCCGGGAAGAACGACTGCGGCGGCATAGACCTCGATTTCCCCGCATAACCGTTCCAGTATTGTTAATGAGACCTCGGGCGTAGGGTCATGCATCCAGCGTTTGCGCAGCGCCGGGTCTGTGGCGAAAACCGTGAACGAGATTTCGGAGAGCCCGTTATCGATGAGGAGGTCAGCGATCTTTTTGTCATCCCAGCCTTTGCCGCTCGTGTAGCCGATATGGAGCGGGGCTTCCATCGCACCCAAGAGTTCGATGAGATCGGCAAACTGCGGGTAACAGCTGGGATCGCCCCCGCCGCTGATAGTTATGCGATCGAGGTCGCTGGATTTTGTTTGCAGTGCGGCAAGTGTTTCGTCCGCTATGGTCTTGAGATCCTTAAAGCCCGTGTATTCTTCCTTGACACCTTTTGTGCAGTAATCACAGCCTTTTTTGAAGGGGGGGCAGTACCGGCAGCCGAATGCTTTGACATCTTTTACATGTTTGAAATAGCAGTATTCGCAAAATCCCCGGCAGTCGATACCTGCGCGTCCCCCGATGTCAACGGTCAGCTGTGCCATGGTTACTGATCAGTCGGTTGTTGTGCGTAAAAGGTGTTTGGAAATGATAAGAATAACAGGCTAATTATAGAGGATTTCGAATAACTGGCATTAATGAAGAAACGATTCAAACTTTTACGACGATGACATTAATACAAAATTCTAAAAAGCAGAGGTTTTTCGAAATCCACTATAATCTATACATGGCGTCATAATTTTTCAGGTATGCCCAACTGTTTGAGGGATCTTTTCGAACGGGTGCAGCCCTCAAATCGGACGGATGGGCTGTTTCACAAAAACAGAAATTTTTGTCGCTATGTATAATCTCCCGAAGAAGTCAGGCACATGAGGTTAGGTCAGTATCTCCGAAAAAAAAACGAGTGGGGTTATATTGGCAGTGTTGGTAACAGGACAACGGCTGTTCGAGTTCAACTCTACGTCTTGGGCATGAAGTCAATTCTGGTTTCTGAAAGGACACCTAATGTGTAGTGTACCATTTTACCACTAAATGGATCCCGATAAATCCGCACGACCAAAGACCTGTTTGCCGCAACTCACGCACAAGGAAAAAAACGTATGTCTCCGAAGGGGATACAGAAAAACCTAAAAAAGGAAAAATATCGTTTTTGGATTTTTTATCTGTTCTTTCTCATCTTCTGCATGCCGGCGACTGCGCCGACAATCCCGAGTGCTGCACATGCTGCCACTATTGACGGTGGCGATGTCGGCGCGGGGGTGGGTGTCGTGGGCACGGTAGTCGGTTTGCGGGTCGTCGGACGTGGTGTAACTGTGGTCTGCTGCGTAATTATTTCCGTAGGTGCCACGGTTACCTGAGCCGGTGCATAGAGGCGCACATTGTCGATATACCCGATGGCATACCGGTTCATCACACCGTAATCCCCACCGGATCCGATATATATCCGGTTCATGCCGTGAAGCGGTTCCCACGTATTGAGGTAATAGCTCCAGGCTTGTTTTCCGGTCGTCTTTTCAGTAACCCGTTCGGTGAGGGTTTTTTGACTGTCATCATAGTTTACTACCACATGGTACGTTTTGTTCATCTCGAAATTGAACGTCGGACCACGATAGGATGCTGTATCGAAGGATGTGTGGCTGTTCACTTCCATAAGTTTTGCGCTCATCGTCACCAGGCGAAGCCAGAGAATATTACCGTACTTTGGATCGTTTGTGAATTCAGTGAGGACATTTGGACCTTTTGACCGGTCCATTTCAGTTCCGGAAAAACCGAGACGAAACGAGGTTCCTTCATCAACCTGTTCAAGAGTGACATCATATTCAAGGGTGAATGGACCCCCGGCATATTCAATTGGGGGAGTATACGCGTAGTTTTGAGTGCTGGGTTCAATGCGGAAATGGTACATGCCTTTGCCAGGATCCCAGTAATCCGATGAGGGGTTATTGGTCGTCCATTGGGGATTAGTGGAAAATGCCGTCACGTAGAGGCTGGTTGGTCCATTGTCGGATTCTGCCTGGATAGGGCAGACCAAAAGGATCAGGGTTGCCACCATCGCTGCGATTATGAAAGTTGAGAATAACTTCATGGATCTCTCTCCGTTAAGCGGGTGAACTGTATGCATCTGGGCATATGCACGGACAGTATATTATGCTGTATCCTGACCCGGGCTTACGCAATACTGATAGTAGGGTAATATGGTGCACCGTATTTCATAAAAATATCGACCGTGATAATTGAAAGGAACAGAGCAAAAAATCCGACTTCTGACCTGTTATGATCTTTGTCACATTCGATTCCTATACCTGTTTTTGGGGTTGAAAAAAAAGAAAGTTACCAATTTTACCGAAGAGGTTTTACTGAGTGATTTTGTTCTCATTTAATTTCACACTCTTTTTACATTTGTGAATTACCCGTATCGATTGATGAGGCTACGCCGCGCAACAAAATTGCCATATGAGGAATACAGATAGGATGAGCACTATATTTATCACCGAAATAAGGCAATATCATAACGAGTAACGTATCGCGATAGTAGTCTAGCGGCAGGACAGGAGCTTCCCAAGCTTCTAACCCGGGTTCGATCCCCGGCTATCGCATTGGATTATGGACACTCTTCCCGAACGCTCTGCCATGCGTATCATCGCCGAGAACCGCAAGGGGGTTCTGCGCGATATTGCCACGGTGATGGCAGAGCACAATGCCAACATCGTGATGATCACCCAGGAACTGTTTGAGTCCGGCCCCTATGCCGACATGGCAGAGCTCTATTTTGAATACGAATCCGGTGAAGAGGATGATCGTCAGACTCTCATCGAAGATCTGATCACTATCCCCTCAGTTAAAGACGCAAAGTCGTACCAGCCGTTCGGGCATATCTTCGGTTCCCGTGTCATCATCATTGGGGGTGGTGCCCAGGTGGCTCAGGTTGCTGTTGGTGCGGTGAACGAAGCGGACCGGCACAACATCCGTGGCGAACGGATCTCGGTGGACACGATCCCGCTTGTCGGGGAACGGACCCTTGCCCTTGCGGTAGACGCCGTCTCGCGCCTCCCCCGGGCTTCTATTCTCGTGCTCGCAGGTTCAATCATGGGCGGTGATATCTCAAAGGCAGTCGACCGGGTGAGGGAAGCCGGGATTCCGGTGATCGCACTCAGGATGGCGGGCAGCGTGCCTGAACATGCCGATCTTGTCGTCACCGACCCGATCCAGGCAGGGGTTTTTGCCGTCATGCACGTGAGCAGCAAAGCGGTCTTTGATATCAACCGGGTCCGTGGTCGTGAGTTCTGATGGATATTGTCAGGCAGGCGGTCTCGGTGCTCATGCACGATGGGCTCATCATCTATCCTACCGAGACAGTCTACGGTCTTGGTGCAGATGCGTTTTCCGAAGAGGCTATCCAAAAAGTCTATGCAGCAAAAAAGCGCAATCTCGCAAAACCGATCTCAATTGCCGTGTCCAATTTTGAGATGCTTGCTGTTGTCGCCCGCCTGGATGCCCGCATGCAGGAGTTCATCCAGCAGTTTCTTCCCGGCCCGGTCACTGTGGTGATGCCGGCACGCAGGATAGTGCCGGATATCCTGACCGGGGGCACCGGGTTAATAGGCATCCGCATACCTGCTCACCCTCTCGCCCAGCAGATCATCGAACAGTTCGATGCTCCAATCACGGCAACCAGTGCGAACCTTACCGGCGCAAAAGACCCGCAGACCCCTGACGAGTGCACTGTACCCAGAGATCTGATTATCGATGGCGGACGGTTGTCCGGTACCCCCAGCACGGTGGTTGACCTGACAAAAAACATCGTTGTGCGACGCGGTGCCCTGGCAGATAAGATTGAAGCGTTCCTTGCAGCACACTGAGGTTTTTTTGTTTGCCGATCCGACTGCGTGATTTTGTTGAAGACCCGGACGGCTGGCTCTATGCAGTTTCCACGTATGACAACGATGAGCGGGTCGGGTGTGTGCTCCGCTATGTGCCGGATGAGCACGGGGAGCGGGTCAACCCATCGGGTCAGCACTATAAAAAATATGATTTCGAGGATGCATATGCGTTTATCGCCCGGAATAAACCCCGGTACGCTCACCGTGTCCAGCGCATACCGCTCTGCGATGTGCGCCGGGTGTTAAAACCGGATCAGGAGATCTCCCGGATTGCCGCGGCACACCCCAGAGTGAAAAAACTGCTCAGACTGTTGTGCCTTCCAAAAGGCACGGTCGGGTGCACCGGCTCACTGCTCTGCCAGCTGGATGCCAGTTCGTCAGATATTGACATGGTGGTGTATGGGAAGGATTGGTTTGTTGCCCAAAAACGGGTGAAACAGGGCATTACTGATGGTACCATTGAGGGGCTCTCACCGGTAATGTGGCAGAAGGTCTACGATAAACGTAAACCGGAGATCTCATTTGCGGATTTCGTACTTCACGAGGAGCGTAAATGGAACCGGGGGCAGATCGAAGGTACTTATTTTGATATCCTCTACACACGGGCTTACGACACCATGACGACTGCGCCCTCCGGGCACGGAACCGCTCTCGGGAAGATGACGATCGAAGCACGGGTGACCGATGCATCGCTCGCCTTTGACAGCCCGGCAGTGTATGAAGTGGAGCACGACGTAGTGACAAAGGTGCTCTCCTTTACCCATACCTATAGCGGGCAGGCACTTCGTGGCGAGATGATCGAGGCGTGCGGTATCTGCGAAGAGCACGGCAACGAGCGCTGGCTGATTGTCGGGACAACACGGGAAGCCCCGGGAGAGTATATCGTTTCCCGCACATTGCTTGATGCCTGATCCATGGATCTGTAATCTTTCCGGTTTTTGATCTTGTCTGATAGCGTGTAACAGGTGCATCTAAAAAAAACACCTGTGAGTGCTGCGATCACTGGCTCGACGGCTGAAAATCGCGAATGTGAGTTCCTATGAAAATCCGTCTGGAATTTTCATCTTGTATGCTTTTGGCACGAGAGCCTCATGTCTGTTTTCATGCCAAAAGCGCACGAACGATTTTGTGGCTGGATAAAATGCGGCGATAAAAAAAGAGAGATCAGAGCAGTTCCGAGAGCCGGTGCCCCCCGCTATCGCACCGCTCTTTATGCTTGCACCGGGTGCAGGGTGCATTCAGCGGATGGTGCGGGACTGCCCCGTCCCTGATGGATCGCAGGGTGTGCATAGTCGAAAGGAGTTGCCGCCGGTCCCGGGGCTGGACGGTGTGGAACCGCGCAACGCCGTCCGGGATATATTCTACATTTCCGCCGGTCACAATGTTTCCGGTCATCTCTTCAAGGCAGAGTGCATAACATGCGATCCGGAGCCGGTCTGCTGCATAGGTACCGGAGGGTAGGGCTCCCGCAGCACGAATGATCGAGAACGATCCATCAGCCGCGATACGGTCAACCATGCCGATAATCCCGTGCTTCTCTGATACGACGTTCACATCAGTCTGGATGGCGGGTTTCCATACGGTGTTTTTGCATTTCGCAATGCAGGTATCCAGAAACGCCCGCTGTGCCTCATTAATTCCCGGGCAAACCGCGAGTACTTCCTGCCAGATTGCGTCCGCATCCAGCGGGTTGCCAAGGTGGTACGACAGCTGTTTGCAGACCGCGTAACGTTCCGATTCGGTCCGTGGCTCGTTTCGTTCAAAATAGTATTTCATTGCGCATGCATGGCAGTGCACGAGATCCGAAACCGCTATCGCGTCCCTCTTCTCCGGCAGAATAATTCCCCGGAGAACGTGGGAAACCAACCCGATTATACTTATTGGAACGTGTTCTTCAGGATTGATGCGGGATCGATCGCAGGAACGGTGAACAATGGTTAATCTGAAAATGCCGTTTCCATTTTCGTGCTGTGGTCTTCGTGTGGCACGCGGGTGCACCATGCATGTTTATTCTGAAAACAGCTCCGCTATTTTTATGCTCCGGCATTCATGCTCCCGTGCTTGTGTGCTGAAATGGAATCATGCATATTTTCATACAAGGAGTACACATCTTGTATCCATGAGTGCACAGGAAATTTCCGTCAATATCCCGCCTACGCTTGATCCCGTCTACAGCAACATGATCCAGATCGCGTACAAGGAGGACGAATTCACGTTTCTCTTCCTTCACCAGCTCCCGCAGGTAAACCAGGCGCGGGCAAAGGCGATCGTTTCTATCACCCCGAACCATGCAAAAAACCTGCTTGCCGTTCTCACAAAGACCGTTGCCGACTTCGAGTCAAAGTTTGGGACGATCAACAGCCCCCCTGACAAGCAGACGATCGAGAATGTGACGACGCTCCGCGGGTATTCCTAGAAACATCCGAACACATATTTTATTAGCGCACAGGACGATATTGTGAGGTATTGCGCCGCCGTGGCTTAGCGGCATAGCGGCTGATTCGTAATCAGCAGGTCGAGGGTTCAATTCCCTCCGGCGGCTCTCAGAGCACGAGTTAAGGTCTAAATCTCTTTTGCGGCTTAAATTGCTCGTATTTTCCCTTTTGACTTCAATCTACAACGGACCATGAGGACCTGCATATTTAAAATTCATCACCGGAGTCACCGTTGAAGGGACGACATTATTTATCTGGATCTCTTTACTATTGGGAAAATCCACGAATACACGGAACCAAGATTGCGGAGGGAGTGCGTGCGATGGATACACGAAAAGGGAAAACTGCTCGTTCGGTTCAAGGATATTATCCGCGTCTGCCGATTGGTAGGGAAGTGTTCCGGTCTTTGAGGTAATAGTCCACCCGGGTTTTTGCATCGGGCGATCCGACACCATACGTAACTGTTCCCTCCCAAACGGACTCACAAATGTGACCGTGCAAAGATCGAGATTGACACCGCTTGATTTGTCGAGGATCAGATTGACTGAATCGAGCCGTATTGTCATCTGTACCGCGCCGAGCCGTTGCGAATCAGGACTGGGGTTTTCAACCGGAATATTCCCCAAAACCCCGGTATTATCTGCATAACCGTTCACACTTCCCACGAGCACCGGGTTGTCAGTAGTCCCCAGAAAACTGGAGTACGAAGATGCCCCGGAAGCAAAACTCGGGTATACGATGAGGGTAAATGCTGCGAGCGTGACGAGAATTACTGTAAGCAGGATTATCCCATAGAGTGCAAGCGTTCCCTCATCCGCAGGTATCCGGTTCCTCATTGGACTATGCTTTGCCTGAATGGATTAAAATGATTCCTGATCGGATCTGTCAACCCGGATTGCTACTTGCAACAATTGCCATACTCCTCTCATCGATGCAGATCATCCCGTTGATCCGATGAACCTGACTCCGCATGGTGCGGGTGGAAGTCAAATCTTAAACCGGTGATGTTTTGGATTGATGAGGATAAACAGAGAGAGAACGAGAGAGAATGGCACATAAAAAAAAGAGCGTGTCAAATCTGTTGGCAGCCGTGGAATTCCCCATTCATTGCAGGAGTATCGGATCACCGTATCTCTGCCATGTCGCCATCAACCCAACCGATGACCCGCTCTGCACACCCAAGGGTAGCACCGGTGGCTGAATCGACGACGTTAAGGGTGATATGTACGACCGGGCGCTCCTTTCCGGCTGCTGCGCTCCCGTACGTCCAGTACACCTTCCCACCCGGGACTTTAACATCAGAACCCAGTTCTTTCACGGTGAAATCAGGGGCTTTCCAATCGAGAAAATGCCCATAATCAGTCTTCCAGACGTACACGTACTTACCGGCTGTTGATGCCTGCACGTTGAGAACCGGGGAGAGCCCGATACCCGGCGCGGAAGACATGGCAAGGGTGTACCGGGGGATGTCCGGCTGGATCGAAACATTCACTGTAGATGGGGTGGGAATGATTGCACCGATTGACGCGGGGGTTGATGAACTGCACCCGGCAGCGAGTATGAAAATTCCTGTGATGAGAAGCGCCGCGAGAAGGATATACCGGGTTGTTGCTGCACCGTGAGACATAGTGATCCGGTTTCCTGTCGGAATCTAAAAAAGGTATTGCAGTGGGGCCCGGGATTTTTCACCGTTTGCTATCCACGGATCCCGATCTCACGGCAGTTTTACGGGCAGATCGAAGACTCCCGGGCATATGATCATATCTGCCCGCATACCTCCCGATCCTGTTCCTGATCCCATCAGCCTCTCCCCATTAGTACAATCCATTCCTTCTCCCCCGCCTTTTTAAACCGCAGGAGAATAAACTTTCCATTGAATTTTTCACCGTGCAGGATAACTTCAATCCGGTCATCTGTCCACGTGAGTGATTCATACGCGCCGTGATCTGCGATCTTCACGCTGCCGGCACCATACTCCCCCTCCGGGATCGTCCCTTCAAAACTGATATAGTCAAGGGGATGATCCTCTGTCTCGATAGCAAGCCGCCGTTCGCCGGGCTTCTCCGGCAGTCCTTTCGGCACCGCCCAGCTCTTCAGCACGCCATCCCGTTCGAGCCTGAAATCGAAGTGATGGTGTCGTGCGAGATGTTCGTGGAGGACAAACCGGGAGTGTGAATCTTTATCCATGAACTTCCCTCTCCTTTGCCCGCGTGACAAATCCCCTCATCTCCAAGGCTGCAAATCGATCTCCTCCATGTGGAGAAGAATGGAACCGGTTGTTGTCACTTCGGGGATTATTCGAATTATGTCTTCAGTATGCTGATGATTTGGTCGATGATACGCTCCATTACCTCATTGTTTACGTGTCCTGCCGGGTACTGGATAATCCGACTGTCAGCGGTAAACAACCGGTTTGGTCTGACATTGCTCTCCTGCCGAAGTGATCCTGAAGAGAAATCATTCTCCCGGATCGTAATAGCGTATTGGTCAGATACGTTGCGGCTTGTAATCTGTGAGAGAATTACATCGTCCCCACTCAGTGCTGCGATTACGAGAGCCGGACGTTTCTTCGCATTGCTCAAATCAGAAAAAGGAAACAGAACGACTACTACATCCCCTTTTACAAATTTGCCCACGCCTCATCCTCCTCGGGGCGTTGCCAGTCTTTTGCGAGGGAAGATTCGCTTGCGATAGCGGTCTGGTTTGTTATTGCAACAGGTTTTTTCTTCACGGTTCTGATAAAATTGAGGATCTCACGATAATGCTGCCGTGGCACATGGTGCAGTTCATTAATGATCTGTTCTTCGACTTCCATAATGATTCCCGCGTGCAATGCGTGTGCACTCATCCCATTATTCCGGGTACATTATCAGACTATCTGTCCTTCAGGATTTTGGAAGACTTGACCGCCGTTGACAGCCTTGGTATTTCCGGGAAAAATGTTCCTTAAAAAAACAGTCATGATGCCCGTGTGCCACAAAAGTACAGCAGAAAAAACCGTTCGAAACTTTTTCATATCAACGATGATGCGGCACACGCTCACCCATGCGGCACCGCTTCCTTCGCCCGCGTCACAAATCCCCGCATCTCCCGGGCCGAAGCAGCAATATCCGGGCTCCAGACAACCGCAGAGATCACCGCAACTCCATCCGCACCCGCACGCACAACCTCCTCCACATTGGAGCGATTGATCCCACCGATAGCAACCACCGGGCATGAGACCTGTACACAGATCGCCCGCAGCACTAAAAGCCCGTGACCCGGTCCGGCGTCCTGCTTGGAACCCGTAGAAAAGACCGGGCTCACCGCGACATAATCCGCCCCTTCCGCTTCTGCCCGCACCGCTTCCTCAACACCCCCAACAGAGACGCCGATAACAAAACCCGGGGGGGCGATCTGCCGCGCCACATCCACGCGGAGATCCCCCTGCCCGAGATGGACACCATCCGCCCCGCAGGCAATGGCGACATCAAGCCGGTCATTCACAATAAACAGGGTGCCGGTCTTCCGTGCGATCTGGCTGATCTCCCCCCCGATGCGGGCAAGATCACGGCACCCGCACGTCTTGTCCCGTAACTGGATGGCATCCGCACCGCCGGCGATTGCCTGCCGTGCGATCTCCACGTGGGAAAGTCCCCTTGAAATTTGCTCATCGGTGATGACATACAGGTCATATGCCATAGCCGGTGCGTCATGCCTCCTTCACTATCGCATACTGCTCAAGCTCCATGAGCCCGAGTGCCGCAAGTTCATCGAACAGTGCGGTTTTGAATGATCCCGGTCTCCCGGATTTTGCCGCTGCCTTCTCGCCGGCAATACCAAACGCTGCAAGCGCTCCGGCGGATGCCATAACCGGATCATCACAGACCGCAGCAAACGTCCCGACAACCGATGACGCCATGCAGCCGGTACCGCAGATGATCCCCATCATGGGGTCGCCATTCCCGACAAGGAGCGTACGTGTTCCGTCGCTTACAATATCGGTCTCACCACTGATGACAACCGTGATCCCTTCGGCTTTTGCAAACTCCCGTGCGATCTGAACAGGATCTCCCGCAAGCCCGAAAGAATCAACCCCCTTCACTGCACCTCCTGCACCGGTGAGCACCCCAACCTCACCGGCATTCCCCTTGAGGATGCTGATCTCCAGTTCGTCCAGCAGCCGCCATGCGCTCTCGGTCCGGAGCCGGGTCGCCCCCGCCCCGACAGGATCGAGGATAACTGGTATCTTTGCCTTGTTTGCCGCTGTGCCGGCTGCGATCATCGACTCAACAAGTGTCGGATTGAGTGTCCCGATGTTGAGGACGAGCGCCCCGGATACCGCTGCCATCTCTTCAACTTCTTCACGTGCATCCGCCATCACCGGCGCTCCTCCGGCACAGAGGGTGATATTTGCGCAGTCGTTGACCGTGACATAATTGGTAATATGGTGGATGAGCGGTCTTTTTGCCCGTACATGTCCGAGAATATCGGCAAATGCAGAACCATACATGGTGTTGCTCCAGAACAGGGGTATCGGTTTCTTCCCGGTTCTTGTAGTATAGGAATCGGTGAAAGGATAATTAATAAAATCGTATCAGCCGATGACGCGAAGTAAAAAAATATCCTTTTTAAAGAGAGGCTGCACTCACTGCTGCCGCGTAAGCTCTTCAAGGGTTGCAACCAGCAGATCGATCTCCTGCTCTGTCGTATAGAGCGCGAGACTCGCCCGCACCGTTCCGTCAGGAAGACCGAGCCGCTCCATCAGCGGCTGGCAGCAGTGGTGCCCGGATCGCACAAGGATATCCGCAGTCTCATCCAGCTGCTGCGCCACTTCGTGCGGGTGATACCCGTCAACAGTGAACGAGACAACACCGATTCGGGTTTCAGGAGTAGGCGGTGCAAATACGTGAACTCGTGAATTTTTCGCCAGCCCCTCAATAAGGCGCGTGGTCAGGTTACCTTCATGCCGGTGGATCTTCTCCATACCGATCTTTTCGAGATACTCAGCTGCCACGCCAAGTCCGACCCCACCTGCGATGTTTGGCGTTCCCGCCTCGTATTTCTGGTAGCCCTCCGCAACTACAAAACCGTCGCTTGTCACCGATTCGACCATTCCCCCGCCAAGCATGAGAGGTTCGATCACCGCCTCCTTCATCCAGAGGACGCCGGTACCGGTCGGACCGAGCATCTTGTGCCCGGAGAAGCAGAAGAAATCACAACCCAGCTTGCCGACATCCACCGGCATATGCGGGACCGTCTGTGCACCATCAATGAGCAGGAGCACCCCGTGTTCATCGCAAATCTCTGCGATCTTTTCGACGGGAGTGACAACTCCAAGCACGTTGGATGCGTGGGTGACCGCAACGAGCCGGGTCGATGGCGTGATCGCCTTTTTTAGTGCTGCGAGATCGAGGGAGTAGTCAGGGTTGATGCCGATGGTGTCGAATAAGACTCCCTGTTTTGCGAGGTTTCGCCATGGCAGCAGGTTGGAGTGGTGTTCGAGGATGGTGGTGATGACGCGATCGCCGGGTTTCCACGCGAGCCCCTGCGCCACCATGTTGATCGCTTCGGTGGTATTTTTTGTAAAGACCGTGATACCCTGCGCCCCGCCGATGAACTGCGCCACCTTCTCGTGGGCGTGCCAGTACCGCTGGCTTGCAATCCGGGTGAACCGGTGAACCCCACGTCCCACGTTTGCCCGGTAGTGGTGCTCGAACTCGACCATCGAGCTGATCACGGGCTCGGGCGAGAAGCTCGTCGCGGCATTGTCAAGATAGATGATATCGCCAAGTATTGGGAAACCACTCCTGACTGAATCGATCGGAAATGCTTCATCCGCCTTTTCTGACATTACCGGTTCTGTGATTCTCTCTCTTTTTATTTCAACCATCTCCCCGCGTTCCTTCACCAATCTAGTCTTCAAGGTATTATCCTCGTTGACAGGGATTCCATGATTACGGCACAGTTCAAGCATTTTTTTTGGTAGTGCACGCCAGCGCCAGAGCCCCCACCGGCTGTACGGACTTGGGAGCCCTTTCTTCTTCTGCCACCGTTCCAGCACTTCGTCCCAGCGGTGTGCAATCGCCGGGTACATCTCACGCAGCAATTCATACTCACTTTCGAGCATCGCGGGGCAGAGATAACACCCAATCCGCTCGAGCCCCAGTTCGTAGAGCGGGTTTATGGGTACCTTCTGCCACCAGAGGTAGAGAAACACCTCAAGCGCCCGCCAGTTGCGGATCGGTGAGATGTTCAGTTGGAGCGGGTTTAGCGGGTTCTGGATCGCCTCTTCCAGATCCGCCCGGTTCCACGACTCGTACCAGCGGTTGCCCTGCACCGTAACGCAGGGACCGGTCTTTGCGAGCACGGTCTTGAGCGGGTTCTGCTTTAAGAATTTGCAGCACCAGCGGTTGTCTTTGCCCGGAGGTCCGGCTTTTTCTGCTGCCTGCCAGAAATCCGTGGATTTCGGGATGACCTCCACCCCCATTGATCGCACGAACTCGACGGTCTCTGGAAACTCGATTCCGGTATCGATAAAGAATGCTTCTGTTACGCCGGCTTTTTTTGCAAGGACGTATACCGCGGTGCTGTCCTTTCCGCCGGAGAACGAGATATTGCATAGCGGTCGATCATGCATATGCTGGCGGATAGTACGGATCGCGCTGCGCTCGAGATTTTTTAAGTGATACCGGTTCTGCTGGACGACAAAATCCCAGTCCGGGTTTTTGCCGGTCCGGGGTTCTACGGGCATGATCTCCTTTACGCGGACCTGCCCGTCTTTTACGATTCCCGTGCCGAACCGGTTCCGGTATTTCACGATAACGGTTCCATCAGGTACCGGATTTTTGAGCGGGAACTTCTTTCCGCCCATCCTTCCAGCCTCACGGACTCCGGCAAGGTCAGTGTCAAGATCTACGATGCCTTGTGTCACATGCCGGAGGATATACGGGAGCGCTTCCGGTGTGAGATCCAGGCTGAACTTCCGGGTCACCGGATCAAACGTAAGCCAGCCAAATCGCTGCCCGTGTGCAATCACAAGATCGGCACGGTCGACACCCCCGGCTTTGTTGAAGAGCATCACGGTCTGGAGCGGAACATTGCCGAAGCGCTCGCGAACGAGGTTTTTTATGAGTGTCACATCTGCAGCAAGCACCGGGCGTACGTCGTACGGCTGGAGGAGTTCGATCGCTCTCCCCTCCGCGCCGCACGCACAGCTCCTGCCAATCAGCGGCACGTTGCAATGGTCACACCAGTAAAGGATCTTTTTCACCGGCGGCTCGCGTATCATTATACATTGATTGCGCGGGTGGGGAGATAAGAGAAACGATTACAGGTATGGCTGGGTTATCCAAACGCAAGAGGGTTTGATGGGGCATATGGATTTTTTACCCATGATTAGGTTCATTGCAGAAAAGGAGTTGGATTGAGGGTGTAAAACTAAAAAAACCCTGGCTGGTGTGTGATGGCATTGGTCATTCACCATTCTTTAACAGGATGAACTGGTAGCCATACTCACGAGAGTGCTCGTGGTAGAGGCTGTTCTCCTGCTTCGTCACCGCAATTATTGCCTGTGCTTCCGGTTGTATCCGGTATTTTTCTTCGAGCCCGGGGAGCCGGGCAAGAAGCGGGGTGTAGTAATCATTCCACCACGCAGACGCAGGCAGCGGGAAGGAGGTGATCCAGGAGTACCCAGCTTTCTCTGCAAAGATTTGTATGCCCCGGACTTCTTTTATGTACCATGAACTCGGCTGATTCGGGGGATGCTTAATCTAACGGGCAGAGAGTTTGTGTCTGAACTTAAGATTCTGATGACTGATCAGGATCCAGATAAGCACACCATACCCCCCGGCTAACATGAGTCTGAATGTTCATGTCTTCACTGGTAAACCAGAAATTTTCTGAATGGACACACGGGTGTGACACGCGCCAGAGTATGATATCGATCTTTTCCCATATCCGCGATATCCCGTACTCCCTTGAAATCCCCACAAACGATCCGGCAACCGCTCCGGAAAAGATCCTCACGCTGGGTAAAGGATCGTGCAGTTCGAAGCACTACCTGCTCGCGGAGATGTATAAAAAACTGAATCTTGCAGTAGTGTATGCAACGTTCCCCTTTCTGTGGAACGAACAGGATATCCAATACCCCAAAGAACTCCGTGAACAGGCTGCACGGCTCCCGGTTGCACACCATCTCGCCTGCCGGGTTCAGATCGGGTGCCGCTGGGTGCTCGTGGATGCAACATGGGACCGCACTCTCGCAAATGCCGGGTTCCCGGTTAATGATCACTGGGACGGGTATTCGGAGACGAAATGCGCAGTGAAGCCGCTTAAGTCTCCAGTCCGGACATCGTATTGCCGCACGCTGACAAATGAGCTATGCCGGGAAAAAGGAGATGACGATCTCTGTCCTGTTGATGGTGAGAAGGATCACTGGGAGGCAGAGGACCGGGCCCGGTATTACTCTGAAAAGATATCCCGGCGTTCCTCTGATGAGGTAGAGCGTATACAGCTGTTCAGCAGAGAATTCAGCAGATGGTTAGAGACAGTACGAGCGTCCATATGATCAACATGTCCCATACCTCCCATCTTTTCACCGGGAAACGCAACAATTAACTGATTACATACGAAACATCCAATATAATGGAACCCGATTCTCGGCAGGACACTATATCGGTCGAGCTGCAGATTCTTTCAGGACTCTGCATTCTCGGGATTCTCACGCTGGCACCGATTTTACTCATTGGATATCTTCCTGGAAATGTCCCGGCATCGCACACAAACGCAACCGTTCATGTAAAAATTCTCGCGATCAATGATTTTCATGGACAGTTGCCCCCGGGGCAGACCCTGAACAAGCACCCTGTCGGGGGTGCTCCGGTACTGGCATCATATCTGAAATCGGCGATGGCGTCAGGAAATGCTGTTAGCACCATCATTGCCCTTCCGGGAGATGTAATCGGGGCATCACCTCCCGAATCCGGTCTGCTCCTTGACGAGCCCACCCTGCTGTTTTTCAATAGCTATGCAAATCCGTATTGCACGATTGCATCAAACCCACCGGATGCTTCCTGCAATATGGTTGGAACCTTGGGCAATCACGAATTCGATAAAGGGATACCGGAACTGATGCGGAAGATCAATGGGGGGGATGATGCAACAAATATCAGCCACTTCATTGATCCATACCCCGGCTCGAGAACCACGTATGTCTGTGCAAACGTGGTCTGGAAAGCCAACAAAACCCCAATCCTTCCCCCTTATACCCTGCGAAATGTCAGCGGCGTGACTGTCGCTTTTATTGGTGCGGACACGACAAACACCCCCCGCATCCAGAAAGCTGCCAATATTGTGGATGTGAGTTTTCTTGATGAAGCCGGGTCCATAAACCGGTATATCCCGGAAATCCAAAAGCAGGGAGTTCACGCCATCGTTGTCCTCATTCACGAGGGCGGGAGCCAGACTTCTTATGACGGTCCCACACAGGCAAACGGGACTGTGACCGGGGAGGTGGCGGATATTATCTCCCGGCTTGATGCCGACGTTGATGTCGTACTGTCCGGTCATACGCATGGTTTTACCAACGCCTACCTGAAAAATGCCGGTGGAAAACCCGTGCTCCTCACACAGGCATATAGTTACAGCAAAGGGTACGCCGATATCGATCTTACCATCGACCGGGGGAGCGGGGAGATTATGGAGAAGTCTGCACAGATTATCCTGGCATATGCAGACCAGCCCCCCGGCACCAACCCGGATCCCGCCAAGACGGCGTTCATTGTGGCAGACGAGATGATCATTGCACCGGAAGTTGACCGGATGATCGGTATTGCTGCACAGGACCTGACCCGGGACCAGGACCGTGCCGGGGAATCAGTGCTGGCAGACCTGGTAGTTGATGCCCAGCGGGCTGCGATGAAAACCGATGTGGGATTCCTGACCACGGGCTCGGTACGGGCTGACCTCTCACGGGGAACTATTACATGGGGTGAATTATATGCCGTCCAGCCGTTTGCCGGGATGGTCCTATCGATGACCCTGTCCGGTGAACAGATCCAAAGTATTCTTGAACAGCAGTGGCAGGAGCCGCTTCCCCCGCACAATCTGGCGGTTTCCGGGCTTGTGTACAGCTATGATGCAGCCAGACCGGCAGGCATCAGGGTAGAAGACATAAAGATACATGGTATTCCGCTCGACCAGAAAGCGACATACACCGTATCCGTGGTTGATTTCCTTGCCGGTGGTGGCGATGGGTACACGACATTTATCGAAGGACAGATTATAACGAACGGACCGGTCGATGTCGATGCACTGGTTGCATACGTAACGTCATTACCGCAACCGGTGAACGCAACGATTGACGGGAGGATACAAAAGATTGG
>Ga0247840_10001150_pt1 | contig 52826 bp, 52 predicted proteins | sample LaCruzMarch2015__FD_192404 | JGI IMG/M metagenome (GOLD analysis project Ga0247840, IMG submission 192404) | Freshwater microbial communities from meromictic Lake La Cruz, Castile-La Mancha, Spain - LaCruzMarch2015_17m | ecosystem: Environmental > Aquatic > Freshwater > Lake | place: Spain... | reverse complement strand
AGGCGTTGCAGACCCGTTCATCGCGAGCAACCAAGCGACGGATTGCGAGCGGAGGGCGAAACTGCTTGCTGAAGAGCAAGGCGTTGCAGACCCGTTCATCGCGAGCAACCAAGCGACGGATTGCGAGCGGAGGGTTTGCCTTAAACCAACTCGGGTAACTCTTTCAGCGGGTAGAACACTGAAGAAGCTGTTTTGAAATGTTCTGGATTCGCGCTGACGAAAAATTTCTCATATCCTAGTTTACCTTCTTGGTTGAGCATGTTATTTTTCTTTAAATCGTCTTTGATGAATTCTGCAAAATATTTTGACGGATCTATAAATAACTCTGACGGTGAAAATTTTGATAAAACATCCAGTAAATACGGGTAGTGGGTGCAGCCCAATACAATCTTGTCGGGCGCGTTTTCGAGCATCTTTTTTAAATCCCGCTCAATCAAAGCGGCGTTTTCAGGTTTATTTTGGGTTTTTTCTTCTACTATTTTGACCCAATCTGGACATGCCATTTCAAAGACTTCCAAATTCGGTTTGTGTTTTTTTAATTCTTTAGAGTAGGCGTGGGTTTCGATGGTCATCTTTGTTGCGAATACCCCTATTTTTTCAGTATCCATGTCCGCTATAATTTTCGCACAGGACTGGATGATTGGATAAATCTTAAAGCTGTAATTGTCTTTTAATGTTTCATAAGCGGCGGCTGACGTGGTGTTGCAGGCCATAACAACAGCTTTTACGCCCTTTACTTCAAAGAATTTAAAAATTGTATCGGCAAATTCAATCAGCTGTTCTTTTGTTTTTTCGCCGTAGGGGATGTTTTTCAGGTCGCCAAAATACATGTAGTTTTCGTTCGGTAAAATTGCTTTCACCTTTTCAAAGACGGTCAAACCGCCCACGCCCGAGTCAAAAAATCCTATTGGCTGTGATTTTGATTGTTCGTTCATTATATCTTCTTCATGTTTGGTGCATAAATGCACCCTACTCTCACGTCATCCTGACACAAAAATTATACCAAGAACAAAAAATCCGCACAATGTAAAGGATGTAAAATTCTGCATCCGCCTAATTGTGCAATATTTTAGATTGTCTTGCCGTTATGCCCAATCTGCTTTGTAGAATTATCAAAAATGAAAGAGATTGCTTGACATGTAAAGCAACTAGGGCTTATTTTTTACACAAATAATTCATAATGCCGTCGGCTATGGATTGTGCGGTTTGCTGCTTGCGTTTTTCGCTCACAAGTTCGGCTCTCTCTTTATTATTTGAAATAAACCCGATTTCAACCAAAATTGCTGGTGTGGTCGTATGATTTATGACGTAAAACTTTGATTTAAAAAGCCCGCGGTCGGCAGTTTTAATACAACTTGCCATTGAGGTGTGGACTGTTTGAGCCAGCTGAAGACTCTCTTGGTGGTAATAGTGGGTTTCAATCCCAATAGGTTCAGTTCGCACACTGGAATTGACGTGGATGCTGACGAAAATTTCCGGGCAATTGTTCTCGCAAATAATCGTTCTATCTAGCAATGAAACAGTCTCGTCCTTGTGTCTTGTCATTTCAACTGTGTAGCCTTTGCTCGTCAAAATAGCCTCTACCCTCCTTGAAATATCAAGATTGATGTCTTTTTCGTTTATGCCCTCTCTGATGGCACCATAATCGACCCCTCCATGACCTGGGTCTATTACCACTCTTTTGCCTCCGCCGTAAATATTTCTTTTGAATGTTGCCGCTGCTACAGCCGCAATAGTTCTGGATTTGGTTTCTTTTACTGTAAGCCTGAAGGATTTACCGTCAGTTCCAAGGTCGCAACCGATTATGCTATCTTTTTCGAGGGGGAGAACCAATTTAAATCCCATTTTTGGAATTAAATCAATTTTCATCGCACTCATATTCGTTGATTTTATGGTGTTTTTAAAAGTCTGGTCGTTGTACCTTGACCCGTTGTAAAAATTCACCGTCAATTTTGAGGAATCCCTTTTGATACTGTGCACAACTGGGGCGTTGAAAGCAATAATGAATTCGCCCGTCAAGGGGTTTATCTGTTTATAATAGTAGGCAACTGCATCCGTGGTTTTTGTGAAAAGTGTTGGGTTGTCAAGCTCGTCGAAGTCATTGGAGCTTGCAAACAGCAAAGACTGGCCATCGCTAGAGAATATAGGGAAATATTTTTCCAATTGAGGCGAGGTTATTACAATTCGGGCTTTGTTAACTTCATATTGACCCACTTTTAGACTCTCAGTTTCGCTGATTTTGTATTCTTTGCCTTTGACCTCTGGGTTAATAATAGTATTGGGCAAATCGAAAACAACTCTTGCCGGATTTGTAAGATACATAGGACTTTCAACCCCTATGGTGCCGAATCCGCTTAGCAAGATTCCGTTCGATTTTATGTAAACTTTGTCTAAATAATATTTCGAATTCAATTTTAATTCTTTTTTGATAATTTCAACCTGCTTAGCTGAAATTGGCTTAACTGTAGCACCAGGAGCCGTGCTGGAGTTGAATGCTTGCTGGATTTGGTCGATTATAGCATCGGATTTTACTGAATTTACCGCAATCTTAACCTTTGGCAGCTCCTCACTGGAGATGGAAAGATTTTCATAAAAATCGCTGCTCGACTGGTGTTCTTCTCTGTACACGTTCTGAAAATAATCGCTTTTAATAAGGGCATCCTTAAATTTAATAATCAGATTGTTGTTCATTTTTTGGAAACTGATTTTTTGTAGATTAAAGCCCTCTTCAAAGTACATCACTACTCGAACCTTGTTTGGGTTGGTGGAAAACTGCCCTACCTTAACTTGTTTTAGACCACCCGAATTGAAGAACCAGTTTTGAGAAGGGGCGGTTAAAACTGCAGAATCTATATCAAAAAAAGCCCGCTTTGGGTTTGAAAGTTTTACCATTTTGATGTTCTTCAAAATAGGCTCGACCGTGTTGTCCGGCGAAGTCAGTACTATTAACAAATTTGCGGTGTCAAAATTTACAGAAGTAACTTTGAAAACTTCTTTTGAATATGCAACCTGGGTAAAAAATGCTACAAAAAGTATTATGGCTAATAAGATTTTTTTAATCATATTCGTAAATCAACAATCTCTCGCTCCCAAATATTATACTACTAATTTTTTTTTATGCCATATGAGACTGCATTATTCCATACTTCAAAAAATAATTTTTGCAGTGGCAGGTTCTCCCTATCCCAATGGTGTAAATTTTTTTTATGTTGTTGAATTAAATTCAAAAAAGCGGTATAATAGTTGGGTATAATACTAACTGGGGAGCTTGTATGAATAGAAGATGGTACGATCGGCACCAAGACACTTTGGATACATTGAATTTGTTGAAAAATTTAGACAGACGTTCAAGGGCAAGTCTATCCAATGATATTATAGATATCGCAAACCAAATAAAAACTATACACAGAGAGGAAGATGAACCTACTTTGAGTATCGGACTTGAAAGAGTCTTGGGGCTTTATCAAAGTTCGAATTCCAGACGTTGGTACGATAGGCAAGACGATTTAAACTGTGCAATAAAAACGATTTCGACTTTACCACAAGATGATTTTTTAAACATAATGGAAGGCCTCTGCGTTTCGCTTACTGATTAAATTATGAGACCACTGCACGTCTCTTAATAGCTCTTTTTTTAGACGTGCGTCAGTCTCATTATACGAATTAAAATCATAACAAACATTTCTAACCAATCCAGCCGATATTACTCAAGGTTGGGTTGGTTTTTTCCGAAGTATATAAGGAACTTAAAAGAAGAGGAATGTTATGGCAAAGATTATTGAAAACGAAAAAGGACGAAGATTAATCAAAATGTCAGTTGATGACATAATCAGTGTCGTCAGAGAATATCAAAGGATGGTCCAGAGCCCCAAATCCTTTGAGGGGATTAGATTTGTTTTAAAACAAGCGAGTATGTATTTGCCGGAAGAAGTATAAAGTTTGTTAAGATTTGAAAATTTACCTTTTTTGTTGTAAACTTTAACTTATGTAACAAAAAACAATTTACAATAAGAGTAATACTTTGAAAACTGTGTTATTATCTAGGTTAAGAGAGAACTACAAATTAGGAGAAACGTCATAGCTAACGAGGAAAAAAACGGGAACAAGAACAAAGCGATAATGAACGAACGCATCAGATCTAGAGAAGTTAGATTGATTGATGATCAAGGAGAAAATCACGGAGTTGTTTCAACTTTGGACGCGTTAAAAATGGCTCAGGCCGTGGATTTAGATTTAGTTGTAATAAGCCCAAATCAAGACCCTCCTGTCGCGAAGATTATGGATTACGGCAAGTATAAATACGAGCTTGAGAAAAAAGCAAAAGAAGCAAAAAAGAAACAGCACACTGTCGAAATCAAAGAAATTAAGATTAGATATAAAATTGATACTCATGATTATGAAGTCAGAATAAAGAATATCAAGAAATTTATAGCTCAAGGAAATAAGGTAAAAATCGTTGTGATGTTAAGAGGACGTGAGATGCAGCACTCTCATTTGGCGTTTGATTTGGCGAATAGATTTTTGGCCGACTTGGAGCAAGAGGCTATTGTTATTGAAAAAAGACCACAATTAGAAGGCAGAAATGTCACTATGTTTTTAGCCCCACAAACTATATCTTAGTTTGTGCTTGACGGGTAGTTTTTTTTTGATAGAATTAAGTTAAGGCAGATTTCGTTAAGAGAACTGCTGAATCAGCTCCTAATGGAGTGAAGTGAACTGGTGAATAAGTAGAGCCAACTCTACCAACTTCCCGAAAATTAAATATTAATGCCGCATTAGCTCCCAGTGAGTGAAAGCGAACGGAGTGAATAAGTAGAGCCCGCTCTACCAACTCCCTAAAAATTAAATATAAATGCCGCATTAGCTCCCAGTGAGCGAAAGCGAACGGAGTGAATAAGTAGAGCCCGCTCTACCAACTCCCTAAAAATTAAATATAAATGCCGCATTAGCTCAGTTGGTAGAGCAAGGGACTGAAAATCCCTGTGTCCTTGGTTCAATTCCGAGATGCGGCACCACTTTAAAAGCTAGTCTATGACTAGCTTTTTTGATGTTTTGTTAATTGTCCAATTTACCCAAAAATTAGATGTTTTACGCAAATTTTACGCACTTGCTTGCAAGAAGCTACAACTATTCGCTTTCCAAAACGAACCCATTTGAGCTTGAAATATTGACGTCGACTATATTTGGAACACTTTTTGCACCATCACTATTGTTATTGTGTTGTAATCTTTCCATTTCGTGTTGAAGTTTACAAATATTATTTTGAAGAGAAGTTTTATATTTTTGAAATTTTTCCAAAGGTTCAATAACTTTCGCCCTGATAATAGGTGTATATCCTCCGATTTGAAACATTCTACTTGTATCATCTTCCAATTCGGCTTGGATATATTCTTTTTCAATTAAACAAATTCTTCTATATGTAAGCATTTGTGATAAAAGTATTTCTAGTAATTGAGCTTGGTACATATCTTGTGGCTCAAAGTGTTTGTACATATCCGAACAAAATTCTTCGTTTTCTAATTTATCGTACTCCGTTACAATTTTGCTAAAAAATCCATATTTTGTAGCATTTGTTCTTGATATATTTTTACCTTCTTCGGTTTTTACGCCACCTTTAAGAGCGTTTTTTTGATTAGCTTTAATCTGTTTTGTTGTAGTCATAGTTGTTTTTCTCCTATGACTATTATTATACAATTTTTGCTAAATATTTGCTCTCCTACTGAATATGCTTAAGCTTATTCAGCGCATTTAAGGCTTTACCATTTGTATAATACAATGGCGATTTTATATACCAAATTCTTACGCTATATTTAGCAGAGAGGCTTTTAGCTCTATTGTAATATTTTAAATCTGTTGGTTTTTCTAAAATGAGGATTAAACAAGGTTTTTTGCCAGTATTATATGAATACCACAAGGCTTGAGTAAAGCCTTCGTACCATTTGTGAGCAAAATCGAACTCACAGGCATAGTTTTTTGTCAGGCAATCCACTCTTGTTTTATCCTTTAGCTCGTATTCCTTTATGCCACGATATTTGCAACACCATTCATTTTGATAATAAGCTTCTTTGAATAATTTCGCCGCATATACTGGCGTTGTTGCCATTAACAATATTGAAGCAATAATGATTTTTTTCATATTTAAACTAGTCTTTACGAGTATTTTCTTCTATTTTTATAAGAATAGGAATTATTAATGATAGTATAAACAAAAATATTGAAACTATAATTGTTGCCCAACTTGCAACTTGTCTTATTGTATTGTCAACATAGTCATTTTTTTGTTGTTCTATATTCTCAAAAAACAAATTTTTATACGTATTTGCCGAATTAGCCAAATATTCTTCTTCATCTTGTTCTTTGCCATTTGTTTTTAGCCAATTACTAGCATCTTGCAAATATTTATCAAGTCCATTAATAAAAATCGGTTGGTTTTTCTCTTCAATTTCTTCAAGCCAGCCGATTATAATTGATTTATTGTCTTTGCTCAGTCCGTATTTTGAAAGTACATTATCCACTTCTTTTCCATATTTATCGGTTAATTTATCCTGACTAACTTTTTCAATACCAGTATTTTTGTTTAATGATGCTTCAACGTTTTGGAATTTTGGTACGTTCGTTTTATTTTGAACAGTTGTAAAAAGATTTATGCTACCATAGATAAAAACTGATAAAAATATAACAATAAATAATGATGATATTACCTTCCCCAACCCAAATGAAAATCTTAAAAAGTCGTCAATTTTGTTAATAATAAAGTTGTTTTTCATAGCTATTCTCCTTTTAAAAATGTACTTATTACTTTTTATAAACCAATTAATTTTATCTTGATAAATTTGTGCCATTTTTTGCTTTAAAGCTGTTGGTCAATATCATTATAAAATCTACAAAAGCCCAAGGAGCGGATATAATTGTTCCAAAGACTGATAGTGTCAATAACAACTGAGCAACCGCACTTCCCGTTTGTTTTGTATAAAATCGGTGAGCACCAAAGCCCCCTAAAAACAAACATAATAATAACGTTGAAACCCAAGAGAAATCACTTTCTTGTAAATCGTTCGTTACTTTGCACCCACATCCAATACATACAACTGCACTGTCATTAATTTCTTTTCCACACGTTGAACAAAACATTCCATACTCCTTTCTTACAGCTTTAATAGCTGTTTCCTATTGTTACATTTATAAACCTAACATAAAAAACCATTTTTTGCACTAGAAAAATAAGTGTAAAAATAAGGTGTATAAAATAATCCATACAACACTTAATATGTACAGTATATGGAGCAAGTGTAAAATGTTTAAAATTGAAAAAACAGAAATGATAAATAAAACTTTCAGACTTCCTTTGGAATTGGTTCAAAGGCTTCAAAAAGAAGCTCAAAACAAAGGCGTGTCTTTAAATAATCTTGTTCTGCAATGTTGTGATTATGCGTTAAAGAATTTAGATAAAAAATAAACAAATTAGCTTTACACATTACTTTTAATGAGATTTTGAAAGCTACGAATAAAATTAAGATTATTTATTAATTATTAAGTTACAAATATTGTTAAATCCATTTTTAAAATTCTTAGGGATGATTTTTACATTGTTATTCCATTCTTTAATAGTCAAAATAGATTTTTCATAAGGCTCGACAAATATTATTTCAGCAGTTGTTTGCTCAAGAGGCTCCCATATATGTCTATCGACCTTATAATTACAATTGACCCCAACAACAATTATTCTTTTAGCCCCTCTTATGGCGACTTTATAGTGTTCTCTTTGAAAGTCAATGTCTTCATAGTCCAAGGCTAAAAGTGCTGCTTCATTAATCCCTAAAGAAAATATAAACATTAAAATCAGTTTAATACTTGAATTTGTTTTTAATATACTACTGACTTATCTCATAAGTTTGTGATTCGAATTTCCCATCCCGATTAAGACAATCGGGACATTTGTTTTGTCGTGAATATCACGTAGGGTTGATAAACGTAACTCGGTATTCTACCTAATGTTAATATTGCGTTTCGAAGTGCACTCGCAATGCTTTGAGTACATTCTTCTAGCATAATTTCATACCCAACAAGTGCTCCGGATTTCCAATCGAGGAAGCCTAGCAGAGTCGCTCGACAAGGTTTTCCTGTAAATGGATTTATCACTTGGAAGTTTAAAGTCTTACCATCGGCGACAAGGACTTGCCCTGTTTCTAGCAGTGATGCATTTCTTACAATGTAAGGTTCAACTTTGTCCTTGAGTGCTTTTGCACCCTCTCGGGCTAAAATCCATTTGTCATAATTTACTTTTTTAAACCAATTTGCATAACGTCTAAAGGTTATGTCTTTGGGTAAAATCTCCACTCCTCGCTGAGTTAGGATATGTTTTGTCAAGCTGATTGCTTTACCGATTGAAAACCCGTTTTGCGATAAAAGGATTTTTAAATATATTTTAATTTCGTCATCGTTCAAACTTGTTCTATATTCATTGTTGGTTGCGTATTTATAATTCGATACGAGTGCTGTCCAATCTGTGTTTACACCGCAGAGCAACGCTTTCCAGCGATACAAAGAACCAATTGAAACCTTGTCTATCGTTTCAAAAATTGTCGGGAATAATTCACCTGTATTATATAATTGTAAAAAGTCTTTATCGGCCAGCGTTCTTGGTTTATGCTCTATTCTAAACCTTTGCCAAGATCTTATTAAATCAAGTTTGGCGAGTGCAAATTTCTTTTGTTGCTCCGAGATGATTTTTTCTTGTCTAAGAGTCAGATTTTCAAGTTCTATAATATTGTCTGTTGTAGTTATATTATTATAATACTCTTGGATGTAGCGAGTTTGAAGTTCGGGTTCAAGCGAGCTTAATTTTATTTTATAACATTTGCCCCCTCGGACGGTTTCTACTTTAGAAATATATTTATCTTGTCTTAGAGCAAGCCTTACGGCTCTTTGCGTTATATTCTTTAATGCTGCTACGGTTTGAACATCAACCCAAGTATTTTCGGTGTTAATGCTTTTCAAAATATCTTCCAATTGCTTTCCCCTATTCATCTATAGTCATTGTCTATGATAAATCGGAATTCTCACAAAGCGAGTCATTCTCGGGGAACTGTGTTGCATCTGAAACAAAGTTCTAATATATTCGATGAAGGTAAATTAGACGAAAGTTCAACTGTTCGGGATTTCCGAACAGTTGAAAAGAATTTTAGTTAGAAGAGTGATGCAAGATATTGTGGGAATTGCTAAAATCCCACTTGTATATTTCCCACAATATGGTATAATGGAATTATAAATAATTTATAAAAGGAGGTATTCCCATGGCAATGCCAGAAAAAAATCTAAAAGTAGATCAGAAAAAACGAATTACCCTTGGCAGGCTTGCACCTGAAGAAGTAAGCTCTTATGATGTTGAAGTAAAAGACAACGGTGTAATTGTTCTATATCCCAAAGTTGAGATTCCAGCCGAAGAACTTTGGTTATTCAAAAACAAAGATGCATTAAATGCTGTAAAAGAAGGATTGCGACAATCTGCAGCAGGAAACGTATCATCTTTAGACAAAGATTTTTGGGAGGGTATAGAGGAAGAGGATGCATAATTTAAAATACACTGATAAAGCAAAATGCAACCTTGTCGACCTAAAGAAACAAGGACAAATCAAGAAGTTAAAAAAAATTAAAAACACTTTTGATAAATTAGCAGAAGACCCAAGACATCCTGGATTGCATACTCATAAATATAAATCATTCAAAGGCCTAAATGACGAAGATATTTTTCAGTCTTATGTGGAAAATAGTACTCCGGGAGCATTTAGAGTGTTTTGGCATTATGGACCAGGGAAAGAGTTTATAACAATAGTTGCTGTAACCTCGCATCCGTAATTTTTTATAATTGTCAAAAAACAGGTTCCAATAATGCTTTTTAATGACTTTTTATTGCTAAAATTTAATCAAGTTTTGTTGAGCTTTAAGCAAATTTAATGAAGTTGTATAACAGAATTTTCATTAGGTCTTATTTCTGATATATTACTTAATTAAAGTTTCTCAAACTCCCCTTGTTTTTTGAGGAAGTATTAAGATTAGTGTTGTTATGTATTCAAATTTGTTGCAAATATGGAAACATGTTTCCACAATTTTGACAGATTAAACCTTTTTTAAGATAGTTTTAAAATAATTTTAAAAAATCAGCCTCAAATACCCCTAAAATTATCATAAAACCTTCCAGCTTCAGGGGTAAAAGTACATCACATGCCAAATGACTACCTCGGAAGGATGCTGAAATTACTTCGCCATATGTATGCCGAGGATTTTTGTATAAACGCTTTGAAAACTCATAAAATTAAATCAAAAGTAGTCCAATTCGACTGCTACCATCTTGGAATCGGAAACTTGAACGACGATTTTTACCGCTGCGCAAATTATGTTAAGGAAAAACATTCCTTGAAATATTTAAAAACAAGCTGCATAGACGACTAAAACACATACGAACTTCGTTTTGTTAACAATATCTTTGCCTTTGTACTATACAACCTATCACTTTGCATGTAACTTATAAATGCGAAAAAGAAATTGTGGTGGATTAATTTATTAAGGTATCTCTTAATCCAAAGTATATTCAGGATGATTTTTTAAGAAATCATTATATTCAGGTGTGTCTTTTGAAATAACTTTTGGGAGTACGCTACTTTTCCAATATTTGTATTTCACTTTGTAATCACCATTGCATAACTCTCCCTTATTATTTTTAGTTAAAAAATTTGTTTCATAATCTTTATTCTTTACGTTTTGTTCATTTACTTTAAGAGTCCCGTCGGCTAGAAGATATACATCTATTCTACTTAATGGCAAAGGATTACCATTTAAATCCTTTTTATTTCCGTATTTTATTATTATTTTTTGACTGACAGAATAATTTTCATCTTCAGGTTTAAGCTTAACAACACAGATATCCTTATTTTTATTCCAATCAACACTGTGAATTTCTTGATTTGTATACAATCCACTGTTAATTGGCAATTTGAGTTTTTCACTAGGCCCATAACCTGCTGTATACAAATACTTGTTTTTATATAACTTTATAAAATCATTAATATGTTGTTCCTTATTTTTAAATATTTTTGTACCTAAAACTTTTTCTGCTTCTTCTATTCCAACATTTTCAGCTTTTTCTTCGGTTTTTTTACCACAAATGCCGTCTTCTTTTATATAATGGTGCAATTCATGAAACATAGTTCTCATAAGCAGTTTATAGTTAAAATTTTCTTCAGAGGGAATATAAAATTTTATTTCACTGTTATTTATATTATCACACATGTTATCATCAGGTAAAACCTCTGCCGTTAATTCATTACTATAACTTGTTGATATTTTTCCATTTTGTCCCAATTTTATCAAAGCTTCTGCATATTTTTGAATTTCTTTATCATCTTTATACTCTTTTGCATAATTAATTATGTCTTTTGATACTTTTTTTAAGTCACCTTGAAGCTTTTTTTCACAATCATCTGAAGTTAAAAATTTATTATTTTTATCAAAAACATACAAAGTGTTTAAAGTGTTTAAACTATTATACATTTGTTCTGCACGACTTAATTCCGGCTCATTTTTTTTATTTGGTTTTACTAAAACTTCTTCATATATATTTTCAAAAAAATCTTGTCTTGTTAATGCTTTCACTGTGCCGGTTTCATCATTATTAGACTTATTAGCAAGTTTTAAAATATCCTCTTTACTTAAACCTTCTTTTTCATCTAATCCAGCTATCTTATCGAAAATAGATTTTGAATAACATTTTTGCTTAACATCATCGTCAAAAGAAAATATTGCCGCAAAAAATCCATAATCTTGATTTGTCTTGTCTTTCTGTATGTTGGTCCATTTAGTTTTTAATTCCTCGTATGTATATGTTGGTTTATCATTACTAAAAGAATTTAAAAAAATCGGTTTGCTCATAATTTCTCTCTTCTAAAATTAATATATAAATATAAAGTATTTTTGTAATTAATAATTGACTTAAATATAAAAGTATATTTATACATCCTAATAAATACCGCCAAAAAGCGGTATTAATATTTTGTAATAATATTTATAGAAAACTATTTTACTTAAAATATTCTCTTAAAAATCTCTGGATTTTTAATGATGAATAGCCTTCTCCATAAGAATTTTGGGCATCAGTATTTCATTCGCCAGCCTTCTTCGACTATTCGCCCAGCACATGGCCAGCCGGTTTTTTTGCCAGTATAACAGTTCTGTACAACGCCATTTTTAGGATTCTTCCAGCGCCAATCTTCTGTTCCCCATTTTGTGTCCACTCCGCCCATTGGGTACAATATGGCTCCTTTACCGTTCGCTATCCAGAAGTTGAAAGTGTCTATTCCCATAAAATTCGGCCCTGCTTCCGGCCCGTTTATGTCAACATAAATCTCTCCACAGGATTCTTCCAAATCGCCGGTGGCACCTGTACTGTTGTTCTCTGTGCAATCTGCTGCGTAATTCCATACATAAAAAGACATCCCGTCGGCCGTTACAAATCTGTAGCCAGCCCAGTTATCGAGTTCGTAGACTTTTGAAGACGTGCCGTCGTAGTTTTCGTTTGTGTATTTGGCAAAGCATCCTTGATCAGGAGTTGTTCCGCAATTTTTAGTAACTTTAAAATATTTAACAAGTTCATCGCCCAAAGTTTTATCGGTAGTTCCTTGGTCAAACTGGTTGGAACATTTTAAGTCGGCCACGCAACCTTTGCTTGTAGACATTTGTGTAAGCACTTCATTAAATTCAGTGTAAGCTTTCTTTAACAGATTTACTTGCCCTTGCTTTTTAGTGTTTTCAATCAAGCTCGGAATAACTATCACTAATATTAAGGAGATTATTGTAACTGACATTAAAAGCTCAATTTTTGTATAACCATTTTTTAAGTTTGACATACAGGCCTCTTTTCTTTTTTTTTAAATATTATTACACAGAAAAAACTTAATATAAACTTTACATTAATTAACCTATTTACACTAATGTAATCTAATTGTATTATGATAGTAACAGTAGACTGATTAACCCTTGGAGGAATATTGTCGGAAAAGTTTAAAATAAAAGGTGGGATTCCACTAAAAGGTGAAGTTTCAATCGGAGGCGCAAAAAATGCGGTTCTAAAATTAATGGCGGCAGCTATTTTGGCAAAAGGTGAAACTAAGATTTATAACGTTCCTGATTTGACTGATGTTGAGATTATGCTCAGTGTTATCGAGGGCTTGGGCACGAAAACTTGTTATGACAAAGTAGAAAAATCAATCACAATAGATGCGACCACTATTTCTAACATAACCGCAAAGTACGAACTGGTAAGCAAAATGCGTGCTTCCTTTATTATTTTGGGGGCTTTGGTTTCCAGATGTAAAGAGGCAATTGTAGCCCTTCCCGGCGGATGTGCAATCGGTGAAAGAAGAGTGGATTTTCACATAAAAGGTCTTGAAGCACTCGGTGCTAAAATCAAAATCGAAAACGGATATGTGCACGCAAAAGCTACAAGGCTTGTGGGTGCTGACGTTTACCTAGATATTCCTTCAGTCGGAGCGACCGAAAACCTCATGTTGGCTGCTATTTTGGCAGAAGGCGCAACCAGAATCCAGAACGCTGCTCAAGAGCCTGAAATAATTGATTTGGCAAACTTCTTGAACACAATGGGTGCTGACGTTTCCGGTGCCGGTACTTCTGAAATAGTTATAAACGGGGTTAAGCCAGACGATTTACACCCGATTGAATACACAACTATTCCTGACAGAATTGAAGCGGGAACCTATATGACCGCTGTTGTTGCAACAAAAGGAAAAGCAATTATAAGAAACGTTTTCCCTGGCCATTTGACATTCTTCAACGACAAATTGCTTAAAATGGGCGCAAATATTAAATTAATCGAACCGACCGCAATCGAAGTTTCCTGTAAAAACAGATTGAGTTCAATAAACTTTGTAACTCAGCCTTACCCTGGATTTCCGACAGATTTGCAATCAATGGCGATGACGCTTTTGACCACTGCTGAGGGTGTTGGGATTATCACAGAAAGTTTATACGAAAACCGCTTTATGCAGGTTGCTGACTTGAGAAGAATGGGTGCGGACATCCACCAAGACAGAAACCACGCGATTGTTAAAGGAGTTAAAAAACTCACAGGTGCAAATCTTTCAGCGAGCGACCTCAGAGCCGGAGCCTCACTGGTTGTAGCAGCACTTATGGCAGATGGTAATTCAGTTATTGATAACCTTCAGCACATCGACAGAGGTTACGAAAATTTTGAACACAAACTAAGGTTACTGGGCGGTAAAATCGAGCGATACGTCGATGATTCATACGTCAACTTGTCCGAAGCCCAAAATGAAAGTTTAAGAGAAGGATTTTTATAATGAGTGCCGTTTATAAAAGATGGTATGACCACGATCCCTTGTTGTTAGAGGTTATTGAGCTTTTAAAAAATTATCAGGATGAATTAAAAGCTCAAGCAGAAGTCTTTTTAAAAAAAATCGAAGAAAAAGTTTCGAAAGAAGCTATCGATAAATTCTACGAACTCGTAAGGCCAGTAAACGGTAACCGTTGGTACGATTATGATCCGATTATTTCAAGAACAGTTGAGTTGCTAAGAGTTGTTCCGCCAGATGTCCAAAAGGCATGCGCAGAGCACTTTATCGGCGCACTTAAAGAAATAGGTATTGATTATGAAAGCCCTAACGTAAAAAAAAGTTAATAGAGCTATCTCGCCTCAAAAAGTCTGATTATGTTATGATATCAGCATGATTGAACTCGGTTTTGATGATAATAAAATTTTTTCACAGTTGAAACGCAATATTGTGAACTCCAAGTCTTTTGTGCTGACGGGTTTGACTTCTTTTCTGAGGCTGCTTTTGGTCAAAGAAATCAAAAAACTTTCAAAGAAAAAAATTATTTTTATCACCGCAAATGAGCAAAATTCACTCAAGTACCAGAACGATTTAAAGGTCGCGTTCGATATTGATTCCGAGGTTTTCCCGTTCCAGAATGTTTCTCTTTACGAGACCGTTTCGCCTAACCTTTACGATTATTCAAAACAGCTTGAAATATTTCACTCCAAGCCAGACGTTATTATAACACCTGTCAAAGCCCTCTTGGAGAAGTTTGCGGACCACGATTTTATCGAAAAAAACTCGATTAAACTGAAAATCGGCGACGAAATCAACCCCCAGAAATTTGCCCAGAGCCTTATAGACCTAGGTTATAAGCGTTCCACAATGGTGAACGATATCTCGGAATTTTCTGTTCGAGGCGATATAATTGACGTTTTTGCAATCGGCCAACTTCCAATCAGGATAGAACTTTGGGGCGATGAGATAGTCGATTTGAGATTTTTCAACAACGAGACACAAAAGAGCGTTGAGAAAGTAGAGAGCTTTTCCATTAAACCGATTTATAAATTTTTGGTAAATCGGGAAAACGGTAAAGATGACTTTATTCAAAGTCCAACGCTCGCAGCTCTCCCGCAAAGCCTCTCCACCAAAATTAATCTGGAAGGCTATTTCGAGGGCATTGAAGTCTACCAGAATTATTTTAACCCAAAGCTCGTGAGCTTTTTTGACTATTTTAAAGACTACGTTTTGGTTTTTGACGAAATGTCAGAAATTAATTCCAAGTTCGAGTTCATCTCCGACAATTTCGACCGGCAGTTAATTGACAACCTCAAGCTTAATTTGAACCTTGAACTCAAGGGCAAAAACCATTTTGATATAAACGAGTTCAAGAACCAAATCGCAGGTTTTGCCAAAATAGGGTTCAACAATTTTATCGATTCTGAGTACGACGAGGTTATAGAATTTGATTCCCAGCCAGTCAAAGGGTATTTTTCTAACCTTGATGAAATAGCAAAATTCATCAAATCCAAAGATGGCTACCAGATTGTGGTGGCGACAGATTTCCCTCAAAGAGTGACGGAAATTTTAGCCGAAAGGGACGTCCATAATTTGCTATATATGGAGAATTTGTCCTGCGCAGGCTGTATTTTGGAGGATTTTAAACTCGTTTTGCTAACCGACAGAGAGCTCTTTAACAAACGCTCAAAAGAAATCACCTCCTCGAAACGCTCTTATTACAAAGAGAAACAGGAATTCATCGAGGGCATAAACGACATCAAAGAGGGCGAATACGTCGTACATAGTGTCCACGGTGTGGGGATTTGTCTTGGGCTTTCCCAGCAGCAGATTGACGGACAGTACAAAGATTATTTGACAATCGAATACGCCAATAAGGATAAATTGCACATTCCGGCTGAACAAATCAATTTGCTTTGCAGATACAGAGGCTCGGGGGCTGTTAAGCCCAAGCTTTCTCGAATAGGTGGCAATGACTGGGAAAACACCAAAACGCGCGTTAAAAAGGAAGTCGAAGCCGTTGCATACGATTTACTGAGACTTTACGCGAAAAGAAAAATGCAGCAGGGGATAGTTTTTGAACCAGACACACCTTGGCAAGTCGAAATGGAAGAGGCTTTTGAATACGTCGAAACTCCCGACCAGATGAAATCCATTGTCGCGATTAAATCCGACATGGAAAGCGAAACCCCAATGGACAGGCTTGTTTGCGGGGACGTGGGGTTCGGCAAAACCGAGGTTGCGATAAGGGCGATATTTAAAGCGGTGGCGGCAGGTTATCAAGTCGCTGTCATTGTTCCGACCACAATCCTTGCTATGCAACATTTTCAGACCATTCAAGACAGGTTTAAACCTTTTGCGATGAAGGTCGACCTTCTCTCAAGATTCAGGACTGGAAAACAGCAAAAAGAAACGCTAAAAGAGCTCGCGCTTGGTTCGGTGGACGTTGTTATCGCCACTCACAGGCTGCTTCAAGAGGATATTATCTTTAAAAAACTGGGGCTTTTGGTCATCGATGAGGAACACAGGTTCGGGGTGAGGCACAAGGAAAAACTAAAAAAACTGAAGGAAAACATTGATATAATAAGCATGTCGGCCACTCCGATTCCGCGAACGCTTTATATGTCACTGTCTGGCATAAAAGATATGAGCGTAATCAACACTCCGCCTAAAAACAGGCTTCCGATAAAGACTTTTGTTGGCGAATATAACGAAAATACCCTAAAAAACGCCATTGTCCACGAACTTGACCGTGACGGGCAGATTTTCTACCTTTATAACAGGGTCGAAACGATTGAGGAATTCAGGCGCAATCTCGAGCTAATAGTGCCATCGGCCAGAATTGCCATCGGTCATGGCCAAATGGACGAAAAGTCGCTCGAAAAGGTCATGATAGATTTCGCCAACAAGGATTACGATATTCTTCTCTGTACCACCATAATTGAATCCGGGCTTGATATTCCAAACGCCAACACCATGATAATCCACGATGCGGATAAGTTCGGGCTGGCTCAACTTTACCAACTCAGAGGGCGCGTGGGAAGATGCGAAAGGCAAGCCTACTGCTACTGTTTCTACAAGAAAAGCAAAAACCTCACCCCACAGGCCACCGAAAGGCTCAAGGCGATAAAGGAATTCACAACACTAGGCAGCGGATATCAAATAGCCTTACGGGATGTAGAAATCCGTGGGGTTGGAAATATTCTTGGAACTAAGCAACATGGGCACATGGTTAATGTGGGTTTCGATACTTACTGTCAGCTTTTAGAAGAGACGGTCAATGAATTGAAAGGCGAAAAAGTGGAAACTGTTTCGCCGACTATCGTAGACATTAACGTTACGGCGTTTATCCCAGACGAGTGGGTCGGTTCTGCTGAGCAAAAAATGATTGAATACAAAAGGCTTTCTGACGTTAAAAACCAGCTGGAGCTTGATTATATAACCGAAGAGTGGCATGACAGATTTTCAAAACCGCCTGAGCCTGTTTTGAACTTAATAAAATTGATTAAAATTAGGCTTGCCGCAACCGACGCCAAAATTTCTGCAATCCGTGAAACTCCAGATAATATAAGGATTTACACCCCTTACTCTCAGGTTGAATGGAGAATTATTCAAAGGGCACTACCTTCAAATATTACAAAATGTATAAAGTTTATTTTAGCTCCAAAGTCCTGTGTGGACGGCGCTTCCATTATTCTATTGAGTACAGCTTATATGAACTTTGATGAAATATTTAACATATTAATAGATTTGGTTTATTATATTTATAAAATCAGTCACGAGTATACATCATAATCAGAAGAGGAGATAATATGAACAGCAAAAATTTATTTGCAACAATAGCACTTTCCACGTTGCTATTAACAGGTTGCACTTTTGGTCAACCAAAAGACACGATTGTTAAAGTAAACGGGGCAAATGTTACCCAAACGCAATTTAACGAAATGTTTGACAAAGCGGCAGGAAACTCAATGTTTTCTCAAATGGGCATAGATGTCAAAAAAGACAAAGAAGGCTTCTTGTACCTTATGATTAAAGACAGGGTTGTCAACGAATTGATTGTTAAAGCGCTTATAGACCAAGAAATCGCTAAAAGAAATATTAAAGTCACCAAAGAAGACACTGACAAAGAATTGAAAACAATTATTGACAAAATCGGTTCTAAAGAAAAATTCACAGAAGTGTTGAAACAAAACGGAATTTCTACAGCTCAATTCAAAAAAGATTTAGTAGAAGAAGTTAAAATGAAAAAGCTTGTTAATTCGTTATCTAAAGTAAAAGTTTCCGACGCTGATGCAAAGAAATTTTATGGTGAAAACTTAACCAAGTTCAAATACCCTGATAAAGTTAGAGCTTCTCACATCTTGATTGCTGCAAACCCAGAAGAAATCAAAGAGAAAATTACTTCCGACCCTGCTAATAAAGGTTTGAGCGAAGCTGATATCAAAGCTAAAGTTGACGCAGAACTTGCGGTTAAACTAGAAAAAGCGAAAAAAATATTGGCCGAAGTAAAAAAAGACCCTTCTTCCTTCGCAAAAATAGCTAAAGAAAACTCTCAAGACCCTTCAAGTGCTAAACAAGGCGGGGATCTCGGATTCTTCGCTAAGCAAGAAATGGTTGAATCATTTTCAAACACAGCGTTCACAATGAAACCAAACACAATAAGTGATATCGTTAAGTCTCCATACGGATACCACATCATTTTGGTCACAGACAGAATGAAATCAGGTCAAGAGCCGTTTGAAAAAGTAAAAGGAGAAGTCGTCACTTATCTTGAAAGCCAAGCGCAAGTGAAGGTTTTAGAAAACTTAATCGAGTCTTTGAAAAAACAAGCTAAAATCGAGTATGTTAACCCTGAATATAACCCGACTTCCATCCAAGACGCATTGAAAAAACAGGCTAAATCAAACCCTGCTGCAAAACAAGAGTTGGACGGCAAAAACCAAAGCGCAACTCCAGCGGTGGCGCCGGTTAAAAAATAGTAAGTTGAAACTTTAAAGTAGGTTGGGTTTTCTAACCCAACAACATAAAACATACCAAAAGGGGCTTTTTCGAAAGAAAAAGCCCCTTTTGGTATGTTATGTAATTTACGATTTATAACAACTTGCTATGAATCAGACAGAAAAATAGAACAGTCTCATTATCAAATAAAAGTTTTTGTGTTAAACTTTCTCTATAAATACAATGGGTTGATTACTTTTTGACCTGTCCAGTTAAGATAATAGTGGAGTGTAAAATGACTAAAACTAGACCAATGACTATCACCGAAAAAATCCTTGCTGACCACGCCGGACTCGAAAGCGTTAAGCCGGGCGATTTGATTACAGCCAAAGTTGACATAACCCTTGCAAACGACATCACTGGACCAGTTGCAATTAGCGAATTTAAAAGAACCGGTGCAGGCTGCGTTTTCGACAAAGAGAGAGCCGTTTTTGTACCTGACCACTTTGTTCCAAACAAAGATATAAAATCAGCCGAACAGGCAAAATTGCTGAGAGTTTTTTCACGCGAGCAAGAATTAACAAACTATTTCGACGTCGGCCGAATGGGAATTGAACACACCCTGCTTCCTGATATGGGAATTGTGGGACCTGGCGATTTGGTCATCGGCGCCGACAGCCACACCTGCACATACGGTGCACTAGGCGCGTTTTCAACCGGAGTAGGCTCAACAGATTTAGCCTGCGCTATGGCATCAGGCGAAACTTGGTTTATGGTTCCTGAAACAATCAAAGTCGAATTCAATTACGGCGAAAAAAAAGAATTAAACAAATGGGTTAGTGCAAAAGATTTAATTCTTTTCCTAATCGGCCAAATCGGCGTTGACGGCGCGCTTTACCAAGCGTTGGAAATCGGCGGAACAGCGATTGAAGATATGGGAATGGACGGCAGATTCACCATCTGCAACATGGCAATCGAAGCGGGAGCGAAAAACGGAATAATTATAGCTGACGCCATCACAGAAGAATACGTCAACGGCAGATGTCAACGTCCTTACAAATTCTACAAAAGCGACGAAGACGCCGAATACGTAAAAGTTTTAAAATACGACGTGTCCACAATCGAACCGCAAGTTGCGTTCCCGCATTTGCCTGAAAACACAAGAGGGATTTCTCAAGTGGGCGACATAAAAATCGACCAAGCCGTAATCGGAAGCTGCACAAACGGAAGAATTTCCGACCTGAAAGTGGCAGCCGACCTTCTCGAAGGCCGCCAAATCCACCGCGATGTTCGTTTAATCGTTTTCCCTGGAACTCAAGAAATTTATCTGAAAGCAATCGAACTAGGCTACGTTCAAACGATAGTAAGAGCGGGCGGAGCTGTTTCAACACCAACCTGTGGGCCTTGCCTTGGCGGGCACATGGGGATTTTGGCAAGAGGCGAACGCGCGATTTCCACGACAAACAGAAACTTTGTCGGAAGAATGGGCGACACGGGAAGCGAAGTTTATTTGTCATCTCCTGCAATAGCGGCAGCAAGTGCAGTTTTAGGTAAAATAGCATCACCGGACAAATTATAATAACAAAAATAATTTTGTGTTGAGGTTCTCACTATTGGAGAATATAGAAAAAACATCGAACAATAAGGGCAAGCCGTGAGGCCATTTCTCACGTTTCGCCACAGCTCAACTGAGAAAGAAGGCAAAATGAACAAAAAAATTACAGTACTAAAAGGCGACGGAATCGGACCTGAAGTAATCGACCAGGCTTTAAAAGTCCTCGATGCGGTTTCTCAAAAATATGACCACAAATTTGAATACACGGAAGCACTAATCGGCGGGGTTGCGATTGACAAATTCGGCGTTCCTCTTCCAGAAGAAACCTTAAAAATAGCCAAAGCGTCTGACGCTGTACTCTTGGGTGCAGTCGGAGACTGGAAATACGACACCTTGGATCCTGCAATCAGGCCTGAAAAAGGGTTACTAGGAATCAGAAAAGAACTGGGTCTTTTTGCAAACTTGCGTCCTGTTAAAATTTTGGACGAACTCGTTTCGTCTTCTCCCCTAAAAGAACATTTGATTAAGGGTGCTGATATTATGATAATCAGAGAACTCACAGGCGGAGTATATTTTGGTGAACCTAAAGGCGAAAGCACCAAAGACGGCGAAAGAATCGCGTTCAACACAATGCTTTATTCAGAAAGCGAAGTGAGAAGAATCTCAATCGTAGCTTTTGAAACAGCAATGGAACGCAACAAAAAAGTCTGCTCAGTAGACAAAGCAAACGTCTTGGACGTTTCAAGGTTTTGGAGAGAAATCGTCCTTGAAGTGGCAAAAGATTACCCAGAAGTTGAACTTTCCCACATGTACGTTGACAACGCGGCAATGCAACTCATAATAAACCCGAAACAGTTTGACGTAATCTTGACCAGCAACCTGTTCGGTGATATTTTGTCCGACGAGGCCTCTGTTTTGTCAGGCTCTTTGGGTCTTTTACCTAGTGCAAGTCTTTCTGAGGAAGGCAAAGTCGGAATGTTTGAACCTTGCCACGGCTCGGCACCTAATTTCAAAGGGCTGGACAAACTTAATCCGATAGCTACCATTTTATCGGCTGCGATGATGTTAAAATACGGTTTCGGGATGGAAACAGAATCCAAAGCCATTGAATACGCGACTCTAGAAGTATTAAAACAGGGCTACCGCACCGAAGACATTTTCAAAAACGAAAACGAAAAACTTGTCGGAACAAGCAAAATGGGCGATTTGATTGCTCAGACGCTTATTACGTCGCCCTGAATTTAGTTCAGGGACGCACAAGCGAACGACCTTGCGATGCTGAAACAAGTTCAGCACGACGTCAACTTAATAAAGTAGGGCGGGCATACCTGCCTAACAACATTGATTTTGGAGAATTAACATGACGAATAAGAAACAACCGTTTTTTTATGATGTAACTTTACGCGACGGAAATCAGGCACTGAAAAAGCCTTGGAACACCCAAGAAAAAGAAATAATTTTCAACAAACTGCTTGAACTCGGAGTTCAAGGGATTGAAGTGGGTTTTTCCGGCGCAAGCGACATGGATTTTGACGCCTGTTCATATTTGGCTGGCTTAGCTCCGGAAAACGTTGTTATCTCTGGACTTGCTCGGGCAGTAAAAGGCGACATAGACAAAGTGGCTCAGGCAATAAAACACGCTCCAAAACCTCGTATTCACACATTTATCGCGATGAATCCGATTGGGCTTGAGTACGTTTTAAAAAAGCCTTTAATAGAAGTTAAAAAAATCGCGATTGAAGCAGTTGGCTACGCGAAAAGCGTTTTGCCTTCTTACGGCGAAGTCGAATTTACAGTGGAGCACTTTGGCGACTGCAGGGAGAATATAGACGAAGTTCTTGATGCTGTACAGGACGTAGTAAAAGCCGGCGCCACCATAATAAATTTGCCAAACACAGTCGAGCGATTCCGCCCGATGGACTTTATCAATATGGTTAAAAAAGTCCGAAACGCACTGCCAGAAAACATTATAGTGTCTGTCCACTGCCACAACGATTTGGGTATGGCTTCGGCCACCACGGTTGAAAGCTATTTCGCGGGTGCGACCCAGTTGGAATGCTGCCTAAACGGGCTTGGCGAGCGCGCGGGCAACACAAATATGTACGAAGTCGCAGTGGCACTTTATAATTCAGGGGTTGATGTTCCTTTGAATATGCAAAATATTTACGAAACCGCCCTTTTGACTTCGGAAATGGCCAACATCCCTATCTGGGAAAAAGCTCCGATTATCGGCTACGACGCACTTGCGCACCGAAGCGGAATTCACCAGGACGGTGTGGTCAAGACAAAACACTTGGACAAGGGTGCTTACAGGGCTTTTAATCCTGAACTCATCGGAAGAACTGAGGCTGAAAAGCTCGGTTTCACAAGCCAATCCGGAAAAACAGCCATTTATGAATTGATAAACCTGACTCCGTACAAGATTTCCGTACAGGAAGCGGTTTACCTCACTCCTTTCGCAAAACAAAAAGCTGAATCGGTCGGCGAATTGTCGATAGAACAGTTACTTAAACTGTATTTAGACGAGATTTGCAATGTGGTCGGTGCGTTCAAATTAAACGACTTCAATAAAATTGGGACGGACAAATTCAACTTGTGCTTTAGCCACAATGGCGAAGAATTTGACGTGATAGAAAAAGGCTCTGGGCCTCTAGACGCATGCATCAACGCGCTTAAAAAAGTCGGTTTCCCTCTTGAACTTGAAGACTATGAACAGCACGCTATTGAAGATTTAGAAAAATCGGACGGTGTCGGAAAAGAAAAGGCGAAAGCAATGACCGTTCTTCATTTCAACCACAAGGGAACTAACATAATCGCAAGAGCAATCGACGCTTCAACAGCGCAAGCAAACGTTCAAGCAGTGTTCAATGGGTTAAATTTGATGGCTAAAACGAGTAAATAGTAAATGGTGAATGATGGAGAGGTAAACTGTGAAGTGAGGTTACCGCATATCACGTCATTGACGATTTTACTTTTTTTCCAATTTTGCTTTTGTATAATTAACCAATCCGCCCACATCAATTAGTTCCTTGATTGAACCTGTGTAAGCTGTAGTTGTATACTCTTTGCCTGTTGCTAAATTTTTGATTACGCCATTTTCAGCATCGACTTCAATTTTGTCACCTTTTGTGACTTCATCCGGCAATTCGGTATTTTTCAGTATTACTAGTCCGATATTTATCGCATTTCTGAAAAATATTCTCGCAAAACTTTTTGCTATAACCGCCTGAACGCCTGATTCTTTAATCGCAATCGGAGCGTGTTCTCTTGAAGAGCCACATCCGAAGTTTTCGCCGGCGATAATCACGTCGCCTTCTTTTACACCTTCAGCAAAACTTTTATCTATGTCTTCCATACAATATTTCGCCAATTCTTTTGCGTCGGAGGTGTTCAAATACCTCGCCGGGATTATTACATCAGTATCCACGTTGTCTTCATAAACCCATGCATTTCCTATTTTCATACTTGCTCCTTTTTATAATTATTGGCTAAATCACTTGTATTCTTTGATTTTAACATAAAAATACAAGTGATTGAATTTACAACAACGACAACATTAAGGTTTTTTTTCTTCTTTATTCTTCAAAAGGTAGGGCCTTACAAAGCTGTAAGTACCGAAAATCATAAACCCAGCGGATAAAAGATTCAGTGCGTTTGATATTTTTTTGAATGATTTTTGTGCCAACATCGCAAGAGCAATCATGGTGGAACCTGTCATAATCGACAAATAGCCCTTGAATATTGTGCGAGGAACTTTTACCGTGTCGTTCATATCGGCAGAATTTCTTATGTTCGTTTCAAATTTATCCAAAAGCCCCTCTTTTTTGACTTTGGCTTGGACAGACTCTGGGGGATTTTTATCATTAGATATTGTGGTCGGGGTAGCTGGTATTGGATTTATTACAGTTATCATCGTTTATTCCTTTTATTATAATTATTCTATTTATATAAAATACGAACAAAAAAAAATTTGCTACTTACAAGAATAAATATTACCTTGACAACGCGTAAGGTTCAAGTCAGGTTATTGTACCCCTAAGTTATCTTTTCGCGATTACTTCAATTTCTACTTGACTTCCAAGTGGCAACGCGGCCACTGCGATTGCGGTTCTTGCCGGATACGGTGATTTAAAATATTCTCCGTAAACTTCATTTACTGCCGCGTAATTTGCCATATCAGTCAGATAAACCGTCACCTTGATTACGTCGTCAGAAGTCACACCAGATGCTTCAAGCACTGCTGAAAGATTTTTCAGACACTGCGAAGTTTGGGCTTTTATGTCGCCGTCGATTATTTTTCCGGTAGACGAATCAATCGGAATTTGTCCTGAGAAATAAACCAAACTGCCAGCCACATCACCGGTTTCGACAGCCGGAGAGTAAGGACCAACCACGACGGTTCCTTCTGGTGTAAAAGTTTTTTTAGTCATACTGTAACTCCTTTTTTTGAGACGTGCAACGGTCTCATTTTAAATAATTATACCAAAAAAAAACTCTTTTGCCCTCTTGATGGCGAAATTAATCGCCCTCAGCCGAAACTGGGACTAGACACCGAATTTATTCGTGATCATATAGCTCTCTTTTTACAGGCACATTTTTATTTTCTGGATAGTCATCACTATTTTCTGTCTCTGACAAAGGCATATCAGAATTATTTTGGATTTCCTTGGTCTGTTTTCTGTTTTCACCCTCTCTGATATCCGTCACAGGGCCCTCTTGCATCATTCGCTCCCTAGGGCAACCGCTTTGCATATAGTCTCTGTTTCCTATCTTTAGGGAGTAATAGCAACTAAATATTGCAAAGATTATAGACACGGCAATTAAAAGCCCGCCTAGAGTATTGCCAAGACTTTTCATGTTAGCTTGTTGGGAATTTGCAACAATCATAAGCGCGTAACCGACCCCAAAACCAACAGCCAAGAGGATTATTTGGGAAGTGTAGTGCATTGACATCATCATATTATGCTTCTCCTTATGAGACTGATGCACAAGTCCAAAAAAATACGAAAAATTAGCTAATTTTGTTTTGTGCTACGTCTCTTACGTCTAGTATTAAAATGGCGGGAAAGTGCGATTTCCCGCCATTTCTCACTTTTGCTAGGTCGACCAATGCAAGTCTAAAATAAGAGCTATTTGGAGACGTGCATTGGTCTTCTTATATTGTATAAACCTAAATTGTTTACGACCCAATTTTCTATGTCAACCCGCTATTGTTTAGCTTAACAGATTGCTTTTTAAAACAGGTGGGCTATAATTACTATTAATATAGTCGTTGGAATTTAATTTTGAAAAATTTAGCCGTGATTAAAAATAGAATTTTATTTGCGTTAATCCTTTTTATAGGACTTTTTGCAGGCGGAGTTAATTCGGTATGCGCACAGTACGTGCCACCAAAAGCGGTTGGGTACGTGAACGACTTTGCCAAAGTACTCACGCAGGAGAATTTAGCAAAACTTAACGGCCTCCTTTTGGAACTAAAATCAAAAACTGGAGCAGAAGTTGCTGTTGTAACTCTCAGTTCGCTCGACGGTTACCCGATTGAGGACGTGGGACTCGAAATCGGTAGAAAATGGAAAATTGGGCAAAAAGGTAAAAATAACGGTCTTGTGATTGTGGTTGCACCAAACGACAGAAAAATGCGGATTGAAGTGGGTTATGGCCTTGAAGGGATTTTGACAGATTCAGGTGCAGGGAGAATTAGGGACGAATACATGGTTCCCTATTTCAAGCAGGGCGATTATCAAACAGGCATAATTAACGGCACTTCAGCTGTGGTTTTAGTTATCGCAAAAGGCTACGGGGTAGACCTTGCATCCAGTTACGCCCTCCCGCAACCAACTAAGACTTCTGAGGGTTTTGACATATATCATTTGCTACTCTTTATCTTCATTATATTTCTTTTCATCAAGTACCCGTCATTTATGTTCGGGGTATTGCTGGGAAGTCTTTTGGGCGGTGGTAGATCAAGTGGCGGCAGCAGTGGCGGATTTGGTGGCTTCAGCGGCGGTGGCGGGTTCGGCGGCGGAGGCAGTTCCGGCGGATGGTAACCTATAAACAATAACTAAAAATAATAATTTAGGATGGTAATTATGGAAAAAACAATCAGTAAATTGACAGAAAATTTAAACGAAACATTCAAAGAGAGGCTATCATCGGTCTTTTTGTACGGCTCTTGCGCCGTTGAGGATTGCTCCAAAGATTCTGACATAAACATGATGGTAATCATTGAGAATTTAACCGCTGGCGATTTGAAAAAATCCCACGATTTTGTCAAAACTTTTACAAAAAAAAGCAAGTCCCTGCCGATTTTCATGGACAAAGACGAGTGGTTCAACTCAGCTGATGTCTATCCGATTGAATATTCAGACATTAAAGAGAGATACAAAATACTCTGCGGGGAAAATCTCATCGACGGGCTGAATGTTGAAAAAAAAGACTTACGCCTTCAGTGCGAAACTGAGGTAAAAAACCTTCTTGTAAGGCTCAGACAGAATTATTTGGCTAAAAGTTCCAACAGTTTTTTAGATAAAATAGCGATTCAAAAGCTTATTCACTCCAGTTCAAAGACCTTTATGGTCATTTTTAGAACTGTTTTGAAGCTTTCAGACGAAGCTGTTCCTAAAAACCACAGCGACGTGGTCAGATTTTTCTGGGAAAAATTTAAAGTTCAGGGGATAGATTTTGACGGCGAGTTGTTCTTGAAGATTCTCGAATACCGAAAAAATCAAAAAGCTATTAAGACAAGCGAGTTTGAAGAAGTTATCCAAAAACTGATTGAATCAACTAATTGTGTGTTAAAATATGTAGATAAATTAGAGATTTAGAAAGAAAAAGGGAGATTTTTTATGAAAAACAAAGGATTAATTATAGCAGGAGTTATTTTGCTTTTGATTATAAGTGTAATTGGAAGTTTTATCGGCACTTACAACGGACTTCAAACCATTGACGAAACGGTAAATTCACAGTGGGCTCAGGTTGAAAACCAGCTTCAAAGAAGAAGTGACTTAATTCCGAACCTTGTGAACACTGTAAAAGGTTATGCGTCACACGAAAAATCGATTTTCGTCGGCGTTGCTGATGCCAGAGCGAAACTTGCCGGTGCGGTCAAACAGGGCGACATCAAAGGAATAAACAAAGCCAACTCAGAATTTAACGGTTCTTTGTCAAGACTTCTTGCGGTAGCGGAAAACTACCCTCAATTAAAAGCGGACAAAAACTTTATGGCACTTCAAGATGAGATAGCCGGAACGGAAAACCGTATCGCAGTTGCAAGACGTGACTACAACGAATCGGTGAGAACGATTAACGGAACAATCAGAACGTTCCCAACAAGCATAATAGCAGGAATGTCAAACATTAAAGCGAGAGAATATTTTGAGGTCGAAGAATCAAAAACGGCCGTTCCTGAAGTGAAATTTTAAGATACAACAAAAAAAATCAAAAGAGTCTCTGAGAAAAATCTTCGGGGGCTCTTTTATTTAGTTGTTAATGGCACCTATCAAAACAACATAAAACCCAAAGTATAATAAAATTCAAATTGGTCTAATCCCCCTCGCTTTGCATTGCAAATACCGACTTGCTGCTACAAAATATGGCACCAACTGATTAAGCAATTTGGGTCTTAAATTTAACATATTACTCGTCAATAATCAATAAGTACAAAAAAAGGAGAATATTATGCTTAAATTTTTGACATACCTTTCATACACATTAGTTTTGGTTGGTGCAGTTAACTGGGGACTGGTTGGTGTATTCAATTTCGACCTTGTTGCCTTCTTGTTCGGTGAGATGAGTACCATAACAAGAGCAGTATATTCGCTTGTCGGACTCAGTGCTTTAGTTTCTGTGATAACCACTTATATGAGTTGCCCAAACAAAGATTAATAGGATTAGGGCAAAAGCCCTAATTCGAAACCTTGGGATGATTAACTGGAGAAATTAACCTGTTAGTGATTGCAAAAAAATCTGTTGAGAGGTAAACTCTATATATGAAAGAAAAATATGACGTAGAATGGTATAAAAGCTTAAAAAAGCCGTGCTTTCAGCCGCCTAGCAATATTTTTGCACCTGTTTGGACGGTGCTGTACATTATGATGTTTGTATCTTTTGCGCTGGTTGTAAGGGTGCCGTTCACATGGTCTCATGTCATTGCTTACTTGCTTTTTGCAACCCAATTGGTAGTGAATTTATCTTGGACGCCTGTATTTTTCGGGGCTCACAATTTAAGAAAAGCTTTTTGGCTGTGCGTATTGCTCGCTATTCTTGTATTTTTAACGATGTTTGTATTCTTTTCTATCTCAAAACTTGCATCGCTGTTGCTTTTGCCGTACTTGTTATGGTGCGGATTTGCAACAATTCTGAGCTTTGAAATATGGGAACTGAATTCGGATTAAAATTAGAACCAAAAACATAAAGGGGGATAAAATATGCTCGGTTTAGTTATAAGATGGATGCTTTTTGCTTTGGCACTGCTTTTTATCGCCTGGATTGTCCCCGGAATAAGTCTTGCTAGTTTTATGACGGCGATGTGGGCAGCACTCGTTATCGGACTTGTCAATATCTTTATCAGACCCGTGTTGCTGATTTTAACCCTACCACTTAATTTGCTTACTTTGGGGCTTTTTACCTTCATCATCAACGCCCTAATGTTTTGGCTGGTGGCAAGTTTCGTCGAAGGCTTTATGGTCTCAGGATTTTTGGCAGCCCTAATCGGCTCAATCATACTGTCGGTTTTAAGTATGTTTATCAACGATTTGGAGTTGTAGCCTGACAACATCAAGCTAATAAAGAGACCAATGCACAAGTCTCTTACGCGTCGTGCTGAACTCGCAGCTCCTCTTGTTTTCGAGCCTAGGCGAGAATTACAAGGGAGGGTGTCGCTTGCGACGTAATCAGCATCGCAAGAGCGAACGCCTGTGCGACCCTGAAATAAATTCAGGGCGACGTACTTCTTAAAAATGGTACTTGTGCTTTTGGCTCATAAAAAAGGCTCAGTGAAAATTCAAAGAGCCTTTTGCTAATTTATTTATTTTTCTACAAGCACCTGTGCATTTACTAGTTTTGGCAAAATGTTTTCATCAAGCTGGAACTGTAATTCCATTGCAGTGTGCATATCAATCAGCGAAATTACCCATGCCAGTGTGGATTCAGCCCCTTGATTACCATTGACGCCTTGTCTTTCCAGTCCGTCGCCACAGCCTCCTGTTTTGTAATCACAAATAGGCAGCTGAAGGTCGTTTTGGCCGAGGAACCAACTAAGGCACCTTTCGCTTTCTTCAAACCATTTTTTATCGCCTGTTTCGTTATAGACCTCAAGACACGCGGCTATCAAGCTCTTAACTTCAACCGGCTGCTGGTCAAATATCGCACGGTTTCCATCTCGGTCAAGCCATCCGTCGTTGCCTATTATTGACAAATGACCCTCTGGTGAAGTCTGGACTTTCAACAACCATTCAAGAGCTTTTACACCCATATCGTGCATCTCTGGATTAGGCATCCATTTACCTGCAATTATAAGGGCATGAGCCAGAATCGCATTGGCGTAGGTGGCTTTATTTTCGCACCAAACCCACTCTTTGGTTGAATTGTTCTTAAACAGCTCAAATATTTTATTTGCCAATTGGTCGCGAACATTGCGGGCAAACGTGTCTCCTCCGTAAATCGATAAGTACGACTGCAACCCAAGAACAGCATAGCCCCAAGCTCTAGGCGAGGTGAAATGCTCAACCACAGGAAGTGCATCAAGGAACAAGCGCATCGCCATGTTTCGGATAGAGCCGTCTGGTGCTTCTTTTACTGTCGTGCCCAAGCCCCATAGTGCTCTGGCGTGCGAATCTTCGCTTCCGGCCAATTCCATCCATCTTCGGTCGTAGGACATGAAATTACGAAATCTGCCGTTTTCTTCATTGAAAGCGTAAAACAGAAACGCCAAATATTTTTGAATTAGCAGGAAAACATCTTTGTCTTTCCTTAGCGAATAATACTTTGTAAGAGCAATCAGCCCCCTAGCATTGTCATCAACGCAGTATCCGTGGTGAAGATTCGGGGTAGTATATTTTGCGTGCTGCAAAAGCCCCGTATCATCTGTCATGGTTTTCAGGTGGGACAGATTTATCTCTGGCAAGTCATTAAACGTTTTATTAAATTTAACGCCGACTTGCTGTTCGTTTTCGATTGGTTTTCTCTCTTTAATCTGGGAAATAAGGTTCAGGTGCATTTTTGCAACCTCTTTCCATATCATCGTTCTTCCGTATTGATAAGCCTTAAACCTCATCATTTCTCGCTCTTGGTCGTTCGACAACAGATTGTTAATCTCTCTTGCCATATCAACCGAGCTGTTAAACGGAACCAATTTCCCTCTGCCCTCTGCAAGCAATTCTTCCGCATGCCAGAACGGGGTAGAAACAACAGCTGTACCGACTCCAAGCGCGTAAGAAAGCGTTCCTGAAGTGATTTGCTCTTTTTTCAAGTACGGGATTGCGTAAATTTTCGCGGTCTGAAGATACTGGACAAGCGTTTCGAGTTCAACAAAGTGGTTGTGAAAAACGACGTGTTTATCCATCCCAAGCTTGTTAACCAGTTGCCTCAAATCCTGCCTGTAAGAATCACCGGATTTTTCAATAATGTGCGGGTGGGTCTGACCCAAAATCAAATACATAGCTTTCGGATGCGCTTTTACAATCTCAGGCATAGCATTTATCATCGATTCTATTCCCTTGTCAGGGCCAAGAAGCCCGAAGGTAAGGATTACATCCTTGTTTTCCAGTCCGAAAAGTTTATTATGAACTCCCGGTGCTTTGAAAGGGCTATCTGGCACGCCATGCGGGATGAATTCAATCATATCACGGTCTATGCCGTACACTCTCGTCAGTATTTCGATGGCTTTTTTGCTCATAACTAGCAAGCGGTCTGAATATTTCGCCAGCCCGTTCATTACTTTTCGCTGACCCTCTGTAGGGTTTTCAAGCACCGTGTGCAGATTGGTAATAACTGGCATTTTTAAAAATTTAATCATATGTAGAATGTGAGAACCATCTTCTCCACCAAAGATGCCGTACTCGTGTTGGACAATGGCAGCGTCGTATTGATTAGCGTTTAAGTAGTCGGCTGCCCAGAAATAGTCGGATTTTACGTTTTGTCTTACTCTGAATTTTACTTGCGACGGATAGTTATACCCCTGCGCGGTGTCGTCCATTGCTACGTTTATCAGGTTTTTCTCTGATTTAAGCTCTCTTGCGATTGATTGGCTTACGTCTGTGGTAAAAGTGGCGATACCACACTGCCTTGGCAAGTAATTTCCTATTACCGCGATTTTTCCGACATTTTCTCTTTTACGTGGATTTAGCATAGTTTTTGTGTCCCCTTCGTTTTTCTTCATTAATATTATTAAATAATTCAGTTACTGATATAGTCACAATCCCTGAACAGGTGTCAGACATTGCATATGGCAAAATTAAGTTGTCTTTGTGGATGATGGCCCCACAAGAATAGACCACGTTTGGCACATACCCTTCGCGTTCTTCTGAATTACACGTTAGTAATGGCTCAACTATATTACCTATGATTTTACTAGGGTTTTCAATATCCAACAGGACGACTCCAATAGAGTACTCTCTCATTGGCCCTACTCCATGGGTAAGAAGAATCCATCCTCTTTCTGTTTCGATAGGCGAGCCACAATTGCCTATCTGCACCATTTCCCATGAAGTTTCCGGCTGCCTCAAAAGTTCGGCTTCGTGCCAAAAGTGAAGATTGTCGGATGACATCAAGTATAAATTTTCTCCGTCGACACGAGAAATCATCATGTATTTGCCGTCGATTTTTCTCGGGAAAAGCGCCATCCCTTTGTTTTTCGAAAATTCACCGTTAAGTGTAATCATCTTAAAAGTAAGAAAATCTTTTGTTTCGATTATTTGAGGCAAAATCTTATGCCCGTTGTAGGCTGTGTAAGTCGCATAGTAAGTGACCGAACCGTCATCATCGACAAATCGGACAAATCTGGCGTCTTCAATACCGTTACTGTCGTTGGAAGATGCCGGGAAAATGATTTTCTCGGACAATTCTTGGTCCAGCTTAAATTGTAGCTCGTAGTTTGATTTTGCAAGCCACATGATGTTTTCGCCGACCTCCTTGTGGTCAGTATCTATAACCATCTGCAACACAGCAATCAAGTCCGAAAGAAGAAATTCGTCCTCCAAAAGACTGTGTATCTGCTTGGTAATTATGCTTTCCGTCTCTTTCATTGTCGATTTACGCATTTCTGCCAATTTCATAAAAAAAGTTGCCTTATCGTAAATGGGATTGCTTGCAATATTTGCCCTTTCAGCAAACTGGCTTACTTTGTCAAAAATAAAGTCGCAATTTTCATCTACCACTCCGCCTCGAAATTCGATGGAGGAAATGTGCCCTTCTCCGACGGAACGGAAGCTTAAAATAAACCTCAAGCTGCCATCTGTCAACCCGCTCTGGTCAGGATGAGGGACTATTGATGGGTTAAAAAACGCAGCAGACTGAATTGAGTACTCGGATGAAAAATAAGCACCCAAAAGTGCTCTTCTGTTATTGCTCATCGGAGTGTTTTCAGGGATAAATCTTTTTATTTCATTAAAATTGGTATCAAAAGCATCCCAAATATTTTTGTGGCGGTTGGAAAAACTTGCAACTACCCTATCCAAAACTTGGTTCACTTTTTCTTCCGAAAGACTCAAGACCCTCGTTATAATTCCAAGGATGCGATTATCACCAACAGGAATATGCGGTTTTACTATAACTCGCGCGTGATTAGGCTGGAATTTTTTATCTATTCTTTTTACTTTCATTTCAATCTTCCTCATATTCTCTTTCGATGTGCAGTAAACTGCATCCTACTTGCTATGCTTCCATTTTTGATTTATGTTGTCGGGCTGCTATGCCCGACCTACTTTATTACTTTATGATGGTGGGATGGTAATCCAACCCTACTTTGTTTATGTTGACGCGAGCCTTCTTACCCCTATCTCACAGCGGTTTGCGGGGATTTTTAAGACACAAATCAACCAGTTCGTCTATTTTGGCAGTCCCTACGCACATTACGCTATCGGCTCCGCCCCAGTAAATTTTTACGCTGCCGTCAGCTTCATCAACTGCACCGCAGGTGAAAACCACGTTAGAAACATAGCCGGTGATTTCCCAAGGGTCTTCCGGTTGCAGAATCCAATCGTCAGAAACACCCAAAATTATTGAAGGGTCGTCTAAATCGTGCAATGCCACGCCTAATCTGTAAACAGCACCCGCCATAGTTTCAAAAACACCGTGGTAGATATTCAGCCAACCTTTGTCGGTTTTGATAGGAGTAGCTCCGGGGCCGATTTTCATTTCGTCCCAGTGGTAAGTTTCCGGTTTAATTATTACTTTTGAATTTCCCCAGTGAACTAAATCAGGTGAGTAAGAAATCCAAATAGACCACTTTGAAATCTCAGAGTGGGGTCTGTCGAGCCTTACGTACATTCCGTTAATTTTTTCGGGGAAAATAACCACGTTTCTCAAATCTGATTGGGTGATTAAAGAAATCCGTTCAACCGTTTCAAAATCCTTGGTTTTTGCAAGCCCGATTCGCACTCCGTGTCTGGAATAGGCACTATAAGTTAGCAAATAATCCCACTGCCCTTGGCCGTCGTCGATTTTGCTTATTCTGACGTCCTCAACTCCGTATTCTTCGTATTCACCAAAAATTGTATCGGTCGAAGGCACCATAAAAGGTTCTGGTCTGACTTTGAATTTGTAACCGTCTTTGCTTTCGGCAATTCCAATTATTGACCTTCCGTTATGTAAATGCGAGCGGAAAAGCATGATATATTTTTCGCCGTATTTGACGACCCCAGCGTTATGAACTGTAGCAACCTTGTAAGGCACATCGTCTTTGGTAAGAATAGGATTTTTTTTGTATCTGGTCACTAGTGGCTGTTTCAAATTTTTCACGAACGTGCTCTCCTCTGTTTTTTTCGGATAGTTCTATTATAACATTTTTTTATAATCTATTTTGCTGTTGGGCTGGAAAGCCCAACCTACTATGGATATTATGGCAGTAAGTCGGGCATTCTTGCCCTACAACGTGAAGCTTGATTCTGTTTATTCTCTTCTATAATTTGCTGGTAAACCTTGATGTAATCCTCAACCATCCGATCAACGCTGAACCTTTTCTCTACAGTTGCTCTACAAGACTGTCGGTCTATTTGCGGGATTTGTTTTAGGGCTTCGACTGCCTCTTGAACGTTTTCAACGATAAATCCGTTTACGCCTGAGTCGATTAATTCAGGCATGCTTCCTTTGTTGAAAGCAACTACCGGAGTTCCGCAGGCCATTGATTCAACCACCGAAAGCCCGAATGGCTCTGCAAAATAGATTGGATGTAAAAGTGCGTATGCGTTTCCTAACAACTCGTTTCTCTTCTCTGGCCCGACGCTTCCCACGAAAACTATTTTTTCGGAAAAGTGCGGAGATATTTCTTGTTCAAAGTAGTCTCTGTCTTGAATTATTCCGGCCATGATTAATTTTTTGCCGCATTTTTTTGCGATTTGTATCGCCTCTTTGGCACCTTTATCAGGGTGCATTCTTCCGAAAAACAGTAAGTAATCCCCTTCTGACCCTGTCTGATTTTTAAAAGTAAATTCATCGAGGTTTATTCCATGATAGACGGTTGCGACGTAATTAAGTTTCACACTTCGGTCAGAATCACTTATGGAAACGTAGTGAGTCTTGTTGTTGTATTTTTCGTACACGGGCATAATTCTATCAGAAGAAAACCCGTGGATAGTTGTCAAAACTGGGGTGTCCACCAATCCGCTGTAGCTGAGAGGCAGAAAATCAAAATTATTGTGGATTAAATCGAACTCGCCTGCGTGTTCAAAAACTTCCGAAATATGCATACATTCCCATACTTTGGGCTCGATTGAGCGGTCTTCTTCGTATCCGCTTTTGCACACAGCACAAAGCTTGCCAGCCGTGAGTGAGTCGCCGGTAGCGAATAACGTAACATCAATTCCTTTTTTAACAAGTCCTTCAGCGAGCAAGGAGGCAATGTTCTCCCAAGGGCCGTAATGCGTTGGAGGTGTTCTCCACGCGATAGGTGATATTAATGCGATTTTCATAATTTACCTTTTCCCGCATTCAATTAATGCAGTCTTACTAACAACAGTAACATGCAATATTAATAAACCAATGTCAAGTAGGAAGTCAAGGGGTTGTTTGCGCAAAATTGATTGCAGTCTGGTTTTGCCATCAATCAAATGAACCGTTGATAATTGCCTTGCTTTTGTCCACAGCTTTGCTTAAACCTTGCGCCTTTATAATATTGTTATAATCCTCTATATGCTCTTTAAGACGGTGCTCCACAACTTCAGCATCCAACAAATTCACCACTCCGACCTGGTTGCTGATTTCGGCCACATTTTCTGGGGTATATTCAATAGGTATTTGATTATGGTTACTTTTATACTCTTTTTCTACCTTGTCTACTCCGCGGGCAATTTTCTTTTGCTTGCCAGAAAGAGATTTCCACCACCTGTCGTGTTTATCAAGGTTAGCCTTCAAACTTTCTGTCATAACTTTGTCACCGTGTCTGATAATATGTGCTAAATTTTTGTGTATCACGTCGCCGTAAGCTTTCGGGGCACAGAGGGTTAACGAGGAAAAGAAGAAGAAGATTATTAAAACAGATAATTTTTTGTTAAAATTCATAGCCGTCTCCGATTTAAGACCACTGCACGTCTCTAAATAGCTCTTATTTTAGACGAGCAGTGGTCGACTTTGCAAAAGTGAGAAATGGCGGAAAACCGCGCTTTTTCGCCATTTTGACACTAGATGTAAGAGACGTAGCACAAGGCCAAATTAGTTATTTTTTTGTTTTTTGGACTTGTGCATCAGTCTCGATATAATAATATTTATTTTATAACATCGTGCTCTGCTTTCATTCCCTAGCTGGCTAAAATAAAAGAAAAACTTTTATATTATAATAAGTTCATCGGAAAGGTCAAAATGTATAAATTTTTTATTATAATTGGATTTTTATTGGCAGTTTGGGCGTTTTTTATCGAACCATACCTGCTCGCTGTTACCACTTTAAACCTTGAAAACAAAGATTTAAAGGGACTAAAAGTAGTTTTTGTCGGCGATTTTCACGTTAAACCCAGCCAAAGAAAAAATCTCATTAGGATAGTCAACAAAATAAACGAACAAAATACGGATTTAGTGCTATGCACTGGCGATTTTGTTTCCGGACACAAAAATAACAGAACTTTGCCCATCGAAGAAATTTCCAAAGAACTGTCCAAAATTAAATCGAAATACGGAATTTACACGGTATTGGGCAATCACGACTGGTGGCAAGGCGGAGAAAAAATAGGCAACGAACTTGAAAAGAACGGAATCGTGGTCTTGGCAAACGAAAGCGCTTCAGTGAACTTCAACGGCAAAAAGCTTTACATAGCTGGATTAGACGACCTTTCCACCAGAACAGTAGACATAGCAAAAGCGCTGGACAAAACAGAGGCACCCACAATTTTATTAACCCATTCGCCAGATATTTTTCCGTTTATCTCAAAACAAGAGAACTTTCCTCTAACAGATAAAGTCGTATTAACTTTGGCTGGGCATACCCACGGCGGTCAGGTGCGCATACCGCTTATCGGAGCAACAATCGTGCCGACAGACTACGGCGAAAGGTACGCAAAGGGCTTAGTCGTTGAAAACGGCAAAAATATGTTTGTCACAAAAGGACTCGGAACAAGTATTCTGCCCGTCAGGTTCAACTGTCTGCCTGAAATTGTCGTTATTAATTTTATTTAATATTAGAAACTTAAATTAGGTTGGTATGTGTTCAAGAACTTTTCCATCCCTTTTTTATCGAAATAAAGGATGGCATTGTCAACTCCGGCAAAGTTTCTGACACCTTCCTGTTTCATTCCAAGTTTTTTGTAGAATTTGATATTTTCAGGCTTGTCGGTAGCAAGCTTCAAAACGTCGTTTCCTGTTTCAAGGCAGTAGCTTGCAATCCTTGCCATCACAGCAGTTCCGCCACCTTTTATTTGAGCGTCTTTGCCCTGATTCCAAGGTGCAGAGTTCAAACATCTAACCCACAAACATTTATCAGGCTGGATTTCCACGTTAGCTATTGCCTGAATTTTATCGTCGGCTTTCAGTGTGAAATATGTCGCGTCATTGTAAAATTTGCCAGTTTTATACACAGGTAAAATATCTGCACTTGGGTTGAACTCTTTGGCGTAAGGCAGCCAGTCGCGTTTAATAAGCGAATTTATCTTTTCATATTCGTTCTCGCTAAAGGCGGTAATGTCGTTTACTTCTGCAAACAAAGATTTACCTTCTTTTACATTCTGAAGATAAACGCTTTGCCCGTCTTTTAATATATTTTCAGGCAAAGTTAGAATATTTTCTTTTTTTGGAATAAACAATTTGAACTTATCGTCCTTGTCCGCAAACTTGGTTTCAAGCATTTTTGTTTTGTCTTCAAGCTTAATTAGATATTCTTCAAAATCCCTTTGTGCTTTTGGCTTCACGGTGTATTCTCCGATGTCCATCAGTCTTATTTCTTCCTGCAATTTTTTCGGAAGTTTGTTCTTTGGCACGTTAAACCTGATACCTGCTTTTTGCATGCTGTCAAACGCTCGGTTTATGTCTTTTTCGTCCGCTGACATAACTATTCTAACGAACCCTTCGCCGTTTTTGCCGAAAACTGTTCCCGGGGTGAGTGCAACTTGGGATTTGTGTAAAACGTATTTGTAAAATTCTTCAGAGGTAAACCCTTTCGGGATTTTCGACCACAGATAATAAGTCCCCTCAGACGGCTTCGTGTCGCTTCCCAACTTTTTTAATCTTTTGATACAGGTGTTTTTACGGTCTCTGTATATGTTGTTGACCTTATCTATGTAATGCTCTGAATCCTTGAGAGCTTCAACGGCGGCAGCTTGAACAGGCGTATATACGCTACCGCCTGAAAGATATTTTGCCTTTAATAGATTGCCAATAAATTCCTTGTTGCTGACGGCAAAAGCAACCCTTAGGCCAGGCATACTCTGGGCTTTGCTGAAGGTATGAACCTGAAAAGCAACATCCTTGGCACCTTTTGATTGAAGAATACCTATCGCTTTTTCGCCAGAGTGCGAAATTTCGCTGTTGTCCATGTCATGGATTAAAAGGATACCTTTTTCTTTCGCAAATTTTACCGCGTCGTCAAAAACGTGCTTTGGTGCGACGGAACCAGTCGGGTTGTGCGGATAGTTGAGAATCATTATTTTAGCATCTGGATTTTCTTTTGCTATTTTTTCGAAATCAGGCAGATAATTATTTTCGGGTTTCAAATCAAAATAAGAGGCCTTTAATCATGCCTGACGATTAGGTCGTCATATAGAGCGTAGCCAGGGTTTGGAACGAGAACTTTGTCACCGTGATTGGCGTAAGCTGAAAAAATATGGTCAACGGCATCGGCCGAACCAGAAGTTGCCATGACCTCTGTTTTAGGATTTATCTTAACTCCAAATCTTTTATCCATCCAGATTGATACTTCGTTTAAAAATCCGCCTTCGCCCTTAGGGTTGTTGTATCTATGGCTCCACAGATCGTTGACCTTTAATTTGAGGGCTTCTTTGGCTTTTTCAGGAGGAGTAATATCCGGATTACCCATCGATAAATCGATAACCGCTCTATCACCGTGTAGCCACCTTGCTTTGCCGATTTCCTGAATGTAGCTGGAAATTACAAAATTCGACTGTTTGAGTCTAACCGCAGGAACAATTGCCCCCGTAAAATACAGAAGGGCAAGTTTCTGGCTAACCGAAGGTAAAGTCATCGACTTGTTGAAAGTCAAAAGTCGGGAATTCCCCGCTTCAGCTTTTTTTAAATCATTATTCTGCCTATGGGGAACGTAAGGGGCGATTCCTGTATTGAATTTTTGGTTAATTAAGTTCACTAAAATTGACCTTTTTAATAATATATAATTACTAAAAACGGTGAATATTTTATTTTCCACGAAAAATACATTTTAAGCTTAACTTGTAACACTTCGTCACAAAAAACCATGTGTGAGGCTAAGGATGTTCCTTGCCGAATTTTTTCAAATATCTTTCCATATGAAAAAACACATTTCGGAACCCGTTTTTATGCATATCCAAAATGACCTCATGGAGCGGCATTTTTTCTTTTAGATATCTGGATAAAGCAGTGACAAAACCTGTGCGGTCGCGGCCAAAAGTGCAATGGACGAATAAAGGATTTTCTTTGGAGGACTTGTCTATTATGTTGATAAGACTATTAATGCTCTTCTTTATACTGAAGGGATTCAAGGGAATGTTTATGTATTCTACGCCCAGTTTTTTTGCCTGAGCAGTCAATTTTATGAGTTCTTTTTTACCTATAGTTTTGAGATTAAGAATTGTTTTTATACCGGCCTGAGAAAGCACAGAAATATTTTGAGAAGGATCAGACCCGCGATAAAGGCTTTCGGATACCTGTGTAATCCTAAGTCCGTTTTTATTGCGAAGCACCTTGTCCATTAACTTAATAAACGGATTCCCTACATTTCTAGATGGACTTAATTTTAAATAATTCAAAAGAATACCTGCTAACTTTGTAACTATTTATATAAAAACAAGTTAACCACAAAAATTGCCTTTTGCAGACATGCAGTTGCCTCTTTAGTCCTTGTTAAATTACTTATTTTTCATATGAGAAACTATTGCACTTCTTAAAAATTTCGCACCGAGATACGCTCCTAATCCGATAGCGATTCCCACTCCAGCAACTCCCAAAAACGCAGAGGCCAAGGTTCCACCAAGCACAACCCCAGCCAATCCTGCCAACGCTCCGACTTCCGATTTCGATTTTGCAAGCTCTTTTGGGCTTTCGGTCAAAGTAGGCTTTGTAGATTTTATAAATTGATCAGTCTTAAGCGAATGTTGGGTGGCTTTGGTTATGTTTTGGCTGAAAGTTATTTTCTCTAAGCTGTTCGACTGGTGTTTTTGGATTTGTGCCACTTTGCTTTTTATTTCAAATATATCTTTGGTAAGATTTGTATCGAGTTTTACCCTGTCGTCGTTCCGTCTGTCCATTCCAGATCGGCGTTCCACCCCTGAGGGAGAAACAGGAGAAACAGGAGCAAATTTTTGTCTTCGCTCACTTATAATATTGTACTGTGGGTATAGTTTAATTACGTCCAAATCATCACCTTCTCTTGTTATATGTTTATTGAGACTGAGGCACAAATCAAATAATATTAATTTCTGATTATTTTAATTGTGCCACGTCTCCCACGTCCAGTATCACAAAAGCCTGCCAACTGGCCCGTTGCCATGCATTTGCTCACCTTCGTTAGGTCGACAACGGCAAACTGGGAAAATCGGATTTTCTCCACTTTGCTGTTGTCTCTTATTATAAAACCAAAGCAAAAAAAATTTGCTAGTATTTTAAAAAATGTAATATTAATTTAATTATACTTGGAAGGCACTTATTTGGAGTGAAATGTTTTTAATAAATAATCAACTTATAAGTGAGGTTCGGCATGAATATACAAAATATCGGCAATTTGTCGCAGAATGAAACGACTACAAAAACCCAGCAGTCTAATTTGCCGCCAGTGATGGAGGAAAAACAGCATTCACAATTTGTGAGCTCACAGGCATCTCAAGCCTCGAGAGCCTACGCTTCAGCTGGCATAAGCAAATCGAAAAACGTCAATTTTGAAGGCAAATACGAAAAGATTACCCAGTTAATAAAAGATGCGACCTCGTCTTCTAAAGTTCATATGGGCTTCGATGAGGTGAGACATTTTCTGGAACGCCTTGGCTACAAAATGGAGCAGGGCAAAGGTTCGCATTATACTGTTAACGTGCCAAACTCTCGGCCTCTCACTATTGTAAAACCACACGGCGGGCACAAATACGTTGATCCAGGCACCATAAAAGATTTAAGGAGCCTACTGGCAAACTAAACCTGTGAAGATTTCCCCTTAGTTGTTGTCATATTTTTTTATGTTGTCTGACATCGTCCAAATTCCACAAGGGCATATTCCGGCGCATATTCCGCAACCGATACATTTATAAGGGTCGCTGACATATTCAAAAGAGCCGTCCGGTTTTGCAATTCTTGATATCGCAAGCTCTGGACATATTTCCTTACAGAATTCGCAGTCTCTGCAAAATCCGCAGCTCATACAACGGTCTTTTTCGTCCTCGGTTTCCATTGCCGCAACGTGATCTGAATGAATCGGGTTGAAATACTCTTTTTTAATTCTGTCTTGCGGAATCATCGGTGCTTTTTCAAAGTTGTCAAGCACTTGACCCGTAAGCATTTTAGCGATATTTATCGCAACTTTTCTCCCGTCGCCGATTGCGTTGGTAAAAAGTCCCAATTTCAAAACGTCGCCGGGAAAGAACACTTTCGAGTTATTTTCCGCCTGAAAATACTCGTTTACTTTCACTCTGCCTTTTTCGTCAAGGTATTGGTTGTCCAAAAACGATACGTCTGGCCTATCGCCAATCGAAATTATTACAGTGTCGGCTTTTATAACTTTTTCCCCATTTATTTCATATTTAAGGTGTACCCCTTTTTCCGAAACTTTTTCGGTGTAACAAGGCCAAAGAATTTTTGCGCCGAGTTTTTCGGCGTGTTTTATTTCTTTGTCGAAAGCAGAAGGCTGTTGGATGTCGATTGCTGTGACCTCTTTTGCCCCAAGTTCGTAAGCCCCTATAACCACGTCCATAGCGGCGTTTCCAGCACCTATAACGACCACTTTGTTGCCGATTTTAGGCTTTGTCCCACCATGTTCTATGTTGTTTATTGCTTTTAGGAAATCAAGTCCTTTGACTAGTCTTTCATGACCCTCAAAAGGTATCACAAAAGGAACGTGCGCCCCGACTGTTGCAACGACGGCATCGTAATTTTCTTCCAATTTTTTGAAAAGCTCTTTGTCTACTCTGGTTCCTGTTTTAAAGTTGACTCCGATGTCTTCTATTCTTTTGAGCTCGACGTCGAGAATTTCTCTGTTCAACCTATGTTGGGGGATGACCTGTTTTAATTTTCCGCCGATAATCTCGTCCTGTTCAAAAACGTCTACAGCGTAGCCCATTCTTCTCAAGTGCCAAGCGGTTGTGAGTCCGGAGACCCCAGCACCGATTATGGCTATTTTTTTATCTAGTTCGACTTTTGGAGGCTCGACCTTGACGTCTTTGCTCAAAAGCCCAAGTTCGGAAGTTTTTACTGGAATATCAACATCTTTTCTGTTGCATGAATCCATACACAAATTAGGGCAGACCTGACCGCAGACAGAAGCCGGAAACGGGCTGTAATCAAGGACAAGCTTCAATGCTTCCTCTAATTTTCCTTCTCTCAATAGCGCAATTCTCTTTTGGGTAGGGATGTAGGTCGGGCAATTATGCTCACAAGGTGCTGAATAAAGAGCGTTTTTCCACTCGGGAGATCTCAATCTCAAATCGTTTTTTTCCACGAATTCAGCGACATAGTAGTCTTCGTTGATTAAGTCGCCAAAGATACCGTCCGGCACCCACTCTTGAAGTCTGAACTGTTTCATCGGCATAGACGATTTTGGTGATTTTACGTTTATTTCGTCGTAACTTTTTGCGACGATTTTTTTCCAGTCGCTTAAATTCGAAAGTTCTTCATAAAGCTCTGGTTGGTCTATTTTTTTCAAGAACTCAGGTAAACCTTTTAAAAGGAATTCTTTGTCGTTTTCGTCAAGGTCAACAAGCCAAACTTCATCAGAAACGCCCTTGATTTTTCCTCTTACGTAAACCGTTCCGCCGACCATTCCGACGCAACTTCTTGAGCCCAAAACGGATTCAAGGTGTTCGCAGTTATGGCCACAAACCACGGCAACGCCGCCGCCCATAAATTCAAAACTAAATGATCCAGTGTTTTTCAGCGTCCAGAATTCTGGAGCTGGGAATTTTGGATCCTGTTTCATCAAGGCTCCGGAACGAGTCCCGACTCTTCCGCCGATATAAATTTTTCCCGCTGCCGCGCAGTGAGCGGTAGTGTCTCCGGCATCACCTTTGACGATAATTTCTGCACCCGAATTCAACCAACCTACGTCCGCTGGAGCTGGGCCATCAACTACTATTTGAGTGCCCCTCATCCCCATGCAACCAACTCTTTGGCCCGGATTTTTTACGTTAAATTTTAAATCAGCACCTATTTCAGACCAAAGCGGCCCGCCAATATCGTGCTGGCCCGATGCGATGATATCGAACTCAGTAAAGCCATTTTTTACGTTTTCGTATATTTCCTGCAACAACTGCTGGGTTGATTTTCTCTGTCCATCAACAATGCCTTCTATACAAACTTTTTTATTCATTTGATTATTTTTTTTACTGGTCACTTAAACCTCCGGGTAGAATATTTTTAACGAATTTTTTAACATTAGCACGTGTGCTGGATTTTCAACCTGTCCGCGACATGCTCGTCAACTGTAACCAACGCATCTGAGCGTCCAACAGGTAAAGAGCTATTTCCAATAGGAGCCATCAATTTTTTAAGCTCTTTGTCCGTTGAAAGGAAATAATTGACGATGTTTTCAGCGGCCTTGTCTATGTCCAAACGCTTCACCAGAAGTGGGTTCTGGGTAGTTATTCCAACAGGGCAAAGACCCGTGTTGCAAGCGTTGCATTTTCCTAAGTCATCGCCGACGCATCCTGCGATTTGGAGCAAAAGTTTTCCGGTGAAGATACCATTTGCACCCAAACATATCATCTTGAAAGCGTCTCCAGCCAAGTTTCCACTCATCCCAAGTCCGCCTCCAGCCCATAGAGGGATTTGGCCTTGTTTACCTTGGTGCACAGCCGCCAAATAGCAGTCTCTGAGTTTTGAAACAATCGGGTGACCAGTGTGGTTCAAGGAAATTTCGTGAGCAGCACCCGTTCCGCCGGCGATTCCGTCAAGGAAAAATCCGCCTACGATGTTGTAAGGGTCTCTCATTAAGTTATTGTAAACAGAAACGCTTGTGACGCTCGCTGCGACCTTGATTGAGACAGGAACTCTAAAATTGAAAGCCGAATTCATCGACAAGAACATCTTTTGGACGCTTTCCTCGATTGAATACAAACCTTGGTGGTTTGGAGGACTCAACAAATCAGCTTTTGGAACCCCTCTGATTTCTTGGATGTGCCTTGCGACTTTTTGTGACTGCAAAAGTCCGCCGTCGCCAGGTTTTGCACCCTGTCCGATTTTTATCAAAATCCCAGCGGGATCTTCAGTCATTTCAGGCAACGTGCTGATAATTCTGTTCCAGCCAAAGTGGCCCGATCCGATTTGCAAAATCATGTATTTTAAATATCTTGATTTGAGGAGTCTAGTCGGAACTCCGCCTTCTCCCGTGCACATTCTGACCGGAAGCCCTACGACTTCGTTCAAATATGCGGTTGCGATGGCTAAAGCTTCCCACATTCTCCACGAAAGCGCGCCGATAGACATATCCCCGATTATTATCGGATAAATCCTACCGTTTGGAGGGATTTGAGCGGACAGTTCAAGGTGGCCGTCTTTTACAAAAAACGGAATTTCCTCGGGCGGCATTACTCTTCCGAAAGGCGAAAGCATATCAAAAGTGTGTCTTTGCGCGTCAAGCGCAGGGTCAGTCATCTGAGAAATCCTGCCGATTTTAATCTTATCGAGAGTTCTTCCTTCGGTGTGAAGGTTACTTCTCCCCCCTCTTTTCAAAGGCTCGCCGAAAGATGCTCTGTGTTTTATGGCCAATCTTTCAGTAGAATTTTTAACCGGTTTAATCGCACTATTAGGGCAGACTTTTTGGCAAAGTCCGCAGCCTTTACAGTAGTTGGTAATATTCACCACCTGCTTGATAACAGGCACTGTTTGAAAAGTCACTTTCGGCTTCGGATTGAGTCCGTCACTGGTTACTTTTCTTCTTTTTTCCACTCCTGCTTCAATAGCCTGAAATGGGCAAGCAGCAACGCATTTTCCGCAAAGCGTGCATCTGTCGTGTTTGTACTCTATAACCCATTGCAAATCATCGACTGCAATTTGGTTTACATTCATTGTTCCCATCGTTCTACCCTTAAATCGTCGCTTATAATAACCATTTCCCGTTCGTTTGGATAAATATCTTCCTGCCAATTCCTGTCAGGCAAAACTTCGTTTAAGCCCGTTACTTCTGAAGTAATTATGACCATATCGTCAGTTCTCCCGACCACAACAGGTCGTAATTTTTTTGAATCACAGCAGACAAACATAGTAGCATCAGGCAACACAGCTATAATTGTATTCGGACCGTTGATTTCGAGGTTTGCCAAAGACGCTTTAATTCTGAGCAAAGTCTCTTTTTCTTCGCTCTTTTCGATTTCGTCGAAAGGAAGAGGGGTTATGGTGTGCTTGTAATATTTTAGTGGCCATTTTAATATCTTATGCACGTAGTGCAAGGTGTATAAAAAGCACTGCGAATCAGATTCAAAACCGACATAGCCTTTGTAAAGACGCTCTTGAAAAAGTTTGTTCTTTTCGTAAAAAGTATTTTCGCCGTTTGCAAGTGCCGTGTAGCCTTGCAAGAAAAACGGGTGGGCGGCGTATCTTACGATGTCGTAGTTTGTATTTTGTCTGCACTGTGCAGTAATGTTTTTTGCGGTGAAATCTTCGTCCTCTTCCCACAGTCCAAAATAAGTCCCGATGTCTTTGGGGTCGCCGATTTCTTTGAGAGTCACCACATCAGGCCAGAATGAATAAACAAATCCGCCCTCGTTCTTTTCGAGCTCTTCTCTTATAGCAAGTCTGGTGTCGACCAACAGTTCTTCTTTTTCGCTTTCAGGCGAATATTTGTAGCTTTTCGGGTATTGAAAAACCTCGAAAACGTAATTCGGCATAGGCTCTATCGTCAATTCAGGAGATGCGTTGATTTTTGGAGTCCATTGCATTACTCTTACAAAACCAATTTTGTGAAGAATATCCTCTGCAACCTTCATCCCACTGTCGGTACAAGCCATCGAAAGTACAGGAAGCCCCTTATAGCCTTCAAAAATCCCGCCCAAATCTTGCATAACCATCGCAAAACCTGAATTATCGTGCCCCTCTTGTTGAGAACGCATTAAATAAAGCGCCCTTGATGGATGAATGTAGTTTTTTGATTTAATTGCCCCAATACGACACATTTTATACCGCTTTCAGCTTTTATTAACCTAAACAAGCTTCATTTCGTTTTTTTAATCAAAACCAAAATCCACAAATTACTTATAATTGTACCATAAATCGGCAATAATGAAAGTAAAATTAAGAATTACTAAGTTTTACGGAGAAAAAATAGCCTTTTTTGGATGAAATCCGAAATTATCTTATAGCTTTCCACCGACCGCTTTGTACAGACTTATTTGGTCGATATAACATTCGGTTTTACTGGAAGCTACCATTTTGTCGATGACAAGAAGGCTTTCTTTCTGCTGGAGCAGGTCCAATTTTGACATAATGCCTTGGTCGTACCTTTTTTGCATATATTTATAGTCGGCTTTTTGCATGTCGTAGGATTTCAAATTTTTCTGATATTTTTCGTTGTCCAGCTTGAGGTTACTCAAGGAATCGTTGACTTCTTGAATAGCCACCAGATTGGTTTTGTAGTATTTTTGCAAGACCTGCTCGTAAACATTCTTTTTCAATTTCAAGCTTGCAGTTCTAGCACCGCCGGTGAATAAAGGAAGCATTACAGCTCCGCCCAACGCCGCAAGAGCATTTGCCCAACTAAGCGAATTGGTTGCTGAACTTGCAAGGAAGGCCGTTATACCAAGGATATTAACGGTCGGCAAAAATTCTTTTTTCGCAACCTTAACGTCAATTCCCGCCTTCTCAACCTGTTTTTCAGCCGCCAAATAATCTGGTCGCTGGGTTATTATATCGGATGAGATTTCCTCTGGGATGGGTTTTTGGTAGCTTAATTCGTCGTAAGAAATTCTTTTCAAATCGCAAATATTATCAGGGCTTTCGCCGATTAAAACAGCCAAATGCCCAAGCATAGTTTCTCTTGCTTTTTTCAGGTCGGATAAGTCGGCAGTCGCCATCACATAAGCCTTTTCAGCTCTCACCAAATCGGCAATCGAGGTTATCCCCTGCTGGTTTCTCTGTTTCATCAACTCGTAAATCTGTTTTCTGTCTTTGATTATCTCCTCTTGTACTGAAATAATCTTGTCCAATTTTACTATATTAAAGTAGGCGGTTCCGACTTGAGAAGCCACCGAAATATACTCTGTTCTTTCGTTCAATTTTGAAACTTCATAGAGTTTTTTGATGGATTTTGTTTTTTCGTGGTTTTTAAGAAAAATATCTGCCTCGTAGCTTACCATAACCGGAAGCGCGAACATTCCGTCCGAGCCGGTTGAACCTGTATTTTTAAGAAGCGCTGGAGAAACACCAATAGAAGCTGTTGGAAGTTCTTTGGAGAACTGCAATTTCACGTGCTGCTTTGATTCTTCAACCTTCAGAGTTGCAATCTTCAAGTCATTGTTATTGTCGACTGCCTTAATTATATAGCCTTCTAAAAGGTCGTCGTTATAATTTTTCCACCAATCCAGATTAACATTGGCAAATTTATATTCAGTCACGCTGGTTTGAATCACTTTCGGGCTTCCCCATGCGCATGCCGGTAGAGTATTTAATCCCAACAGGCTCACTATGAGAGACATTGATACAATTCTTTTCACTTTTTCCTCTTTCCTCTTTACTTTTATCTTTTGCTATGTTAACATAATAATGTTGTAATTGCAACATGTAGTTATCACAACATGACAACATAACAACAAGAGGTTATACAATAACATTATATTCAAATTAGGAGAATTCATGAAAGAAAAAGACATCTCATACTCAGAAAGCATTATTTACGCAATGGAGCAAACTGTTACTTACTTCAAATTAAAAGGGGCGCAGTTTTTTAACCAGTTGAATATCGGCATCACCATAGACCAATTTATTGCGCTGGATTCGATTTATTCAAACAAGGATATCTGCCAGAGAGATTTGTCTAAGCTTATTCTGAAAGACCGCTCCAATACCGGAAGGATTTTAAATATATTAGAGGATAACGGGTTCATCGAAAGATTTGCTGAAACCAAAAACAATCGTTTGGTTAAAAAGATTTACATAACCGAAAAAGGCAAAAAAATGATAGAAGACCACCAAGAAAAATTAAGAAATGCGTTCCTAAAAGTTTTTGAAGATGTCTCTGAAGAAGAATTTGCAACCCTGAGACAGACTCTGGACAAACTAAAAAACAAATTAAGCGAAACTACAAGCATACAGATATAAATACAGAAAGAGGAAAAAAATGACAAATGAAGAAAAATCTAAAATAAAGATTAAAAAAAGATTTTTAGTTCCCACGATTGTAATTGTTGTGTCGATTATCGGTTACAACATGGCCGTAAATGCTGGGAAATACGAAACGACAGAGGACGCTTATGTTGAAACACACACCGTGTCGGTTGCACCAAAAGTGTCCGGACAGATTGTCGAAATGTACGTAACAGACAACCAAAAAGTCAAGGAAGGCGATCTGGTTGCCCAAATCGACCCATCCGATTACAGCGCAAAGTTGGCAGAAATTTCAGCACGTTACGAATCAACCCTTTTGAAACAAAAAGGGGCAAAAGCGACTTTTGAGGCTGTTAATTCTCAAATTGCACTTGCAAAGAAAAATCTCGACAGATACACAGAGCTATACAAATCAGGGGCAGCTTCAAAACTCGAATTTGACAACGCAAAAACCTCATACGACAATTCACAGGCATCATTAACTCAAGCGCAACAAAATCTTTTGTCTAAAGAAAACAACAGGGTCGCTGATGCTGACTTGAAACAGCTGGCGGCTTTAAGAAAACAGGCTGAGCTTTCCTTGTCCTATACAAAAATCTATGCCCCTCAATCGGGTTCAGTTTCAAACAGAACAACCGAAAAAGGTGCTTATGTTCAAACCGGACAACCATTATTCACAATAATTCCCGATAATTACTGGGTAATTGCCAATTTCAAAGAAAGCCAACTTCGTCACATGAAAGTCGGACAGGACGTTGAAATCAAAGTTGACACCTATCCTGACAAACCTTTCAAAGGTAAAATCGACAGCGTACAGAGAATTTCAGGGGCAAAATCAAGCTTGTTCCCGCCTGAAAACGCGGTCGGAAGTTTTGTAAAAATCGTTCAAAGAATTCCTGTAAAAATCGTGTTCACTGAAAAAATCGACCCGGATGAATACACCATTTTTGCAGGGATGTCGGTTGAACCGAAGGTTAGAGTTAAGAAGTAATTAAATAGATACCGACAAACGAGCACCACTTTACGTCTTGCTGAACTCGTTTCAGCATCGCAAAAGCGAGTGACCATGCGACCCTGAAATAAATTCAGGGCGACGTATTTCACAAAATCAGGCTTGTGTATCAACCTCGAATAGTTTAAATATACGAAGAAGGAAGGGCTATTTTTAGAATTAAGCCCGCCAGTCAGTTAACTTAAAGGAAAGATTAATGAGTACAGAAAATATAATAGAAGAAGAGTGGGCCTTGCCGAAAAACCCTTGGCCGGTTACGATTGCAGTAATGCTCGCCACGTTCATATTCGTTTTGGATTCAACAATCGCAAACGTTGCTCTGCCGCATATGGCCGGAAGTTTTTCGTCCAGCAACGAAGAGGCGATGTGGGTTTTGACAAGCTACATGATTGCCAGCGGAATAATTTTGCCATCGGTCGGTTGGTTCAGCGGAGTTTTTGGAAGAAAAAAGTTTTTCATCAGCTGCGTTTTATTATTCACCGTCGCGTCATTTCTTTGTGGCCTTGCAACCACCCTTGACCAGATGATTTTGGCAAGAATCTTACAAGGACTGGGCGGAGGAGCTATTATCCCAATAGCACAATCCATTTTGCTCGAAAGCTTCCCTTTTGAAAAAAGAAGAATGGCAATGTCCGTTTTTGGAGTCGGGATTATCATAGCACCTATCATTGGTCCCGTTCTGGGCGGCTGGATTACCGACAACTACTCGTGGCACTGGATTTTCTACATAAATGTTCCGCTGGGCTTCTTGGCTGCCGGTTTAGCCAACACTTTCATCGAAGACCCTCCGTATGCCAGAAAAAAAGCCGACCAAAAGATAGATTACGTGGGCTTTGGATTTTTGATTTCATGGCTTGTATGCCTTCAACTGGTGCTGGATAACGGACAAAACAACGACTGGTTCAGCTCAAGCTGGATTTGCTGGATGGCTGCGATTTCCGTCTTCTCAATGGTTGCGTTTGTTTTTTCTCAGTTAAAAAACAGCAAGTCACTATTGGATTTAAGCGTTTTCAGAGACAAAAACTTCGTTCTTGGAACCTGCTTGCTTGTTTTAGTAATGGCAGTGTTGTACGCCTCGATTGCGATTATGCCTCTGTTTCTGCAAAACCTTTTGAGATACAGCGCATTTTTAAGCGGTTACTCCATGATGCCGAGAGGAATCGGGAGTGTTATAGCGATCGCTTTCTCGGGACTTTTTGCAAAAAACATAGACGACAGAATCCTGATTGGAATAGGCTTGGCCTGTCTGGGCGTGGCGAGTATGATGTTCGGCAACTCAAACTTGCAAATCTCGATGATTAACATTATTATTCCAAACTTCATCTACGGATGCGGAATGGGCTTGTGCATGATTTCCTTGAGTACGATTTCGGTTGTCACCTTAAAAAGAGAGCAAATGATAAATGCAACTGGGATACAGGCATTACTGAAAAACATAGGCGGCGCTGTCGGAATGTCAGTTGTTGCAACGATGCTGTCGCGGTTTGCCCAAGCTCACCAAAGCAGTATGGTCGGACACCTAAACCCGTTGAATCCAGCATTCGCACATAAAGTAGCGGCGACTACTGCCGGGCTTTCAAGATGTTTTGCGCTTCCGGTGGCGCAGCACAAAGCTCACTTTCTAATGTATGTAGACTTATTGAAACAGTCTAGTTTGTGGGCGTTTATGGACACGTTCAGAATTTTTGGACTAATTTGTTTTCTGATAATTCCGCTTTTATTTTTTATGAACCCTCCTTCGAGCGTTTCTACAGGCGGCGACGACGGAATGTCGGCGATGCACTAATTTGAAGTTTTATGCTTTATTTTTTACCGCAAACTTTTATGATGTGCCAGCCGAACTGCGTTTTAACTGGCTCGGATACCTTGCCGACTGGAAGGCTAAAAGCTACGTCTTCAAAAGGTTTTACCATTTGTCCTCTTTCAAAATATCCTAAATCGCCGCTGTCTTGACCTGATGGGCATTTGGAATACTTTTTTGCCAAAGTTTCAAAACTTTCTCCGTTATCAATTTTTGATTTTAACAAATCGGCTTCCGCTTTTGTATCCACAAGGATATGACTGGCTTTAACGGATGTTATAGCGTAAGATTCTTGATTTTGGTTTGCTACACAAAACGAGCCTGTACAAACAAATAGTGCGAAAATAATGAAACATAATAATTTAATCGAATTTTTCATGGCTGACCTCTTTCTTATTTATATAAAAATCTTATACTAAAAAATAAAATAATCAATTAACTATGTAATTAGATTTTTCGCAGGAAAAAACCTCAATCCTAATCGAACTGAGGTCTTTATTTTTAATTTACGATGTCTCATAAATATGGTGGGCAGGGGTGGATTCGAACCACCGTAGTCTCGCAACGGCAGATTTACAGTCTGCTCCCTTTAGCCACTCGGGCACCTACCCATAATAATTGTATTTAGTTTTCATTTTGTTGGTGCTCCGACTGGCGGTCTCTGGCTCAACTTATCCTCTAAAAAAGATATTCAATCTTTTTTCTTCGGTCTTGAAGCCTTCGGGCTTACTCGGGCACCTACCCATAATAATTGTATTTAGTTTTCATTTTGTTGGTGCTCCGACTGGCGGTCTCTGGCTCAACTTATCCTCTAAAAAAGATATTCAATCTTTTTTCTTCGGTCTTGAAGCCTTC
>Ga0247840_10001148_pt1 | contig 52876 bp, 48 predicted proteins | sample LaCruzMarch2015__FD_192404 | JGI IMG/M metagenome (GOLD analysis project Ga0247840, IMG submission 192404) | Freshwater microbial communities from meromictic Lake La Cruz, Castile-La Mancha, Spain - LaCruzMarch2015_17m | ecosystem: Environmental > Aquatic > Freshwater > Lake | place: Spain... | reverse complement strand
CTCATGAGATGCGGAGGTTGTTTCAGTTCAGGGTTGTGTCGCCTAATCCTCAGGCTCGCCCAGCTCGCCAAGCATCTGGATCACCGTAGCTTCCAGCGCGGGCACATGGAGATGCAGCGCATCCCAAAGCGTCACGTATTGGATATCATCGTAGCCATGGCTGAGGTAGTCGCGCATTCCCGCCACTTTCCGCCAAGGCACTTGGGGATAACGCGCCCGCAGGTCCTGCGGCAGGCGTTTCACGGCTTCTCCCATGCACTCGAGCACTCGCTCAAATGCCCTCAAACGAAGCTTGTCTTCCGTCAGCGACTCCAACGTCTGTCCGGCCACACACTCACGCGCTTCGGCGATGAACTCAAGCACCTGCTGCAGCGTCACTCGGGGATCGTGCTCACTCATAGATCGTGAGCATTTGTTTCTCCACACGCGGCAGGATGTGGCGGTTGAGTTTCGAGCAGAAGTCCACCCGGCGACCGAGGATCTCCGCGAGCTCGTCTGCATACCCGAAGTAGTGCAGCCCCACCCCGTTCAGTGCTCCGGGCGCAAACTCCACCAACACGTCCACATCGCTGCCCGCCGCGTCAAAATCATCCCGCAACAGCGAGCCGAAAACGCTCATCTTTTGAATCCCGCGCTCTCTGCAAAACTGCGCGATTTTCTCTCGGTCTATCTTGATGGGCAATTCATCCAAAGTCTTCATGGCGAGATCATCATATCACTTCACGCGGATGGTGTAAGGCGTTTGTTTGAAGGTGATGCCGCCCCGCTTAAGGCGGGCTGGGGATAGGCGTTGGGATGTGCCATAGACAACGGTGGCCTCGATGCCGCCGTGGCTGGCGCTAAGCTCCTCGATGACTTCCAGCGTTTTGCGGCAGAGTACGTTGCCGCCGCCGACGCTCTTGTCCGATAGGATGCCGTTGAAGAGCAGGTAAATGGCGCGTCCGTGGTGCACGCCGAGCAACGGGGTTTTGGCTGAAATCCGTTCTTTTGGCAATGGCTCGCCCGTTTCGGAGAAATAAACATGCCGCGCAAGTTCAGCAAAGCGCACGGTATTACGGATCTGGCCGGTTTCATCAAAAAGCGCATCGCCAAGTGTCACGTAGCGGAAACCGCCGCCGAGTCCCGGCACGGTCTCGCCCTTCGCGTTCGTGTAGCCTTCCGCCACGCGCTTCACGCGCTCGCGGGTGATGTCGGTGGCGATCTTCTCGTCCATCTCCACGAGGATGAAGCGGCGTGGGTCCGCATCGGGCGCGGCTGCATTCATCTTCAGCACCGCATGGCCCGTCGTCCCGCTGCCCGCGAAGCTGTCTAACACGAGGTCGCCGGGGTTTGTCGCGATTTGTAAGATGCGTTCGATCAGGCGGGACGGCTTTGGGGTGTCGAAAGCAGTCTGAGTGTGGAAGATTGACTGCACTTCCTTTCGCGACTCGTCGGTGTGTCCGACCTCGTCTGACGGCCACCATGTCCAAGGAACAACGCCTTCAACTTCGTCAAGGTAACGCTTTCTCATTGGAACGCCGTTTCCGTCTTTCCCAAAGTAGATAAGTCCCGCCTCCACGAGGCGTCTGTATTCAGACTGAATCACCTTCCAGCAGGATCCCTCCGGTGGTCTATGAACCCGGCCGGAAGGCCCTATGATTTCATACATCTGGTTGGGTCGAAAACCTTGCGCAGTTAGCGAAATCGAACGCCAACGTCCACGCGGGTCATCGTTGGAGTTCTTATACACCTTTAATTGATCCTCCGTCATTGGAATGAGGTTTCGCGTTTCCTGAAACCGATCCGGGTTGATCGCATACACCACGATGTAATCATGCACGTCGCCGATGGCACCGCGATTCTCGCGTGAATAGCGCTTCTGCCATACATTGCAGGCGATGAAGCGCTCGCGGCCAAAGACTTCATCCATAAGCACGCGAAGCAGCGCAACTTCATTATCGTCGATCGACACCCAAATACTCCCATCCTCGCTCAAAAACTCCCTGAGCAGCGCCAGCCGTGGATACATCATGCACAACCACCGGTCGTGGCGGTCCAGCGTCTCGCCTTCCTTCCCGACGGTTTCGCCGAGCCATTTGCGGATGGCCGGGCTGTTGACGTTGTCATTGTAGGCCCAGCCCTCGTTGCCAGTGTTGTAAGGCGGATCGATGCAGACGCATTTGACGCGGCCCTTGTAGTAGGGCAGGAGCGCTTTTAACCCGAGAAGGTTGTCCGCCTGCACGATGAGGTTGCCGCTGCCGGGATCACCGCAACCCAGCTCCGGCACGTCCTTTAACAAGTGGAACGGCACTTCGAGGTGATGGTTGATGACGGCATCCTTGCCGATCCAGTTGAGCGTGGGCATGAGGTTTAGTTGCAGGACATACGGCTTCAGAGTGCCCGCCAACGCGCTTAATGCGCAACGATTTTCAACGGGCAGAATCAGAATAAACCGAACGAACGGCGGCTGTGAAGGTGCTACGCATTCGATGCCGCATTTGCAAGGCGCAAGGCGTGTCGGCGGGAGGAATGCGTGGGTTTTCGTGCAGAGGCGCAGGGACGCGGAGAATGCGATGCATCGCCATGGAATGCTGGACGTTCGGATGTCGCGCCGAAGCTGTAACCTGTGCAGGCCCCCCATACAAAAACCTTCGTGACGACCGGGGTCGGTTCGGTTTTTCCGCCCCTGCGTTTTCGTTGTCCGCCGGAGGTTGCGTTGCTTACGCTTGTGAGGGCTTAGCCCCCGTGACGACTTTATCAGGGAGATCGGAAGGAGCCTGTGTTTGATGCAACAGGGTTATCGGGTTAAGTGGATATCTGACTTGATTTTGCGCGGCGCGGGTTGTTTGCTCGCAGGCATGAAGCCTGTTTGCTCCCTGGTGCTTGGATGGTGTATCGCATTTTTTCTGGTATCGACCGCCGCGGGCCGCGCGGCGGATTTTACGACACCCAGCGCGGAGGAGCTCGCCAATCAGCAATGGGGGGCGGATGGAGGGGCCACTAAACCCTCCGCAAATCAGCCTGCCCGCTCGGTTTATGATACTGGCGAAGGCGTGAGTGGCACGGTGTACGCGGCGGTCGGTTTGCCGGATGGCAGTGTCATCCTCGGTGGCGAGTTTTCCACGGTGGATTCGCAGCCCCGCATGAATCTGGCAAAAATCCTGCCCGACGGGACACTGGATCCGACGATTTTTGGAAAAATCACGGATGGCGTGAATGGCACTGTCTATGCGCTCGAGGTGGATTCGCAGGGCTGCATGATCGTCGGCGGGTATTTTTCCGAGGCGCAGGAAAAACCGCGCCAGAACCTTGTCCGGTATAATCCCGATGGATCGCTTGACCTAACGTTTGGGGGTGCTCAGTTGCCCAATGGCCCGAACGGGCAGGTGCGCGCCATCGCCATTCAGCCGGATGGACACATCGTGGTCGGCGGAGAATTTTCCATGGTTGGCACGTTTGAGCGCCGCAATGTCGCAAAGCTCAATCCGGACGGAACGGTGACGGGACCGCAGACCGCATCCACCGGAGTCGGCGGCACGATCAACGCACTCACCGTCACTTCCACCGGTGCGGTTGTGGCCGGTGGGATGTTTGAGGTGGCAGGCAGCACGACACGCGGTATTACGACGGTCGCGCCGTAGGTTTTGCGGCCGTGCGGGCGGCGAGAGTATACCTTCTTCTCGACGTGGCGCGACACGTGCTGTATGCGTAGCCACATGGAAGCATCGGCACCTACGGGCTTGGGGAATTCGGCGGCGCGCTGGCGTTGGCCATCCGGCCCCCGGCTGCAGAGGCTCCTGTTTGGAAGCTGGTCTTTGGCCGTGTTTGCGTTCCTTTACATTCCGATCATCATTCTTGTTGTTTTTTCGTTTAACGAATCGCGTTTAAACGTCCAGTGGGTGGGATTTACGACCCAGTGGTATAAGGAACTTTTTGAGAATGCGGTGCTGATCAAGGCGTTCAAAAACAGCGTCATTGTCGCCGTGGGAGCTACCGTGCTGTCAACGGTGCTGGGAACGATCGGTGCATGGATGATGTATCGCTACCGGTTTCCGATGCGGAATGCGCTGAATCTTTTGATTTTTGTGCCGATGGTGATGCCGGAGATCCTGATGGGTGTGAGCTTGCTGATTTTGTTTGTGAACATGCATTTGCAATTGGGCTATCTGACCATGATCATCGCGCACACGACGTTTTGTTTTCCGTTTGTTCTGGTCGGAGTCCAGGCGCGGTTGGAGGGGATCGATCCGTTTTTGGAAGAGGCTGCGATGGACCTTGGTGCCACGCCGATCCAGGCGTTCTGGAAAGTGATCGTGCCGTATCTGATGCCGGCGATTGTGGCCGGGGCGTTGATGGCATTCACGCTTTCGTTCGATGAGTATATCGTTAGTTTATTCACTACCGGACCGGACTCCCAGACCTTGCCGCTCAAAGTGTATGGTATGGCGAGAAAGGGGTTGGACCCGCAACTGAACGCGCTGAGCGCGCTTTTTGTTCTGGGAACGATCGCACTTGTTCTTTTCAGTCAGCTCACCAAAAAACGCACATGAAACCATGAAAATAAAAACACACCTCCTAACCGCCGCAGCCGCAGCCATTGCAGGGACATTGTTCCTCTCGGGTTGCGATAAACCAGCCACACCGGCTCCGACCGAAGCTCCCGCCGAGGCCGCAGCAACACCCGAGGCGACAGCCACTCCGGAAGCCCCGACTCCTGAAGCCGCTGCACCAGCCGCCGCCGCGCCGGTGACAAATGATGAGCCGAAAGAACTCAACTTGTTCTGCTGGTCCGAGTATGTGCCGCAAACGGTGATCGACGCCTTCACCGCCAAAACAGGCATCAAGGTGAATGTCCAAAACTATGCCTCCAACGAAGAAATGCTGCAGAAGTTGCTCTCCGGTGGCGGACAATACGACTTGCTCCAACCGAGCGAATACATCGTCGAGGCCATGATCAAGGAAGACATGCTGATGCCGTTGGATCAAAGTTTGATCCCAAACCTGAAGAATCTGGCACCGGAGTTCAGGGCTCTCGATTTTGACCCGAACAACAAGTTCTCGGTTCCATGGATGGCTGGCACGGTAGGTATCGTGATCAACGTCGAGCAAGTCACGGATCCCATCACCGGGTTCGCTGATGTCTTTCAGGAGAAATACAAAGGGAAGATCGTGGTGCTGGATGATGCCCGTGAAATCGTGAGCTGGGCAATGGCAACAAATGGCATTCCGATGAATGATATCACCGACGAAAACATCGAGAAAATCCGGCCGACGCTGCAAGCGTGGCTGCCGCTGGTCAAAGTTTACGACTCCGACAGCCCGAAAACTGCGATGCTGAATGGTGATGTCGCGCTCGGGATCGTGTGGAGTGGCGAAGGGGCCTTGTTGCTCGATCAGGAGCCGGACAAATTCAAATGGGTGCTGCCGAAAGAAGGCACACACTTGTTTGTGGACAGCCTGGTAGTTCCAAAAACTGCCAAACATCCGAAAAACGCGGAGATGTTCATTAACTTCATCCTCGAGCCGGAAATCAGCGCGATGATTTCAGCAGACTTCCCGTATTTGAATCCGAATGTCGAGGGCCGCAAGCTGCTGAGCCCGGAGCAACTCGCCAATGTGGCCAGCTTCCCGCCGTCTGAGGTGGTGGCTGAGCTTCAGACATTCAAAGACATCGGAGAGCAATCGTCGGTGGTTGATGATTTGATCACCACGATCAAAGTCGAATAACCGGCATTTTTTAGAATAGAACACCGGATGGCAGCGAGCGCCACAGCAACTCCAGCGCCCAGCGCGGCTTTCGAAAGAAAGCCGGGCTTGGGTGCGTGGGTGTTTATGGCGCCGCTGCTGCTCTGGTTACTGCTGTTTGTCGTCGTCCCGACTGGGATGCTCATCATGACCAGTTTCGTCGAGCGGGACAGCCTCGGCCGATTGGTTTACAACTTCACGTGGGAGAATTACATCCGCGCCTTCGACTGGAAGTGGCTGAAAATCCTCCTTGTTTCGATCTGGTATGCCTTTCTTACGACCGTGATCTGCATGGTCGTGGGCTACCCGGTCGCGTATTTTATTGGTCGCTCGCCGGACCGTTTCCGGACGCTATTGATCACGCTCGTGATGATTCCGTTCTGGACCAGTTTTTTGATTCGGACTTACGCTTGGATTGCGATTTTGAGCCGGGACGGGTTGTTGAATAGCTTTTTGATATCCGCGAGTATTATTCCGGCGCCGATTGGGATGATGTATACCCCGTTCGCGATCGTGCTCGGGCTTGTTTATACTTATTTGCCATTCATGATTTTGCCGATCTACACAAGTGTCGAGCGGATGGATGGAGCGATGATTGAGGCGGCCTACGACCTCGGCGCTGGGCCGGTGCGCGCGTTCTCGAAGGTGATCATCCCGTTGACCCGTCCGGGAATCGTAGCGGGTGCTTTGTTAGTTTTTGTGCCGTCGGTCGCGATGTTTGCCATCACGACGCTGATGGGAGGAGGATCGAACCCGACGATTGGCGAGATCATTCAAAAACAATTCACGTCTGCGCGGAATATGCCTTTTGGTGCTGCGCTGGGTACACTGCTGCTGGTGTTGTTTTGTGTCGCGCTTTGGGCCACTCGCGCCCGTGGCCGCGACGATGCTGACTAATATCCGCTTCCAAGCAGGAGGTCTCGGAAAACCGCAGATTAACGGGATTTCCGCAGATTTTTTATTGGGTTAGCACGAGGCGCTTATATTCCAGTGAGGCGGCGGAGAAGTTCACGATCAACGCGCGGTCAAGGCGTGTCACCCTCAGGTAGTTTAGTGTCTGCGCCATCTCAGGCTTTCCGATTTGTTTGATGGCCTTGCACTCAACGAGCACACTACCAAAGCACAAGAAGTCCGCTTTGTAGAAGCTAGGAAGCAAGCCTCCTTTGTATCGGACTTGCAGGAGCTTCTCTCGCTCAAATGGAATCGTTGCGCGAGTTAACTCCACAGCGAGTGCATCTTGGTAAACGACCTCCAAAAATCCTTGACCCAGTTCGCGATGCACCTCCATCGCGGCTCCAATAACAGCGTAGGTCTGTGGGTCTTTTGTCATAAAATCTGCGGCAATCGGTGATAATCTGCGGTTGATTAAAGCATTACTGCGTCACCAGAGACCTTGACGAAAAATCATTTCCAGTTGGGGGGCTAGGTGGGCGCCAGCGTCGCATCAAATGCGGTGAGCGCCTCTGCGGCTTTTTCCCAATCGGCAGTGGTCTTTTCGAGTGCGTCGGAGACTGCTGTGAGATCGCGATTGATTTGGAGAGCAAGCGCCGGGTTGTCGTAGGTCGCCGGGTCTTCGAGTTTTGCGGTCAGCGATTTTTCTTCGGCCTCCAGGCGTGCAACTTCGGATTCGAGCGCTTGCACGCGGTCGGTGAAAGCTTTTCTTTCGCGGTTGCGAACTTGGCGCGCTTCCGACTCCGCCCGTTTTTCCTCGCGGGTTTTGAAAATCTTCTGCCGCTCGGCGGGGGCCTGGGGCATGGCGTTCGCCTCCGTCGCATTAGTCGAAAGTGCGGGGTCGCTCGAAACCAACGCCTGCCGCTCGGATAGTGCAGCCGTCTTATCTAAGAAGTATTGGTAATCGCCCGGATAGAGCTTGAGCCGTCCGCCTTGCACATGGACGACGCTGCGCGCGATCGCGCGAATAAAATACACGTCGTGGCTGATGAACACGACGGTGCCTTGGAACTGGGTCAGCGCATTCACCAGCGCGTCGATGCTCGGGATGTCGAGGTGTGTGGTCGGCTCGTCCATGAGGAGGAGGTTCGGCGGATCGAGCAGCAGTTTGACGATGGCAAGGCGGCTCTTTTCTCCGCCGCTCAGCACTCCGACCTGCTTGAATACGTCATCACCACGGAAAAGAAACGCACCGAGCACCGTGCGCACAAACTCCTCGGAGATGCCGCTGCGGGCGCCGGATCGGGCTTCCGCGAGCACCGTGCGCGAGGTGTCCAACATCTCGGTGCGGTATTGTGCGTAGTATCCGATCTTGACCTGATGGCCTGGCTCGCACGACCCGGCCCGGATTGGCAGCACACCGGCGAGGATTTTCAAGAGGGTGGATTTCCCGGCTCCATTTGGACCGACGAGCACCATGCGCGAGTCCCGCTCGACTTCAAAATCCAGATCTTTGTAAACGACATGCTCGCCGTATGCCTGCTCGACGCCACGCAGTGCGATCACACGTTGACCTGAGCGACTAGGCTGCGGGAACTTAAAGTGCACGACGGGCGCGTCCGACTCGGGCGCTTCGATGCGATCCATGCGGTCGATCTGCTTCAGTTTGCTTTGCGCCTGCGATGCCTTGCTCGCCTTGGCACGGAACCGGTCGGCAAACTCCTGGAGTTTTTTGATCTCGCGTTGTTGGTTGTCGTAGGCCGCCTGCTGCTGCTCGACCCGCGCTTTGCGCTCTGCGACGTAGGAATCGTAATTTCCATTGTATTTGTGCAGTCGGGAATTCCGGATTTCGACGATGGCGTTGGTGAGGCAGTTCAGAAATTCGCGATCGTGGGAAATCACAATGAACGCACCGGAGTATCCCCGGAGATACGACTGAAACCACTGCAGCGCTTCGAGGTCGAGGTGGTTGGTCGGTTCATCGAGCATGAGGAGATCGGGCTCGGTGACCAGCAGGCGGGCAAGGTGGGCGCGCATCACCCATCCGCCGCTGAACGTGCGAGCCGGTCGGTCGAAATCGGATTCGCGGAAGCCAAGGCCACCGAGGATTTTTTTTGCTTTGGGTTCTCTGGCTTGCGCATCGAGGTCGGCTTGGTAGTCGACTTCAAAATCCTCGGCCTCGTCCACTGCGACGGGCCGTCCGGTCGCGAGCGCAAGCACTGTTTCCTCGCCTACGGGCGCACTTTCCTGCGGTAAAAACCCAACGGTAGTGCCACGCTGCACGGAAACGTGACCCTCATCCGGCTCGTCCTCCCGAAGAATCAGCGAAAACAACGTCGTTTTCCCCGCGCCGTTGGGACCCACCAGACCGATGCGGTCATTGCGGTTGATTTGAAGCGAGACATCTTGAAATAGCACGCGTCCGCCAAAAGACTTGGTGACGCCAGAAAGGGTAAGCATCCGCACGTTATGGCAAAGAACAACGCTAGGGCGCAACCACGGCGATACGGAACTCAGAAATCCCCTTGGACGCGCGCGACTTCCAGTGCATGATTCTCAGGGTCGGCCATGATCGTTCATCCACACTATGACTAATCCTGCGAGTGTTTCAGCTCCCGTCGAAGTGCATGACCTCACCGTCACGTATCATAAACGTCCGGTGCTCTACGGAATCGACCTGAAGGTGACTCCCGGCAAACTCATCGGGATCATCGGTCCGAATGGCGCGGGCAAGTCCACGCTCATCAAGGCGATCATGGGGCTCATCCGGCCCGCCAGCGGATGGATAAAAATCTTTGACCGCCCGTATTCGGAGAATGCGCATCGGGTCGGTTATGTCCCGCAGCGGGAGTCGGTGGATTGGGATTTCCCGGTCAACGTGATGGACGTCGTGATGATGGGAAGATACGGCAAAATGGGATTGGGTCGCCGTGCATCCAAGTTGGACCGTGAAGTGGCGGCCGAGTGTTTGGAAAAGGTAAAAATGTTGCCTTATGCGCGGCGGCAGATTGGCAACTTGTCCGGCGGCCAGCAGCAGCGTGTATTTTTGGCGCGGGCGCTGGCGCAGGAAAGTGACCTTTACCTCATGGATGAGCCATTCGTAGGGGTCGATGCGGCTACGGAAGCGGCGATCATAGACATCCTGCGCGAACTCAAATCCCGTGGAAAAACATTGCTGGTGGTGCACCATGACCTCGCGTCGGCCAAGGCGTATTTCGACGAATTGATCCTGCTGAACATGCGTCTTGTGGCGTTTGGAGCCACAGCGGATGTGTTCACGCCTGAGGTGTTGCAAACCACCTACGGCGGGCGGCTGACGATCCTATCGGACGTGGTTCAGGCGATTGGCGAGCGGCCTTAGAGGATGTGATGAACATGCGCGTGGGATGGCGTTTGAAACCGATCGTGGGGCGTGCGGTGTGCGCGCTCGGGGTCTGGTTATTAACTGCTCCGGCTGCCCATGCGGCGCGGATCAGCGATATCGCGGAGTCCACGTTGTTGGAGCGGGCGATTCGGTTTTTTTCCTTCTCGGATCCGTCGCTGCGGTTTGCGTTGGCTGGGTCGATTTTGCTCGGAATTTGCTGTGGGTTGATGGGGGCATTTCTCGTGGTCCGAAAGCTTGCGTTGATGGGCGACGCCCTTTCGCACGCGGTGCTGCCAGGTGTGGCACTAGGGTTTTTATGGAACCTGACGCGGGACCCGGTGGCGATTTTTGTTGGTGCGGTGTTGACCGGACTGCTGGGTGCTGGCACGGTGCAGGTGATCCGACAAACCACGCGGCATAAAGAAGACGCAGCCCTCGGGTTCGTGCTGGCATCGTTTTTTGCAGTCGGGATTTGCCTTTTCACCATGATCCAAAACTTGCCGGGTGGGAACCGGAGCGGGTTGGATAAGTTTATGTTCGGGCAGGCCGCGTCGATGGGGCCGCAGGATGTCGGGCTTCTCGCCGTGGTGACCGGGTTGGCGCTGGGCGCGGTGCTTTTGTTTTACAAAGAACTCAAGATCACGAGTTTTGATCCGGCGTTTGCGAGATCGACCGGCTTGCGCGTTCAGATTTTCCACTACGGACTCATGCTATTGCTGGCATTTGCGATTGTGGCATCATTGCAGGCTGTTGGCGTGGTTTTGGTTTCCGCGATGCTGGTTATTCCGGCGGCGGCGGCTTATTTGCTCACCGACCGGTTTGGGATGATGCTGCTCCTCGCGTCGGTTTTTGGTCTGGGCGCGGGCGCAATCGGATCGTTCATGTCGTTTGTCGGGAGGAATCTCCCGACTGGTCCGCTCATGGTGCTGTCCGCGAGTGCCGTCTTTTTGCTCGCTCTGTTGCTGGGGCCGCGGCACGGGATCCTATCCAGATGGTGGAGACAAGTGTCACGATCCGCTCGTATTCGCCGCGAAAACACACTCAAGGCGATGTACCAAGTGCTGGAGGAAAATGACTTCACGACGGATCAGATCACGATCAAAGACCTCGCCGTAAAACGCAGAGAAACACTGGATGAAGTGGAGCATCAGGTGGCTACGCTGAAACGCCACGGGCTAGCAACCATATCATCCACCGGCGATGCGGCTTGCCTAACTCCGGCGGGGTGGCAGCGCGCGTGCGAAATCGTCCGCAACCACCGGCTCTGGGAGCTTTACCTGACAAATGCCGCGCAAATGGCACCTGACCACGTCCATGACGATGCAGAAGAAATCGAACACGTCCTTGGCGAGGCCAACGTCCAGGCCCTGGAGCGGCGATTGAATTTCTCACGAAAAGACCCCCACGGGAAAATGATCCCCGGGATCGAGGACATTCACGCCGGGCGGGCATTGTCGCGCGATTCCGAGCGCGCCACGGGATTTGGGGGGAAGGCCTGATGGGAACCCTGATCCCTGCTTTTGACTTTCAGCGCTGCGTTATCGAGCCGTGGGTGTCGGATCCTTGGGGCACAGGTTGGATCATTGCGATGGGTTTTTTTGTACTGGCTGCCGGAGGACTGGTTGGGAACTACCTGCTTCTGCGGCGGATGGCATTGATCGGCGACGCTATCAGTCACAGCATTTTGCCGGGCCTGATCGGTGCGTTTTTGATTTTTCGCAATTCCGGAACGCTGGTGTCCGTTCTGGGTGCGTTTGCAGCCGGCGTGGTGACCGTGGCGATGATCGAGTTTATCCACCGTCAAACGCGCGTGAAACCAGACGCTGCGATCTGCATCGCCTTCACCAGCCTGTTTGCACTCGGAGTGCTCATGATCAGCGCGCTTGAATCGCAGGGGAGCTTTCACATCGATGCGGACTGTGTGCTGTATGGTGAGATCGCATTTGTCCCGTTGGAGGAGCCGCTGCAATTCGCAGGCCTGACACTTGGCCCGCCGTCCGCCATCCGGATGGCAGGAATTCTTGCCTTGGTGATTGCGGTGATTTGCATTTTCTACAAAGAACTGCTCGTGACCGCATTCGACAGCGGCCTAGCCCGATCCATGGGAATGAAATCCGGCGTCTGGCACTACGGGCTGATGGGTGCCGTCATCTTGGTCGTAGTGGGTGCATTTGAAAGCGTCGGCGCGATCCTCGCCGTGGCAACGCTCATTGTGCCGCCGATGTTTGCAGCGCAATTGTCGTCCCGCTTGAGTGTGCGCCTCGTTCTCACGATGGTGCATGCCGCGATCAGTTCGCTCCTCGGGTTACACCTTTCTTACTGGCTCAACTGCTCGGTGGCCGGAGCGATGGTCGTAGTCGGTGCGGCACTATTCGTGGCAGCTTGGGCCGTCACAACCCTCCTTAGCGTCTGGCACCGGCAGCAGTCGGAGCCAGAGTCATCGGAAAGTTCACGCGCAACCTACAGCATCCCCTAGGTGTTTCGCTGAGTTCCGCCAATCCGTCGTTAAAGGCGGGGGCTTGGACGACGCGCCCGAACCTCGCCGACTGTCAAACGGCGCGCAAAACCAGACTCGAGTTGATTCCACCGAAGCCAAACGAATTGCTCAAAATCACCCGGCACTGCATTTCGCGCCCGTGGTTAGGAACAATGTCCAGATCGCATTCCGGATCCGGATTTTCGTGATGCAGCGTAGGCGGGATCCAGCCGTGTTGCATGGCGAGGCAACAAATGATCGCTTCGAGCGCACCCGTAGCACCGAGCGGGTGCGCGGTGTATGCCTTGGTTCCGCTAATCGGGATCGTCCGTGCGTGATCGCCGAACACGGCCTTGATGCAGCGGGTTTCGCTCGAGTCGCTCACACGGGTGGAACTCGCGTGCGCGTTGATGTAATCCACTTGCTCCGGGTTCATCCGCGCATCGTCCAATGCCCGTTGCATCGTGCGGATGCAGGGAAGGCCGGTCGGATGCGGGGCAGTCATGTGGTGCGCATCGTTGCTGAGACTGTAGCCAAGGATCTCCGCGTAAATGTGGGCACCCCGGCGTTTTGCGTGTTCGTATTCCTCGACCACGACGGCCCCTGCGCCCTCACCCATCACAAACCCATCCCTTTTCGCATCAAATGGCCGGCAGGAGCGCGGCGGATCTTGTTGGCTCATCGTGCGAATGAGAGTGAATGCGCCGTAGGTCAGCGGGCTGAGCGGAGCTTCCGCCGCACCCGCGACGATGACGTCTGCCAATCCGTCCCGGATGTAACGCATCGCTTCGCCCAGTGCGATAGTGCCGCTGGCACACGAGTTCGAATTGGTCGTTCCCAACCCTTGAAATCCGAATTCAATCGCGATGTTGGAATGCGCCGATCCGCCGAAGACTTGAAGCGCAAGGAGTTGATTCACGGCGCGCGGACCGCCAGCAAGGAAGGCTGCGTTCTCGGCTTCCGCATTGGCAATTCCTCCAAGCGCGGTTCCAAAGCTGACGCCTCGCGTCGATGATGGGTTTTCGGGTGAGACTTCTAGGCCGGAATCGCGGATCGCTAGGGCCGATGACGCCACCGCAAATTGCGCATAGCGGTCCAACCGCTTGAGCCGCTGCGGGGAAAAAAAGTCAGACGGATTGAAGTCTGACACTTCTCCCGCTCCGCATGCGTTGAAGCGCGACGTATCAAATGTAGTCACGCGTCCGATGCCACTCCGCTCGGCTAGCAAGCCGTCCCACAGATCGGACTTTCCCGTGCCGATGCACGAGATGGGTCCGAGACCCGTGATGACGGCGCGTTTCATTCAGCGAATGGAACAGAGCCGATCAGGGGCGACGAGAGGATTCGCACGAAACTAATCCTGGTGGGCAAGTATTTCGGCGAGATGGATCGTCTTCACGCCCGTTCTCTGCCGCTGGAGCATGCCTTGGATTTGCATGAGGCAACTGGAATCGCCCGATACCACATATTCGGCACCGGTATCCACAGCCGAAGCACACTTCACCTCACCCATCGCACTGGAAATTTCCGGGAATTTCACCGCAAACGTACCCCCGAATCCGCAGCACGTTTCGGCCTCTTTCATTTCGATTAACTCCAAGCCGCGCACGTGGCTTAACAACTCTCGCGGCTCGCGTTTGATGCCCAGTTCGCGCATGCCGTGGCAGCCGTCGTGGTAGGTTACTTTCGCGTCAAACCGTGCGCCGAGGTCGGTCACTTTCAGCACATTCACAAGGAATGCCGAAAACTCATGGACTTTCCCCGACAAAGCAAGGGCTTCCGGTTCGCGCTTATGACCGTGGAACAACTCCGGATAAAACACCTTCAACATCGCCCCACACGAGCCAGACGCTCCAACAACCACGTCCGCATCCCGAAAGGCATCCATCATGGAACATGCACTGCCACGGGCCTCATCCCAGTAACCCGAGTTGAACGGCGGCTGGCCACAGCATGTCTGGCCTTCCGGGTAATCAACTTCGTGCCCAAGACGCTCCAGAATTTTAATCATGCTGATAGCCACGTTCGGGTAAATCTGGTCCACGAAGCACGGGACAAAAAGTGAGACTCGCATAGGTAACTATTACGCCAGAACTTCACCCGCCGGTCAGCAAAATTGATTCATTTATCCCCTGGATGCCTACTGGAACATGATATTGCAGATCACGATGGATGCTACTACGCCAACGAAGTCGGCAATCAATCCGGCCGGAACGGCGTGCCTGGTGCGGCGAATCGCCACCGACCCGAAATACACTGCAATCACATAAAAGGTGGTTTCGGTGCTGCCCATGATAGTCCCTCCAAGCATTGCAGAAAAGCTATCAGCGGCTCCAGGCTGGCTGATGATGTCGGAATACAGCGCGGTCGTTCCGGACCCGCTGAGGGGCCGCATTAGGACAAGGGGCAGGAGTTCGACCGGCAAGCCGATCACGGATAGCACGGGGCTTAACCATTGGCTCAGCAGCGTGATCCCGTTGGCTGCGCGGAACATCCCGATCGCAGCCAGAATGGCAACCAAGAACGGGATAATCCGAATCGCGGTCTGGAATCCATCCTTGGCGCCCTCCACAAACTCCTCATACACCGGCACCCGTTTCAAGGCCGCGTAGAGCGGAAAGAATGCCAACATCACAGGGATGGCTAGCACCGACAGTGTGCCCACCACAGCGCGCAATCCCCCGCCTCCCGCAGCAACCACCTCTTTTTGATAGAGGCCGATTGCGGCCCATCCGATAAAGCCTAGAAAAACCACCATGACCACCCACCCCAACGGGCTGAGCGGCGTTGATGCAGTGGGTTCAGGCTCCCCGTCGTCATCGGACGCATCATGCGCCGCAATCGGAACCACCGCAGCCTCTTCCGGGAGTGTGGGCAAACGGTAACCCGGCAAACGTTCCAGAAACTTCACGGCAATGATCGCCGATGCGGTGGAGAAAATGGTCGCGACCAAAGTCGTCCCGACGATATCGAACGGCCTCGTCGATCCTGCCGCCGCCAAAAGCGCTACTGTGGTGGCTGGGATGATTTGGACGGAGCTCGTATTGATTGCAAGAAACGTGCACATCGCGTTGGTTGCAGTGCCTGGGTTCGGGTTCAGCTTTTCGAGCAACTGCATCGCCCGCAATCCAAGTGGGGTGGCCGCATTCGCCAGTCCCAGCATGTTGGCCGCCATATTCATCACGATCGCACCGACGGCCGGGTGATCTTTCGGAACATCTGGAAAAAGCCAACTCATCAGCGGACGAAGTGCGCGCGCAATCACAGCGACAATGCCCGATTTTTCCGCGAGACGCATGAACCCGAGCCAAAATGCCATCAGCCCGGCGAGTGGGAGAGCGATGTTCATGACAGCGGATTTTGCTGCATCAAAGGCGCCCGTGGTGACGTCAGCCAAGTTGCCTTGAATGGCACCAAGGGCAATTGCCGCCAACACCAATCCAAGCCAAATGTAGTTCAACATAGCCGCGGTGCTAGCGGGGAATCAGCTTGGGTTCAAGCCCTGAACGGGATTTGTGGTTTACTCAATCAGCCGAAAACGCTACACAACGGGTGTCTCGCCTCTCCCAAAAGGCGCGAGATCCTCTCAACCCTCCCCCACACTCACCCTCGATACCACTATGTTTCTAGCTGCTTTACCCTACGTCGGCCAAGGCATCCCATTCGCACTCCTCTGCGGGGTGATCGGGCTTGTCGTCGCGATATTTCTGATTCGGTCCGTCAAATCCTCACCGGGCGGCACTCCCCGCATGCAGGAAATTGCCAGCGCTGTAGAGGAAGGGGCCAAGGCCTACCTCAACCGGCAAATCATCACGATCTCAGCGATTGCGGTCGCCATCTTCGTGCTTTTGTATTTCGTCCGCGATTTGGCCACTGCCTCCGGCTTTGTGATTGGCGCCGTGTGCTCGCTGGCCGCAGGCTACATTGGCATGCGTGTGGCGGTGATCGCAAACGTCCGAACCGCGCAAGCTGCCACCAATGGACGCTTCGCCGCGATGCGCGTGGCATTTAACGGCGGCGCTGTCACCGGATTGCTTGTCGTCGGGTTGGCACTTCTGTCAGTCGGCGGATATTACTTAATCGCGCTCCCGATGCTCGGTGCGGACAAAACGATCCTCAGCCTTGTGGGCCTCGCGCTCGGATCGAGCCTGATCTCCGTTTTCGCGCGCCTCGGTGGCGGGATTTACACCAAGGCAGCGGATGTTGGAGCCGATTTGGTGGGCAAAATCGAGAGCAACCTCGATGAGGATGACCCTCGGAATCCGGCCACCATTGCAGACAACGTCGGGGATAACGTCGGCGACTGCGCTGGCATGGCAGCGGATGTGTTTGAGACTTATGCCGTGAGTCTGATCGGGGCGATGTTGGTGGCATTTTTGACCTTGGGTGATGCTCCCGCCGCGATCGTGTATCCATTTGTGCTGAGCGGCATTTCGTTGATCGCCTCGTTCATCGGCATTTTGTTCGTTAACGTGAACCGTAGCCATCCGGCAACCTCGCTCATGGGTTCCGTGGCGGTGAGCGCAGTGATCGCAGCCGCAGTGTTGTATCCGGTAACGCTTGGCATGTTCGCGGGCGTGCCGGAGGTTTCAGCAACTGGAGTTTATTGGTCAGCCATCGTCGGGCTTTTGCTGACCGGAGCGGTCGTGTTGATCACCAATTACTTTACCTCCACCAAACATGCCCCGGTGCAAAAGATCGCGAAAGCATCGGAAACCGGACACGCTACGAACATCATCGCCGGCCTCGCGGTTGGAAACCACGCGACCGCACTGCCGGTGATCCTGATCGTCGTCGCGGTGCTGACGAGTTACTCGTTCGCCGGACTTTACGGCGTCGCCATCGCCGTTATGAGCATGCTTTCGCTGTCAGGAATCATCATCTCATTGGATGCCTTCGGCCCGATCACCGACAACGCAGGAGGCATCGCCGTCATGGGAGAAATGCCCGCCAAAACCCGCGAAATCACGGATGAACTCGACGCCGTCGGAAACACGATGAAAGCCGTCACCAAGGGATATGCGATCGCATCGGCAGGGCTTGCCGCGCTCGTGCTTTTTGGATCTTACGTGGCCGAACTGCAGGTGCACTTGGAGGGCGTGGGCCGCGCGATCGAAGGGTTGGACTTCTCGCTCAGCGATCCACGCGTGCTTGCTGGACTGCTCATCGGGGGGCTTTTGCCCTATGTTTTTTCGGCGTTCAGCATGGATGCCGTTGGGAAGGCCGCCGGCGCAGTCGTGCGCGAAGTGCGCCGTCAACTCGAAGCCAAGCCCGGCATCCTGCGGGGTGAAGATACACCCGATTATGGGGTCTGTGTGGACATCGTCACCAAGGCGGCGCTGCGCGAAATGATCGTGCCTGCGATGCTTCCAATTGTTACCGTGATCGTGGTGGCTGCCATTCCCGCGCTGGGGGCGGTTGCGCTCGGCGGATTGCTCGTTGGAACCATCGTCACCGGGCTATTTCAAGCGATTGCCATGACGTCATCAGGCGGTGCATGGGACAACGCTAAAAAGTTCATCGAAGAAGGAAACCTCGGCGGCAAAGGCTCTCCGGCACATGCTGCAGCGGTCACGGGTGACACCGTGGGTGACCCCTACAAAGATACGTCAGGACCCGCAATCAATCCGATGATCAAGGTGGTCAACATCGTTGCCATCCTTTTGATTCCCGTGTTCTTTTAGGCGGGCGGTTTGCTCCACAGTTCGAGGGCGGTGTTGACGACATCGTCCACACGCACATCGCGCGTTTTTCGGGTTCCGTCATTGCCGATTGGTGCCAGCAATGCCTTGCTGTAGGACGTTGGCCAGTGCCAGTTCCGGATGCTGGTCGGCCCAAACAAACTGAGGTTGCGCACCCGAAATGCTGCCGCAAGGTGCGCTGCCGAGCCGTCCACGCTGAGGACCATCTCCGCGTTGGCGCAGAGCCAGAGGTAGTTTTTCATCGTCGTCGGCTGGTCCAACCACCGGATCGCTTTCCCCGCACGCTCCGAGATTTTATGACAGTGCTCGATTTGCCACGGCGTAGTCGAGCTCGTCATGATCGCAGCCGGCGATCCTGCTTGGCGCAACGCCTCGACGACCGCAGTCCAGCCATAGGGACTCCAATTCTTTCTGCGCCATCCGGATGTCGGACTGAGAAGAATAAATGGCCCGTCTTTTAGGTCCTCGGGGCGCCATGATTCCGGCGGCATTTTGAGCTTCGGCGGGCGAAATTCACCATTCGCTGGCACCGGCAGGTTAGACCAAAAATACTCGGCGACGTAGGAATCCGAAAGCCCCGGCACGATGATGTCGTTGAAAATAAACCGGTGAAACCACGCCATCTCTGAAACATCCGGCAGGATGCAATACCGCTTCCCGGCCGGGGTGAGTATGGTCCTCCACACCGACTTATTGAGCGTGTCGAAACAGTAAACAGAACCTCGCATGCGCAGCGATGATTTTTGGTAATAGCTAGTCTCTTGGGGCATCAGTTCCAGCAGCGGAGCGTGTCCGCCGCGCGTCATCACTGCCACGTCTCCGCCATGATGGGCCTGCAATCGCTCGAGAGCAGGTTGCATGAGCAAGAGGTCTCCAAGTTGCTTATGAAATATGACGTAACATCCAGACATCGGGGCGAGGTAATTAAAGGTCTAGTGAAGCTGCCTTGTTCCGCAAAACAATCAACTCAGCATCACACGATGCTCCATTGCGGCCGGACGGGTTAGCGTATCTTGTGGAATTGTCGTGAGGTGTCGCCATGTTAGTGCTTGACTAGTTTCGGCGTCAATCCCAGCCGACGCGCGCCTCTCGTCTCCCTCCGGAAATCCCCCCGTATGAATCACATCCTCGCAGTGGATCAAGGCACCTCCAGCAGCCGGGCCATTGTTTTTGACTCCCGGCTGAACCCGGTGGGCACGGCTCAGCAGGAATTCGAGCACTACTTCCCAAACCCGGGCTGGGTCGAACACGACGCCCTAGAAATCTGGGAGTCCGTGCTCGCCACTAGCCGCAAAGCCATCGCGAACGCACGCTTAACCGGCACCGCGATCTCGTGTATAGGAATAACCAATCAACGCGAAACTATCGTCGTCTGGGATAGAAAATCAGGCACTCCGTTGCATCGGGCGATTGTGTGGCAGGACCGCCGGACCTCGGACCATGTGGCGGCACTGCGCGAGATTGGCAGGGAGCCGGACATTCAGGCGCGGACCGGCTTGGTTTTAGACGCCTATTTTTCCGCCAGCAAACTGCATTGGCTGCTGCGTGAAATCCCGGATGGTCGGGCGCGGGCTGAGGCTGGAGAACTTGCCGCCGGGACCATCGACAGCTGGTTGATTTTTCGCCTCACCCACGGCCGCTCGCATGTCACCGACGTGACCAATGCGTCCCGAACGATGTTAATGAACTTGGAATCCGGCACATGGGACCCGGAAATGCTCGGGTTGTTCGATATCCCGGCCTGTATGCTGCCGGAAATCCGTCCAACATCCGGCGTGCTTGGAGTCGCAGATGCCGCGCATTTCGGCGTCGAAATTCCGATCACCTCAGCCATCGGGGATCAGCAGGCTGCGTTGTTCGGGCAGCTTTGCACACGGCCGGGCATGGTTAAGTGCACTTACGGCACGGGATGCTTTATGCTCCTCCACACCGGAACGTCCCCCGTCAAAAGTGAAAACCGCCTCCTTACCACGGTGGCGTGGCAAATCGGTGAACACCCCCGCGAATACGCAATCGAAGGCAGTGTTTTCATGGGCGGGGCCTCCATCCAGTGGCTCCGGGACGGCCTCAAAATGATCGCCAGCACACCGGACGTGAACGCACTTGCCGCCAGTGTGGCAGACAGCGGCGGGGTGATTCTTGTTCCGGCATTTACCGGCCTTGGGGCTCCATATTGGGATTCTGATGTGACAGGCACCGTGTTCGGTCTGAGGCGGGACACCACCTGCGCCCACATCGCACGGGCCACGTTAGATGGCATCGCGTTTCAAGTCAGTGACCTCGTAACGGCCATGGAAAACGATGCAGGCATCCAAATTTCCACGTTGCGCGTTGATGGAGGGGCGTCCGCCAGCGATTTGCTGATGCAGACACAAGCGGACATTCTCGGCGTTTCGGTGGAACGACCCGCTCATGTGGAAAGTACAGCCATCGGGGCCGCCATGATGGCTGGTCTCGCGACGGGAATCTGGGCTGACCAGTCGGAACTGGAAGGCATTCGGCAGATCGATCATGTCTTTACAACCACCGTGCCATCCCGAGAACGAAAGCGACGGATCACCCGATGGAAAAATGCCGTGCGGCTGGCACGCCGATGGCGTTCCTGAACCCCGCACCTCAGACACCCACCAAGGCCATGAATAGAAACCACTTTCTCCACGAAATACAGGATACCAGCATGCCTTGGGACGTAGCCATCATCGGAGGTGGTGCAACCGGATTGGGAGTCGCGGTCGATGCAGCAACCCGGGGGTTCAGAACATTGCTGGTGGAAGCAGAGGATTTTGCAAAAGGGACGTCCAGCCGCAGCACGAAACTCGTTCACGGGGGTGTCCGCTACCTTGAACAAGGTGATATCCCATTGGTTCTGGAAGCGCTGCGGGAGCGCGGGCTTCTGCATCAAAATGCGCCGCACCTTGTGCATCATCTTTCTTTCATCGTCCCCCGCTACCAGTGGTGGGAAGGTCCATTTTTTGGTATCGGATTGAAGGTCTATGATGCGCTGGCGGGAAAGCTGAACCTCGCGCCGTCAAGAATGCTCTCACGCGATGAGACCATGGCTCGTATTCCAAACATCGAATCGAGCAACCTGCAGGGGGGAGTGGAGTATTTCGACGGGCAGTTCGATGATGCCCGGCTTGCCGTAGCCTTGGCACGCACCGCCGTCCACCATGGAGCAACCATGCTCAACTACATGCGGGTGAGCGATCTCAAAAAGTCTGGCGCTATAGTTACCGGATTCACCTGCAGGGACGCCGAAACCCACGCCGAATACGAGGTGAACGCAAAAGTGGTCATCAATGCAACCGGCGTTTTTGCGGACGACATCCGGCAAATGGATGAGCCCGGGGTGCCTGCGGTGGTTCAGCCAAGCCAGGGGGTGCATCTGGTTTTCGACCGCTCATTTTTACGGGGAGACTCTGCCATCATGGTCCCACACACGGATGATGGGCGAGTCCTCTTTGTGATCCCGTGGCATGACCGCGTGTTGGTTGGCACGACGGACACGCCGATGAAAACAGCCGAGATTGAACCGAAGGCGCTAGACAGTGAAATCGGGTTTATTCTCCGGAATGCGGCGCGGTATTTGGCGAAAGATCCCAACGAGTCGGATATCCTAAGCATTTTTGCCGGCCAACGCCCATTGGTCCGACCACCCAAACGCGACGGCAGTGAAACCAAGTCGATCTCCAGGAATCACGAAATCATGGTGTCCGGGTCCGGGCTCGTCACGATCGCGGGGGGCAAGTGGACCACCTACCGGAAAATGGCGGAAGATACGCTCAATCAGGCCGTTATGTTGAGTGGCCTAGACGACAACCCGTGCGTGACTGCAAACCTTCAACTTCACGGGTGGCGCAGCCCAAGCGCAACTCCGCTCCCGCCCGGCTTGGCCGAGTTGGGTGCTGACGCAGCCGCAGTTCAGCAAATGATGGACGCCGATCCTGCTTTATCAGAGCGAATTCACCCGGAATTGCCTTATCCCAAAGCATTGATCATCTGGGCTGTCCGAAATGAGCAAGCCCGGACAATCGAGGATGTTCTTTCCCGGCGCACGCGCATTCTTTTCCTGAGCGCAGCCGCTGCCGTTGAATCCGCACCGCGCGTGGCCGACCTCATGGCAGCCGAACTCGGGAGAGACAAAAATTGGATCGACTCACAGGTGCAGGCGTTCACCTCGCTGGCAAAAAACTACCAATCAAGCGGCCGTCGCGCGGCAAACTCCCCTGAAAATTTAGGAACCAAATGATCAAGAATTCGCGGCGGCAAATAATTTAAAATTATTTTGTCTTTTTTTGAACATCCTCGCTGGGTTGGCGTCTTACATATCGGTTAAGGCAGCGATTCGGGCCACCGCGGTTCAGTTTTTCTTTGTTTTCTGAGTTCCCGCGATGTGGCCCGAATCATTTTCAGCGATAATTCCAGCGCTGCGGCTGGTTCGCCACTTGTGATTTCGACGTTTCGAATTGTGACGGAATTGTTTCTTGTCAGGCTGGAGTGGGGCTTGCGAATCGACATCCGTTCTGAATAACTCTCCAAGGAAATGGCTGATTCTGTATTGATCGTTGAGGATGAGCAGGATGTCGTCGACCTCCTGCGCTACAACCTTAACCGGGCAGGGTTTGACGTCCTGATTGCCACGAATGGTGTGATGGGCCTTGAAATGGCTCGCTCTGAGCGACCCGATGTCATTATCCTCGATTTGATGTTGCCGCAAATGAGTGGTGAAAAAGTCTGCAAGGCCCTGAAAGACGACACCGATACAGTGAACATCCCGATCATTATGGTGACAGCCAAAGGCCAGGCGGGCGACCGGGTGTCCGGGTTCGAATTGGGTGCCGATGATTACCTTGCAAAACCTTTCAGCCCCAAAGAACTCACGCTTCGAATCCAAGCATTGTTGCGGCGCATCCGGACAGCCGCGAAAGCCGACACGTTCGAAGTGGGGCCGTTTCACGTCGACAAAGGCGCGTTTGATATTCGCATGAGCGGGCAGCGGCTCGAGTTGACCACCACCGAATTCAAACTACTGACGCTGCTTATCGAGCGCCGCGGACGCACACAGTCACGCGAGACGCTTTTGTTCGACGTTTGGGGATATCAGAACGCGATTGACACCCGGACGGTCGACACCCACATGCGTCGGCTGCGTGAAAAACTCAGCGATTTTGCGCCGTGGCTTGAGACGATCCGCGGGGAAGGTTACCGGTTTACAGCCGTTGATCCGACGTGAGCAGTTGGTGGATTTGGTTGCTTTCCGGTGCCGGGGTGGCCGCCATCGCATACGGCGTTGCGATTTACCTGATTCGACCGATTAAGGAAATCCGCGCATCAATCACCGCGTTGGCTACGGCCGCGCCCCTGCCTCCGGCGGTCTCATTTCCGTTTCCGCCGTTCCTTTCTGTCACCAACGATCTGCGGGCAATCGAGGACCGACTCGAGCGTCAGCGCAAGCAGCTGGAGGACGAGGGATTTAGCCTCAGAGCAATCCTTGGGAGCATGGAAGAGGGAATCATGATCGTGGATCGTGGACTTCGGATTCGACTGGCGAATGATGCGTTGTTTTCGATGTTCGATCTCAAGCAGTCCCCGATCAACCGCATGGTAATCGAGGTATTCAGGGACCACCGGATTACCTCGGCGATGCAGCAGGTCATTAAAGACGGGCGCTCGACCAAACTCGAGTTTCATACCGACGCGATCACATCTGCAGGAGAGCCAGAGCGGTACTATTCGCTGACAATCGCTCCGTTGTTTCCATCCGGCAGCGACCAACCCGCCGGAGTTCTGGCAGTCTTCAATGACGTGACCGAAATCCGATCCCTCGAGGTGGTCCGCAGGGATTTTGTCGCAAACGTTTCGCACGAATTCCGGACACCGCTCGCAATCATCACCGGGTATGTCGAGACCCTGCTGGACGGTGCAATTGATGATAGAGACATGGCGCTCCGATCTCTTGATGTAATCCAGCGTCACGGCAAACGCCTGAATTTATTGATCGATGACTTGCTGGCAATCTCCAGTCTTGAGCACCGCTCGGTGCAACTGGCCCTCCACGAAACCAACCTGAGGGAGTTGGCAGAGCGCGTCGTCGAGCAGTTGGAATCGGAGATTTCGGCAGCCGGCGTGAAGGTCGAATACGACTTTGCCTCCAACGCCGAGATCGCGCAGGTCGATCCCCCGCGCATCGAACAGGTCATGCTCAACTTGATTGCCAACGCCATCCGCTACGGAAAAACCCCGGGAGGCGTGGTAACAATCAGTTCAAAGCGCGACCGCAATCAGTTGGAACTCGCCGTGTCAGATAACGGCCCGGGAATCCCGTATGAGGATCAGCCGCACATTTTCGAGCGCTTCTACCGGGTCCGGAAAGACCGCGCGCGCGACGCCGGAGGCACTGGGCTGGGGCTCTCGATCGTCAAGAACGTGGCCCTCGTGCACGGCGGTTCAGTCGCAGTACGAAGCACGCCGGGCGTCGGCGCATCGTTTTTCGTAATGTTACCGATCGACAGCACCAAGCGCGGATAGCACTGGCGGCTGCGGGGTGAGCGTGCCGGTTGAATATCGATATCCGCTCAGTGGCGTTTCGACGGAAAACCCTCGGGATATCGTAAGGAACTTAAACTGAGTGCCCATCATTTCCGGATGCGTGAGGGTGAGAAACGCCTGACGTTCTCGGGCTGAAAGGATACCATCCCGTTCGCTGGCCGACTTTGACATCGATTGAAAGATCCCGGTCAAAAAGTGACACTGATCCGCGAACCCCAGCGTTTGAAATCCCTGCGCCCTCGCGACCATCGCGAGGGCGGTGAAGTCCACATGCGCTGTGATATCTTTGCTTCCGGGTGATTCCAGTGGCGCATCGTCACGCCGGTGGTTTGCGTAACACGATAATGTTCCGCCGGTTCGCCACGGCGCGTAGAGCAATTCTCGTGGAAAGCCGTAGTCGGCCACGATGACTGCCCCGCGCCTCACGCATCGGCACACGTCCCGAAGCCACTCGTCTGCCATGGGCCGGAACTCCGCGAGGTAGCCGTCCGGGGCATCGGGCAAATCCACAACCTCATCGGTCGGAACATCCACAAAAACCAGTTCGCCGGATTCACAGGCGACATGACGCTCCAACCACACGCCCTCAGATTTCACAAATAACCGGATCGGCAGCGCGTCGACGTATTCGTTTGAAAAATACACGCCGTCGATTGCTTCGCACGACGCAAGGTCGCTTGCCCAACGGACCGTGGAGCCGTGTCCGGCCAACTGATGGCGTTGAGCGGATTTCAAGTGATCAAACGGCTCGATCAAAAGATACCGTACCTGCTGATAGACCGCTGGGTGATCGCTTCGAAGCGCATCCAGAATGTCACACGCCAACCGCCCATCGTTGCCGCCTTGCTCTATGATAGTAAAATCACTGGTGCAGGCAAGGCGCTGGAACACCTCTTGGATCTGGAATGCGAGCAGCCGGCCGTAGAGCGCCCCCACGCTCACGCTTGTAAAAAAATCTCCTTCGCGTCCGATCTTTGCTTTTCCGGACGCATAATAACCAAGATCCGCATCAAACAATGCAGCCTCCATGAATGCGTCAAATCGTATCGGTCCGGACGATAGAATCTCCGCAACCAATCGTTCATTCAGACTAATGGCTGGCATCGTTTCATCCATCCGGCCACGCTCGTATCAGTCTGTCGTGACTTCCCGGACAAAGACGTTGATTTGGCCATCGGCTGTCTTTTTAACGTCCGTGATTAAGAACGGCCGGTCGGAACCACGCGACACACTGGCACCCTCGCCGGGGGCTTTGGCCCCGGATGGAAACTCGACGATGATGCGCGTGTTGGCGGCACCTCCGATCCCGAGCGGGCCACCACCCTGCGACCGCAGAACCGCACGATTTTGACCGGACGCGGTCACGACAAAGTTGCCTTGAAGGTACACCCGGTCGGACGGGGTGCCTTGGTCGGCGATTTGCTGTGTTTCTTTTACATTCATCAGCCGCCCGCGCGGCATCTGACCCGGCTTGTACGTCTGCCAGCGTCCACCCGCTGTGCTGGCCACCGCCTGGGCCGGCGTCGCAGCAGGCTTGGGCGTAGGCGTCGGCGATGGCGACGGAGATTGAAACGGCTTCAGTTCAACTTCTGGAGTCGGGGTCGGAGTTGCCTCGGGAGATGGTGAGGCAACCGGAGTGGGCTCCGGCGGGGTTCCATCGGGTGGAGCGGGCGGCAGGGTATTCATCGCGACTGCGATCGCAGCCTCCACGCGCGGCTCGGGTTCGAGCGGAATAGGCGTCGCCATCGCCATCGGCGTGGGTTGAGTGCTGGCCGTTGGTGCATTGACAGGCACTGCGGGCTGCACGCGGATTAGCGCGTCCGCCGGCGGAGCAGCCGTGACGTTGGGCTGGCCTGGCATCGCGACTGCGGCCGTTGGGTCATCAATGAGCCCGGCTTTGCGCCGATACATGGCATAGCGGGCGTCGGCGTCTTTGATGCGCTCGCCTTGAATGATCGGCAGGCTGGCTTCGACATTCAGCTGGGCCGGGGGCTCCAAGGCAAATCCGCCGGGGCCGGACGCCGCAGTGTAGCTCGGGTAGTGCAACGGGATCGCCGTGAACACGAGCCGTCCGTCTTCCAGCCTCCGGATATTGATAACGGCGGATAGGTCATACGTGCGCTTGATCGGGATATCCAGTCCGGTCAACAGACTGCGGTGCAACATCGGGACCATGCGCTCTTCGGCGGTAAAAATGTGCTCGAGCAACACCTTCGGGTTATCGGTATCCTGCGCGAGGGCAACCACCCCGGATGTGAAAAAGTCCGATGGCGTGAGTTCGTAAGAATCGAGGATATTGAACCTCCCGATGATATACGGCGTCGGCTTGGAGGTATTTTTGTAGTTCCACAAAAAATCTCTGAGGAGCGCTGAGCTCTCCCGGCGGAGTTCCGGATCCCGCATTTTGTCATAGCGTTCGAACAACTGGTTGCCGGTCAGGAATTCGCCGCGTGGTGCCGCCGTGTCGACAAACCGCCGTGGTTGCTCGATTTTGTTCAGTTTTTTAAGCAGAGCGTAGCTTGTCGGCTCTTCTGGATGCCCAAAAACATAGTAGGTGCCAAGCCAGCATAGCGCCACGAGCGCGACGAGCAGTATCATGAAAATGCTCCAGCCGATCACCGAGGCGAAGGAGTCTTTTTTTTCCGCTACCTCCTTGCGGCGAAATGAACGGTCGTCTCCGCGCTTGCGGATATTGAGTTGGCGGTCCGGCATAAATTCAGTGAGTCGCTGCGGCCTCGGGCTCCGGTTCAAATGATGTGCCACATCCGCAGCTCCGGGCGGCGCGTGGGTTGATAATTTTGAAGCCGCTCCCTGTCAACTCGTCGACATAGTCCAGTGTGCTTCCGTCGAGGAAGGCATGGCTCTCCGCATCGATCAGGACAGTGGCCCCGGTTTCACCAAAAACCGAGTCCGTGTCGGTGCGAGTAGCGATATCCATGTTGTATTGCATTCCGGCGCATCCCCCGCGCTCGACGGCGAGACGCAGCCCCTGGTCGTGGGTGGCCGCTTTTTCTTCCAGCAGCGCCCGTAAGTGGACCGCGGCAATTTGAGTGATGTGAAACATGATTATCTTGTATTTGCGACAGGCAATGAAGTCAAATGATGCCACAGAGTTTCCGATGATGCATCCCGTAACCGCAATCCCATTCGTCTTATGGGCGTGATCCAACGGCTGCCGGACGAGGTGGCCAGCCAAGTCGCTGCGGGTGAGGTGGTAGAGCGCCCTGCGTCGATCATCAAGGAGCTGATGGAAAACAGCCTGGACGCAGATGCCACGCGGGTGGATGTGGAATACCACCGGGGCGGAAGCGTATTTTTGGCGGTCACGGATGACGGTCGAGGGATGGATCGCGACGACGCGCAGCTGTGCCTGGAGCGGCATGCGACGAGCAAAATCCGCACCGGATTGGATTTGGAAAAAGTCCTCACTTTCGGATTTCGCGGGGAAGCTCTACCGAGTGTCGCGAGTGTTTCGCGGTTCCGGCTCTGCACGCGCCCGCACGATGCCGAGGCGGGCACCGAGGTGGTTGTTACCGGAGGAAAGATCGAATCGGTGCGCGATTGCGGAGAAGCGCCCGGCACCCGCATCGAGGTGCGATCGTTGTTTTTCAATTTGCCGGCCCGAAAGAAGTTCCTACGTGGCGAACGCACCGAGGCCGCACACATAGACCATCAATTCCAGACGCTCGCGATCACACACCCCGGGCGCAGGTTCTCACTCCAACGCGACGGGAAGCAGGTTCACCTCCTCGCACCCGCCGCCACGCTCGGCGACCGTGTCCTTGATTTGCTGGGCCGCGAGTTTGCGTCCGGGCTTTTCCCGCTGGAACCCGTCGAACTGAATGGCATCCGATTGCACGGCCTGCTGGGCCGCCCGGGCACCGCACGGGGAGACCGGTCCGGCCAATCGATTTTTATCAACCACCGCGCCATCGTGAGCCCGGTCATTTCCCAACCACTCCGGGACGCCTACGGCAGCGGGCTGCCACGCGGCATGCATCCGTCCGCGATTTTATTTGTCAGCATCGATCCGTCGCTCGTGGATTGCAACGTGCACCCGGCAAAACGGGAGGTTCGGTTTCAGGATAGCATCACGGTGCGCGAGACCGTGCTCGAGGTGGTTCGAAACGCGCTGTCCCAATTCCGCTCGCGACCACTCGTGATTTCCACGCCACCGGGGCCGCCTCCGGTTGAAAAGCCCACACATTTGCCGCAGCAGGGAGTTGGCAATGGAACGCCGGTAACGCTGACGAAGCCTACACCAGCCCCGGTCGTCCCGCCAAAACCGATCTTGCCGGCGTGGGACATGCCGCCGCCAGTTGCTTCGCCTCGTGTGGAGCCAACCGAAGAACTGCCAGGCACTCTTGCCCGGCCTGACGCATTCCGGTTTATCGGTCAATTGGGGGAGCGCTACGCGGTGCTCGAGGAACTGACATCCGGGCTCGTGCTTCTGGATAACCGGGCGGCCCGCGAGCGCATTGTTTTCGAAAATTTGCTTAACCAAATGCAAACCCGGAAGTCCGAATCCCAACGCTTGCTCCTCCCGGCGATCGTGGCCCTAGCGCCGCGCGACTTCCAATGGGTGTCTGAGAACGCGCAGCTTCTCGCGCACGCCGGAGTGCTCATCGAACCGTTTGGCCCCGGAACAATCAAAGTCGATGGGGTTCCGCCGGTTCTGGCTGACGTCGCGATTCCTGAGCTTTTGTTGAGGATTGCCGACGATTGCAGGCTTGGCGGCAAATCCGCCCGCTCGCGAGCCGTCGAGGAGACGATCGCCAAGACGCTGGCCCGCTCCGCTTCACTGCCTGCGACCCCACGCAATCCCACGGAGCTCGATCAGCTACTCAAAGCGTTGTTGAGTTGCGATCTTCCATACGCCTGCCCGAACGGTCACCCGACGATGATCCATTTCTCGTTTTCGGAGCTGGATAGAAAATTTGGCGGCAGCCGGTGATTCGCGACATTGCGAATCCGATCAGGATATGACATAACATCCAGATGCCTAAGCGACTGCGTATTGAGCCTGCCACATTGGATGACCTGCCTGAACTGGTCGAGTTGCTCTACGATTTGTTTTCGATGGAGGCTGACTTTGTGCCCGACCGCGATCGTCAATCACGGGGCATTAAACTGATCCTTGAGCAACCAAACCGTGGAAGGATTTTTGTTCTGCGAAACGACCATACGATCATTGGCATGATCAATTTGCTCATCACGATCAGCACGGCTGAGGGGGGATTTGTTTTACTATTGGAGGACCTTGTGGTGCACCGCGATCACCGGGGGCAGGGCTACGGAACCAAACTGCTCGAACACGCATTCGAGTTTGCGAAGAAAAAAGGATTCTCGCGGATCACTTTATTGACGGATAGCCCTAACGCTGCTGCGAAGAAATTCTATTTGTCCCATGGATTCGTGGACAGCGACATGATTCCCCTCCGCTATAAAGTCCAATGACCAACTCCGGCGGCTACGAAGATCTCGGTTTTGCAAAGGTTGACCACGACAGGGCCACTCGCTCCGGACAGCCAGAAGTCGTTTTTTGTCCCGGAAAAACTCCCGATGAGGTAGCAGCCATCGCGGTGAGTCTGGAAAAGAGGAATCCGATGATCCTGGCGACCCGCGCGAACATCGAGCAATTTGCCGCTGTTAGGTCCGCGCTTCCACAGGCGCGTTGGCACGACCGCGCCCGATGCATCACCCATGGGGAACCAATCAAACAACCCGGCTCCTGGCCTGTAGCGATACTCACAGCAGGCACCTCCGACCAAGCGGTGGCAGAGGAGGCCGCCGTCACACTCGAATGCTTTGGCCATGAAGTGCGGCGATTTACCGATTGCGGAGTCGCGGGTATCCACCGGCTATTTGATCAACTCGCCGAGATTCGTAAATGCGGTGTTTTGATTGTCGTTGCCGGGATGGAAGGCGCCCTGCCGAGCGTGGTGGCTGGCTTGGTCGATCAGCCTATCATAGCAGTCCCCACGAGCATCGGTTATGGAGCAAATTTCGGCGGGCTCTCAGCGCTTTTATGTATGATGACCAGCTGTGCCAGCAAGGTTACCGTGGTGAACATCGACAACGGCTTCGGGGCCGCAAGCGCGGCAGACGCGATCTTGCGCCTCGCATCGAAAAAAGCTCAGTAGGCGCAACCGGGCGCGCTTGCCACCTCAGGCACGGATGCGGAGTAAATGCTCGCAATGCCGAATGACAACATCACCTGCTTAGGCCCGACAAAGCCACACGCTGCCAGTAGTTTGAGCATTTCCTCGTGTCTAGGAAACGCCTCGATCGACTCGCCAAGGTATTCATAGGCCTCAGGCTTTCCGGTGAGCCATCCGGCGAACTTCGGCAAAACGTGGTGCAAATACCAACGATACGCAGGCAACATCACCGGCAACACCGGCATCGAAAAGTCCATCACCACGACCATCCCGCCCGGCCGCAAAACGCGCGCCATTTCCCGCAGTGCATTTTCGCGGGATGCCATATTTCGCAACCCGAATGCCACTGTGACGACATCAAATCCGCCATCGGCAAACGGCAGGCAGGTTCCATCTGCGACCACCACAGGCGACACCCCTTTTCGTTGAGCATGGCGGAGCATGGGTTCGCAAAAATCGGCTCCAGTGACTTCCGCATCGGGGCAACGGGCTTTGATCGCCAGCGCGAGATCTCCGCTGCCGGTTGCAACGTCCAAAATCCGCTTCGGGCTCGACGCAGCCACCATCCGGGCCGCCAGCCTTCGCCAAAAGTAATCAATCCCAAAACTGAGCGCGTGATTCGCCAAGTCGTATCTGTCAGCGATCGAAGCAAACATCCCTCGAATGTAATCGGGGTTCTGATGACGATCGGCGCGGGTGCAATTCATCTGCATCGTTACGTGGCAACATCCCCTAAGGATGGAAAATGCTCATGAGAGGACTCGAACCTCCACGGGTTGCCCCATACGGTCCTGAGCCGTACGCGTCTGCCAATTCCGCCACATGAGCAATGTGGAGTGGTGATGTAACCTGACTTGCCGGTCGTTGTAAATGAATGAAATCACAAATTGCGCTCGCAATTACCTCATCGCCGTGCAATATTCGCCCTCCAATCCAAGCATGAAAAGCTACATCCCATCCTTCCGGGCAATCCTGATTGCCGGTTCCCTCACCCTCCCCGCATCAATTATCGCTGCCGACATTCAAGCGCCTGCGCCTGCCACGGCGGCCCCGGCGCCAGCTCCTGCTGCGGAAGCACCTGCACTCGATCTCAAAGACCCGATCGCTGTGGTCAATGGAGAAAAAATCTCGAAAGCCGACCTCGAAAAAGCGTTTGCTGAAGCCGTCAGCGCAGCAGGTATTGAGCCGGGCATGCTTTCGGCAGACCAGCGAATCGCAGGTTATCGCCAGCTCCTCGACGACATGATCACGGACAAATTGGTGTCCGCAAAAGCCGGCTCGATCGAAATCACCGACGCAGACGTGAAGGCGGAAATCGAGAAGATCAAATCCCAGTTCCCATCGCCGGAAGTTTTTGAAGAGCAATTGAAGCAGTCGGGTCAGTTGCCCGAGCAGCTCGGCGAAATGGTCAAGACCGGCATGCAGCAACGCAAATGGATTGAGTCCCAAATCGAGGGAAAAGTTGCCGTCGTTGAAGCCGATGCCAAAAAGTTTTACGATGAAAACACGAGTGAGTTCGCGCAGCCTGAGCAAGTCAAGGCGAGCCACATCCTGTTCCTCGTTCCGGAGGATGCAACGCCCGAGGTCGTGAAAGAAAAAGAGGAGGCTGCGAAAAAGGCACTCGAACGTGCCAAAAAGGGTGAGGATTTCACTGCGCTCGCGAAAGAGTTGTCGGAAGAACCCGGCGCTGACCAATCCGGCGGAGACCTTGATTTTTTCACGAAGGATCGTATGGTTCCCGAGTTTGCAGAAGCTGCATTCACACAGGAAAAAGATGCCATCGGCGGCCCGGTGAAAACCGACTTCGGATTCCATGTCATCAAGGTGACAGACAAGAAGGACGCTGGCACGATGTCATTCGACGAAGTGAAAGAGCAACTCATGGCGTTTTTGCAGGACGGCAAGCGCCGCGATGCCGTGCGCACGGTCGTTGATGGACTTCGCTCCGATTCAAAAATCGAGATCAATCTGCCTGAACCAAGTCCGGAAGCCGCCGCACCAGCGCCGGCACCTGCTGGCAACTAGGCGAAGCAAGCCAAGCCCGCATGGCGCACCGGCAACTCACGGCAGGAGTCATCGGCCTCGGAATCATCGGCTCCCGGGTTGCAGCGCAATTGCGGAACGCCGGCTTCGAGGTCTGGGTCTGGAATCGCTCGCCCAAGCAAGAACCGAACTTTCTCGGCTCTGCCAAACAAGTGGCAGAGTCCGCGGAAACCATTCAGATTTTTGTTAGCGATGGACCGGCCCTCATGGCCACCATTGAGGCGATGAAACCTGCGCTCACCGCACGTCACGTGATCTTAAATCACGCGACCGTGGCCCCCAACGAGGTGAAGGCCGCCGCGGAAATTGTGACCAAGTGCGGAGCCGGATTCCTCGACGCTCCGTTCACTGGAAGCAAACTCGCAGCCGAAACTGGCAAACTCGTATATTACCTAGGCGGTGATGCATCGCTCCAAGAGCGCGTTCGTCCCGTTCTCAATGCTTCATCCAAGGATATTCTTTCTGTCGGATCCATCGGCCAGGCGAGCCTTGTGAAGATAGCAACCAATCTGGTTAGCGCCGCCACCGTGCAGGTGCTATCCGAGGCGCTTGCATTACTCGACAAAGCCGACGTGCCGCTGGAAACATTCATCAAGGCGATCGAACTCAACGCAGTTAACTCAGTCACCGCGCAACTCAAGATGCCCCTGATGCTCACCTGCGAGTTCAATCCGCACTTCGCACTAAAGCACATGCTCAAGGACGTGAACCTCGGGCTTACCGAGGCCAAAGCATGCAACATTTCGCTTCCCGCGACCCATGCCGTGGCGGAATCCATGCGGCAGGCGGTCGCTTCAGGATGGGGTGACCTTGACCTCGCGGCGGTCTCAAAAAACTACGCATTTCCCGCGAAAGTGAAAAGCGTCAAGATCCCATCGGGCGATACAGCAAGCGATGACCCGACCGCCACGGCCCAGCCGCGTAAATCGATTTTCCCACTCTTCGGAAAACGCGCTTAGCGGCTCCGACTGCTCCATGACTGCATCTTCGGGGGACACTGAGCGCTGGAATCAAGGTCTCGCAAACGGGTTCTTTGTTCGAATCCATGCAGTTTCCCGCTTTGCACTCACTGGTGCAGACCGCGTCAGGTATCTGAATGGCCAGTGCTCCAATGATGTGCGCAAACTCACCCAGAAATCAGACCCCATCCAAGCCTGCATTCTCTCCGCACGCGGCAAGCTCGATGCGGTGGTCTGGATTTGGGCGGAAGCGGATCGTTTGATTGTCGAATGCGACACAAACCTCGCAGACAAGGTTGCCGCTCGATTGGAAAAATACATTGTCGCGGACGATGTGACACTCGATCCGCTCCCGGCTCCCGGAAACGAATGGCATGTCGTCACAGGAAAAAATCCCTTACCCGATCCGATCCGGTCGCAGAGCATTCGATCCATCCAGCGCCTTGGCGCGCCGGGCATTGATGTCTGCGACGCGGCATTTCCGGAGAGCGCAGAATCCGCCGGGCTCGTTCTTGCGGACGAATCGATGCGCACCCTGCTGAGAGTCCAAAACCTCGTGCCAGCATGGGATCACGAATTGCAAACCGACACCCTGCCCGCTGAAGCCCGACTGGATAAAACGGCAGTCGATTTCCATAAAGGATGCTACTTGGGGCAGGAAGTGGTGTCGCGGATCGAAAGCGTCGGACATGCGAACCGGATGCTTCGAACGTTTGAGGTATCCGACGGGCCGCCTCCGCAAACGGGCGATGTTTTCATGCACCCATCGGCCCCCGAAAAAGCAGTTGCCGAAATCACGACCGTCGCCCGACACTTTGGGTTGTCGAAACACGTTGGTCTCTGCTACACACGGCGAGGGGTGGAATGCGGCGACCAATTGACCTCAGCCGACCAATCCACACGAATTACCATTTCCGATCCTTCTTTATGACTCCGATTCTCCGACTCGCTCTTTGCTTGCTTGCACTCTCTGTTGTCACACCGGTGATGGCAAACACGCTGGGGCCGGATGTCGCCGTGATGAAAATCCGCTTCGGCAAAGAAAAAGAACGGCAGCAAGTCGTCATCGGGCTGTTTGATTCCACCACACCGCTCACGGTGGCAAATTTCAAAGAACTCGCAGCCGATCGCTTTTATCGAGGCATGCGCTTCCATCGGGTCTTTCCCGATCTACTCGTGCAAACCGGAGACCCGAACAGCCGCCGTGGCGAAAGTGACAAGTCCGGCACCGGCGGTCCAGGATACACCGTTCCAGCCGAAATCAGCCTGCCGCACAAACGCGGCTCTGTCGTGATGTCCCGTCTCGCAGATATCACAAACCCAACCCGCGCCTCCAACGGCAGCCAATTCTACGTGTGCCTCGCCCCAATGCCCCAACTCGACGGCAAATACACCGTCTTCGGCGAAGTGCTCGAAGGCATCGAAGTGCTCGAAGCCATCAGCAAAAAGCAGACCGATAGTAACGATTTTCCTTTGGAAAAGATCGTGATTGAGTCTATAACCATCGTTCCTCGCGACTCACTTAACGCGACTACGACTCCTAACCCGGGGTTGTAAACAAAACGGGTAGGTACCGAAGTGGCCAAACGGGGCGGACTGTAAATCCGCTGTCTTAGACTTCACAGGTTCGAATCCTGTCCTGCCCATTCCTCTGAAAACTGCGTCGAAGTGCGGATTTAGCTCAGAGAGACTCCCGCATTTATTGCTAAGGTCGTGGACAAATACCGGTGATGGTCCTTGTCGGTGGGTGGCGGTTGCGTGAGACTGCGCGGGATGAATCCCTATTTTGCCGAGCTTGGCCGCAACGTTTTGCAGCGCTGGAAGGAGGAAAATTTTTCTCTTCCTGCGTTTCCCGGCATTGCCCGGGAAGCATTGGAAAACCAGCCGCCATCCGAAGCGGTCGATCTGAATGAATTGATTCAGGATTTTTTGCTTTCGGATGAGCAACCGAATCAAAGTGCCTCGGGGTTTGGACAGCCGGAGTTGATCGTTTACGAGCATCCGCGATTTTACATTCAGGTTTTGTTTTGGCTGGATGGCACGACCGACATCCATCAACACGAGTTTTCCGGGGCGTTTCATGTCATGGAGGGGTCGAGCCTGCACTCGCACTTCGAATTTCGAAACCCGCAACCCATCACAGCGCACTTCCGCCTTGGGGATGTGGTGTTAAAAGACACCCAGTTTTTGCAAATCGGCTGCACGGTGCCGATCACGTCCGGGCCGAGCTGTATCCACTCGCTGTTTCACTTGGATACACCGTCCGTGACGGTGGTCGTTCGCACGCAATCGGACCCTGGCACAGGTCCCCAGTTTACGTATCTCCCGCCGCATGTGGCACTGGACCCCGTGCAGGATGATGCGCTCACGATGCGACGCAAACAACTGCTGGACGCGCTGGAGCGGGTGGGCGACCCGGGCTATCCGGATTTGGTCATGGCCATGATTGAAGAGCTCGACTTCGAGCGCGGGTTTTTCATTTTGCAGAACGGGATTGGCCATCTCCGCAGCCTCGGCGCGTGGGATGCTGCATGGGAGGCATTTGCCAACAGGCACGGCGACCTATCGAATCAGATCCTTCCGACGCTCGAGGAAATCATCCGCCGCGACGGCATCGCAAACCTCCGAAACTCCGTTGAGTGGGTCGAGCATCGGTTTTTCATGGCGCTCCTGCTCAATGTGCCTGATCGGAACAAAATCCTCGAGTTTGTAGCCGTGCGCTTTGCCGGCGATCCCATCGAATCGATTTTACGCTGGGCGGACGAACTCATGGATGTTTCTGAGTCGGCAGTTTGGGTGATCGATGCGGAATTTGCAGCGCCGATCGAAAACCACCGGTCCATCATCCTTGCTGCTCTCCGCCACTTCATCACGGGTGGCGAAATGCCAGAGGAACTCAAGGCCTTCTCTGCACCCGAGCGCGAGGCTTTGAACGCAGCGATTACCGCATCAAGCCTGCGCGTGCTCGCAGCCGGTTAGGGCTTAAGCGGCGGCACCCGCCGCACGGCCACCGATGTAGGGAAGCCGTAACGCCGTTTCGTGCACACTTGGAATCCCTTCGAGGAGGTCCGCGATGGCGTCCCACCGGCCGTTCAATAGGGCATCTTTGGCGTGATCGGGCAACGTGGCATTAAAATCCATGTCCGCGACGCTGACACGATCCGCTGCCACATCGAGGGTCAGAGAGACTTTGGGATCGGATTCAATGATTGCTGCGATGGCCAGGATGTCCTGTTTCGACAGAACCATGCATGGCATTCCGAGCGTGGTCGAATTTCCAAAGAAAATCTCGGCGAAGCTTTCCGCGAGGACGGCGCGGAATCCATAGCGATACAGCGCTTGGGGTGCATGCTCACGGGAACTCCCGCAGCCGAAGTTGGAGCCTGAAAGCAATATGCTGGCGCCCTCAAACCGGGGGTCGTTAAGCGCATGCGGCTTCAGCGCACCCGTCGCCGGGTCCTTGCGTTCGTCGATAAATGCGAACTCTCCGAGTCCATCAAATGTAATACACTTCATGAATCGGGCCGGAATGATGCGGTCCGTATCCACATCATCGCCCACCACATACACGCCGGTTCCGGCGACCTGACTGATTTTTGCCAATGCCATAATTTGCAGGACTATAGCGGGTTCAATCGCTCAGAAAAGCGCGAATATCACCCCTGCCAATGCACCGGAGACCGCGCCTCTGCGGGATGCCATCGCGGATTTTTCTGGCGTAAAAAACCGGGGGGAATTAGCTCTAACGAAGCGATGACCGGTCAAACAACAGCCGACTTGTGGATGCAGCTCTGCCGGGACCTCCAAGCACAGCAGAGCAGCTGCGCGGCGGAGGAGCGGGCGGCCATCGTGAAACGGTTTTTGGAGAGCGCCAACACACTTTTCAAAAGCCCATCGGTTCGCCTGCGCGACGCCTCGGAAATTGCCGGTGATTCCTTGCTGGGCATCGGGATGGATGCAGACGCTCTCGCCTGCTTTGAGGATGCGCTCACCCGGTCTGAAGGGGCGCTCGATGCAAGGGCGCGCATCGCAACCAAGCTGGCCATGCTTCACGAAGGAAAGAAGGGCTCTAATGCGCAAGCCCGCGACGCCTACCAAATCGCCATCAGTTGCTTCGCCATCATCGACACCTCGCAGCTTCCTACGCTTTTGAACAACCTTGCGAGCATCCAACTCAAGCTCGGCGAGTTCGATGATGCCGTCGAGAGCTACCAGCGGGCCATCACGATCGCCGGTCGGGTCCATGGCACATCAAGCATGGATGTCGCGCTCCTCCAGAGCAATCTGGCCGTGGCTTACACCAACCACGGCGACTATGCCAAAGCGGAAGGTTTGCATTTGCAGGCACTGGCAATCCGCGAAGCGCAATTCGGGTCCAATCACCCGGAAGTCGCCTCATCCATGGCCAATCTGGGCGTGCTCTATCACGACAAAGGGGAATTCCGGAAAGCGGAGAAGTTCTACAAGGGCGCGTTGGAAACATTTAAGCGTTTCCGTGAACCAACCGATCCGGAGGTCAAAGCAGTTCGGGCAAATTTCGAGCGCCTCCCGCACATCGCGGTGCGAATGCTTTCCAGCACCGACCGGCTGTAGCGCAAGCGTTGCAAACCGTTACTGCGAAATGCGGTGCCGTAAAAAGCCGGATCACTCTGGAGCAAACTGCTTCCGAATCCGCTCACCCGCGAAGTCGAGCACCAGCACAATGGCGAGGATGCAACACAGCACAGCCGCAAAGCGGTCCCATTGCCCGAGTTCTTGATACGTGTGAAGCCAGATGCCTATGCCGCCAGCTCCGACGTATCCGATGATCGATGCGCTTCGGATGTTGTATTCCAGCATCCACAGCGTTTGGCTCCAAATGAATGGTTTCGCGTGGGGCCAAATTCCGTATTGGAACCCTTGGATCAGGTCAGCACCGGTCGCACGTAATGCTTCGGCGACGCCCTTGTCGACGGACTCGAAAGCATCACTGAAGAATTTCCCCAGATATCCCACGCTGTAAATCGAAAGCCCGACGATGCCGGCCAGCGGGTTCGCACCGCACACGGCCACCGCGAGGAGCGCCCAGATTAAGCCGGGTATCGAGCGGACACAGACTAGTAAAAACCGCGCTATCCGGACGACCGGTGCGGGTGAGATATTGTTCGATGCAGCGACCGCTATCGGGATGGAGAGCAAGGTTGCGACCAGCGTGGCGAGCACTGCCATTTGAAATGTTTCGACCATGGCCTCCAAAAGCGGTCGCCAGTCCGAGAAGTTGGGCGGGAAAAACCTCCGGAGAAATCCTGTGAGGTTGCCGAGGTAGTCGAGTTGGCGTCCGGACCCGCGTGCGACTGGCAGAGAGGCCACCGCCGCGATCAAAAACAAAACCACCGTGACCGAAAACGTATTGATCGGTGTGGGCAGGCGCGAATCCCTGCCCGTGCGCTTGGATCGGGACTCACTCACGCGAGACGACGATCAAGTTTCCATGCATCCGGACACAGCTTGTCCAGTCGCAGCGTGTAGTCTGCAAATTCCGCAACAAGGTCCGGGTCGTGCAGCACGCAAAACACAGTGCGATGATTTTCCCGCGTTTCCGCCTTGAACCGCTTCAGCACATCGCGCGAAAGGCGGGTGTCGAGGTTCGAGATCGGTTCGTCTGCCAGAAGCACCTCGGGGTTTTGGATCAACGCGCGGCAGATCGCCGTGCGTTGTTTTTCACCACCGGAGAGACGGGCCACGGGGACGCGGGAATACGACTCCAATTCGAAATCCGCAAGCAATGCCCTGGCCCGAACTTTGTCCTTTCGTGAAAATCCAAACAGCGTTTTCCACCACGGAATGTCACCGAGCAACCCGGACAACACATTGGTCAACACCGACGCATTTTGCGAAAGCCGCAAATGTTGAAAAACAAGCCCGAGCTGCTTCTGGAATCCGGCGGGGGCGTGGTCGCACTTTTCGAGACAGCGGTAGGTGATTGTTCCCGAGCCCGGCTCCGTCATACCTGCGAGACACGAAAGCAGGCTCGTCTTTCCTGCTCCCGACGGCCCCACGACACACACAAATGAGCCACGCGGAACAACCAAATTCAGCCCACGAACCAAGTCGCGATCCCCGCGATGCACGCGTACATCATGCAGCGACACATGGGTTTCAGCAGGGGAGTTTTCCACGATTTCAGGGATCAATATCCGCAAATCACTTGCGTTGGCCAAGCAGGGTGAGTGCCTTTTCCACGGGTGCAAGATGCGCGTCGGCGTCCACTTCGATCAGGTCCGCGGAAAACACCGCATTGCTCGTTTCCGTGGCCGACTTTTTAAGGTTCATCAATCCGACCTTCAACACGGCCTTATCCGCGTCGCTCACCTTGGATGACACGGCAATCACATGGGTCGGCACCGGCCCCTGCTCAGTGACTTTTTTGAGCTTGGACCGTTGTTCGTCAGTCAGGTAATTCCCCTCGTCCAGAACGTAATAACTCACCGCTGCCGCCTCCACCTCACCGCGCAACACACGCTCCACGGCCGAAACGTAACCGGAACCAAAAACCACATTGCCTTTCCCGAAAAACTCCTCGGCGTCTGCTCCGGTGATCAGTCCGCGATCCCGCAAGTCGACCATCGGAATGAGATACCCCGACGTGCTGGTGCGGCTGCTGAATGCGATCGGTTTTCCACGAAGATCCTCGACCGACGCATAGGGTTTGTCCGCCAGTGACACCCAGTAGCTTTTGTAGCTCGACAGCCCGTCGCGTTCACCCACAAGCAGCAAACTTCCGGCCCCCGCATCGCGAATCGTTACCATCTCAGTCGCGCTGACGTGAGCGACGTCGATCGTTCCATTTTTTAAACCCTCCGTGATCACGGCGGCTGAAGTCGGAACAATGACCTCCACCGGTTTGCCAAACTCTTTGCTCAGAAGGTCCGAAAGCGCCGCCCGCTCGGCAAGCATCCGATCCGGGTCCTTGTCAGGCTTCAATGCCACGATCACTTTGTCGAGGCTAACCGGGGATTCTGCGGCATGGACCGCCGGGCCGAAACACACCAGAGACACAAACAAAGAGAGTAGGAACCACGGAGAACGCATCATGCTGAGAATGCATCTCATTATCTGCCTGATTGTCAAGTGACGACGAACATCCGGCCGGGATGCGCACGATTGACAGCGGGCATGTGAAATGGTGCATTCAAAGGCGTGGCGGGCCATTGGATGGACCGGCAACTTTTTATGACACCAGGAGGGGAAAAGATTTCGGCGATGGAGTTGCTTGCACAACTTCAAGGGTCGGGTGGTTCCCCCGGTGCGACCCAGTCATTGGACTTGAGCCACTTGTAGGTCCCTACCGCAAGCCAATCTCGCCATTTCGATGAGCCTGTGCGGGTGATACGGCTTCGCAAGGAAGTTTGCAGGTGACAGCGGCGCTTCCAAGCTGTCTGGTGCAAAATAGCCGCTGGTATAAATCACCTTGAGATCCGGACGATCTCGTTGGAGGCGTTCGGCCAGCTGGGTGCCGCTCATACTCACGCCGAGAACAATGTCGGTGAACAATAGGGCGATTTCATCCCGGTGATTTTTCCAGTGTGCAAGCGCTTCCTCAGCGGATGCCGCCTCCAAAACCCGGAAATCCGCTCGAATCAAAATCTGCGCGCCGAAACTACGGATGAGATCATCATCCTCGACCACAAGCACCAACGGGGCTAGCAAGTGCTTTTCTAGTTGGGGAGCCGCCTCGCCGACGCCATCCGGGGAATGCGGCAGCGGAAAACAGACACGGATTTCAGTTCCCTTTCCGGCTGTGGGTTGCACAGATATTTTCCCGTGATGCTTGGTCACCCAGTCGCTTACGATGGCGAGCCCCATGCCGGTGCCACCGGACTTGGTGGTGAACCCCGGGTCGAAAATGTTCGCCATAACCTCCGATGGAATTCCTCCGCTCTGATCGAGCACGCTGACACAGACCCCGTGGCCGATCTCTGCAGACTCTGGCGCATTGCTCTGTAGGCGCTCGCAGCGCAGCGTCACAGTCCCTCCCTGTCCGGGTGCCTCGGCAGCGTTAATTAGAAGATTAAGAAAAATCTGACCTATCCCTCCGGCATTGCCATGGATCGTGATGCCTGGCACCCCAATGATCTCGAGCTCGAGCTTGCGGCTCGTCCGCACGAGCGGCTCGACGAGCGCGACCACATCCGCCAGCAATGAATCCAGCACCACATCCTCAAACAGGTCATCGCTTCCCTTGGAAAAAACCAGAATCCTACGCACCAGGTCAGCACCCCGCCGACAGGTCAGGCCGATTTGGCGACCAGCCTCAACACAGTCCGCTCCGGAACTAGACGCATCCTCGACGTTCGCAGCGTGAATCTGGATAATCGTGAGCAGGTTATTCAGATCGTGGGCGGCCGATGCGGCGAGTTTTCCCAGCATGGCATACCGATCGCGCGAGAAGGAGGACTGGGAATTTCCGGTGGGGACCACAGGTATCTGAATTACATTTCGCTGCGGCGCAAGTCACCAAGATTCACATTTTTGTTGAACTCCACCCACGCTCGGATGGTAGCTTGTCGGCTACCTATCCGTGGACGATTCTATCCCCAGTTCAAATGACCCGATGTTTGAGGGGCTTAAGGCTCTGCTTGAAAACGAATTTCCGAAAAACTGCCCCAGCTGCGGACGGTGTTACCCATCGCTCGATGCCTTTTTGATCGAGACCAAAGGCGTAACTCTAGGTTCGGGGATTATGGACTACCACGCCGACGAGTCCGTGCCGCGCCTGACCGTGTGTCGAAACTGCGTTTGTGGCTCCACGCTCGCAACGTTTTGCAGCGACCGGCGTGACACCTCGCCTGAAGGACAGCGGCGGATGCGGTTTCAAAATTTGCTGGAGTTGTTTCGTAGCCGGGGTGTCAGCGAGGATGTGGCACGGGCGGAACTCCGCGCATTTGTCCGGGGCGAGCCGCTTTAAAGCCCTCCACTCGCCGAAGCTCCCTCGATTATCTCCTTCCAGAAAAAAGTTGCAGCGGGTATCACAAAGCACCGTTTTTCCTGTGGCCTCCAAACGTTCCTCAAAAAAATCGAAAACAACCAGACCTAGGTCTGAGTCGCCCGGCAGCTCGACAAGGCAAGAGGCTGATCCCGCCATCGCGCCTGCATCAGCCGCCTCCCGGGCATCGTGGCTCGCATGGCTGGGCTTTGGGCTGGTCCTGCTGGCCACCGTCGCATGGGTCCTCATCCACGCGTTCCTCGTAGATACGGTCACCGTTCGACTCTGCGAGGGGTTTGACAAAGATATTCCCGTAGAAAAGCGGATGCCTGTCTTTTTAAGCGAGATTGCGTTTGATGGCTACACGTGGAACCGCCATGCGGAGCACCTCGGAAAAGATGGCGAGTGGCGCTTGCGCTTCACCGATATGGACAACGCACCGGATGGCCGCCAAGTCCACTGGAATTCCGCCTTCGCTTGGTACCTGCGCGGACTCGGGGAAATCTACCGGGCATCCACCGGCGACTCGCTCCGCAACAGCATTTTCAGGATGTCGATCTGGGCGAACCCGATCCTTCTCGTGGTAGCAATCGGCATTTTTTCCACGCTCTCCGCGCGACGCTTCGGTCCGCTTTGCGGCACGGTCATCGCTATCGGCATGGTCGCCGTGCCGACGTTTTACGAAGGCTTCCTGCCAGCCTATCCGGACCACCACGGGCTGATCGCATTCACCTTGCTCGGCATGCTTTTCGGAATTGCTTGGGCTGGTGCCGGATGGGTGCAGCCGCCCGGCGGATCGGACTTTGTGCCCCCCAGATCCATTCGGCAAGCACGTCATGGGTTCATTTTTTCAGCCATTTGCGGCGCGGCCGGATTATGGATCAGCGCGCTCTCGACGGCGATCGTGCTCGGCTCGATCGGGTTGGCCGCATTAGTTTCAGCCGTCGCATCCCGCTGGTTGGTTCGCAAAGACGGATGCCTCTTTCATCCGGAGCTTTGGAAAACATGGGCACTATGGGGGGCTGGAGCCAGCTTCGCATTTTACCTGCTCGAGTATTTCCCGAACCACCTCAGCATGCGCCTCGAGGTCAACCATCCGCTCTACGCCCTCGCGTGGATTGGCGGGGGATGGATCGTTGCCGAGTTATCCGGCTGGCTGAACAATACATCCTCAAAGCCCGTGGCTTTTCCATGGTCGAGGCTAATCCTGCCCGGCATTTGTTGCGCCATTTTACCTATGGTCGTGATAGCGGGCGGCAGTGCGGTTTACATCCCCAACGACCCATTTCTATCTCGTCTCTGGAAAAACATTGCCGAATTGCTCCCACTGACCAAACGAATCGCGATGGGTGGACTGACGTGGCAAGTGGCTGTGGGATGGTTTCCGGCGCTGATCCTCGCCTCTGCGGTGTTCCTGTTTTCCCGCCGGGTGGGGCACGGAACCAAATCCGCACTCGTGTGTTTGGTAGTTCCAATCGTGGTCATCACCGGCCTTCAGTTCTACCAGGTCCGCTGGGGTATGCTTGCAGGACCGCTTTACATCGGTTTGGCCGGCATCGTCATTCCGCAAGTTTGGAGACTTGTTCCGCAAAGTCTCCTCGCACGTTCGATCGGAGCGGCCCTGCTGCTCGGCTTCGGCTTCCTGTTTGTCCAGCCGTCATTTTACAACTCCTTCACAAACGTGTGGTCCCAATACCGAAGCGGCGAAAACATGCAGTTGTCGCCAGGCCAAGGCTTGGCGCTGATCCACCGGCAAATGGCGCGCACTCTGCTTGACGATGCCGATGGCGAGCCGATCGTTCTGCTGAGCAGCCCGAACAGCTCCTGCCTGCTTTCAAGCGTGGGCGGTTTTCAGACCGTGGGCACGCTTTACTGGGAGAATGTGGACGGTCTTAAAAAGGCAGCCGAAGCGCTGAATGCCCAGAACGATGGTGAGGCGTTGGCGCTCATACAAAAACTCGGAGTGACACACGTCTCAGTGATGTCATGGGAAAACTTCATCGAGCCGTTTTTCGGAATCCTCTACCCAAAACCTCCCCCGGATAAAACGTTCGCGAATTCCTTCGGCAAAAGAGCACTTTTTGATCGGATGATTCCATCCTGGTCCCGCCCCTTGGTTTTTCCACCCAACAACCTCACTAAGGGCCTTCAGCAACAGGTTCTGATGCTACGCGTCGCTCCCGAACAATCGCTAACCGAAGCAAAGTTCCACCTCGCTCGCTTCGTCCAACACGTGGAGGGCAACCCAGTCCAAGCGGAAATCACCTACAAACAGCTTCTCGATCAATCCCCGGGAAATGTCGCTGTCCGCTCCGAACTGATCGGGCTGTATTTCAGCCAGCGACGCTACGAAGAAATCGCCGCACAAACTCTCCTAGCTCTGAAGAGCATGGATCCAACCGCAGCGCAGCAGTTTCTTGCAAATGTGACCGCCGCTCTGGATGCAGCCGGGCAAAAAGACGTTGCAGAGCGCATCCAGCGGGATGCCTCCACGGTTCTCCCGGCCCCGTAGTTTTCGCTTCATGTCTGCCGCTGAGGTCACCATTCTCATGCCCTGCCTCAACGAGGCGGAGACGCTTGCCGGGTGCATCGCGGCAGCCCGCGCGGGCCTCGCGGCAGCGGGTGTCGACGGAGAAATCTTGATCGCCGACAACGGAAGCACCGATGGCTCGAAAAGTATCGCAGAATCTTTGGGTGCGAGGGTGATTGACGTGCCGACCCGGGGCTACGGCAGTGCCCTGCGCGCGGGGATGGATGCTGCTGAAGGAAAGTATCTGATCATGGGTGACGCGGACCTGAGCTACGATTTTTCACAAATCACCCCCTTCATTCAAAAGCTGCGCGGCGGAGCGGATTTGGTCATGGGGTGCCGGATGCCCGCAGGCGGTGGCAGTATTGACCCCGGCGCCATGCCATGGAAACATCGCTGGCTCGGCAACCCGGTTTTGACACTGATCGGGCGCGTGCTCTTCAAGTGCCCAAGCCATGACTTCCACTGCGGCCTCCGCGCATTGACAAAGCAAGCATTCGAAAAACTCGACCTCCGAACCACCGGAATGGAGTTTGCATCAGAGATGGTCATCAAGGCATCCCTCCGTGGAATGAAAATCGAGGAAGTCCCGATCACCCTCCACAAAGACGGACGCTCCCGACCACCCCACCTCAGAAGTTGGCGCGATGGATGGCGCCACCTTCGCTTCATGCTCCTCTTCTCACCGAGGTGGCTCCTCCTCTATCCGGGAATTCTTGCTTTTCTGGTAGGAACCATTTTTTTCCTCCGCCTTCTGGCCGGCCCGATCACGCTCGGAGCCGTGAACTTCGACCTAAACACGCTGGAAGTGGCCGGACTTCTACTGCTTTTCGGCTACCAACTGATCCTGTTCGGGTGCTTCGCGCGGATCTTTGCGTTCACACGGGGATTTCTTCCACCAAATCATGCGCTCGCGCGTGCCTTCGACTTTTTCACGCTGGAAAAAGGCCTACTCTCCGGGGGCGTCCTGACGGTCGCCGGCCTCGGCCTCATCGCTTCAACCCTCCTCGGTTGGGCCTCCGCCGGCTTCGGTAACCTCGACCCACTCGAAACCACACGCACCGTGATAGCCGGACGCACCCTTGCCTCCATCGGTGTTCAAACCATTCTCTTCAGCCTCATCTTCAGCTACTTGGGCGTCGACGAAAGCGGCCCCACCCACAGTAAAACGTCGGATTGACTTGCAACCAAGTTCGAAACGGCAACGGCCTAGGGAGGAGCGGCGCAGAGAATCTTTTGACAACAAACGTAGGCGAAGCCGGAGACGCGTTTGCCCTGAAGCGTGGCATGTTTGAAGTTTAAAAGGATGGCTGTTTTCTGACTGCGCCACTGCACCTTGAACGCTGGCTTCTCCGTTCAGCATTCAACATTTGCGCCCAATAGCCCGATTCTCCCGCTAAAAACCGGCCACTGATCTCTTCAAGTTTCAGCTTTCAGCTTTTCAGTGTTTCCGCTTTTCTCTCCACGTGCACCCCGGCTACTTCCCCGTTTTTTTCTGGAGCCTCCTGATCCTCGTCTCGTTCTGGGGCTATGGGGAGCTTCTCCGTCGTCGCATCAACCGGCCTGAGTTCGCCGATCTCGGCTGGGGCCTCACTTGCGCGTGGGGCATGGCGGTGATGATCCTCCTTGAGGGGGCCTTGATGCCTTTCGCGCAGGCCAAAGCAGCCAACCTCCTAGTGATTGTTCTCTTCGGTGCTGGTGCTTTTGTTTTCTTCGCTGCGGAGTTCGCCCTTGCCCCCAAGACGAAAAAGAAAGGGCGAGTCGGAGCAACGCAGGCTCCGATTTACTACGCTGCAATCTATTTGTTGGCGGCACTGGCATTCGCTTCGTCGGTGGCTTGGATGAACCATATCGACCCGAACGACGATCTCGTGTGCTACCTCATGCTGCCCGAGAAGCTGCTTGCCACCGGAACATTGATAGAACCTTTCAGCTTCCAGCGGGCAGGCACCTTCGGAGGGCAGGCCATCCTTCAAGCATTGGTGATGATCGTTGGCGGAGAGGTCAATGGTCACGTCCCGGATCGCGGAATGGCCATGGTCGTGATCTTCGGAATTCTGCTCGGCGCCCTGCGCGGGGTTCGCGGGCAGTATGCCTTCGCAGGGTTTATCCTGTTGTTTGCCTTCTGGTTTATCCCGGTTCCGCGCATCAGTACGAATGGCGCGATGACTGGCGGATGCATGTTGCTGGCCCTGCTTGATGCTCTTGCCCGCCTTCGCAATGCCGCTCCGGACAGCGGTTGGAGGCGCTTCCTTCCCGCCGCTTTTGTGGCGGCCGGGGCGTGCAGTATTCGACCGACCTATGCTTTGGTGATCGCCGTAATCTTAGCCGCGTTTGCGATCACTTCGTTGATCCCGCAGGGGAAGAAGACCGCGGGAGCTCTAGGCGTGCCTTCGATTTTCGCGATTGGTATCATGTGTTTCGCCTTGCTCGTGCCGTTCATGGTCGCGCTCTACCAATCAAATGGCACGCCCTTGATTCCACCGTTCAGCGGGTATGTTTCAAAGGGATTCCAAACCTATGACCACCCTGCGTTCTTTCAAAACCTCGCAGCCTTATGGGCCTTCACGGTAACGCCTCAAACGCTAGGACTGCTCCTCCTGATGGGGCTTGCAGCCTTTTTGCCCGGCTCACCGGAAAGGAAGCTCGTGCTGGCGGCCGTCACGTTCGGATGCGCTGTGATCGTGATCCGTTTCGGTGCCTTAGCGTATCTGGATCTCTACCGTTACATCTTCCCGATTGTTTTCCCGCTAACGCTGTGGTTTCTGGCGAGAACGCTTCGGCAGGAGTCTGAGGAGCACGGGGATGACCGCCGAATCCACACCACAACCGCTGCGGTCTTCGGCGCTGTCGCCTGCCTCACCTTCATCAACCTGCCACAGGCCTCCGCTGAACTGACCGCCCAGTTTGCCTCGTTAGAGCAGCAGGTGACAGAGCCCCGCACCTTTTTGGATCCTCGCCTGAAACAGGTTTACCTCGACGTTCAGTCCGTGGTTCCTCCGGGCGAAAAAATCCTCACGATGGTCGATGCCAGCTACCTCCTCGACTACAAGCGCAATCCCATGTTTTCGATCAATGCTGTGGGAAGCTCAAGCCCGCCCCCCGGGCTACCCTTTGACAAAGGGCCTGAGGCCCTGTCCGCCTACCTCCGCGGGCTGGGAATCCGCTACATCATGGCGGTTGACTTTGACAACGCAGTCCTTCTTTACACCCGCAAGCTGTGGACCGAAAGAACGCGACCCGAGTGGTTCTACCCACAAATCTGGCGGCCCAGATTTCTCGGCGTCATGGATAGCATCGACGCCCTCGACCGCCAGGGAAAAACCATCGCACGCGGAGCAAACCTGCGACTCATTGACCTCGATCGCTAAAGATTTCGCTACCGGTTCTGTGGAAAGCCCGATGGCCGTTCGCACTTTGAATTCTCAAACGAGTGCCTGACAAGCGTTGAGACCGTCGCGCGAGGGCTTGCCTCCACAATGTTTTGATAGGCGAAAAGCGACGGTATCAGCCTCGCCGCGTGGCCGTGCAGATGCGAAAGCGTCCTTGCCAGCCAAGAATTGCCAAGGGCTAGTTCGAAAGGTGCCGACGTGTGATGCCAGGAATGTATCGTGTAGTTGCACTCCTCCATAAGTTCCTTCAGCGAGCTCTTGGTAAAAAGAAACGCGTGCGTGTCGTCAAGGATACCGCGGCGCCCGTAGTTGAGCTTGCCGAACAGCGCAAAAACCAGCCGAAGGGGAAGAAACGCCGTATTCGGCACGCTAATAATCACCTTGGCTGGCGGATCATCAAAATCCTGACGCAGCCGATCCAGAAGAGCGAGATGACTCTGACGAGGGAGATGCTCGATGACATCCATCAGAAGAATCACATCCGAACCCGGAAGCTCAACCACGAGCGGAAGCGCCAGATCATGCTCAATCATCCGATGCCGGATGGCAGGTGCTTCGCGGAAGAAGTTGTCGATGATCGCAACCGTGCATTTCTTGTGGTCTGCAAGGTGATCCGCAATCCAAGCATTTCCACCCCCGATATCCAGCACACGGCTGCCATCCGGAACCAGCCCAATTGCGATCTTGTGCGACGAGTTGGCGAGATCGAGCTTGGACTCATACCTTCCGCCCGGTGGAGCGAGATCAAATCTCCGGCAGTAAAATACGCCCTTCTTGGTCAGCCAGTCGTGCCAGCAACTCCTCACGCAGTCGAAAAAATACCGCCATCCATTCACATGGCACACTTCATTTCCATAATAGGTCGGAATCGGGATCTCCCGGAAAACGGCCCCGACCCGCAGAAGCTGGATTAGTATATCCGTGTCGAAATGAAAATCGTTCGTGTTGTAATGGAATGGAATCCTGCGTAACGCCCCAACCCGATAAGCCCGGTAACCCGTGTGGAACTCACTCAACTGAGCCCCCAGCATCCGGTTCTCCACCCATGTGAGGACCTGATTGCCGATCCATTTGTAAAACGGCATGCCGCCTGCGAGCGCATCCTGCTTTTTCAGCATTCGCGATCCCAGCACCACATCCACTCCTTCGATCAAAATCGGGGCCAGCATCGCATCCAGCAACTCCGGCGCATACTGCCCGTCTCCGTGCAGAAGCACGACCGCATCAAACCCCTCCTCAATCGCAATTTCATACCCAAGCTTTTGATTCCCCCCGTAGCCCAGATTCTTAGGATTCTTCAACACCCGCGTGGGAATCGGACAGGCAAGAGCCGCCTTCTGCCCGACCTCAAAAGTCCCATCCGGCGAGGCGTCATCGATGACAAGAATCTCACACCCCTCCGGCAAGCGGTCATAGGGAATTCTCGCAAACACGCTCTCCAGGTGCGCCTCCGCATTGTAAGTGACGATGAAGATGAGGGATCTCATGAAATCAAGACTCGCCGACGTTATTCTCCGATACAGAGTTGTTTTAAATAGCGGGCAGGGATGGACCCAAAATGCGGGTCTCGATGAACGAGCGTGACATCGCGGATGGAAGCGGTTGCTGCTATGAGCGCGTCTACAGCGGGCACGCGATCCGCGCAGGCTTGCCTGATCTCCCTCGCGCGGGTGGCAGCGGCATTCGTGAGCGGTTCGATGGAAACGATCTCCGAAATTTCCTTCCAGCTCGCTTCAAATGAGGCCTCGTCGCCAAGCGAGCGCAGACGCGACCAGAATTCGATTTGCGTGATACACGAAACAGCGGGCGGATTGCGGTTGTCTTCAAGAAGAACCGCAACTTGATCCGCTCCCGGCTCATCAAAATAATAGGCGATGATTGCCGAGCTATCGAGGAGATGGATCACGTGGAGGTTACACGAGTTCTTTGGTGCGCTCCGCGCTCAGTTCGGCGACAGGGCTTTGCCCTTTGACGAGAAGATGGCGGCCTCGTCCGCGAAGCGATTTGACAGCCTGCTGGCGGGAGGGCAGAGGGCGGGCGCGGAGATCTCCAGAGAGATCCAGCGACCAATCCAATCGCGTCCCAGGCAAAATTCCCGCCTGTGCGGTCAATGCGGTCGGCAAGGAGACCTGATTTTTCCTTGTGACTGTGGTTATCATTGCTGAAAGCTACGCCTTGACGGAAAAAATGAAAGGAGAAACAGACAGGCCAAGCTGGCCGATTTAGGGGCTGCACAAAGTTGAATGGCTGACTTATTCAGCATCTTCAAACGGGTCGACCAGCCTGACTCCGGGGTGTTGGAAGTTGGGGTAAACATCGCACGCTATTCCGAAACTGGAATAAGATCATTTGCCGGGAAGAGAACTCCGAAAGCCGTTTTTGTGCCGCTTGTGGAAATTCCGAGTTGAGTGAATTGCTCGACCCAGAATGATTGTGAACCTTCGGCAAGCATCACCTCGCTTACCAAAACTGCTCCAAGTCGCTCGTCGAATGTCAGTTTTCCAAGTGACTCGGTCAGCTGCGCCCCAGGAAATGGAATCTCCGGCCGGAGGGGAAAAGCAATCCCCTTGCGCTGCGCGTAGTAGAGAGTGGTCGGATTCCAGTCATGCCCGAGAATGAGCATCGTGCGCTCGGGCGGGACGATTGCCTGCACCGGCTTCGCCCACGCTTCATCGAGTTGCTCGGCGGTCGGGAGCGATTTGAGGGTGGGAAGGAATCGCTGGTTCCATGCGACAAAACCCGAGACTGTGATCGTGAAAGTAAGCACCAGCGCAACGATCTGCGGCCAAACCTTCCCCGGACGGCATTCCCATATCCCCGCCAGTGCGGTTCCAACGGCAAGCAGAAGCCAGATCCCATTGGCGCTCCAGTAGTAGCTGTGCTCGAAGTAGAGGTTGGTGAAAACGAGCGGCCCGCTGGCGAACCCCGCGAGGAAGATCAGAATCACCGGGATGCGCTTGGGCGATGCCGCCCCGCCGGCCAGCAGAACTAACACCATCAAAAATGGCCCGATGCCAGGAAACGGCACCAGCAGCTGGTCCGTGATGTGCCGCCAGATGTGCATCCATGTTGCGGGGTCGAGCTTTTGCTCGAGTGTCCCGAAATTCCATGATGTCTGGTTCTTCGAGGTGGAAACGATCAGCTCCCTTGCGAAGGGATTGAGTTCTTTGACCGAATCCCCGTAGTGCAGCCAGAGCTTGCTAGGCAAAATCGGGAAAACAGCGAGAAATCCGGAGCCGACGATCCACTTCCAATTGCGCCATTTTGGAATGCCTTCCGAGAAGAGAATAAGCAGACCGGCGACCCCGACGGCAGGCGCCCACGTGGTGACTTTGCAAAGTGCAGCACCCAGTCCGAAAACCAACCCTACCAAAAGCCAACGCCAGTCATGCTTCTTAAAGCCGGCAAAAATTCCGGCCACCATCGCAAGGCTGAGAAAAAGCCCTGTGGTTTCGATCATGAACGAGCGCCCCCAATAAAGGTAGAGCGGACTGGAATAAAGCAGAGCCCCGGCGAGGCAGCGTTGAGCGCGCGAGAAATCGACCAACCCGAGCAGTCGCCACACAGGCAAAAAGCAAGCCAGCAAGAACAGGATCGAAACGAATTTCCCGCTCTGATCAAGGCCCATACCCGCTATGCTGTGCCAGCGGGCGACAATCCACTGGTAGACGGGAACTTCCATCGGAACTTGCCACGGTTTACCCAATGCCGGCGTGATGTAGTCGAAAAACATCCCCGCATCTCCGGCCATGTAATAGGTCGACATCGCGGTCTGTGTCTGCCGGAACGAATGCAGGTCAAGGAGTGGCTTGTTCCACTCGCGCGTCATGGCCCAAACCGACAGCGCGACGACGATGATAAAAACGCATGCGGTCGATCTGTTGAAATTCGAGCCCGGCTTTACCGCCATTCCCGAGAGAGTGGTGCGGCTTTTCATGCTCGCGCAACGATACGGATTTGCTTCGCCAAAGAGCGGCGCGTGACAGGCAGCTTAGCGGACTGCTCGAAATAGTGCGGTCTAAGAGCCTGTTTGAAAACGCGATTTGTGTGGAGTGAGAGAAGGTGAAGTCTGGCTGTAGAAAAGACTTGAAATTGGGCGGGGAGCGAATTTGCGTTCCTT